>Ga0207662_10000294_pt1 | contig 23047 bp, 19 predicted proteins | sample KBSS33LmetaG_FD_184338 | JGI IMG/M metagenome (GOLD analysis project Ga0207662, IMG submission 184338) | Switchgrass rhizosphere microbial communities from Kellogg Biological Station, Michigan, USA - KBS S3-3L metaG (SPAdes) (version 2) | ecosystem: Host-associated > Plants > Roots >... | reverse complement strand
CGCCGGATCGCCGACCAGCAGAGTGACTTCGTCGTGCGCTTCGACCTGGGTGTGCTCGCCCGCTTCCATCAGCCGATAAAGCACGCGCTGTCCATCGGCAGTCGCCGACAGCCAACATGTCCCAGTTGGTTTGACGTCGAGGCGAAGCGTGTTGGCGGCCGGCGCGTCGGCCGGCCGAATCGGCCCCACGAAGGACGCCGTCCCTGACGTGCCAACCGGGGCGGCCGGGGCCGAACGGCGACGGCCAGCTGGGCTCGCCGGGGCGCTCCGCGCGCCACATCAACGCGTCCAGCTCGTCGCTCTTGCCGGAGCGGTCGGGGTCGCCGCCACGCTCGGTGAACAGGCGCAACATGGTGTCGCGGTCGTAGCCGGACTCGTAGCCGAACTGCTGCGTGGCGTCGGTGCGGAAGTACACGTCCGGGTAGTCGGGGTCGTCGACGACGTAGGCCGCACCGGAGGCCAGCATCTTCTCCACCAGCTCGACGACCTCACCAATGGCCTCGGTGGCCGCCACATAGTCGTGCGGCGGCAGCACCCGCAGGGCGGCCATGTCTTCCCGGAACAGATCGGTCTGCCGGTCGGCGAGCTCTCGCCAGTCGACGCCGTCGCGCTGGGCCCGCTCGAACAGCGGGTCGTCGACGTCGGTGACGTTCTGCACGTAGTGCACCTTGTGCCCGGAATCCAGCCAGACCCGCTGTACCAGGTCGAACGCCAGATAAGTCGCGGCGTGGCCGAGGTGGGTGGCGTCATACGGGGTGATGCCGCAGACGTACATGGTGGCGTCCTCGCCCGCCTCCGAGCGGCATACCAGGATGCCGTTAGCGCCACAGTCGTGCACATGATTATGCGCGATCTCGAGGCCGGCCGCGTCCTGGCTGAACAGACCGCTTTCGCCGATTAGGCCAATCTCGCAGTCTGTAATGCGGCCTGACACCTCATGCAGCACAATGCCATGCTCGGCGCTCCCAATGACGCGGCAGTCCGACAACGTAAGGCCCTTTACGCTCTCAGCGATGAGCAGAGCGCCGCTATCGATCGGCTTTGCTTCGCCCTCGAGCGTCAGTCCGGTAAGGCGGATATCCGAGGCATTCTCAATCAAGATGAGCGCGCCCCCGCCGGTGTAGCAGAGCACCGACTTGCCGGGGACGCCCTGGATCTGGGTTCCCGATTTCAGTTCGAGCTTGCCGCTCATGTAGTTGCCGGGCGGCAGAAAGAACGGCGTGCCGGACTCTGCGGCTTGATCAGCGGCGTCTTGCAGAGCTGCGGTCTGGTCGCCGGCCCGAGGCACGACGCCATAGGTGCTGAAAGGCTGCGCGATATTCCTTTGTGCTCGCACAGGGCGGAAGCCGGCCGCCAACGCGAGACCCATGCCGAGCGTTCCGAGCATCAGCTCCCTGCGCCCGACCGCCATTTACTACGTGTCCTTGTGGAGCAGGTCTGCCGGTTCCGAGGCAAGCCCGACTCCTGTTCGCTCCTCTGGGACAGCGGCGTGAGCGTAAGCGAAGACAAGGCGAAGGAGCTCTTGGGCACCTTTCAGGAGTTCGGCCTCGGTGAAAGGACCACCCTGGGCGGAGGCATGTGGAATGTGCACGAACAGAGCGAGCGGAGGAGTCTCTTGGCGCGCGCCCCAATCGAGCGAAAGGTAGTAGAGGTAGTTGCAGAGGTAGCTCCCAGCGGAGCGCGATGTTGTTGCAGCGAGACCCCGCGCTCTGAGATGAGCGGCAAGCACTGCGGCGGGCAACCTCGTATCGTGGCACTCTGGACGTTGCGCGAGAACGAGGGCACTCGCGGGGAGAGCTCCCCTCGCGTCGGGACGCGGCGCGGTGCGGTTTTGTGCCGACCGCTCGATGCGAAAGGTTTTCGAGCGCTCGCTCACCCCGAAATGAACGATGACCTGCGGCTGCAGGGTTTCGTGCAGGGCAGGCGCGAGCGCGGTAACGGTCTCCCATTCGGTGGGGAATACCTGCGAATGAACATCGCAATCGTGGATCGGAGGGGCGGCTGCCAGAGCCTCAACAAGGCGGGCCGAAGGATTGTCCGGAACGCCGGGAAACGGGCCAAAGCCCGTGAGAAGCACGCGCAGCCTTGCCATGCTTTCCGGATTACCCGGCTGCTAGGTTTTAGGGAAGCGAATTCACGGGACGGCTACCGCGCGTCCTTGATGCCGGCGAGGCGGCCAAGCTCTTGCGCGGCGGCGGCAGGTGTCATTTCGCCCGAGCGAACCTTATCCTCAAGTTCCTTCCAGTGCCGTGCCGCGCGCTTTCCCCCTTTGAAGGCGGCGAGCAGGCGTTGCTCGAAAATCTCGCGCATCCAGGCGGCGGCCTGGTCGCTGCGTCGCTGATTCAACAGACCCGACGACGCGAGCGCGGCATGCCGGTCCTTCACCTTCTGCCACAGCGTGTCGAGTTCGGTATTGTCGCGTGCAGAGAGCGTCAGCACTTGCGGTTCCCAATTGGAGTGACCGGCGGCAAGGATGTGCAGCGCAGTCCGGTATTCCATCGCCGCGCGGTTGGCGCGTTCGATATTATCGCCGTCAGCCTTGTTAACCGCGATGAACTCGGCAAGCTCGAGTAGGCCGCGCTTGATGCCTTGCAGCTCGTCGCCTGCGCCGGGGATGGCCACGACGACGAAGATGTCGACCATGTTGGCGACGGAAATCTCCGACTGCCCCACGCCGACCGTCTCGACCAGCACCACGTCGTAGCCGGCAGCCTCGGCGAGCGCGATCGTCTCGCGCGTCGTCTTGGTGACGCCGCCGAGGCTATCGCCGGCCGGCGATGGCCTGATGAAGGCCGATGGCTCGGTCGCGAGCCTTCCCATGCGGGTTTTGTCGCCGAGGATCGAGCCGCCGCTCCGCGACGACGTCGGATCCACGGCAAGCACGGCAACCTTGTGGCCTTGGGCCACCAGGTTCAGCCCAAGCTGATCGATCAAAGTCGACTTGCCAGCGCCAGGCACGCCGCTGATGCCGACTCTGATAGATCCTCCAGTATGAGGCAGGAGCTGCTCAATGAGGGCTTGCGCCTTCGCCTGATCCTCGGGCTTGGCGCTTTCGACCAGGGTAATAGCGCGGGCAAGCGAAACTCTGTCGCCGGAGCGAATGGCCTTGGCTGCTCCCTCGGACTCGCGCTTCGATTTTGCCTCATGGCGCATGAAATGCGGGTACGGGCAAACCGCGCCTAGCGCAAGCGCGTTCTCGGCTGAGAATCAGTGCGCAGGCTTTGCCTGGCGCGGGGAGCGCACCCACCACATGAGCGCGGCTATGGTCGCAAGCGTGGTGAGATAGGTAAGGAGCTGAAGCCCTGTCGGCTTGTCGGTATAGCCAACCAGAACATGGAGCATGCGGCCAACGATGCTCGAATCCGGCAACAGCCATGACGAGTCCCACAGCCGCGTTTGCAGGGCGGTGACCACGCCGGCGGCTTGCAGGAAGTGGATCGCTTGCGCCGCCATGCCCGCCGCGAGCAGGGCGAGAAGGATACTCGTCACCGAAAAGATGTAGCGGGTAGGGAGCGCGATGAGGCCGAAATAGCTGAGCGCCGTCATCGCGGCCCCGCCCAGGAGGCCGAGCACGCCACCCAAGAGGAGCGATCCCATCGACGTGCCGGTGACCACGATGCCATAGAGAAAGAGCACGATTTCCGATCCCTCGCGCATCACTGCTACGAAAACCACCACGGCGAGCGCGGTGAGTGGCCGTCGCCCCGCGCTGACATCGTCGCCCACCTGCCGGAGTTCTGCGACGATCTCCCTGCCATGCTCGGCCATCCAAACATTGTGCCAGGTGAGGCTGATCACGGCGATGATCAGCACAGTGGCGTTGAGCAGTTCCTGACCCGAGCCGGCAAACGCATTGGAGATGGCGCCGGCAAAGGCGGCCACGATGCTGGCGCCGAGCACGCCCGCAGTGATGCCGAGGCTGACCCACCAGCCGCGCCCGACGATGCCGCGGGTTGCGGCGAGCACGATGCCGACGACCAGTCCCGCCTCGATGACCTCGCGAAAGACGATGATGAGCGCGCCGAGCATGAGCTATTTCGCAACGAGCGCGCCTTTCGCGCTGTCCTCGTGATATTCGCCAAAGAACTCGTAGCGGCCTGGATCGAGCGGCGCGATTTTGATCACTGCCGTTTGACCGCCGGGAATCACCTTCTCGGCATCAAAGTCGTTGCTCTCGAACTCCTCGGCCGTTGGATCGCTATTTGTAACTTTCAGAGTCAGATCCTTACCGGCAGGCACTTGAAGCTCCGAGGGCTCGAAGCGATGGTCCTTGATCGTGAGCGAGAAGTCGTCGGCTCGGACAGGAGAAGCCAATCCCACGACAGCGGGCAGGGACAGGGCAAGCAGCAGGCGCATTGATCCTCCTTAGCGACTTTGCTTTGCCCAGCGCCGCCAAAATGGACGTTGTAACGGCCGGCCGCAAGCCCCTCGGCAACGAGGTCAGGAGCGGCCGCGCAGTCTTTAATTATTCCAATGAGAAACTTGGACGTAAGAAACTGAGCGAGCGAAGATTCCTCGCTCTAGCAGGGGGAAGGAGTCTTCGGCTTGCGGCGATGGGACGCAAGAATTTGCCCCGCTAGCGGCGCAACACGCCGATTACCCTGCTGGAAAAGCTCAAACGCTCGGCCATGATGCTGATCACATAGGTGAGCAGGGCTTGGGCGAGAGGTTCGTTTTCGCGTTTGATGCGCTCGTAGGCGTTGGCACTCAACGCATAGAGCACGCTTGGAACCTCGGCCTGAATGGTGGCGCTACGAAGTTGGCTCGTGATCAGCCCCATCTCCCCGATCGTGGTGTGCGGACCGAGGCTGCGGACGCGGATCGAGCGCCCGTCATCCATGTTGACAATGATGCCGACCCGGCCTTCGAGGATGAAGTGCATCGAATTGGCCGGCTCGCCTTGTGCGGCGATGATGACATCCTTGTCGACATCGAGCCGTTCGCAGACCGCGGCCAATTGATCGGCATGGTCGGCGCTTCCCAAGGCGCGGGTGAACCAATCGCGCAAGGTCTGTGCCTCGGCTCCTTTGCCCATATGGGCGGCAATGATGGCCTGCTCGCAAGCCTCGAGCGCGCGGTCGAGATCCGAGGCAACAACGACATCGTCGGCGATGAAACCTCGCGCATCGAATGCATTGCGGAGCTCGTGCGAGAGATTGACCAGCACGAGGCGTGCGCCAACTTCCTCGGCGACCTGCTTGATTTGAGTAAAGCTGTGCATGGCCGATGAATCGATGCCCGTGACCAGGCGGAAATCGAACACGAGGAACCTGCAGTCTGGCTGATTCGCAAACAGCGCCTTGACTTGCTGATAAAGCCGATTGGCGGAGCCGAAGAATAGATAGCTTTGCAGGCTCATGCCTTGGATCTCGCGGCCATGGGCCGCGAGGATGGCAAGCTCCTCGGGTCCGCGATCTAATGTTGATCGATATTCCGATCCATCAAATCTGAACTTGATCGCATTCACGCGGCTCGCACTTACCGCGAAAGTGGCGCAGCCGATGGTCACTCCGATGAGCACGCCGGCAATGAAGCCGAATTGGACGATGAGCAACGCGATGGCGAGCAACGAGGCGTATTCGAGCAGCGAGATCCGCCGCGCGGCATCGACCAGCCACTCATACATCAGGCTCGCGCCGAGATAGAGAAGCAGGCCAGCGAGGACGAATTTGGGGATGTAGGCGATGAAGCTCGGATCGACCGCGAGCATCAAGACCGAAGCAGCAGCGACGGTGAGCCCGCAAATCGGGCTGCGGCCGCCTGCGGCGTATACCAGCGTTGTCCGGCTAAGCGAAATGCAGCTCACATAGCCGCCGATCAACCCGGCCACCGCGTTCGCCGCGCCAAGCGTCTTGAGCTCTCGGCCAAGCTCCGCCTCGCGGCGCGTGGCAAGCTCGATTCCTGTGGTATTGAGCAGCATGGTGATGGCAGTCACGAACATCACGGCAAAAATGTCGCCGCTCAGGCTCGGCAAGATGCGCCATGGGAATTGTCGGACGTCGCCAAAGTCCCATGTCGGCGCGAGCCCAACCGCGGTTGGAGCCTTGAACGTCCAGCCAAGCCTGAGCGCTTCGCCGAGGCTCGTTCCGGTGAGGGCGAACACAACATGGGCGAGGACCGCCGCGGCGAGGAGAATGCCGGGAAGGAGGAAGGGATTTTTTCCCCGGCGCACAGCCAAATACAGACAGACCGCAACAGCGCCGGCGGCCGCGAGCTGACCGACTGTCGGCTGCTCGAACAAGGCTGGAGCAGTCCATAGGGTAAGCCGCTCATCGGTGATCACGCTAGTGGCTCCGCTCACCATCAACCAACCGGTGGCACTCAGGAATCCCCCAATAACCGGGTAGGGGATGAAGCGGATCGCGCCTCCCGCTCGCGCGAGGCCGAGAGAGAAAAGCAGGATGCCGGTCAGAAGCGTGGCGAGAGCCACAACGATCATGACGGGGGCCAAAAGGTCGTCGGGCGGCCCCATTTCGATCAGCCGCTGGGCCACTTTCGCAGCAAGCGTTGCGGTAACCGCGGCGGTCGCGCCGTCAGGAGCGGCTATGGCGAAGGGAAGAGAGCTCCTTGCCGCCACAAACGATGCGGCGATGGCCGTGGTCATAAAGGTTGCCGCGATAGCGTAAGCGAGCCAGGTGTGAAGCGATGCGGAGAAGATCAGAGCCGCGAAGGAGAGGCCATAAGCGACCGTCATGATGCTGGCGGCAATCCCGGCAAACAGATCGTTCGCCTGTGTGATGAAGTGGCTGGCCCGCGGGCTCTCTCGGCTCCCGGCAACACCTTTGAGCGACATTCCTGCCCAATCCTGCAAGCCCCGGAACCCTTTTTTACAGGAGCGGCGTCCCAAGCGCAGCCTGACATGCTTTCGGCGTTATTGTCCGAATCTGCGGCGACCGATAGTCGAGACGTATGACGGTTTTCTGATGCTGGTTGCGGGGGCGGTGGAGAATTTGCCAGTCTTACTCGGCGGCCTGCTTGGTACCCGCAGTTGCACCGAGCTTCTTGAGGAGATCGATGGCAGCCTGGACGATGGGCGTTCCGGGCCCGAAGATCGCCTTGGCGCCGGCTTCGTAGAGCGCGGGATAATCCTGGGGCGGGATCACGCCTCCCACAACGACCATGATGTCGCCGCGGCCCTGCTCCTCGAGCGCCTGGCGCAGCGCGGGTACCAGCGTCAAGTGGCCAGCCGCAAGCGACGACACGCCGACGATGTGCACGTCATTCTCGACGGCCTGGCGGGCGGCCTCTTCAGGCGTCTGGAACAGAGGACCGATATCGACATCGAAGCCAAGATCGGCAAAGGCTGACGCGATGACCTTCTGACCGCGGTCATGGCCATCCTGCCCCATCTTGGCGACGAGGATGCGCGGCCTCCGCCCATGCTCGGTCTCGAATGAGTCGATCAGCTCCTTGATGCGGGTCATGCTTCCGTCCATGCGACCCATCTCCGCTTTATAGACGCCGGTGATTGCCGACACCTCAGCTCGATGCCGCCCGAACACCTTCTCGAGCGCGTAGGATATTTCGCCCACCGTGGCCTTGGCGCGGGCGGCCGCCACGGCGCCTGCGAGAAGGTTTGCGGTGCCTGTCTCTGCGCTTCTCGTCAGCGCGTCAAGCGCACTCTGGACCACCGCCTCGTCGCGCTCGGCCTTGAGGCGCGTAAGCTTCTCCAGCTGCTGACGGCGTACGGCGCGATTATCCACCTTCAATATGGAGATATCCGCGTCTTTGTCGGTCCGGTACTTGTTCACGCCGACGATGGTTTGCCGGCCTGAATCGATGCGGCCTTGGGTGGCTGTCGCAGCCTGTTCGATCATCCGCTTGGGGATACCGGCAGCGATCGCCTTGGTCATGCCGCCGATCTTTTCCACCTCCTCGATATGCTTGAGTGCGCGAGTGGCAAGGTCATAGGTGAGGCGTTCGACGTAGAAGCTGCCGCCCCAGGGGTCGATGGTGCGGGTCGTGCCAGATTCCTGCTGAAGAATAAGTTGCGTGTTGCGGGCAACGCGCGCCGAGAAATCGGTGGGCAGCGCCAGCGCCTCGTCGAGCGCATTGGTGTGCAGCGATTGGGTATGACCTTGCGTCGCCGCCATCGCCTCGACGCAGGTGCGCACCACATTGTTGAACACATCCTGCGCTGCGAGACTCCAGCCGCTCGTCTGGCAGTGGGTGCGCAGCGCAAGCGAGCGCGGGTCCCTCGGCTTGAACTCTTCGGCCATGAGCTTGGCCCAGAGCAGCCGCGCGGCGCGCATCTTGGCGATTTCCATGAAGAAGTTCATGCCGATGGCCCAGAAAAAGGAGAGCCGCGGTGCGAAGGCATCAACGTCGAGGCCAGCGTTCACTCCGGCGCGCACATATTCAATGCCGTCGGCAAGCGTATAGGCGAGCTCGAGGTCAGCCGTCGCCCCGGCCTCCTGCATGTGATAGCCGGAGATCGAGATCGAGTTGAACTTCGGCATCTTCTTCGACGTGTAGGCGAAGATGTCCGAGACAATGCGCATCGATGGCGCGGGCGGATAGATGTAAGTGTTCCGCACCATGAATTCTTTCAGGATGTCGTTCTGGATCGTGCCGGAGAGTTGCTCCGGCGGCACGCCTTGCTCCTCGCCGGCGACGATGAACAGTGCGAGCACAGGCAGCACCGCGCCATTCATGGTCATCGACACCGAGACCTGATCGAGCGGGATGTGATCGAACAGGGTGCGCATGTCGTAGATCGAATCGATGGCCACCCCCGCCATGCCCACGTCGCCCGTCACGCGCGGGTGATCCGAATCGTAGCCGCGATGGGTAGCGAGGTCGAAGGCGATGGACACCCCTTGCTGGCCGGCGGCGAGGTTCCGCCGGTAGAAGGCGTTGGAGTCCTCCGCGGTCGAAAAGCCGGAATATTGGCGGATCGTCCAAGGCCTCTGCACATACATTGTGGGGTAGGGCCCGCGCAGGTAAGGCGCGATGCCGGGAAAGCCATCGAGGAAGTCGAGACGCGCGATGTCGGCGGCAGTGTAGACCTTCTTCACCGCGATGCCCTCCGGCGTCTGCCAGGCAATCGCCGTGTCAGCCGTGGTGAAACCCGAGCCGTTATTGCTCTCGAACTTCACATCGGCGAATGAGGGAATGCGCGTCATCAGCGATCAAATCTCGTCATAGGCGGCGTTCAGGATTGAAAGCGTATCACAGGACTGGTGAAGGAAGGTGCTAACGCCGGCCCTCTCCAATGCTGCGCGATCAGCGCCGGGCTTGCCTGCGAGATAAACGGGGGACGCACCCGCCTGGGTCAGCGCTTTGGCGGTATCCACGGCCTGGCTTGCGTAGACTTTATCGGAGGAGCAGAGGCAGGCGAGCTTCGCGCCAGACTTTATGAATTGTTCCGCTAGGTTATCGCCCTTGCCTTCTACCGCTTCGATGCCGCCAGCCTCGAACAGGCTCTTGGCGAAGCTCGCCCGCGCGTTGAAGTCTGAGGCGCGGCCGAGACAGGCGAGAAACACCTTGGGTCGTTCGCCCTGCGCCGCGAGATAGGCATCGCTACGGTCGCGCAATTGCTCGAAAGGCTCGGCGAGTCTGATGCGGGGGAGGGCCCTAGCACTTTCTGCCGGAGACTCACCACTCGGCCTCTCGAGTACCACGACCGGCGCTTCCGCGAGGTCGGGAAAGTCGCTCGTGCCTATGAGCGAGTCTTTTCTAAGCGTCACGTTGGTTTCGCGCTCGGCCCTGACCTTGGCGACGGCGCGCTGGATTGAGCCGGTCTTGAGCGCCTCGGCCGCCCCGCCTTCACGCTCGATGTCCTGGAACAGCATCCACGCCCGAGCACAGAGCTGATCCGTGAGCGCTTCGATGGCGCCCGAGCCTGCGGCGGGATCGGCGACGCGATGGATATTGGCTTCCCCGATGAGAATGGTCTGGGTGTTGCGCGCGATGCGTCGGGCAAACGCGTCAGGGAGTCCCAGTGCGGCACTGAACGGCAGCACCGTTATCGCATCGGCACCGCCAACCGCTGCGGCGAGCGCTGCGCTCGTGCCGCGTATGATATTTCCGTGCGGATCCCGCTTGGTCATCATCCGCCATGCGGTCTCCGCGGCGACGAAGGTCACACGCGGCTTAAGCCTGCAAGCCGCCTCGATGCGTGCCCACAGCTTCCGCAGCGCACAGAATTTGGCAGTGGTGAGGAACTGGTCCTGGTCGGCGGCAAGGCGGAAATAGATGAAGCGCCTCGCATCATCGAGCGCGATGCCGCCGGCCTCCATGGCGCGGAGATAAGTCACGGCGACGGCGAGCGCGAAGGCAAGCTCCTGGGCCTCGGAGCCGCCGGCCGCATGCACGACTCTTCCGTCAGCAACCGCGAAGGGACCAGTGAAGCCTTGGCTGGCGAGGTCGCTGATCAGCTCGGCAAAGATCGGCGCGATGTTCTTCCAAGGAACCGTACTCTCGCCGCTCGCAGCAATTCCGCCGAGCGGGCCGAAGCCGAAGCGTATCGTCACATCTTTGGGTGAGATGTCTCGGGCTTTGACCAACGTCGCAATGAGCCCCGCGGCATCTTTGGATGAGGCGCTAAGATCAAGGTCGAGGGCGATGCCGGCATCCAGATAGACGCCGTCAAGTGCGGCGCTGATCGCAGCGCCGGTCGACGGAAGGCCAAAGCCGTAATCGCCGACGGCACCAGGAAAAACGAGCGCGATGCCGTTCACGCCGTTATTGAGGTCCTCGAGGATTTGCGCGTTGGCGGCGTCGGGATCGGGGAAGTCGATCCGGTGCATCACTGCCCACGGCGTTCCCGCTGCGCGGCCTTCGATAGGCTTCGCATCCTTCGCGCGCGGATAAAGCGGGTCGACGGTTATGCCGTCATGGCCTCGCGACCGCAACGAAGCGAAGGGCGCGCCCTTTAGTGCCTCTTCGACGAGCGCTTTCCATGCCGCCTCGTCGGCAGGCGGAAAGTCGCGGGCCAGGGAAAATTCCACCATTGTCCTCAGCTTCTAAGCTCCACCGGTCCCTCCTAGCATGAAGGCGAAGGGACGCGGAAGCGTGAGCCCTAGAGCCTCGCGGCCTGTCGCGTCTTTGCGATCAGCCGGGCGGAAGGGTTAGACTGTGGAGCTCTGATCAAAGGAGGACCGGCGATGGCTACGCAGAAGGCAGCGCCTAGACAAGACGCAAGCCAGGCACCGGTGGCCGCCAAGGCGCCAGACAACAGCGTTTATATCGGCCAGAGCATCAAGCCGGAGTTCATCTATCTTCGCCTCGCCAACCGCCATGGTCTGATCACCGGCGCCACCGGAACCGGCAAGACCGTGACCCTTCAGGGTTTGGCGGAGGGCTTCTCAGATCAGGGCGTCTCGGTTTTCTGCGCCGATGTGAAGGGCGATCTCTCTGGTGTGGCCGAACAAGGCGAGTCGAAGCCGTGGATCGAGGTGCGCGACAAGGAGATTGGCTATACGCAGAACTACCGCGCCTATCCTGTGATCTTCTGGGACCTGTTCGGCGAAAAGGGGCATCCGATCCGCGCCACCGTGTCGGAGCTGGGCCCGCTCCTCCTGTCCCGCCTGATGGATCTCAGCGAGGCGCAAGAAGGCGTGCTCAATATCGCCTTCAAGATCGCCGATGACGAGAAGCTGCCGCTACTTGATCTCAAGGACTTGCAGGCATTGCTGCAAGATTTGGCTGATCGTGCCGGCGAGCTCACGACCAAGTACGGCAACATCACCAAGGCTTCGATCGGATCGATCCAACGATCATTGCTGGTGCTCCAGCAGCAAGGTGCTGATCACTTCTTCGGGGAGCCTGCGCTCAAGATCAGCGATTTGATGCGAGTGGCGCGCGATGGGCTGGGCTATATCAGCGTTCTGGTCGCCGACAAGCTCATGGAATCGCCGCGCCTCTACGCAACTTTCCTTCTGTTCCTCATGTCGGAGCTGTTCGAGGAGCTGCCCGAGGTTGGTGATCCCGACAAGCCTAAGCTCGTGTTCTTCTTCGACGAGGCGCACCTCCTGTTCAAGGACGCGCCCAAGGCGCTGCTCGAGAAGGTCGAGCAGGTGGTGCGGCTGATCCGCTCCAAGGGCGTCGGCGTCTATTTCGTGACGCAAAACCCGCTCGACATTCCCGATACAGTGTCACGGCAACTCGGCAACCGTATTCAGCATGCGCTGCGCGCCTTCAGCCCCTTGGAGCAGAAGGCGGTGAAAGCGGCGGCCACGACTTTCCGCGCCAACCCTGCCTTCGATACGGAGAAGGCAATCATGGAGCTTGGCATCGGCGTGGCGCTCGTCTCCACGCTCGACGAGAAAGGCCAGCCCTCCATGGTTCAGAAGACGCTGATAAGGCCGCCGAATTCACGCGTCGGTCCGATCACCGATGCCCAACGCAAGACCGTAATAAATGCGAGTCCGGTCAAAGGCGTCTACGACGAGACTGAGGATCGGGAATCGGCCTATGAGCTTCTGCAGAAGCGCACGGCCGATCACACCGAGGCCGAAGCAGCGCAGGCGCAAGATAAGGAAGCGACACAGGCGTCGGGAAGCAAATCGCGCAGCGACGGCTTCTGGACAACCTTCGGCAAGCAGGTCATCCGATCGGTCGTGCCCGCCGCGACGCGTATGCTAGAGCAGCAGATCAAGCGCGGCACGCTCGGGGGCATTAGGCGCGGTCGCGGCAGCGGCGGCTTTTAATTGCGATTGATCGTGGTCGGCTAGGTTCCCGGCGCGAGCGCGAGCATCTCCTCGACGTGTTCCCAGTTGATGAGATGGTCGAACCAGGCTTCGAGATATTTCGGCCGCTCGTTGCGATAGTCGATGTAATAGGAGTGCTCCCACACATCGACGCCGAGCAGAGGCCAGCCCCCCTGCATGAGTGGGTTCTCGCCGTTCGGCGTCTTGGTCACCGCGAGTTTGCCATCTTTGATCGCAAGCCAAGCCCAGCCAGATCCGAATTGGGTCTTGCCGGCCTCGATGAAATCGTTGCGGAACTTGTCGAAGCCGCCGAGATCGCGGTCAATTAGGGCAAGCACCGCGCCCGGCACTTTCTTGCCACCGCCGCCCTTCGTCATCCATGGCCAGAAATGGATGTGGTTGAAGTCCTGTCCGGCATTGTTGAAGACGCCGGGATTCTTGCCATAGCTCGCCTTGACGATTTCCTCGAGGCTCTTGCCCTCGAGACCCGAACCGGGGAGCAGCTTGTTCAGATTGTCGACATAGGCCTTGTGATGCTTGTCATGGTGATATTGCAGCGTCTCGGCCGACATATAGGGCTGAAGCGCATCATAGGAATAAGGGAGGGGCGGGAGTTCGAAGGCCACGGCTTTGCTCCGGCAGGGTTTGATAGGTCAGAAGAAGCCCGCCGAAAGCTAATGGTTCCCGCCAATCGAGGCAAGTCAAGCGCCTCAGCCATACGCAAAAATGATAGCCGGAAAGGCCAGGAAGGGTGGGCACGGAGCCCCTGAACTCCGTGCCCGGTGCCGAGGAAGGTTCGCTACATCAGTACAGGGATCTGACGCTTCTGACTTTGCGCGAATCCACCTGAACCCTGCATGAACCGAGCGTGCAGCATTGGTTAAGCGAGGCTACTTCACGAGCGCGTGGAGCTCTTTGAATTCGCGCGTACCGGCCCGTTCGAGCCACTCGAATAGGACCATTTCGCTGTCGACGACATCGGCGCCGGACTTGAGCAATCGTGTCAGCGCAAGCTTCCGGCTTGCCTTCGACCGCGAACCGACCGCGTCGGCGACCACGAACGACTCGAAGCCTTGCTCCTCGAGATCGATCGCCGTCTGCGCCACGCAGACATGAGCCTCGGTGCCGCCAATCACGACTTGCGGGCGGCCTTGCCGGCGGAGCTCGTGCAGCCGCTCGCGCAATGGATCGCTCTTGAGGCAGGAGAACTCGACCTTATCCACGATGAGACCCGAATTGGCGAATGCCTCGCGGATCGGGTCTGCCGTGGGTCCCAGTCCTTGCGGATATTGCTCTGAGATCGTTATCGGCACGCCGAGCGTTCTCGCCGCGCGGACCAGGCGCACGCATCGGTCGATCACCCGGTCTTTGCCGGAGATTGCCGCGATGAGCTTCTCCTGGACGTCGATGATGAGGAGCTGTGACTTGTCGCGATTAATAAGCATGGCGCGTGCAACGTGAATTGGTTCGCCCCCGTGGCATAGCTCGCTTGCTGGGTCAAGCCTGAGCGATCTTCAACGCGAAGGTGTAAGCGAGGGTGACTTCCTTCAGCCGCTCGAAGCGGCCAGACGCGCCGGCGTGGCCCGCCTCCATGTTGGTCTGCAGTAAGATGAGCCCATCGCTAGTGGCGAGCTCCCGCAGCTTGGCAATCCATTTTGCAGGTTCCCAATAGGTGACGCGCGGATCGGTGAGACCAGCAAGCGCGAGAATATGCGGATAGGGTTGCTCCCGCACATTGTCGTAAGGCGAATAGGCAGCGATGGTGCGGTAGCCTGCCTCGCTCTCGATTGGGTTGCCCCACTCCGGCCATTCCGGCGGGGTGAGCGGCAGGCTCGCGTCGAGCATGGTGGTGAGAACATCGACGAAAGGCACCTCGGCGATGATGCCAAGAAATAGCTCGGGCGCCATGTTGGCCACGGCCCCCATCAGCATACCGCCCGCGCTTCCCCCATGGGCGACGATGCGTCCACGCGAGGTGAAGCCTTGCGCGGCAAGAAATTCGCCCGCAGCGATGAAGTCGGTGAAGGTGTTGACTTTGTTCTCGCGCTTACCTTCCTTGTACCAGCGATAGCCCTTGTCCTTGCCGCCGCGCACATGGCCGATCGCGTAGACGAAGCCGCGATCGACGAGAGAAAGCGCGTTGGTGGAGAATCCCGCCGGCATCGACATGCCATAGGCGCCATATCCGTAAAGGAGGAGAGAGGCAGAGCCGTCGAGCTTTGTCTCTTTGCGATAGAGCAGCGAGATCGGGACGGTCTCGCCGTCCTTAGCTGGCGCCAGGACTCTGCGCGTGACGTAGAGGGAAGGATCGTGCCCGCTCGAAATTTCCTGGGTCTTGCGAAGCGCGCGCGCGCGAGCTCACGTCATAGTCGAAGACCTGCGCGGGCGTGGTCATCGAGGAGTAAGTGCAGCGCAAGGTGGTCGTGTCGTATTCGTAGCCGGCTGAAATGCCGAGCGAATAGACCTCCTCGGCGAAGGCGATGGCATGCTCTTCTCCGTTGTCGAAGCGGCGCACCACGATGCGCGGCAGGCCGTCCTCGCGCTCGAGGCGAACGAGGAAATCCTTGAAGGCGACGACATCGAGGATGAGCCGGCCGGACCGGTGCGGCTCGATGTCGTGCCAGTTCTCGCGGCTGGGACTGGCAGCCGGTGCTTCGACGATGCGGTAGTCCTCCGCGCCATCAGAGTTGGTAAGAATGATGAGGCTGCCCTCGTGATGATCGACGGAATAGTCGTGCTCAGGCTCACGTTTCGCTACCAGGCGAGGCGGGGCCGATGGATTGGCAGCATTGATCAGGCTGACCTCTGCCGTCTCGTGATCATGAACGCTAAGCAGGAGGAAGCGCCGATCCTGGGTCGCGCTCAGACCCAGAAAGAAACTGGCATCATCCTGCGCATGGATGAGATCATCGGCCCCGTCGGCGCCAATTGCGTGCCGCAGCACACGGCGTGGACGGTGGTCTTCATCAAGCCAAACATAGAGAAGCGTACGGCTGTCGGCCGCCCATTCGAGCGATCCATTGTTGTCGGCGATGCCAGAATCGACCACCGCGCCGCTGTCGGCTTCGATGACGTTGACCGTGTAGAACTCCGAGCCCTTGGTATCCACGGCGTAGGCAATGAGGCTATGATCGGGGCTGTGAGCGACGCCTGCGATGCGGAGCGCTTGCAGTTCTTTGGTATCGGCCATGAATGCTTCGGCGTAAGCGTTCTCGGCTTCGAGATGCGCCCTGATCGCGGGATCGAGCTGGGCAGGATCGCGCATCACCGCCTGCCAATTTGCCGCGCGCAGCCAAGCGTAATCGTCCATCCGCGTGATGCCGTGATGAATTGTGCTCAAGGGTCTGCGCGCGGCGCGAGGAGCCCGCGCGCGGGAGAGGCAGTCATTCATCGGTTGAACTTATTTGCCGCTCTTGCCCTCGGTGTCGAGGTCTAGCGCGCATCCGTTGATGCAGTAGCGCAAGCCGGTGGGACCCGGTCCGTCGGGGAACACATGGCCGAGATGTGCGCCGCAATTGGCGCATCTCACCTCGGTGCGCCGCATGCCGTAGGAACTATCGTCGTGCGTGGTCACCGTACCTTCGGTCTCTGTGAAGCTCGGCCAGCCGGTGCCCGAGGCGAATTTTGCGTCCGAGCTAAAAAGCGGGGTGCCGCAGACGACGCAGCGAAACATGCCGGAGCGCTTGTCGTTGTAATAGGGATGACTAAAGGCCCTCTCGGTCCCGTGCTCCTGCGTCACATGAAACTGCTCGGGCGTAAGCTTCTTTCGTAGCTCCGCCTCGGACATCGGCGTCTTGTCGGTGGCGTGCTTTTGGATTTTATCGGGGTTTTTCATTGCGGGAACACTTTCGCGGTTGGTCGCATTTATTAGCCCGGAAATATAAGCGTGTCCGATGACCTTCCGAAGGGGCTCGGAAACTCGGTCACGCAGGGTTGATACTCTTCCTTAGGTTGCACATTTATCCGCTTAGGTTGTAACCGAAAGCGGTCTAATTATCGTCGGGCGGCTGCTAGTAAAACTAAGCAGCGCACGGATGGCTTTTGCCAAACCACAGTCTATGGAAGTCCTAACACGTTTTGGTGCCACGGTTCTTTCATAAGAACCCGTGCATTGCACTTTCGCGGAAAGCTGCTATAGAGGCCAAATAAACTAAGCCGTCCGAAGTGCATCGCATTCTCTTGTTGCGAAACATTGCAACCTCGCGTCACAAAATCGGCGTAATCTGGTGACTCAAAGATGAGGTGGGCCCGGGAGATGCACGAGCGCGCGCGGGAGTTCACACGTGCTTGGTTGGACCGGGGATTAGTCAGGATCAAGGAGCCTCTATATGGAAGCCAATCTGGAGAAGAATGAACTCGTCGAACTGACCGCGGAGATCGTGTCGGCTTATGTCAGCAACAATACGGTCGTTGCCACCGACCTTCCTGGTGTCATCCACAATGTGTTCGACGCGTTGAGCAAAGCCTCGAGTGCCTCGGGCGTTCCCACGCGGGAGGAGCTGAAGCCTGCCATCCCCGTGAAGAAATCCGTCACGCCCGAATACATCATCTGCCTCGAGGATGGCAAAAAGTTCAAATCGCTGAAGCGTCATTTGCGAACCCATTACGATTTGTCGCCGGAGGAGTATCGCGACAAATGGGGTCTGCCGCATGACTACCCGATGGTGGCGCCGAACTACGCCGCCGCGCGCTCTGATCTTGCGAAGCGCATGGGTCTTGGACAGCGGCGGCGATAAAGGCTGACAAATCAGCCGGGTGATCTTGGGCTGGTCCGCGCGGTGGCGGATCTCCTGAGTTCTGCCTTCGACCTCTAGGCCTTCCGCCGGCTCGCGCGCAAGGCCGCCAGCTCTCCCTTATAAGCGCTCAATAGACCGAGATGCCGATTCAGGTCGTAACTCCAATGACCTGCGAGACCGCGGCTGCGCTCGGCCCTCAGCGCACGGCGAAGCTTCGCAAGCACGCGAAACATCCCCTCTTGGCTCTCATCGTCGAGCTCATGCGGCCATAGCGCGATCAGCTTCGGCAGGTCGCGCGACCTTAGGTAGGCGGCGGTTCCCGCGGCGGCCATCGTGCCGAACGTGCGCTTCGCCGTTATCCGCCCGCGGTGTCGCCTTGCCCTGATCCGGTGTTGCAGTTTCTGCCGCAATTGCTCGCCTCCTCGGGTGGAAGCGCGAGACTACAGCGCGCGACCAAAGGCCGGGAATTGTTGTGGGGATAGCTTCGGCGATTTAGGACGTAGACGGAAGGACTTGCCCGGCAGCGACAACACTGCAATTCTGTGCGGCGCAGCTTTCGCCGGAACTCCTGTCCCGTCGCGGTGGTTTGCATGTCGGCGTTCGCAAAGGGTAGGTCGGGATGTCGCTGGGTAAACACGAGCCAAACGCGCGCGAGCTTGCGCCGCCACCGAAGCGCGACGTCACGCTTCGCATCAACGGCGTCGAGCGCCGAGTTGCCCTCAGGCCGTGGACCACACTTCTCGACGCGCTTCGCGAATATCTCGATCTCACCGGAACCAAGAAAGGCTGCGACCACGGCCAGTGCGGGGCCTGCACCATTCTCGTCAACGGACGGCGCATCGTCTCGTGCCTGACCCTTGCCGTCATGCAGGACGGCGCCGAGATCACGACTATCGAGGGCCTGGCCACGAACGGCAAGCTGCATCCGTTACAGGAGGCCTTCATCGCTCATGATGGTTTCCAATGCGGCTACTGCACCCCGGGTCAGATCTGCTCAGGCGTGGGGCTTATCGCCGAGGGTCACGCGAAGACTGCGGACGAAATTCGTGAACTGATGAGCGGCAATATCTGCCGCTGCGGCTGCTACCCGAACATCGTTGCCGCCATCGAGGAGGTGATGAAGGGCGCTGCGCCGGAGTCCGCGCCGTGATCAATTTCGATTACATCAAGGCGCGCGACGTCGGCGATGCGGTCAAGCAAATCAGCACTGATCCGAACGCGCGTTTCATCGCCGGCGGCACCAATCTCATCGACCTTATCAAGGAGAATGTCGCGCGGCCGACGCGCTTGATCGACATCACCGGCCTGCCACTCACGGAAATCGAGGAGACCGATGCCGGCGGTTTGCGCATCGGCGCGCTCGTGCCCAACAGCGACCTTGCCTACGACGAGCGGATCAGGAAACGTTATCCGCTGCTTTCAAGCGCCATCCTCGCCGGAGCCTCGGCCCAGCTGCGCAACATGGCGTCGACCGGCGGCAACCTCCTCCAGCGCACTCGCTGCCTCTATTTTTATGACGCGAGCTTGCCCTGCAATAAGCGCGAGCCCGGCACAGGCTGCGGCGCGATCGACGGCTTCAACCGCATGAACGCGGTGCTCGGCTGGAGCCAATCCTGCATCGCCGTGCATCCCTCCGACATGTGCGTCGCACTCGCCGTCCTGGAAGCCACGGTCCATGTGACCGGGCCGAAGGGCGCGCGCGTAATTCCCTTCGCCGATTTTCATCGCCTCCCCGGGGACACGCCCGAGCTCGACACCATTCTCGCCCATGATGAGATCATCACTGCGGTCGAGCTGCCGCCTCAAGGGTTCAGTCGCAATTACAGTTATCTCAAGATCAGAGACCGCCTGTCTTATGCCTTCGCCCTGGTCTCGGTTGCCGCTGGCCTCGAGCTTGAGAATGGCGCGATCAAGACCGGGCGCGTGGCTCTTGGCGGCGTCGCCCATAAGCCTTGGCGCATTTCCGACGCCGAGCGAAGCCTCAAAGGACAACGGCCCGACCGAAAGGTTTTCGCCGAGGTGGCTGACGCCATTCTGCGCGATGCCTCGGGCTTTACCCATAACAGCTTCAAGATCGAGCTCGCGCGGCGCGTGATCGTACGCACGCTTGAGCAGGCCGCGGCCGGAACGCCGCAGTCTCAGTCCGTCAAAGTGATCCGGTAGGCGGTGTCATGAGCTCTTTCACCAGGAATAGCATCGGCAAGCCTGTATCGCGGATAGAGGGCCCCCTCAAAGTGACCGGCAAGGCGAAATATGCGGCCGAGTTCAACGTGCCAAATCTCGCCCACGGTTTCGTCGTCAATAGTGAGATCGCCAAAGGACGCATCAAGAAGATCGACCGCGCCGCCGCGCTTGCAGTGCCGGGTGTGATCGAGGTGTTCGCGCACGACAACAGGCCCGAGATCGCGTCCTCGAGCGGAAAATATGCCGACGAAACCGCTCCACCAGGCTCACCATTCCGGCCGCTCTATGACGACACGATTTCCTTCGCGGGACAGCCTGTTGCGTTGGTGGTCGCCGAGGAGTTCGAGATCGCACGCTTCGCCGCCACGCTCGTCGAAATCGAATACGAAACCGAGGAAGCAATCACCGATATCGACTCGCAAATCGCCAAGGCCTACGAACCGCGCAAGAAGCGATTCCCGGGATGGGATCCTGAGCCCCGCGGCGACGTCGAAAAGGCTCTCACGCGATCGCCCATCAAGATCAAGCACGCCTATCGCACCCCGATCGAGCACCACAATCCCATGGAGTGCTTCGGCACGACAGCGGTATGGGAAGAAGACGGACGGCTCACCGTCTACGACAAGACTCAAGGTGCGCCGAACTGCTATCGCTACATTTGCAGCGTGTTCGGCCTCGCCAAGGATAAGGTCCGCTTGTTATCGCCCTATGTGGGCGGAGCCTTTGGCACCGCGCTAAGGCCGAACTATCAGCTGAACATGGCGGTGTTGGCGGTCATCGGGCTCAAGCGGCCGGTCAGGGTTGCGCTCACCCGGCAGCAGATGTTCACGGTGGGGTACCGGCCGGAGACGATCCAAACCCTGAGCCTGGGAGCCGAGGACGACGGAAGCCTCTCGGCGCTCCGGCACGACGCGATCGCCAATACCTCTCGCTTCGAGGATTACCAGGAACCGACCGCCATCTGGACGGGCGCGCTCTATCACTGCAATGACGCGGCCGCGACCGCCAAGCTCACGCAGATCGACCTGTTCACCCCTTGCGACATGCGGGCCCCAGGCGGCGCGTCGTCCCTCTATGCCATCGAGAGCGCCATGGACGAGCTGAGCTATGCCGTCGGCATCGATCCGCTCGAGCTTCGCCTCAGGAATTATTCCGAGTGGGATCAGAATGACGACAAGCCCTACACCAGCAAGGCTCTGAAGGACTGCTACTACCGCGGTGCCGAGCGGTTCGGCTGGTCTAAGCGGAAACCCGAGCCTCGCTCGATGCGCGAGGGTCGTGAGCTCGTCGGCTATGGCATGGCAACCGGAATCTGGGAAGCATTTCGCGTGCCCACGAGCGCACGGGCGGTGCTCGCACCGGATGGCACTCTGGAGATCGGATGCGGCACCGCCGACATCGGCACGGGCACCTATACCATCCTCGCCCAGATCGGCGCCGAAATGCTCGGGCTCCCGATCGACAAAGTCACGGTCAAGGTCGGCGATTCAGATTTGCCGGTCGCGCCCGTCGAAGGTGGCTCGTGGACTGCCGCCTCGGCAGGGTCAGCCGTGATGGAGGCTTGCAACGGAATCCGTGAGGATCTGCTCAAGCGTGCCGGCAAGATCAAAAACGCTCCGCTTGAGGGCGCGGAGCCGGCCGACGTGACTTTTGTCGACGGCGAGATGCGGGTGAGGGGAGATCCCTCCCGCGCCATGGCGCTCACCGATGTGCTTCAGGGTCTAAACGACCCGATCAAGTCGGAAGTTACCTCCAAGCCCGACCCCAAAGTCTTTCAGCGCTATTCGCATTACACCCATTCTGCCGTATTCGCCGAGGTGAGGCTCGACGAGGAGCTCGGCATGCTGCGCGTTGTGCGCGTCGTCAGTGCGGTAGCGGCCGGGCGCATCCTCAACCCGAAGACCGCGCGGAGTCAGATCATGGGTGCCGTGGTCGGCGGCATCGGCATGGCGCTGCACGAGGAGACGGTGATCGATCACCGCTATGGGTGCTTCATCAATCATAATTTTGCCGAGTATCATGTGCCGGTGAATGCCGACATCCACGATATCGATGTGATTTTCGTTGAGGAGCGCGAGCCTCACCTCAATCCGCTTGGCGTGAAGGGAGTCGGCGAGATCGGCATCGTCGGCACCGCTGCGGCGGTCGCAAATGCCGCCTATCACGCAACAGGCGTGCGCGTACGCGATTTGCCGATCACTATCGACAAGCTGCTCGGTCTCACCCCGTCGAAATAGTCTGAGCCCGGCCGGCCATGACGAACGTGAGAAATGCTCGTCGCTTGTCCTCGGCCTGTAATCCGCACTTATGCTGCACGCACCTCGTCCACTTGAAGGGCGCATCATGAGGCGGGAGAGCGCTTGCGCGCAGACTACTGGTTCGCCCATATGAGCCCGCGGGTAACCTCGAATTGGGTCGGCGTTGGCACCGCAAGACCGCGCGCGGCGCGGCGCGCCGTCGAATGCCGCTGCGCTCCGGGATGAGGTGATCGCCGCCAAGGAACGCGTGATGCGCGCGCTTATGGCGGTCGGGCCCGAGGTCTCAGGCATCTTGGTCGATATCTGCTGCGAGCTAAAAGGGCTAGAGGAGGCCGAGAAAACGAACGGCTGGCCCTCACGCGCCGGCAAGGTCGCACTGCAAATCGCGCTGACAAGACTTGCCAAACATTACGGGTTGATCGCGCCTGATGACGCCGCTGTCCACAAGAGGACCGGCCTGCGCCATTGGGGCACCGACGACTACCGCCCAACCCTCGATGCTGGGCACGGAAAGGACTCGCACGAAACGGAGTCTAATGGATAGTGCGCTGCGCGAGGGCAGACTCGGCGTCGTTCCTGATGCGCTTCACCATGGCCATCAGGCCATTGGAGCGCTGTGGGGTGAGATGCTCCTTGAGATGCAACAGCCCGAGTGTATGCGGCGCGTCGATGCTGATGATGTCCTGAGCCGTCTTACCGGAGTAGAGCGCGAAGAGAATCGCGATCAGGCCGCGCACGATATGGGCGTCGCTGTCGCCGACGAAGCTCAGTCGCGGGCTGCCGCCATTAGGATCGACTTTGGTCGAGAGCCAGACCTGGCTCACGCAGCCCTGCACCTTGTTCGCTGCCGAGCGCTCGCACTCGGGCAGGGGCTCAAGCCTGCGCCCGAGCTCGATCACGTAGCGATAGCGGTCCTCCCAGTCGTCGAGGAACTCGAAGTCGGCGCGGATCTCGTCGAATCTCGGGATTTGGCGCGTATCGGTAAGCGTATCCATGACTCCAATATAGGCAGAAATGGACGTGGCTGCGACCGCCATCGGTCCGATTTGCCAAAGAGAGCGGGGCGCGCAATCCGGGAGGGAAAGGGCATAACCTTCTCGGATGCGCGCCCCAGGCAGGCGGGGGGGCCGCCAAACTCTTGTTGTTGTCCTAGGCCTTACGTGCCGGAGGCGTCAGGGCCCGACCAGTCAGCCTCGCGATCGGCCGGGATCAGCGT
>Ga0207662_10000293_pt1 | contig 23069 bp, 21 predicted proteins | sample KBSS33LmetaG_FD_184338 | JGI IMG/M metagenome (GOLD analysis project Ga0207662, IMG submission 184338) | Switchgrass rhizosphere microbial communities from Kellogg Biological Station, Michigan, USA - KBS S3-3L metaG (SPAdes) (version 2) | ecosystem: Host-associated > Plants > Roots >... | reverse complement strand
TGCCGAACGGGTCGAGGATCCCCGGCACGCGCGCGATCGGCGTCAGGACTTTCGAGATCGGCTGGGAGCTCCCCTCCTGCCGGAGGAAGTCGGAGCGCAACCCGAAGAGGACCACCTGGATCGCAACGTAGTTGAGCATGATGGTCGTGATGACCTCATGGGCGCCGGTGCGCGCCTTGAGGAACCCGGGGATGAACCCCCACAAGGCTCCCGTGAGGACACCCGCGATGATCGCCCCGAGCAGCGGGATCGGTGCCGGCAGGCCCTGAAGGACCAGCAACCCGACCGCGGAGCCGAACGCACCGAGGATGAATTGCCCCTCGACGCCGATGTTGAACACGCTCGTCCGGAAGGCGATCGCGACGGCGAGACCGGTGAAGATCAGCGGCGTGGCAGCGACCAGTGTCTCGGTCAACGGTCGGATCGCCCCGGCGATCTGCCGCGGTGTGCCCCCCTGGATCGCCGCGGCGATACGCCCGGGATCACCGAAGGCACCCGCGAGCATCGCCTGGTAGGCCGAGATGATCCCTCCGGCCGCGGAGCCGATCGCCCCGAGCGGATCCGTGCCGAGGCGTTGGAGGTTCGTGAAGTCGGTGACCAGGATGAAGATCGACCCGACGATGAACGCCGTGACGATGGCCAGCGCCGGGACGACCGCAGGGCCGAGGATGCGTCGCGCGCGGTTCAATGTGCGCCTCCCATCAACATGCCCACGGCCTCGAAGGTGGCCGCCTCGCCCTCCAGGATCCCGACGATCTCACCGGCGTACATCACCGCCACGCGGTCTCCGACCGCGATGACCTCCTCGAGCTCGGTGCTCACGATGAGGATGGCCGCGCCCGCATCGCGCTGCTCGACGATCCGCTTGTGGATGTACTCGATCGAGCCGACGTCCAGACCACGCGTCGGCTGCGACGCGATGACGAGCCTGACGGGTCTCGAGAACTCGCGGGCCACCACGACCTTCTGCTGGTTCCCGCCCGACAACGAGCCCGCCAGCGTGTGGATCGACGGAGTCCGGATGTCGAAGTCGCGGACGCCGACTTTCGCGCCCTCCTGGATCGCGTCGAGGTCGAGGCGGACACCCTTGCTGTAGGGCGCACGGTGATAGGTGTCGAGGATGTAGTTCTCCGAGACCGTCATGTAGTTGATCAGGCCGTCACGGCCGCGGTCTTCGGGGATGTGCGCGACGCCGAGATCGGCCACCTGACGAGGTGTGGCACGCGTGATGTCGTCGCCGCCGACCGTCATCGTGCCGGAGTCGACCGTTCGCAATCCGACGATCGCCTCGACGAGTTCCGTCTGGCCATTGCCCTGGACCCCGGCGATGGCGACGATCTCGCCCGCCCGGACGTCGAGCGACAGGTTCTTGACCGCGATGTGGTCGCGGTCGTCGCGGACGACGACGTCGGCGAGGCTCAGGACGACATCGCCCGGCGTGGCCGGTCCCTTGACGACTCGGAGTTCGACGTCGCGCCCGACCATCATGTTCGCCAGCTGCTCGCGCGTGGTCGTCTTGGGTTCCGCCGTGCCGGCCACCCGGCCGCGTCGCAAGACCGTGATCTTGTCGCAGACCTCGAGGACCTCGTTGAGCTTGTGGGTGATGAAGATGACGGTCGTGCCGTCCGCCGCGAGCCCGCGGATGATGCCGAACAGCTCCTCGGTCTCGGCGGGCGTCAGTACCGCGGACGGCTCATCAAGCACGAGGATGTCGCTCTTTCGATAGAGCGCCTTGAGGATCTCCACCCGCTGGCGGACCCCGACGGGGAGATCCTCGATGTCCGCGTCCGGCGGGACGTGCAGGCCGTACTGGTCGGAGAGCTCGACCACGCGTTTCCGTGCGGCGCTGCGGTCGAATGTGCCCAACGGGCCGGAGACGCTTTCTGCGCCGAGCGCGACCGACGACACGACATCGAAGACCGGCACGAGCTGGAAGTGCTGATGGACCATGCCGATCCCGGCATCGATCGCCTCCGCCGGGTCGCTGAACGTCCGGGGTGTCCCGTCGATCAGGATCTCGCCGGAGTCGGGGCGATACAGCCCCGACAGGATGTTCATCAGCGTCGTCTTGCCGGCGCCGTTCTCACCAAGGAGCCCGAGCACCTCTCCACGATCGGCCGAGATCGAGATCCGGTCGTTCGCGAGGACGCCGGGGAACTGCTTCGTGATGTCCTTCAGTTCGAGGCGCATCTGAGTCCCGTATTAGCCCCTGTATACCGAGCCGCCCGCTCTCGAGGATCGAGAGCGGGCGGCCATCGGATGGACCTGACGGTAGGGCCGTCGACTACTTCAGGTAGTCGGCCACCTTCACTGAGCCGTCCGAGATCTTGCCCGACAGGGTGTCGATCTCAGACTTGAGATCGGCAGGGATCAGGCTGTCGAAATCGTGGTACGGGGAGATCAAGACACCCTTGTTCTCCAGGGTACCGACGTAGTTCTCGCCGCCGAGATCACCGGCCTGGTTCTTGTTGAAGGTATCCAGGACGGAGACGTCGATGGCCTTCTGCGCGGAGGTCAGGATGGCCTTCGCGTACTCGGAGAGGGAGATCGCCTGGTCGGTGTCGACGCCGATCGCCCACAGGTTCTTCGAGAGCATGTACTTGATCGAGCCGTTACCGGTCGCGCCGGCGACGGGGTGGACGATGTCGACGCCCTGGTCGACCAGCGTCTTGGCGAGCTGCTCGCCCTTGGCTGGGTCGCCCCACGGGTTGTCGCCACCGACGAACGTGCCCTTCTGCGAGGCCGCATCCCAACCGAAGAGCTTGACGTCAGTGCCCTTCTCCTGGTTGTGGTACTTGATGCCCGCCGAGAGGCCGTCCATGAACAGGGTCACGCCGGGGAACTGCTGCCCACCGTACGTGCCGATCTTGCCGGACTTGCTGAAGCCAGCGGCCAGGTAGCCCGCGAGCATCGCGGCCTGGTCGATCTGGTAGGACAGACCGGTGAAGTTCACCGGGATCTGCGTGTCGTCAGACGTGCCGATCTTCTTGTCCGGGCCGGACGTGTCCCACGTCGTGTCGACCTGCGAGAAGGCGATGTCCGGGTTGGCCTTGGTCGCGTCGATCGTGGCCTGAGACTGGTTGAAGCCGACCGTGACGATCGACTGGCAGCCCTGGTCGATCAGGCGCTGGATGTTCGCGGCGTAGTCCGTCGCGCCCTGTGCCTCGGCGAAGAAGGTCGTGAAACCCTGTGCCTGGGCGTCCTCGAGACCCTTCTTGGCGAGGTCGTTGAAGCCCTTGTCACCAAGACCACCGGTGTCGAACGCGACACAGGCGATCCAGTTCTTCGAGCCCGTGCTACCACCGCTCGACGACGGCGACGCGGCGGCACTCTCGCTAGCGGCTGCGCTTTCCGACGCAGCGGCGCTCGGGGCCGACGTGGCCGCCCCGCCGCCGCTCGAACATGCGGCGAAGATGAAGGCCGCCGTCGCACCGAGCGACAGCAACCGCATGGAACTTCGCAACGTGAGTCTCCTCCTCGTGCGACCGCTGGGACGATGTCCGGACCCGCGGTCTTTCGGTCGGGGAGGATACGCTATCCGACCCGCGCCGTCGATGACTTCGAACGGCCCGACGAGGGAGGCTGGATGACCCCCGAGGAGCGTGCCCGGACGATCGCCTACCTCGACCTCGCCGAGGGTCGTGGAAGCGTCCCGCTGCTCGACGACGAGGGTGTCCGCGAGCTCCTCGGGACATCACGGCGGATCGCCGTGATCGGTGCGTCAGACCGACCCGGTCGGGCATCCGGTGACGTCTTCCGGCACCTCCTCTCGGTCGGGTACGACTGCGTGCCGGTCAACCCCCGGGCTATGGCCGTCGCGGGTGTCGAGGCGTATGCCAGCTTGGCCGAGGCCGTCGCGGCCACCGGCCCGTTCGACATCGTCGACGTCTTCCGGAGAGCCGAGCTGTGCGCCGTCCATGCTCAGGAGGCGGTCGATGCCGGCGCGAGATGCCTCTGGCTACAGCTCGGCATCGTCGACTGGGAGGCGGCACGCATCGCCCAGGACGGCGGCCTCTCCGTCGTCATGGATCGCTGCCTGTCGGTGGAATGGCGTCGGCTGGGCCGGCGACCCACGGAGGAACGATGACCCAGATCCATCTTCACGCCGAGCCCGGCGACTACGCGCCGGTCGTGCTGCTCCCCGGCGACCCGCTGCGGGCCACCAAGATGGCCGACCGTTTCGATGGTGGGCTCGCGTCGACGCGCCTCGTCAATGAGAACCGCGGTCTCCTCGGCTATACCGGCACGATCGACGGGGTCCCCGTCTCGGTCCAGACGACGATGATGGGCGCCCCGACCACGTCGATCGTCATGGAGGAGCTGATCAACCTCGGCGTCACGACGTTCCTACGCGTCGGGACGTGCGGCGGCTTCGGCGCCCTCGATATCGGCGATGTCGTCGTTCCGCTGGCGGCCGCGTCGTGGATCGGCGTCGGCAGCGTCTTCGGCGGCGGCGAACCCACCGCGCCGACGGCCGACCTCGATGTCGTCAATGCCCTCGCCGCGGCGAGCCGGGAGCAGGGCCTTACGACGCACGTCGGGCCTATCGTGACTTCCGACGTCTTCTACGACCCCCATCCGGACGGCGCGATCCGGTGGGGCCGGCGCGGCTACCTCGCTGCCGAGATGGAGTCCGCCGCGATCTTCCTGCTGGCGATGCGCGAACGTGCCAAGGGACGCTCAGCTCGCGCCGGGACCATCCTCACCGTGTCCGATGTGATCCGTGACCCCAGCGAGGTCGAAGGGACACACCGGCTGGGCAAGGAGGACTGGTTTCGTCCGCCCGAGGACGAGGTGAACCGGCGGGTCGATCTCACCATCGGCGCGGCGCTCGTCGCTGCGGCGTCGCTCGGGCGAGGTGTCGGTGCGGCCGTCTGAAACGCGGGCGCCTGGACCGCCGCTCTCCGGAGCGGCCGTCTAGCTCGCCGGGACGTACGACAGCCCGAGCTCGAAGTCCTCCACCAGGTCGTCGATGTCTTCGCACCCGATCGACAGCCGGATGATCCCGCCGTCCTTCGGTCGCGGATAGACCAGGGTGTGGATGTCGCCGAGGCTCACACCGATGTCGCACAGGCGGAGGTGGTCCGTGAACGCCGCCATGCCGTCCAGGCCGCCACGCGGCTTGAACGTGACCATGGCGCCCCCGATGTCACCGAGGAGACGCTGCGCGACCGCGTGGTCCGGGTGGGATGGCAGGCCCGGATAGCGCACCCACTCGACCCCATCGTGGCCCTCGAGGAGCTGCGCGATCCGTGCCGCATTGGCCGAGGCTGCCTTCGTTCGAAGCGGGAGCGTGCGCACCCCGCGCTGGACGAGAAAGCTCGAGAACGGGCTCGCCGCCTGGCCGAGGGTATCCGTCTGTGACCGGATCGGATCCATCAGCGCCTTCCGGCCGGCGACGACACCCGACACGGCGTCCCCGTGCCCCGACAGGTACTTGGTCGCCGCATGGAGCACGAGGTCGGCGCCGTGCTCGAGCGGCCGGAGGATGACCGGACCAAGGAACGTGTTGTCGGCGATGAACAGGAGGTCGTGTCTGCGGGCAAGGGTCGCCAGGGCATCGAGGTCCGGGATGCGCAGCGTCGGATTGGTCGAACACTCGACGAACAGCGCGCGCGTCGCGGGCGTGACCGCTGCCTCCACGGCGTCGAGGTCGGTCGGATCGACGCGGGTGACACCGATCCCGCGCCGTGGGAAGTCGTCATCGAGCAGGACGTTCGTGATCGCGAACAACTCCTGACCCGCGACGAGATGGTCGCCGGCCGCCAGGTGAGCGAAGAGGGTCGCCGCGACCGCAGCCATGCCGGACGACGAGACGACCGCATCCTCAGCCCCTTCGAGCGACGCGATCTTCTCCTCGAGCGCCCGATTGGTCGGGTTGCCCGTGCGCGAATAGAAGTAGACGCCGGGCTCCCATGCGAGCGAGCGATCGACGGCGTCTTCCTTATCCGCCGCCGTGTCAAAGGTGTACGTGGCCGTCGCATAGATCGGGGTGCGGTGCGCGTGGGTCGTCGGGTCCGGCCGTTCTCCGGCGTGGATCGCTCGCGTCGCGAGGCCGCGACCTTCCGTCCGCTCACGCATCGTCGTGCCGTGTCCTCCATCCAAGGTGTCCGCCTTCGTCAGTCTATGGGGCGGCTACCCTACCCCGATGGATCGCACCGACTGGTGGCGGACCGCGACGAAGCTCGGGAAGCGGCTCGTCGTGACCTTCGGTTCGCGAGGGATCCTGCGCATCGATGGCCGTGCCGGTCTGGAGCGCCGGATCGTTGTCGATCCGGTCCCGGTCGCCGGGACGCCGGTCGGCTGTGGGGACGCGTTCATCGCGTATCTGCTCTCGGAGTGGTGGGCGACCGGCGACCTGCTCGGGGCCGCGGAACGCGGCAAGATCGGTGGCGCGCTGCCGACCGGGTGGATGCGGCCGCTGCCGGACGATGCCTGCGGATCGCTGCTCAGCGGCGACTAGCGGACAAGGAACCCCAGCGCGAACACGACGACACCGGCCATGACGATGATCCCTGCGATCTGCGCTTGGCGCCGGGAATCGGCCATCATGACCGACGCACCGGTCGGCCCGTCATCCTCGCTCCGGAGACCGCCTCGCCAAGCTTCGTAGCGATCGATGTTGGCCTGCTGCTGGCGGAGTCCCTGGTAACGGGACCACGGACCGCGGAACCGCGCATAGCCGACAGCCATGAGCGCGATCCCGCCCAGCCAGAGGGCGATGGTGATCGCGCTCATCGGTCAAGGCGCTCCCGGACCACGCCCTGGACGACCGACGCATCCGCCTGGCCCTTGGTCGCCTTCATGACCTGGCCCACCAGGAAGCCGATGACCTGCGTCTTCCCGGCCTTGTAGTCGGCGACGGCGTTCGGGTTCGCGGCGAGCACGTCGTCGACCGCCGTTCCCACGACGTCCGCATCGGAGATCTGGTGGAAGCCCCGGTCAGCGACGATGCTCGCAACCGCCGCGCCGGACGTGACGTGCTCCGCGAACACTTCCTTCGCGTTCGCTCGCGAGATACTGCCCTCGTCGACGAGGCGAACGAGGGCCGCGAGCTGCGCTGGATCGACCGGCGTATGGGCATCGTCAGACGAGGCGTTCCGAAGCCGCAGGTACTCCCCGGACACCCAGTTCGCGACGGACTTCGCGGAGATCGACGGGTCAGCGGCGAGCGTCGCCTCGAACAGCGCGCCAGCATGGGGGTCTCCGACGAGGACAGTGGCGTCGTAGGCGCTGAGGGCGAGGGCCTCCTGGAACCGGACTCGACGCGCCGCGGGCAGCTCTGGCATCGCGGACCGGAGCGCATCGAGCCATGCCGGATCGACGTGGAGCGGCGGCAGGTCGGGCTCCGGGAAGTAGCGGTAGTCGTCCGACGTCTCCTTCGACCGCATGTGGTAGGTCGCTGCACGATCGTCCGACCAGCCACGCGTCTCCTGGGCGAGCGGCTCGCCTGAATCGAGGGCCGCCGCCTGGCGCTCGATCTCGTAGTCGATCGCTCGCTCGACGGACCGGAACGAGTTCATGTTCTTGACCTCGACGCGCGTCCCAAAGGCGGTCGCGCCGCGCGGGCGGAGCGAGACGTTGGCCTCGACGCGCATCTGACCACGCTCCATGTCGGCGTCGGAGGCGCCCACCATGCGGAGCAGAAGTCGGAGCTCCTCGGCGTAACGGCGAGCCTGTTCCGCCGTCCGGATATCGGGATCGGTCACGATCTCCATCAACGGAGCGCCGGAGCGGTTGAAGTCGATCAGGCTGACCTTGCGCCCGTCCGAATCCGTCGAATGGATGAGCTTCGCCGTGTCCTCTTCCAGGTGCGCACGCGTGATGCCGATCGTGAACGGACCCTCCGACGTATCGACCGTCAGCCGCCCGGTCGATGCGAGCGGCAGGTCGTACTGGCTGATCTGGTAGCCCTTCGGCAGGTCCGGATAGAAGTAGTTCTTCCGGTCCCACCGGGTCGCCTCGGGCGTCGTTGCCTCGATCGCCAGGCCCGTCGTCAGGACATGCTCGACGGCGCGCCGGTTGATGACCGGGAGCGCGCCGGGGAGTCCGAGGCACACCGGGCAGACATGCGTGTTCGGGGGCGCGCCGTCGTATGCGGTCGAGCACGCGCAGAACATCTTCGATGCGGTCCGCAGCTGGCAGTGGACCTCGATCCCGATGACTGCCTCGTATCGCTCACGCGCGGTGGTCGCGGCGGCGGTTGACGTCTCGATGGCCATCGCCGGTCAGTCTCGCATACCGGTGCGTGGCGGCTCCATCACGCCGCGGCGGCCCCGACGGCAGGGTGATGCATACGTGGTCTCGACGGGCGCCGGGTCGCCCGGTGATGCGCTTCGGCTGCATCAAACGGGCCGGGGCGGGCGAGTGCGGGGAAGGCCACGGGTCCCTCGATCGCCTCGATATGCAGCCGAGCTGCATCAACGGGGGACTGTCCGCCCCGCGGGGAGATGTATGCATCAGCGGTGTGCATCAACCACAGAAATTGGATTTGGAAACGCTCTCTTGACAACCGGTGATATGGTGCCATCCGGAACGTGAGAGCGCTCTCACAAGAAGAGCGACGACGGTGCCAGCGAGGCCCACATCGACGATGGCCCAGCTCGAGCCGATCTCCGCGAAGCCGGTAGCGACCCTCGACGAGGTCGCGCGGGTGGCGGGCGTCTCGAGGGCCACCGTCTCCCGCGTGGTCAACGGGTCCCCGAAGGTCAGCCCGGACGTCCGGCGCTCCGTCGAGAAGGCCATCGATCGCCTCGGGTACGTACCCAATCGAGCGGCGCGGAGCCTCGTCACCCGGCGCAGCGACTCGATCGCCCTGGTCATCACGGAACCCACCACCCTGCTGTTTAGCGACCCGTTCTTCCCGCGGCTTGTGCGCGGTGTGAGCGCCGCGCTGTCGACCCGGGACATCCAGCTCGTCCTGCTCATGCCGGATGACATGGACGACGAGGAACGGACCGTCCGCTATCTCACGGCCGGTCACGTCGACGGCGTCATCCTCGTCAGCCTCCACGGCGACGATCCCCTGCCCGAGCAACTGGCGACCCGCCACATCCCATCGGTCGTGCTCGGCCGGCCGCCGCGCGGGGTCGATATCGACTTCGTCGACGCCGACAACCGCGACGGTGGACGGCGCGCGACGGCGCACCTCTTGGCGAACGGGCGGGAGCGGATCGCGACGATCACCGGCCCACGCGACATGGGCGCCGGTATCGACCGCCTTGCCGGCTATCGCGATGCCCTCGCCGATGCGGGCATCGAGGTCGACGAGGGCCTGATCGCGACCGGTGACTTCACGCATCCCGGTGGCGAAGCGGCCATGGAGCGCCTCCTGCGCGACCGACCTGACATCGATGCCGTGTTCTGTGCTTCCGATCTGATGGCGGCGGCCGCGCTCGGGGTCCTGCAAGCCTCCGGGCGTCGCGTGCCGGAAGATGTCGCGGTCGTCGGGTACGACGACTCGCCGATCGCCGCCACGACCCGACCCGCCCTGTCGAGCGTCCGTCAACCGGTCGAGGAGATGGGTCGTGAGATGGTCCACCTCCTGACCGGCCATATCGAACGCACCGATGGCCGGGTCCCCCGTCACGTCGTCCTGGCCACGGAACTCATCGCGCGCGCCTCGAGTGCGGGGAGGGCCATGCGCTGACGGACGACGCCGCCACCCCCTCGCCACGACCCCCCGCAGTACCCGTCGGATGGAGTAGGAGCAGGAACGGAGGAAGGATCGATCGAGATGGAAAGTCGTTTCGCCGGGATGAGACGCGGTCTCGTCTTCGCCAGCTTGATCAGCCTCATCGCAGCGGCGTGCGCCACATCCACGCCGAGCACCGCGCCGAGCGCGGCTGAAAGCCAGGCCGCGGCGTCCGCCGCCGCGCCGTCGCAGGTCGCGATCACTCCCGCCCCGATCAACAACGACCAACCGGGCCCCAATGGCGGCAAGGTCATCCGCTGGTTCATCGGACTGGGCACCGGTGGCAAGCCGGATCAGATCGCGGCCGAGGTGAAGGTCGCCGACGACTTCAACGCGAGTCAGAAGGAGATCTACCTCTCGGTAGAGATCTATGACAATCGCGTCGCGTCCAACCAGCTCCAGATCGAGATCGCGGCCGGCAACCCGCCGGACATCATCGGTCCGGTGGGCGTCGAAGGCCTGAACATCTTCCGGAGCCAGGTCCTCGACCTGTCCTCGCTCGTCGCTTCACAGAAATACGACATGAGCAAGATCGATCCGAAGCTTGTCGAGTTCTGGAAGATGGGCGAAGGCGGCGCGATGATCGGTCTCCCGTTCGCGACCTATCCGTCGTTCATGTACTACAACAAGAAGCTGTTCGACGAGGCCGACCTGCCGTACCCGCCGACCAAGGTCGGCGAGCAGTACCAGGGCAAGCCGTGGGACATGGCAGCCGTCCGCGAGCTGGGCATGAAGCTGACCGTCGACAAGAACGGCAATGACGCCACCAGCTCGAAATTCGACCCGAAGAGCGTCACCCAGTGGGGCTTCGACTCCCAGTGGGCGGACAACAACCCGGTCGCCGAATCGACGATCTTCGGAGCGTTCTCGGTCGTCGCCGATGACGGCAAGACCGCGCAGATCCCGGATCCGCTGAAGACCGGCCTCAACTGGTACAGCGACGGCGTCTGGAAGGACCACTTCATCCCGACGTACGCGCAGATCCACAGCGACCTGCTCGGCCCTGACAACGAGTTCTCCTCGGGCAATCTCGCGATGGCCGAGACCCACAGCTGGTACATGTGCTGCATCAACCCGGCCGCGCCCGCCAAGCGCGACTTCGTCTGGGGTGTCGCCGTGGCGCCGTCCTACAACGGCTCGACGACCGCGAAGCTCCACGCAGACACGTTCAGCCTGCTGAAGACGACGAAGCATCCGGAAGAGGCCTTCAAGGCCCTGACCGTGCTCGTCAACTCGGATGCGCTCCTCGCTGACTACGGCGCCTTCCCGGCGGATCCGTCAAAGCAGGACGCGTTCTTCGCCACGATCAACAAGCAGTATCCCGACGTGAAGATCGACTGGTCGGTCCCACAGGCGATGCTGTCGTACCCCGACATCCCCAACCACCAGGCCTACATGCCGGACTACGCCAAGGCCAAGAAGGCCCTCCAGGCCCTCGGCAACGCGTACCGGACCAACGAGCTCGATATCAACGCCGAGCTGACGAAGCTGCAGACGACTCTGCAGGGCATCTTCGACGCAGCGCCGGAATAGACTCGGCTCCTCCTGCGACCCCCCGGACGTTCTCCTCCGTCCGGGGGGTCGCCACCCCAGCTAAGGCCCGTCACCCCACACGGAGCTGACCCGGACCATGGCTCAAACCACCGGGACCCTTGAGACGCTCGCACCCTCGAGGGACCATCGCCCGAGGTTCCGCGGCCCGGCCTTCCGCGAGGCGTTCTGGGGCTTCGTGTTCATCGGTCCGTGGCTCATCGGCCTGGCCGTCTTCACCGCCGGCCCGATGATCGCGTCCCTCGCCATGTCGCTGACGGACTTCAACCTGCTTGCGGCGGAGAAGACGCGATTCGTCGGGATCGACAACTACATCCAGATGACGCGGGACCCGCTCGTGGCGACATCCGTCATCGCGACCGTCAAGTTCGCGCTGCTCTTCGTCCCGCTGACGATGATCGCGAGCTTGGCCTTCGCGCTCCTCCTCAACAGCCCGCGCCTCATGGGGAAGAGCGTGCTCCGGACGCTCATCTACATGCCGATGATGATCCCGCTCGTCGCCTCGACGCTGGTGTGGATCGGCTTCCTGAACCCGAACACCGGCTGGCTGAACGAGATCCTGCAGTCGCTCGGGATCGTCGGTCCGGACTGGACGAACAGCGACGTCTGGATCTATCCGGCCCTGGCGCTGATCGGCCTCTGGGGCATCGGAAATTTCATGCTGATCAACCTCGGTGGCCTGCAGGGCGTCCCGAGCGAGCTGTACGAGGCCGCCAGGATCGACGGGGCGGGCATCTGGACGACGCTGCGTCGGATCACGATCCCGCTCATCTCGCCGATCCTGCTCTACAACCTCGTCATCTGTGTGATCGCGACCTTCCAGTACTTCACGCAGATCTACACGCTGAGCAACGGCAACGGCGACCCGAACAACGCGACGCTATTCATCAACCTCGAGCTGTTCCGTGAGGCGTTCTGGTTCAGCCGGATGGGCTACGCGTCGGCGATCGCCTGGCTGCTGTTCGCGATCGTCCTGGTCCTGACCCTCGCCCTCTTCTGGGTATCCCGGAGCCGCGTCTACTACGCCGGGTCCGAGCGGTGACGAAGGTCGGCACGTTCCCCGCGGAGCGAACGTTCGGCGAGCGCGGCGCGGTCGCGCGCATGTACCGCCGCTACATGGTCAAGGCATCCGTGACGATGTTCGCATTCATCGTCGTCGCGGCGTACCTCCTGCCACTGCTATACATGGTCACGACGTCCTTGAAACAGCCATCGCAGGTCTCCGACCCGGGTGCGCCTGCGTACCCGGCTACGCCCCTGACGGCGACCTACGAAGGCGCGTCGTATCCGTTGTACTCGGTGCCGTTCCCGGACGGCACCACCCGCCAGCTCATGCTCATCGATCCCGGTCGCGAGTCCAGCAAGTTCATCGACCCGAACGACGCGACCGCGACACCGATCGAGTGGCAGGGCCGCTGGAGGACCCTCCAGCAGGCGTGGGCGTTCTCGCCGCTGATCGAGAACTTCACGACCGTCTGGAACCAGCTCGACTTCCCACGCCTGCTACGCAACACGTTCGGGATCGCGCTGTTCAGCACGATCGGGGCCGTGGTGTCCTCGGTGCTCGTCGCCTACGGGTTCGCGCGCTTCCGGTTCCCCGGCAAGAACCTGCTCTTCATCATCCTGCTGGCGACGATCATCCTGCCGTTCCAGGTCACGCTGCTCCCGCAGTACGTGATCTTCACGAAGCTCGGCTGGAACGGCACCTGGTTGCCGCTGATCATCCCGCACTTCTTCGCCAACGCCTACAACGTCTTCCTACTGCGGCAGTACTTCATGTCGATCCCCCGCGAGCTCGATGAGGCCGCGATGATCGATGGCGCCGGCCCGTTCCGGATCCTCCGCTCGATCATCGTGCCGCAGTCGCTTGCGGCGATCACGGCGGTCGCCTTGTTCCACTTCTTCTTCGCCTGGAACGACTTCTTCGTCCCGCTGCTGTACCTCGCGAGCAAGCCCGAGCTGCAGCCGCTGTCGATCGGCATCCAGCAATACAACGCCCTGTACGCGAGCCAGCCGACGCTGATCCAGGCCTCCGCCCTCCTGACGATGGCCGTGCCGGTGATCGTGTTCTTCCTCGCACAACGCGCGTTCATGCGAACGGTTGTCGTCACCGGCGTCGAGAAGTGACGTGCGCGACGTGACCGCGACGGAAGCCAAGGCCCATCGCGCGACCATCGACTGGCCGGTCATCCCGGAAGTCGCATGGCGACGACCGATCGGCGAGCCGTGCGCCGACGTCGGGCGGCCACGGGTCCACGTGCCGATGATCGACGACGGCGAATGGGCCGGGATCCCCATCGGAGGGTTGGGCACCGGTAGCATCGGGCGGACGTTCCGTGGCGACTTCGCGCGCTGGCACCTCGATGTCGGCCATCATCGGTTCGAGCCGGTCGTGGCCGACGGCTTCTCGCTGTTCGTCGGCCGACCCGACGGCTCGACCCAGTCGACCGTGCTCGCCGTCAGACCGCCCGGGGACGCGTTGGAGACGTGGAGTTGGAACCTGCCGGTCGGCGGCGGCACGTACCACGCGCTGTTCCCGCGGGCGTGGCAGACGTTCGACGCGGCTGTGGTCGGCGTGGATGTCGTCGGCGAGCAGCTCTCGCCGGTGATCGCCGGCGACCTCGAGCGCAGCGCGCTTCCGGTCGGGGTGTTCGAGTGGTGGATCGCCAACCCGGGGCCGGAGCCCGTCACGGTCGCGATCATGGCGACGTTCGCCGACCCGCCTGGAGGACCCGATCAGGGCATGCCGACGGCCCGTGCCCACAGCGCCCGACGCGACGGCGCTGTCGAGGGCGTCGAATTCGGCGACGCTGGAGCCGAGGCGCCCACGGCGTTGCGCGGCACGCTCGCGTTGGCCGCCCTCGGCGATGGCTGGGAGATCACCAGCACACCCGACTTCGACCCGGTCGCCGACATCGACGTCTGGCAGGACTTCGCCACCGACGGGCGCTTGACCAAGGCGACGCCGGCCCGCGCCGACTCCCCCACGGCCGGGCCGGCGGGCGCCGCCCTCGCAGCGACGCGCGCGCTGGCGCCCGGCGAGCGCACGTCGGTCCGGTTCGCGCTGACCTGGGATCTGCCGATGGTCGAGTTCGGTGGCGGGCGGCGCTGGTGGAAGCGATACACCCGTGAATGGGGACGTTCCGGCGATCGCGCCTGGGATCTGGCGGTCCACGCGCTTAGCGAGACACCCGCCTGGCGGGCCGCGATCGAGACCTGGCAACGCCCGGTCATCGATGACCCCGAGCGGCCGGCGTGGTACCGGGCCGCGCTGTTCAACGAGCTGTACTTCCTCGTCGACGGCGGCACGTTCTGGGAGGCGGGCGAAGTCGGCGGTCCCCTCCCCTCGCCTGACGACGCCGGGCGGTTCGCGCTCCTCGAATGCGTCGACTACCCGTTCTACGACACGGTCGATGTCGACTTTTACGCGTCGTTCGCGGTGCTCGAGCTGTTCCCCGAACTCGAGATCCGCGGGATCCGTGACCTGCTGGCCACGATCGAGGTGGACGACCGCACGAGGGTCAGCATCCAGGCCTCCGGTCGCGAGGCGCCACGCAAGCTGCCGGATACGGTGCCGCACGATGTCGGGGGTCCCGACGACGATCCCTACTACCGGCCGAACTGGTACCGCTTCCAGGACGTCAACGGCTGGAAGGATCTCGGCCCGAAGTTCGTCCTCCAAGCCTGGCGGGATGCCGTCGCGGCAGGTCCCGACGGCGATGCGCTCATCCGCGAGGTGTATCCCGCGGTCGAGGCAGTGCTCGGTCGGCTCACCGTCGCCGACCGCGACGGCGACGGTCTCCCGGAGCACGACGGCGAGCCGGACCAGACCTATGACACCTGGCCGATGCGCGGTCCGTCCGCGTACGGCGGGTCCTTGTGGCTTGCCGCGGTCACTGCCGCCGAGGCCATGGCGCGCCGGCTCGGCGATGCTGAGGCGGAGCGCCGATGGGCGGGCTGGTTCGAGCGCGGCCAGGTCGCCTTCGATCGACGTCTTTGGCGAGGCCGCTATTTCGCGTACGACGACGGCGCGGGTCCGAGCTCCGATTCGATCATGGCCGACCAGCTCTGCGGACAGTGGTACGCGGATGTCACCGGTCTCGGCGACCTGCTGCCGGCCGACCGCGTCGAGACGGCCCTGCGCACGATCCACGCGAACAACGTGCTGCGCTTCGGCGGTGGCCGGATGGGTGCGGTCAACGGGATGCGGCCCGATGGCTCGGTCGACGCGTCGAGTGAGCAGTCATCGGAGGTCTGGGCCGGGACGACGTACGCGCTGGCCGCGTTCATGATCGGCCGCGGTCTCGTCGACGAAGGCTGGGAGACGGCCCGCGGCGTCGCCGAGGTCACGTACGAGCGCGGTCTCTGGTTCCGGACGCCCGAGGCCTACGACGCCGACGGGGATTTCCGCGCCGCGATCTACCTGCGGCCCTTGGCGATCTGGGCGATCGAGGAGGCGCTCCGGCGCCGTCGGCCGGCGGTCTAAGCCGCGCCACCCTACCGGCGGATCGACTTACGGCGCGAGCCGCTGCCAGGCGCAGTAGGAGAGTGCGCCGCCCGGCTCGTGGATCTCGATGACCCCGGAACCGTCGACGGCGACCAGGTCGACGACCGGCAGCAAGTCCTCCGCCGAGTGCGACATGACACCGATGGAGCGGTCGTCGGGCGACCAGCACGGCACGTAGCGGTCGACCGGGCGATCGCTGATCGCTCGCGGATCAGCGCCGTTCGCCGCAGCCGTCATAAGGCGACTGACCTGCCTGGGTGTGCCGACCTCCTCGGTGCGGATGAACGCGATCCTCGTGCCATCGTTCGACCAGGCCGGGAGGACGTCGCTGTTCGCTCCATCGAGCAGCGTCTCCTGCCGCCACGCGCCGCTGAAGTCGAGTCGGGAGATCGCGATGTCGTAGTCGTTTGGTGCGGCCACGTGGTAGACCACCGATCTGCCATCTGGCGACCAGCCGAAGCCCATGTGAGACTCGCCAACGGCGAATGGCGCGGTGATCGCCATCTGGGCGGTGCCGTCCGGATGGATGACGTAACCGCGGTACACCCCGAGTCCCACCTCGACGCGGACCGCGATCCATGTCCCATCGGGAGACCACGTGGGGAGGCCGAACCGCATCGCCGGATCGCCGATCCGTTGCAGGTTGGTGCCGTCGCTGTTGACGAGCCGAAGCTCACCGGCCGTCGTCGTGAAGGCCAGCCGTTTGCCGTCCGGCGACCAGACCGCGGGGTCGCTGACGTAGAAGGGGTCGCTGACATAGAAATGGCGCCCGCCGGCCATGGGGATCGACGTCGCGTCGTCCAGATCCAGTACATGGAGGGAAAGCTGGCGGACGGAATCCACTTCGGACCAATAGGCGAGGCGTGTGCCATCCGGAGACCAAGCAGGACCGACCACCTCGCGGTCACCGCTGACGAGCAGCGTGCGACCCGTCCCGTCGGGCTGCACCGCGTAGATGCCCTCCGGGGTGGAGTACGCGACCAGACCGGCGCGAGCAGGGCCGACCGGCGGTGGCACGCGCCGCTGTGATCCGACCTGGAGCGCCACGACGGACGCGGCGACCAACAGGGCGGCCAGCACGAGAAGGACCGGCACGCTCCGCCGGGTCGGGTATGTCGATCGGGACGTCCCTTCGGACCGCCACACCGGACGCCGCCATGCGTGACGCTGGGTCATGGAACGTGTCTGGGCGTACACGTCGGCAAGTTCGACGTCGCGGGGTGTCGCCGCATCCGCCAGCCAGTCGGTGAGCTGACGCTCGAGAGTGTCGGGCGCCATCATCGGACCGCCTCCCCTTCCGCGTTGATACGTCCAAGGGCCGGCGGCGCCATCGTCCGACGGAGCTCACGCAGCGCTCGATTGAGACGTGACTTCGTGGTGCCGACCGGGATGCCGACGGTTTCGGCGACTTCCGGAAGCGTCAGACCGAGGTAGTAGTGCAGCACGATCACCACCCGCAAGTCGGTGTGGAGGGTCCGAAACGCATGTTCGATGGCGGCACGGTCCGCGACTCTCGTCGCGACATCCGGGTCACCCCGGTGGACGTCGTGTAGTTCCACCTCGATCGACCAGCGACGCACGCGGCGAAGGACGTCCGTGCATGCGTGGACGAGCAGCCGGCGCATCCATGCCTCGAAGCGATCGGGGTCTCGCAGGGTCGGCAGATCGCGCCAGGCGCGGATCAGCGCCTCCTGGACGGCGTCCTTCGCGCGGTCCGGGTCACGGGTGATCAGCCGGGCGACGACATCCAGTCCGGGTGCGACCTCTGCCGCCAGCCGCTCGAAGGCGACATGGTCACCTCGTTGGGCGCGCACCACGAGTGTTCGGTCCATCCCGTCCCTCGCCCCTCACGACCTGCGGCCGTGTTCACCTTGCCATGGCGGACGAAGTGACGAAAGCGTTCGCGGATTCTCTTGGATCAGCTCCGGATGGGCGGAACGTCGAGGGCGTCGCGAGGTCAGCGGCCGTAGATGATCCCCGCCGAGGCCAGGAAGAGCCCGTACAGACCGACCGCCAGCCAGAGCAGACGCGCGACATCGGGGCGCTCCCAGAGCGGGACCGGTGTCGTGCCGCCGCGGTCATCAGCGATGACGCCGCGACCCATCCGGATCGCGATGGCCCGGCCCGAGCCGACGATGGCCAGGATGATCCCGGACATGAACAGGACGGCGACGACTGGCTCCACCGTTGGTCCCCCTGCTGTGACGGGCGGGCGGGCGGCCGTGACGGTGGCCGCCGGATCAGGACGAGGCGATGGTACTCGATGCCGGTCGTCCGGTCACCGCATCAGAAAGGACTACCGGTCGGCGCCCGCCATCGCTGCCATCCGCTGGGCCGGCGTGGGTGTCGCGGGATCGTCGAGTGCGGGCAGGTCCGTCGGCTCGATCGACCGCCAGTCCGCATCCGCGGTGATCGCTTCGTAGCCGCGCGCTAGTTCGAAGAGCCGCGGCTCGGACCACGCGGCGCCGATGAGCTGCAGACCGACGGGTAGACCCTCCGACAGGCCGGCGGGGATCGAGATCCCGGGGAGGCCCGCCATGTTGACCGGCAAGGTGCATGCGTCCGACAGGTACATCGAGACGGGATCCTCGAGGCGGGCACCGAAGCGGAACGCGACCGTCGGCGAGGTCGGTGCGACGAGCGCATCGAAGCCCTGGGCCCAGAGCGTATCGAAGTCGCCCTTGATCAAGGTCCTGACCTTCTGGGCCTTCAGATAGTAGGCGTCGTAGTAGCCGGCCGACAGCGCGTACGTGCCGAGCATGATCCGGCGCTTGACCTCTGGCCCAAAGCCCATCCCGCGCGTCGCGAGGTAGTCGCCGAGCACGTCGCGGCCCTCGCCGATGCGGGGTCCGAACCGGATGCCGTCGTATCGGGCGAGGTTCGCGGACGCTTCCGCGGGCGCGACGATGTAGTAGGTCGCGAGGCCGTACTCGGTATGGGGCAGCGAGACCTCGTCGACGATCGCCCCGGCCGCCTCGAGCGCGGTGACGCCCTCGCGGATGCCCGTTTCGACACCGGGCTCCATGCCCGCGACGAAGTACTCGCGCGGCAGGCCGAGCCGCCTGCCCCGTAACGAGGTGGCCGCCTCGTCGTCGGACGTGGCGAGCGATAGGAGCTCGTCCGGGACGGGTTCGGGCGACGACGTCGAGTCGCGCTCGTCCCGCCCTGCGACCGCATGGAGGAGCGACGCCGCGTCGCGGACATCGCGCGCGAAGGGGCCGATCTGGTCGAGCGAGCTCGCGAACGCCACGATCCCGTAGCGGCTGACGCGGCCGTACGTCGGCTTCAGCCCGACGATGCCGGTCAGCGCCGCGGGCTGCCGGATCGAACCACCCGTGTCCGTGCCGATCGAGACCGCCGCGTGATAAGCGGCCACCGCGGCGGCCGAACCGCCACTCGAGCCACCCGGAACGCGATCGAGCGCCCACGGATTCGCGGTCGGACCGAAGGCGGAATGCTCCGTGGACGAGCCCATCGCGAACTCGTCCATGTTGGTCTTTCCGAGGATCACCGCGCCGACGTCACGCAGCCGTTCCGTGATGTGGGCGTCATACGGGGAGCGGTAGCCATCGAGGATCCGCGAACCGGCGGTGCACTGCCCGCCTGCGACCGAGACGAGATCCTTGAGCGCCACGGGGATGCCGAGCATCGGATGAAGCTCGCCGAGGGCTGACGTCCCGGCCTCGCGCGCGGCGCGGATCCGGCCGTCTGCCGCGTCGGCCTCGGCCAGCGCACGGTCGCGGTCGATCGATAGCCAGGCATGCAGCCCGTCGTTCTGGCGATCGGCCAGATCGAGATGCGCCTCGGTCAGCTCGCGCGACGAAACGTCGCCCGACCGAAGCCGGTCCGCCATGTCGTGGGCGAGGAGGCGCGTGAGGTCGGTCACTCGCCGCCAAGGATCGCAGGTACGACGATGAACGACCCATCCTTGTCGGCGGCGTTGCCCAGCACCGCGTCCACGGGCAGCGACGGGCGCGTCGTGTCGTCACGCAGGATGTTCTCGAGCTCGATCGTCTGGGCAGTCGGCGCGATATGGTCGGTCGGGACCGTTGCCAGGATCGCGTATTGGTCGAGGATGTGGTTCAGCTGTCCCTCGAGCCGCTCGAGCTCCTCGTCGGTCAGCCCGAGACGAGCGAGGTGAGCGACGTGTTCGACATCCGCGCGCGACAGGGTGGCCATCGCCCGATGATAGTCGGGTGCCGATGACCCCGCGCCTTCGCCCCATGACGCGTGACGACCTCGACCCGGCCGTCACGGCGATCCTGTCCGACCACTGGGGCGACCGTCGCGCCTGGTTCGAATTCACGCTTGGCAGCGCGGCCTGTCACTCCATCGTCGCGGATCTCGATGGCGAGGTCGTCGGAACGGGTGTCGCCACGGTCAACGGGCTCGTCGCGTGGATCGGCACGATCTGGGTCGCGCACGATCACCGGCGTCACGGGATCGGTGCGGCGCTGACGGATGCCGTGACAGACATCGCCTTCGCGGAGGGCGCCGAGACGCTCCTGCTGGTCGCGACGGACCGTGGGCGGCCGCTGTACGAGCGATCTGGGTTCGAGGTCCAGACCTGGTATCGGACGTTCGAGGCGCCCGAGAGCGACGAGGCTTACGCCGAGGGACGGCTCGCTCCGCCATCTGGCGCCACGATCCGGCCGTTCCGCCCCGAGGACATCGAGCCGATGGCGGCGCTCGACCGCGTCGCGACCGGCGAGGACCGCCGGCGCATCCTCGACGAGCTGGCGTCGCCGACCGGGACGCGCGTGTTGGAAACGGGTGACGGCGACATCCGCGGTTTCGTCGTCCGGGGGCCGTGGGGTGGTGGCGCGACGGTCGCGCCGATGCTCGATGACGCGCTCACGATCATCGATGCCCGACGACGTGCCGGCACGTCTGGGAAACGCGTCCGCTGCGGGATCGTCCTCGAGAACGAGGCCGGCGCCGACGCGTTGGAACGCGCGGGCTGGACGGAGGCGTGGCGCGCACCCCGACTGATCCGCGGCGCACCGCTGACTTGGCATCCCGACCACCTGTGGGGCCAGTTCAACCACGCGATGGGCTGAGGCGGCGCACTCACGCGACCCGACGCGGGCCCGACGCGTGACCCAAGGGTCCCTCCCGAACGCACCGATGGTGGGATGGTGGGCGCTCTCACGCGTCGCGAACCTATAGCAGTGATCACGACGTCCTGTCTGCAATGCGGCACGCCCGCCGCTCGCCCCGACGCGACCTTCTGCCGCCGCTGCGGCCTCCCCTATGGCGACGCCCCGCGAGCAGACGCCGAACTACCCACGTGCCCGACCTGCTACCGGACCGTCGACGACGACGGGCGGACCGACAGCCTCGATCTGCCCGGGCTCCGCGTCGACCTGCGTCACCACATGGCCGAGCACGACCGCCATCCGGTCGGTGATGACGAGTGGCTCGAGACGCTCCGCGAAGGCGACAAGATCCGCTGGGGCCGTTGGACCGCGCCCTTCGACACGGTGCGCCGCTACCTGGTCACGGGTCAGGTCGAAGCTGGCCGCAACCGGCAGCTGGCACACGACCTGATCGTGACCGCGATGACCCAGATCCGCCGTTTCGGGACCGAAGGCGTGATCCTCGGCGATCAGCCGGAATGGCAGGCCGCGAGGGTGGCGGTGTCCCAGCTGATGGAGCGCTACGCCACCGGACGTCGCTGAGCGACGTTCAACCTGCCCCGGCGACCGCCTCGCCGCTGGCATCCTCGAACAGCTCGTCGTAGCCGTACTGGTCCCAGTCGCGGACCCAGATCTCGGCGATCCGCCCGTCCTCGATGCGGTAGATCACGACCCGATCGATCTCGATCGCTCGGCCGTTCCGTTCCACCCTCCAGCGAACGAGGCTCGCAGCATGGTCGTCGCTCGCGAGGATGTCGTCGACGCCCAACGGAGTGAACGCACCGTCGGTATCGCGAAACAGCCGCGTGTAGTAGGCGAGCACGGCGTCCTGGCCGCGGAACGTGCCGGCGTGGGGGCTCCGACCCGGGATGTGGAGGGCCAGATCCTCGGTGTAGAACGGCAGCGCGTCGGCGGCCTTGCCGGCGGTGAGCGCCTCCGAGTAGCGCCGGATGAGGTCGATGTTCGGGTGGGTCATGGTCTCCCCTGATCTCAGATGGTCTCGCCAGCCAACAGTCGTCGGAATGCGTCCTCGTCGAGCACGGGAACGCCCAGCTCCTGTGCCTTCGTGAGCTTGGATCCTGCCGCCTCGCCGGCGACGACATAGTCGGTCTTCTTCGATACGGAGCCGCCCGGCTTGCCGCCCGCTGCCCGGATCGCCTCCTCGGCCTCCTGCCGGCTGAAGCCCGGCAGCGTACCGGTCACGACGAGCGTCTTGCCCGCGAGCGGTCCTTCATCGGCGCCCGCCGGTCGGGGCTCCGGCAGCTCGGGCTCGATGCCGGCCGCGGCGAGGTCGCGCAGCACGTCCCCGCCCGGTCCATCCGGGCCGAAATACGCCGCGAGGCTGGTCGCAACGGTCGGCCCCACGCCGTAGACGGCCTCGAAGGCCTCGGGCCCGGCCGTCTCGAGGAAGTCGGCAGCCCGCTCGAGCCACCCATCACCTGCGGGCACCTGCTCGACGAGCCAATCGCTCAGGTCGATCGCGGTCTGCTCGCCGACCTGCGGGATCCCGAGCCCGTTGAGGATCCGCGCCAGCGGCCGTCGGCGCGACTTCTGGATCGCCTTGTGCAGGTTCTCTGCGCTCTTCCGCCCGAAGCGATCCAGCGACTCGAGGTCCTCGACCGAGAGCCTGTAGAAGTCACCGCGCTGGCGGATCATCCCGCGCTGAAGCAGCTGCTCGAGGACCTTCCAGCCGGCACCTTCGATATCCATCCCGCCACGCCCGACGAAATGCGAGAACTCCTGAGACACGCGCGCCGGGCATGCCTGGTTCGGGCAGTAGACGCGGACAGCTCCCTCGTCCTGGACGACGGGCGTGGCGCAGACCGGGCACGTCGCCGGCATCTCGAACTCACGCTCATCGCCCGTGCGCTTCTCGACGACCGGGCGGACGACCTCCGGGATCACGTCGCCGGCCTTCTGGAGGATCACGCGGTCGCCGATCCTGATGTCCTTGCGCCGGATCTCGTCGAGGTTGTGGAGCGTGGCGCGGGCGACCGTGGAGCCCGCGACCTTGGTCGGCGTCAAGTGGGCGACCGGCGTCAGCGTCCCCGTCCGCCCGACGTACGGGACGATGTCTTCGAGGGTGGTCTCGACCTGCTCCGGCGGGAATTTGTAGGCGATCGCCCAGCGCGGCGCGCGGCTGACCATCCCCAGCCGTTCCTGCTGGTCGAACCGGTCG
>Ga0207662_10000287_pt1 | contig 23320 bp, 23 predicted proteins | sample KBSS33LmetaG_FD_184338 | JGI IMG/M metagenome (GOLD analysis project Ga0207662, IMG submission 184338) | Switchgrass rhizosphere microbial communities from Kellogg Biological Station, Michigan, USA - KBS S3-3L metaG (SPAdes) (version 2) | ecosystem: Host-associated > Plants > Roots >... | reverse complement strand
AGGAATGTGCTCTCCTGATTTCCTTCGATTTTGAGCGACTAATCGTTTGTAAGCGAGCAAATTAACGCGCCCAAAAAAGCACTGCGGTGAAACGAACGAATTCCACGCCAGCAATTGCCAATCCACGCAGCCGCAGCCATCTCTCGGAAGGCTATGCCGCGCTCTTCGCCACCATCGTCATCTGGTCGACGCCGTCGCTTTTCATGTATTACCTGAATCGCTATTACGATCCGTGGGCGCAAAATTTTTATCGGTATCTCGTGGCGTGTATTGCGATTGCGCCCATCGTGATTTTGCAGATTCAACGCGGCGGACCGCGGTTCGATTGGCATGCTGTGACGATATGTTTCCTTCCATGCCTGCCGAACGTCGTCCACCAAGTCACGCAGGTTATGGCTCTCTTTTATATGGGGCCGGGTGTTTATACAATTTTCACCCGCGCCTCGGTAATTTTCACAGCGCTGCTCGCGCTCGCGTTTTTCCCCGAAGAACGTCACGTGATTCGTCAATGGCAGTTTCAAGCTGGCACGGTCCTTGGGTTAATCGGCGCTTTTGGGGTGGTTTGGTTTCAACCGGGCTGGGAAGCGGGGCACATCGCTCTTCCCGGATTATTCATCGCTTTCACCGCCACATTTTGTTGGGCACTTTATGGGATTTTGGTGAAGCGCCCTTCCGCGCAGCTTGGCTCGATTCGCAGTTTTGGATTGATCAGTTTGATCACTTCAGTCCTGTTGCTTCCGCTCACGTTCACGTTTGGAAATATTAGCACTCCGCTTCACGCGGGAGCGCACGTTAATCTGATCTTGATAATCTCGGCAGTAAGCTGCATCACCCTCGCACATGTTTTGTACTATGTAGCAATACGAGAGATCGGCGTCGCGTTGTCCCAGACTCTCCAGCTCCTTTGTCCGGCGGGCGCAATGGGGCTTTCCGCATGGATTTATGGCGAACGCCTCACTCACGCTCAGATTTGGAGTGCAGCCATTCTGCTTTTCGGCGCTTTCCTTGCCATGCGCGTGAAACCAATCGCAACGACGGAAGCCGCGGAAAATATTTAGCCCATTGCCGCCATTGCGCGGTTTCCGAAAACAGTCGGCATCGTTCGAAAAATAATGCCACGCTCGCAGAGGGCCTGCTACAATCGACATCCGCATCGAAATGAATCTGAAAGCGTATCTCAGATCCCGGCAAAAGGAGATCGACCACGCGCTCGATCGCTATTTGCCAAAAGCGAACACGAAACCAGGAACGCTTCACAGAGCGATGCGCTACAGCCTTTTCGCGGGCGGCAAGCGATTGCGACCGATTCTTTGCCTCGCGGCCGCTGAAGCTTGCGGCGGAAAAGTCAGGGATGCGCTTCCCTTCGCCTGTGCGCTGGAATGCATCCACACTTACTCGCTGGTGCACGATGATCTCCCGAGCATGGACGACGACGATTTCCGGCGCGGGCGTCCTACTTGTCACAAAGTCTTCGGGGACGGAATCGCCGTGCTTGCTGGAGACGCATTGTTGACGATCGCGTTTGAAATTATTTCGACCGCGAAGCCGGCGCCACGCTACAACATGTCGATCATATTGCGCGAGATCGCAGTGGCGGCGGGAAGTCAAAAACTGATTGCCGGCCAGGTTGCGGATCTCGAAGCCGAGGGCCGGAACGTGAAGCGAGACCAGTTGCGCTATATCCATGAAAACAAAACGGCGGCGATATTGACAACCTCGGTGCGACTCGGGGCGATGAGCGCAAACGCAGAGGCCAAAAAATTACGGGCGATCACGCAGTTCGGGCACGGGCTTGGTTTGGCGTTCCAGGTGATCGACGATGTCCTTGATGTAACGCAGACCTCCGAGATACTGGGAAAGAGCGCGGGCAAAGACATCGCGGCCAGAAAAGCGACTTATCCCTCGGTGATTGGTCTGGAGAAATCACGCGCCGAAGCCAGGCGGCTCACGCGCCAGGCGCACAAGGCATTGTCAGTATTCCGCAGCGACGAAGCTAAACCGCTGCATTGCCTCGCAAATTATCTCCTCGAACGCGAGTACTGAGATTTCCAGGGAGCGCAGGCTGCCAGCCTGCAGTCGTCGGCAGCTTGCCGACGACACTTTGCGCATCGCAACACGAGCAATGGAAGCGTTACACAGCGAAGACTTTTCGGCGAGCCGCCGAAAAGAACAGGCCAGCGGCCTGTGCTCCCCGAAACGCTCACGCTACCTTCAGATTGGGATCGATCTCTTCTGTCAGTTTGGATTCAAATCCGGTTTGCAGCCGCAACAACGCGGCAAAGGCGATCATCGCCGCATTATCGGTGCACAACCACGGTTCGGCGCTTTTGAGTTCAAATCCTTCGCCGACGCATGCCTCGCGCATTTGCAGACGCAACTCCTCGTTGCAGCTTACGCCACCGCTTATCGTGACAAGATCAACGCCGCGCTTCTGCGCCGCTGCGATCGTTTTGCGAACCAGCACGTCGATAACAGCCTGTTGAAATGACGCGCAAAGATCATTTATCACGCGGTCATCCCGACCAGAAGCGAGGGACCCATCACAGGATGATTGATCATTGTTTGGGTCTCGGTAATCCAAGCTCCGAGGGTGAAGTCCTTCGCCGTCTGCGCGGCCCGCCATGACACCAATCTTCGGCAACAAATATCGGACCGCTGTTTTTAATCCGCTGAAACTGAAGTTTTCCGAGTCAAACATACCGCGGGGCAGTTGAAATCGATTCGAGTCCCCCTCGCGCGCATATTTTTCGATTTCCGGCCCACCGGGGTAATCGAGGCCGAGCATCTTGGCGACTTTATCAAATGCCTCCCCGGCAGCATCATCGACCGTGCCCCCAATTAACTGGTAATCTTTTAATCCACGAACCTCGACGAGCATCGTGTGCCCGCCACTTACGATCAGCGAAACATTTCGCTTCACGTCGCCGTCGCCGAAAAAAGGTGAAAGCAGATGACCTTCGAGATGATTGATTGCGAGATACGGCCTGCCAAAACCGATTGCCAGTCCTTTGGCAATTGAGGCGCCGATCATCAGCGAACTCGCCAGGCCGGGTCCGCTCGTTGCCGCAAATGCATCGATCTCGGATATGTCGATCTTCGCGTCGCGCGTTGCTCGTTCGAGAAGTCGCGGCGCGTGCACCAGATGATTGCGCGAGGCGATTTCGGGCACTATTCCGCCATATTTTTCATGCTCGGCGATCTGGGACGCGACTTCGCTGGCGAGCAACTCCGAGCCAGAGTGGCCGTTGCGTCCGCGCAAGATCGCGACGGCTGTTTCATCACACGAGGTTTCGATGGCCAGGATGGTTTTCACAACCGAATTGTAGCCAAACTCGGCAACCGAAGCGATTGCCCTACAATGTTGCGCGATCGCCCCCTATTTCTTTACCGCTTCGGCTTTCGGTGCGCTCTGTTGGGCGTAGATCATGAGCCCCTTCAGCGCGTCAATCGCGCGCAGCATCTGCGGATCTTTCGTCTTGATGATGCTCTTCTCGTCCTCGGGTTTCACGCTCTCCGCGTTGCGCAGCGTGAAGAGGGCGCGCTCCTGCTCGGTGGTTAGGGCAACGCGAATATCGGGCGCCACGCCATTTCCCTGAATGACCTGCCTGCTCGGCGTATAGTATTTAGCAGTCGTAAAACGCACCGCCGAGCCGTCCGGCAACTGCATGACATTCTGCACGGAACCTTTTCCAAAAGTGGTTTCACCAACAAGGATGGCGCGATGCAAATCCTTGAGCGCGCCGGCAACGATCTCAGCGCCGCTAGCGCTGCCTTCATTGATCAGGAGAGCCATTGGAAAATTCGGGCGCTCTTTTTTTGCTCCGGAAGTCGAGTAATCATGCTGTTGGGAAGGCATTCTGCCCTGCGTTGAGACGACCTTTGATTTGGGCGGCAAAAATTGACCGCACACATCCACCGCGCTGTTCAATAATCCGCCCGGATTGTTTCGCAGATCTAGAATAAGCGCCTGCATACCTTCCTTTTGCAATTCATCGAGCGCTTTGGATAATTCCTCCGCCGTCGGCTCATTGAACTGAATCAAGCGAATATAACCGATCCTGAACGGGCCGGTCAGCTCCGGGTCCAGCAATCTCATTCCTTTGACGCTGCGCACTTTGATCTCGGCGCGGTCCAGCGTGTACTCTTTGATTTCTTTGGTCGACGGGCGAAGCAGGGTCAGCGTCACCCTTCGCCCGGCTGGTCCCCGTAAAATATTAATGGCATCCTGGAGATCCATTCTTTCTGTCGAAGCACCGTTTATTTTCAAAATCTGATCGCCCGACAGAATGCCCGCTCTGGCCGCCGGCGTGTCCTCCATCGCAGTAACGACTGTCGGCAAACCGTTTTTCATCGAAACCTCTACGCCGAGACCGTTAAAGCGGCTGCGCGTATCCTCCTGCATGTCGCGGAAATCATCCGGGTCCATGAACTGGCTGTGTGGATCAAGTGACGAAAGCATGCCTTTCATCGCTGCCGTGACGAGGTCGTGATAGCTCGTCTTGTTGCCATCCACGTAATCCTGCCGGATCAATTCGATGGCTTTTGCGAAGATGGAAATTTGCGAGTAACCGTTATCCTCTTCGGTCTTTCCCGGTTCCGCTTCTTGCGCGCGGACGCTGGGACGAACGCCGAGCACCAGGCAAGCTAACGAAAGCATGACAACCAGGCGTCTCATATTTCGGGCCATATTGAAGGAGTCGAATTATCGCTCATCTGGAGAGTTTGGCAACGCGCGACCCAAGCCGTTGTCTTAATGTGGGATTCGCGAAATGAAACCCGCCTTCAACGTGAGACTCCCGCGCTCGCCCATTTGCCCGCCGGGCTCTGCCGGCTGTAGCCGCCTCGCTGCGTCGAGGCGCTTGCCCATGCGCCGCCAGCGAGCACGGCGACACAGCGCCGTGGCTACAGCAATGAAATCGATAAGACTCTCGAACAAACGCCTCCTGGCGCTGCTGATCGCGATTCCCGTGGCCTACCTCTCCTCCGAAAACATTCGGAGCTTCGCTGCGGAAAAAGAGGATGCCGATTACGAAGCGGTCGCCGAGGAATACATTAAAACTTATCTCGCCGCCCATCCTCTGGAGGGCACTGCTCTCGGGCTCCACGAATATGACGGCAAAATCACCGATTACAGCCGACTCGCTCTCGATGCCGAGCTCTCCCGGTTGCGGCGGTTCGACGATCGATTGAACAAATTCGACCTAACTAAATTGAGTCCACGCCAATCAATCGATCTGCGCATTCTCCAGGCAGCCATTAAGAAGGATCTCTTTCAAATGCAGGACATGTCGATCTTCGAGCGAAACCCCATGGTCTATGCGCGCGCAGCCGACGTGAACGTTTATATCAAAAGAAATTTTGCGCCGCTTGAGGATCGCGTTCGTAGCCTGGTCGCGATCGAATCCCAAATCCCGAATATCCTCATAGCAGCGAGGACAAACCTGAATGAGGTGCTTCCCAAACCGTACGTGGAACTTGCCATTCAGATCGCGAAGGCGTCTTCGGGTTTTCTGAAAAAAGATCTCGCCGCCGCTGTTGCAGGCGTGAAGGACGAGCAGATTCGCGTCGCGTTCCTGGAAGCCAATCGGAAAGCAGCCAATGCGCTCGCCAATTATGCAGTCTGGTTGGAACGGGAGAAACTCCCGAAGGCGTCGCTCGATTTCGCGCTGGGCGAAGAAAAATTCACGCGCTTCCTTACCCAGACCGAACTTGTCGATCTTGCGCCGGCAAAAATTCTCGAGATCGGGATGGCCCAATTAAAAGCAGACCAGGAAGCGTTTGCCGACGCTGCAAAAAAAATCGATCCAGACAAGCCGCCGATTGAAGTTTTCAAGCAAATCCAGAGCGAGCATCCGACTTCGGAAAATCTCATTCCCGACGTAGCCAAAGACTTGGACAAAATTCGAAAATACGTCTCAAGCCATCATTTGGTCGGCATCCCCTCAGAGGTTCGGGCGAAGGTGAAAGAGACGCCGCAGTATCTCAGGGCTACCTCGTTTGCCTCGATGGACACACCGGGTCCTTTCGAGAAACGCGCGAACGAGGCTTACTATTACGTGACGCCAACGGAAAGCGATTGGCCGGAGAAACAAAAGCAGGAATGGCTCACCGCCTTTAATTATTACACTTCGGACATCACCTCGATTCACGAAGCGTATCCGGGCCATTACGTGCAATTCCAGCACCTGAACGCATCGACCGCGAGCAAAGTGGAGAAAATCTTTGGCAGCTATGCGTTCGTCGAAGGCTGGGCGCATTACTGCGAAAAAATGATGCTCGACGAGGGATTCGGTAGCCCCACTAACTCGACTCCCAGCGAGGAGGACGCCAAACGGGCGGCCAAATATCGCATGGCGCAAGCCGACGAAGCGCTACTCCGGCTATGTCGTTTATGTGTGTCGATCAAAATGCACACCCAAAACATGTCCATCGAAGAGGCAACGAAATTTTTTCGGGACAATTGTTACTACGAGGAAAAACCGGCGCGCCAGGAAGCGATGCGCGGCACATTCGACCCCGGTTATCTCAATTACACGCTTGGTAAATTGCAGATCCTGAAATTGCGCGACGATTACAAAGCTCAGCAGGGCGATGAGTTCTCATTGCAAAAATTCCATAACGAGCTGCTCAGCCACGGCATGCCGCCAATCCGTCTTCTCCGCGAAATCATGCTCAAGGACCAGAGCAAGTGGGACGAAGTGCTGTAGCGTAACGCATGCATCTCGCTTGCGAACTAGCGTAGACCAGGCCCAAGGTTCGCTCTACTCCTCCGGACCGCCGAGGAGATCTTTAAGCAACGGCTGTGGATTGCTCGGCAATTCTTCGACATCTCGCAATTTTCTCGCGATCGCGCGCGAGCGTATATCGACGTCCTCCATCTTCCGCGAGGCTTGTTCGATTTTATCCTTCACCGCCGATAATGCCTCGCCGAATTTTCCGAACTCACTTTTCACCGTTGCAAGCAGGTTCCAGACTTCACTCGAGCGCTTTTGGATCGCGAGCGTGCGAAATCCCATCTGCAAACTGTTGAGCAACGCCGCGAGAGTAGTCGGTCCCACAAAAGTGACGCGGCAATCGCGCTGCACATTTTGGACCAGACCGACGCGACGAATCGCTTCCGCGTAAAGTCCTTCGCTCGGCAGAAACATAAGCGCAAAATCGGTTGTCTTCGGCGGGTTGATATACTTGTCGCAAATATCCTTCGCGCACCGCTTCAACTGCGTCTCCAAAGTTTTCATCGCCGCTTCCACCGCTGTTGGATCGCCCTTCTCCTGCGCCTCCGCCAAACGCTCGTAGTGTTCCATTGGAAACTTCGCATCGATTGGAAGCCAGACTGGCGCACCGTTCTCGTCGCCTGGCAGTTTGATCGCAAACTCGACGCGTTCATCGGTGTCATCGCGCGTCTTCATGTTCTGGGCGAACTGATCCGGCGTCAGCATTTCCTCGAGCAAAACGCCAAGCTGCCATTCACTCCAGCCGCCGCGCGTTTTCACATTTGTGAGCACGCGTTGCAATCCGCCAACATCGCTGGCTAATTGCTGCATCGCGCCAAGGCCTTGATGCACCTGCTCAAGTTGATCGCTGACCAGTTTGAAGGATTCACCCAGCCGTTTCTCCAGTGTGCCTTGCAATTTCTCGTCAACAGTCGCGCGCATCTTGTCGATCTGCTTCGCGTTGTCCTCCTGCAATTGCTTCAGCCGAAGATCGACAATCGAACGCACGCTCTCGAGAGACTTGGTTAATTCCTCGCGCTGCGTTTTCGCCGCCGTGCCTGCTTCTTCGCGATTGCGTGAAAATTCATCACGCAATCCGCGATCGATCATTTCCAACCGCTTCACCAGTTCCGCTTCCAGGTCATCCCCACTTCCGCGCCGCGCCAACAAAACGATCATCGCGACGACAAATGCGCCGCCGACCAAGCCGATCAGAACATAAAGCAGCGGACTCATTGTTTTGTCATGTCGAGCGGAGTCGCCTGGCAAGCCGTAACTTTATATAGAGGCTGGAGACATCTCTTACTGTCAACAACGAGAGATTCCTCGACTTCGCTCGGAATGACAAGCGCGACGAGAAGCGGAGGGTCACCTCCGCGTACTCTTCGCGGCCTAGCGCGAGAAAGTCGAAAACTTCCGCGTAATACGATTTCTCCGTTCCGGCCCGCGGTTACTTTTCAAACAGCAGTTCGCCGGCGCGGCTCGTCGCTTTGACTACTGCCTTAATTAGCGTAACGCGGAGTTTGCCTTCTTCGAGTTCGAGAATGCCGTCGATGGTGCAGCCCGCCGGAGTAGTCACGGCGTCTTTGAGAAGGGCAGGGTGATCGCCGGTTTCCAACACAACACTTGCCGAACCTTTCATCGTTTGCGCTGCGAGAAGAGTCGCTACGTCGCGCGGCAAACCAACTTTCACGCCGGCTTCGGCAAGCGACTCCAGAATGATGTATGCGAATGCAGGCCCGCTCGCCGAAAGACCCGTCACCGCGTCCATGTTCTTTTCATCGACCACCACGGTACGGCCCACAGCGTCAAACATGGTCCGCGCAATTTCGACGTCGGCCGGTCCCGCATGAGCGCCTCGACAAATCCCCGTCATGCCGCAGTCGACGGCGGCGGGTGTGTTTGGCATCGCTCGAACGACCGCCACTTTGTTGCCCTTGCCGCCGCTTGCCGCAGCGAGCCGCTGCTCCAGATAGCTCGTCGGCACGGATGCCGCGACGGAAACAAGCAGCGTCTTCCCGCCAATTTCAGGAGCGATCTCCTGCAACACCTCCTCTACGGCTTGGGGCTTTACGCTCAGCAGAATGATGTCGGCGCCTTTAACGGCTTTGCGATTGTCGGTGGTGACGGCGACGCCGAGCTGTTTCGCGCGCGCCGCTGCCGTTTCCCGATGCTTCAGCGTCGCGGTAACCCGCTTCGCTACAAACAGTCGTTGCTTTAGGTAGGCACGCACTAAGATGCCACCGAGCTTGCCAGCGCCGAGCACGGCCAGTTTTTTGTCAGAAAGTTTGAGGGACATGGTCAATGGTTGCGTAACGGCGAGCGGTTTGCCTATTGTTTCCGAGGCTTCAACGGTTCCTAGAGCGGCATGGCTTTAGTTTCCTTTGGCTTTCAGTTTTACTGTCAACCCTTGCACGGCTGCAATCTCAGCCTGTTCACCTTTTTCGATGGGTCTATCGCTGACCGCATTCCAATATTCACCTTCGACGAAAATCTTTCCGCCTCGCGGATCGATTGGCGTCAGGGTAATCACGGTTTTCCCAACCATTGTTTCCGATCCGGCTCTCACGGGCAGGCGTTGGGCGCGGAGACCTTTTCCGATGACGAAAACGAAAAACGCTGCGGTGACGAGTGTCGCTGGAATGATGTAGTTAAGCGATAAACGAAAGAGCGGATCGGCCCGGTTGAAGAGCATGAGTGACCCGATCAGAAACGCAATGATCCCGCCGACCGTCAGCACACCGTGCGTTGTCGCGTAAACGTCAAAGATGAACAGCATCAGGGCGAGCGCGATTAGGACAAGTCCCGTGACGTTAACCGGCAAGATCGCCGCCAGATAAAGCGCGAGGATTAGCGCAATCGCGCCCACAACGCCGGGAAGAATCGCACCGGGCGTGGTCAGCTCTCCGATGATTCCGTAAATCGCGATGAGCATAAGAATGAACATGACTTCCGGGCGCCAAAGCTTTTGAAAAACACGTTCGGAGGGGGACATCCTGACTTCCGTGACCTCAGCGCCTGCTGTTTTGAGCGTTTTTCCGTCCACCACGCGCCCGTTCAATTTTTGCAACAGGTCGGGAACATCTACGGCTATGAGATCGATGACTTTCAATTCCAGCGCTTTCTGTGCGGTGATCGAAGCGCTCTCCTTTACGGCCGACTTGGCCCACTCGACGTTACGCTGGCGTTTGCCTGCGATTGTCTCCATGTAGCTGACGGAAAAATTCTCGAGTTTTTGTTTCATTGTATCGTCGGTCTTTTGTTCCCCGCCGCTGGGGAAGCCACCTATGGATACCGGATGCGCCGCGCCAATGGTGGTAGCCGGCGCCATCGCGGCGACGCTCGCGGCGATGGTAATGAAGCACCCCGCGCTGGTCGCGGTCGCGCCGGTCGGAGCGACATAAACTACCACCGGCACAGTCGAGCCCAAAAAGCTTTGCACGATCGATTGCGTGGAATCGAGCAAGCCACCCGGCGTATTAAGTTGAATGATCAGACACTGGGCATTTTGCGTCCGCGCTTCATCGATGCTCCGTGAAATGTAAGTCGCCGTTGCTGGACCGATTGCTCCGTCGATTTTGATAAAAGCAACTTTCTCGCTCGCGAATGCAGTCGCGCACACCAGCCAGAGAACGAAGCCGAACGCCGTCTTCATCCCGGTTTCATGGGCTGGATCTTGACTGCCAGATCTTCGACGCGCGGCTTCACAATTCTTTCGTAATCGCGATAACGGATTTTGATTGCGTCGGTGTGGGTGCCCGCCTCGAAGACGATATAGTCCTCCTGGGCCAGGCGCTTGTCCACATAGGTTGGCAAACCGTAGAGATTGCCAAATGGCGGCATGGCGCCAGTCGCGCAGTCTGGGAACAGCGACTTAAATTCTTGCTCGGTATCTAGTGACACGGCTTTGCCGACCGCCTTCGCAACTTTTTCAAGATCGATCTGATGATCTGCGGGAAGCACCATCATCAAGTGCTGATCTCCGGATTTTAGCATCACAACCTTCGCATGATGCCGCGCTTTTACGTGCTCGGCTTGGGCGATCCTTTGTGCCGTGATGGCTTCGGGGTGATGCAGAGCCTCGTATTGGACCTTGTTGTCATTCAAACAATCGATCAGCTGTTTTGGTATCTTCATGAGCCGACTCCGCTGCAAACTATCACTTTTCAGGCCTCATCTCTACTTTCCATCAAGCGAACACCGCCGCAAAGACGACGGCGCGCGAACAGTTTATGTATGGCTAGATGCGAAGTTTGCGAAAATGAATATGACAAGGCGTTTGAGGTAATCGTTGCCGATAAGCGCCACACCTTTGACAGCTTCGAGTGCGCGATCCATGCGCTCGCGCCAATTTGCCCGCACTGCCACTGTCGGATCGTCGGGCATGGCGTGGAACAGGGGGGAGAAATTTTCTGTTGCGTCCATTGCGCGCGCAGCGGCGGCAAGACGCAGTTGAAAGATCGCGTCTGACCAACGCCAGCGCTCGGAGCGAAGGTTTAGCGGCAACTTTGACTCGCCGAGGAACTACTTTTTATGCTGGGCGAGCAGCACGTTTTTCTTACGTAAGGCGCAAGCGTCATTGACCAAAGTAAACATCAGAGTGTTTGCGTCGGGCCGGCTAAACTTGTAAACGCCGGGGCCTTTGCAGTCTTTCGGGATCGGAGTTGTCCGGCCGGTTTCTTGAATTGTAATGGAATCGCCGGCGACCGTGTATGTGCCCCAGATATCGCGTTTGCCGTCATTATTTCGGTCAACATCGAACGTGCCGTCAGACTTGATCGTCCAGACAGTTCCTAGCGAGTTGGTCCATGTGCCGACCAACGCAGATGGACCAGACTTCGGAGCGGTTGCGCAGGCGTTCACTAACACCAGCAAAACGCCTGCGAAAATTATTTGGAGAGAGAGATTTATTTTCATGCCGTCCATTCTGCCTCGCGTGATCGATGGAGATCAAGCTCGAAGTCACATCGAAGAGATTGGTTGCAACGAGCTTTGTAACTGAGATAGAAACGCCCGGTGGAACAGAATCCGCCGGCTCTTCCTTCGAGGCCACGGTCCAACTGGTGGACACGCAATTGGAAATGGTTTGTCCCGACAGGATGCCTTACAATCTTAGTTCTCTTTTTTGTCTTTGTAGGTTCAATTGTGATGATCGTTTTCAGCGCGATCAAGTCGACCGAGCCTTACAAAGACGCCTTCGTCAGAGCCAAGACGAATCCGGAGGTTATCGAGGCCCTTGGTTCGCCAATTAAGGAGGGATTTTTCGTTTCTGGAAATACGAACGTTAACGGCGCGGCCGGCGAAGCAAACCTCGCCATTCCAATCTCCGGTCCAAAAGGCAAGGGCACAATTTACGCAAAGGCAGCGAAGTCGCTCGGGCGCTGGAGCTACTCAGATCTGGTTGTAGAAATCCGGGAAACGCGGAATAGGATTGATTTACTCAGAGGCCCGGCGCCGCCGAACGAATTCTGATCACCAATTGCAAGCAGCAACAAAAAAACTTCCGGTTAGCGCCATTCTTTTTGGCATTCTCGCGGGCATCGTTGGTGGAGTGGTCGGCCTGGTTCTTGGCATTTTTCTTGGCTCCGCTTTGGCTGCTGCCTTTCACGTCTCTCCAATGGAAGGCGGGGCCGGCTATTTCGCCGTTGCTATCGCGCTTCTCGTCGGTGCCCTCGTCACGCCGACCTCGATCGTGCTCACCCTTTACTGGCGTGGCATAAGAGGGATTTGGCTCTTCGTCGGTTTAATCGCGGTTTGTTGCGCGATTGGGGCCGTTACGACGGCCGGATTCGGTCTTTGGTACATGGCTCAACCACACGTTCTGAATTTGAACGGTCCGACGCCCTTGCTTGAGTTCGAAGTCAAACCGCCGGAAGGTCAGTCTGTCGAAAGTCTTGCGAGCGTGGAGCCAGAGCTCGATACCGACCGCAACTCGATGCCCGGCTACTGGCACACCGATTCAACTGAAACCGCAGGCGTGCGCTCTGGGTACGTCGAAGTTTATTACCGCACGTCACGGCGTCTGTTCGTCTTGAAATTTCCTGACCACGAAGACCGAATCTTCCAGCTTCATTTGCCGGCCAATCCAATGAAGGCAAAATATCGCGCATGGTCCGCTTGGCAGAAACCGGACTACATCGCTAAGGACGGCGAGCAGCCATCCCGGGCATCCGGCGGAAGCGACTACCAAATTCGCTATAAGCTGGACTATCAAGATCGATAACCATCCAGCCTGTGCTCCCAGACCTGATTGTTAGCTCAGCGCGCGCAGTTTACCTCTTGTCGGGCGCGCGTAAGTTGCGACATGTCGATCTCTGAAGAGGAGGCGATGAATGCGCTGAAGTCGGTAAAATATCCCGGCTTCACTCGCGATATCGTTTCGTTTGGCCTGGTCAAGTCGGTCAATATCGACAATGGCGAAGTCAAAGTGCAGCTCGCCCTGGCCACGAACGATCCGAACGTTCCAGCGACGATTAAGAACGATGCGGACAAGGCGCTCCGGGCCATTGATGGTGTTCGTAGCGCGAAAGTCTTGATCGACATCCAGTCGCCACCGGGCGGGGCAGTGGCCGGCATGGGCGCGAGCCGGATCCCAGGAATCAGGCATGTAATTGCGGTGGCAAGCGGCAAGGGCGGCGTCGGCAAATCAACGGTCGCGGCGAATCTGGCGGTGGCCCTACAACAGACCGGTGCGCGGGTCGGTCTGTGTGATTGCGACATATACGGGCCGAGCATTTCGCTCATGTTCGGCACGCGCGAACGGCCTATGGCAACGGAAGAAAACAAGATTGTCCCGATTGAGCAATATGGATTGCGGCTCATGTCGATGGGATTTCTGCTCGACGATACTTCTCCGGCCATTTTGCGTGGACCGATGGTCACGCGCTACACGCAACAGTTTCTGCGGCAGGTCGAATGGGGGGAACTCGATTATCTGGTTCTCGATCTTCCCCCGGGCACCGGCGACATCCAGCTTACTATCGTCCAAACGGTCGCGCTTTCCGGAGCGATCATCGTAACCACCCCTCAGGAGGTCGCGCTAATAGATGCCCGTAAGGCGGCCACCATGTTTGACAAAGTCAACGTGCCCGTGCTTGGGCTCGTCGAGAACATGAGTTACTTCCTCTCTCCCTCCGACGCCAAGCGCTATAATATCTTCGGAAGCGGCGGCGGTGAACGCGAGGCGAAGCGGTTGCGGGTCCCGTTGCTGGGCCAGATCCCAATCGACATCGCGACGCGCGAAGCAGGTGATCGCGGCATGCCCATCGTGGGCGAGGACCGGCAATCCCCGGTTACCGCCGAGTTCAAAAAGGTCGCCGAAAGTCTTCGTAAGATTTTGGCTTAGTGAGACATCCGCGGCTTCGCGTCTAAACGAGACTAAATAAATAGCGGGGCTTCCGCGTCGAATTCCAGTGACTCGATCGTGTTGACCCAAAGCGTTCGGGGTTGACTGATCTTAAATCTTATGAAAGAAAAGCGAGAGATGCCCCCCTTGGAAGAAGGTCAGTCTCAATTCGTCAAGAATTCTGTTCTTTACAAGGAGTTCCTTGCCGAGCGGGCTGAGATTTTGAAACACAAGTGGATTGAGAGTGAAAAAGCCGGCAAAGACATCGGCTTCGAAAAGGCATTGCTTGATTGGATCGTGAAACACCGCTCCAATTGGCGAGAGCGACGAAGAAAGGAGGCGCGCACCGAAAAGTCCGCCTCCTAATTTTTTGTTCCTTTAACGCGATCCCGCGAGGTCGCAAAGGAAGCATATGAACAGGAAAAAACAGAATTCTTCTGGCACCGTCCCGATCATGGACGGGGAAGCGATTCGTCGGGCGCTTCGGCGGATCGCGCACGAAATCATCGAGCGCAATCCGGGACTCGAAAAGATCGTAATCGCGGGAATTCCATCGCGCGGTGTGGAGATTGCGCGGCGCATCGCCACGTTTATCCAGGAGATCGAAAAGATCAAGATCGAGACTGGCGTCATTGATGTGGCGATGCATCGCGACGACGTCGGAACGCGCCCGGACCTTCCCGTCGTGCGTGCGTCAAAACTTCCGCTTCCACTGGAAGGGCGCACGATGATCATTGTCGATGATGTCCTTTATACCGGTCGCACCGCTCGCGCGGCCCTGGACGCAATCAATTCATTTGGACGACCGGCCCGGATCCAACTGGCCGCATTGGTCGACCGCGGCCATCGCGAGTTACCAATTCGCCCCGATTACGTCGGCAAGAATTTGCCGACAGCTCTCGCCGAGAAGGTCCGCGTGCTACTCGAACAGACCGACGGCCAGCCTGATGCCGTGTGGCTGGAAAAAGAAGCATGACGACGCGCTGGACACGCAAGGATCTGCTGGGCCTGCGCGAGTTGTCGGCGGACGAAATTAACTTCGTCCTTGAGACAACTGACGCGTTTAAACAAGTCGGCACTCGCGAGATCAAAAAGGTTCCAGCCCTACGCGGAAAAACCTTGGTGAACTTTTTCGTCGAACCAAGCACGCGGACGCGCACCTCGTTTGAGCTAGCGGCGTTTCGCTTGAGCGCGGACGTGATCAATCTCTCGGCAACAGCCTCCAGCCTGACCAAAGGAGAAACGCTAAAGGACACCGCGCGGAATCTGGAGGCATTACACGCTGACATTCTCGTGCTGCGCCACAGTTCTGCGGGCGCGCCGCAGTTTTTGGCAAATCGGCTCAGAGCGAGCGTGATCAATGCCGGTGATGGGGCGCACGAGCATCCAACCCAGGCGCTTCTTGATCTTTATACGATTCGCGAGAAGAGGGAAAAAATTGGCGGACTGCACGTTGCGATCATCGGCGACATTCTATTTAGTCGCGTCGCCCGCTCGAATATTTTCGGCCTGGTCAAGCTCGGCGCGCGCGTGACCCTGGTCGGGCCCAGCACGCTTGTGCCGCGCGAGTTTGAAAAACTCGGGGTCGAAGTTTCACACAAGATCGAGGACGTGCTGCCGCAAGCGGATGTGGTAAACCTTTTGCGGATTCAACACGAACGCCAGCGTCGAGAATATTTCCCCGGGCTCGGCGAATACATCCGCCTGTTTGGTCTGACAAAAGAACGCGCAAAACTTTTGAAACCGGATTGTCTGATTATGCATCCCGGCCCGATCAACCGCGGCGTCGAAATCGACAGCGAAGTCGCCGATGGATTGCAAAGCGTTATTCTCGACCAGGTCACCAACGGTCTCGCCGTGCGCATGGCCGTTCTTTATTTGTGCGGGGGAATTTCAACGTGAGCGCGACAATCATTCGCAATGGTCGGCTGATTGACCCGGCAAACAACCGGGATGAAATCGCTGATCTTGTCATTGTCGATGGACGAATTGCCGAAAAATCCGAAATCCGAAATCCGAAATCCGAAATCGATGAGATTGACGCGGGCAATCTCATCGTCTGCCCAGGCTTGATCGACATGCACGTGCATCTGCGCGAGCCTGGATTTGCTCACAAGGAAACAATCGAGTCGGGCGCGCGAGCGGCAGCCGCCGGCGGATTCACCACCATCGTTTGCATGCCGAATACGTCCCCTGTTCCGGACAATCCGAGCACGATCGCATGGATCAAAGATCGAGCAGCTGAGGCGGCTTGCGTGAATGTTTTGCCGACGGGCGCAATTTCAAGGAATCTCGCAGGCGAAGAACTCGCGCCGATCGGATCACTCGCGCAGGCGGGCGTTGTGGCGATCACGGATGATGGGCATTGCATTCAAAATCACGAGGTAATGCGGCGCGCGGTTGAGTATGCCCGCATGGTTGGCTTGCCTTTGCTCGATCATTGCCAGGATTACAATTTGGCCGGCAATGGGGTTGTGAACGAAGGCTACTGGAGCACGCTGCTCGGCTTACCGGGCTGGCCCGCAGCGAGTGAGGAAGCGATCGTGATGCGCAACATTTTGCTCGCGGAACTTTGCGATCATCACATTCATTGCCAGCATCTGAGCACAGCCGGAAGTGTGCGGTTGCTGCGGGAAGCGCGAGCGCGCGGCGTAAAAATCAGCGGCGAAGTTTGCCCGCATCACGTTGCATTAACCGACGAAGCAATTCAAAATTTCGATACAAATTACAAAGTAAATCCTCCCCTCCGTGCACGGACAGATGTCGATGCGCTGCTGGAGGGGATCGCCGACGGAACGCTGTCGATCTTGTGTTCCGACCACGCGCCGCACGCCACTTTCGAAAAAGAAGTCGAGTTTGACGCCGCGCCATTCGGCATCATCGGGTTGGAAACCGAACTCGGCCTCTTTCTCGATCTGCTCGTGCACAAACATGGCAAGATCGACATCCTTCGTTTAATCGAGATGTACACCGTGGAGCCAGCGCGTCTGTTAAGAATTAATGCCGGTACGCTGTCAATCGGCGCCCCGGCGGATGTAACAGTGATCGATCCGAATTTGGAATGGACGGTCAGGGTCGATAAGTTCGAGTCGGCATCGCGTAATTCGCCGTTCGATGGCTGGAAACTGAAGGGACGAGCGGTGCGAACGATCGTCGAGGGGAAGACCGTTTGGAAGCTGTAGGGCGTTTTTGTTAAACGCCACCACTCAAAATAGGCGTCTGGCATAGACGCCCGACAAACTCATCCGGTATATCCGCCATGGATATACTGTTCCAGGTGCGCGATAGCTGCGCTCTGGCAGGAAATGACGTGCTTGACCAGGTCACCAATTGAGATCACACCCACAACCTTGTCGCCCTCGACCACGGGCAGATGGCGAATGTGTTTGTCCGTCATCAGTCGCAGACACGTCTCGACCGGCTCACGAGGATGCGTGACGGTCACATTGCTCGACATGATCTCGGCAACTTTCGTTTCGCGCGATCGCTTGCCGCGCAACATCACTTTGCGTGTATAATCGCGCTCGGAAATGACCCCTATCAATCGGTCCTCTTCCATTACGAGAAGCGCGCCGACGTTTTTCTCGTCCATCATTTGGATCGCTTGAAAAACCATGGCGTCTGGCGAGATCGAAAAAACTTCCCCGCTTTTGCGATTCAGGATCGCGCGGATGGTGCCACTGACGTCCATATGTGCAGAAGATTTAGCTATCGAAACTAGCAGCTTCCTAGAGTAGGCCAATACCGCCCCGTAATGCAAAACAATTTGGAGAGGCTCGGAGGACTGGAGGCGAGCGTTGTAGACAGGGAATCAAATACAAACGGGGCACCCTCGCCGATAACGACTTATTTCTTTTCTGTCCTTGCTTTTCGTGCGTCGATGAGAAAATAAAGGATAGATGCATTTGGCTTGGCCATTTAAAGCTCGCGTCGGCAACGGCTGCGATGAAGAAGAGGATCGCTTGCCAACAGGCGACGCACGGCCAGACTTTTTGTGTGTGGGAGCTCAGAAAGCTGGGACATCGTGGCTTTATCGGCAATGCGAGCCGCATGGCGATTTCTGGATGCCTCCCCTGAAGGAACTGCATTATTTTAACAAATTAGCCAAGGCTAAACGAGTAAATCCTCCGCGCTGCAGGGGCGAGCGCGATGTCTCATTTTTGGAGAGCGTAAGTCGCCTGAGCGCCCGGCCCTACATCGACATGGAGAATTATGCGCGCTTGTTCGCGCACAAAGGATCGCGCCTTTCTGGCGACATCACGCCAACCTATTCAATGCTGAATGATGAGATTATTGAGCAAATCGTCGGTTATTTCCCAAACCTGAAGGTGATCTTTCTAGCTCGTGATCCGGTTGAAAGAGCCTGGTCGCAGTTGTCCATGGGCGTGCGTCTCGGAAGGATCAGTCCATTTGACGCAACTGATGTCGACGCAGTGATTCAGAAGCTGTTGCACCCGCATGTCCTCTCACTCTCGTATCCCAGCAAGATCGTCGCGCGATGGAGGCGCTATGTTCGTCCGGAACTCTTTCGCGTTTATTTCTTCGACGATCTGAAACAAAATCCCGCAGAGCTACGACGTTCAATTCTCCTTTTTCTCGGCGGTGATCCAAACAAGCCTAGCGGCCGGTTGAAAGCGGAGGAGAACAGCGATGCCGGCAGGGACAAACTTCCGCTGACCGCTAGAGTGCGCTCCCGTATTGCTGAATTCTTCGAACAAGAATTGAAAGCCTGCGCGGCACAATTGGGCGGACCTGCGAAGAAATGGCCGGCACGATATGGCTTTTCGGTGTTTTGTTTCTTCTGGCAGTTGGCTGATTATTTGGATCTGCTTGTGTGGTGTGATTGGATTGCCTGACTCAGGGGGAAGTAACGGAGTGGCGGAGTAATCGAGCGAGGGGATTCACCACTCCAATACTCAATACTCCGGTTTTGCTTGCTTTGCCCGCGCGCAGCCCTTTACCGTACTTCGCACGCCGTCGATGACCTGAACGCCGCGGTTCGCGAATTTGACGTGGGCTGTTTTGCCGTCGAATCACGAACGATGGCAAGCTTTCCGTCCGGAGTCGCCCCAAGGAGGGTCACGGTAGAATCGAGACCGGTTCGGTCCGCCGTTCGTTGCCTCAAGGCATAGTTGTTACCCGCGAAATACGTCAGTTTACGGCTGCCTCCGACGTTTGGCCGCCGCTTGCTGAACCCTTTGCCCGCGCGCGATTTGCCTGAAGTTCAGCCAAATGTTTTTCCGACCAGCGACAGAGCTCGTGCAGCGGCTCGATCAGCGTCCGCCCTAACTTTGTGAGGGAGTATTCCACTTTGGGTGGCACGACTGGGTGCACCTTGCGTTGTACCAGACCGTCCCGCTCAAGACTACGCAGAGTTTGCGTAAGCATTTTTTGCGAAATCCCGCCGATCTCGCGCTGAAGCTCGGCGTAACGCTTTGTGCCGTTAGCCAGTACCTGGATGATGAGCGCGGTCCATTTGTCTGCGATGCGATCAAGCACGAGCCGCGACGGGCACTGCGCATCCATGACTGAGCCATCCGGGGAAGATTTTCGCATGGCTCTCTTTTAAAACGTCATGTCCCTAGGCGCAAGAAGAGAGTAGCAGCCCAAATCGAGTGTATAGACCCATACTACTGTAGTTGACGGCGAGTAAGCGCGTGTGGATCGTTTACTGAGTTATGAAGAGAAGTTTTGCAGTGTTTGAGAAAGGTGAGCCGGCTGCCGTGCGCCTCTTGAACGAGCCGGAGCCGCGTAATGGCTCTGGGTTGATTGGCAGAAACGACATATCGCACGACCATTCGTTACTCGACGAATATTCACGGACCGTGGTCGGCGCAGTTGATCGGGTCGCGCCCGCCGTCGCGAACATCGAGATCCAACAATGGAGCAAGAATCGGCCACGCGACATCGGCGGAAGCGGGTCGGGATTTGTAATTACACCTGACGGCTTCATCTTGACCAACAGCCACGTCGTCCACAGCGCTGGCAGAATAGTCGTTAATCTTTCGGGCGGCCGCGATTATCCGGCACAGCTCATCGGTGATGATCCCGAGACGGATCTCGCAGTGATTCGGATTGATGCGCCCCATCTTGTTCATGTGCGTCTGGCCGATTCGGAGAGTTTGCGCGTTGGGCAAATCGCGATTGCAATCGGCAATCCGCTCGGATTCCAGGCGAGTGTGACAACCGGGGTGATCAGCGCGCTCGGCCGTTCGATGTATTCGCAATCAGGTCGGCTTATCGACAACATCATTCAGACCGACGCAGCGCTGAATCCGGGTAACTCCGGTGGACCACTGGTCAACTCAGCCGGAGAAGTTATCGGCGTTAACACGGCAATGATTCGACCGGCTCAAGGGATCTGCTTTGCGATCGCGAGCAACACCGCCAAGCTTGTCGCCGGATGGCTGATTCGCGACGGCAGAATTCGGCGGAGCTACATTGGCGTCGCCGGTCAAAATGTTCCCCTGCATCGTCGCATCGCCCGATTTTATAACTTCGCACTCGAAACCGGGGTGCTGGTCGTGTCCGTGGAAAAGGAAAGCCCCGCCCAGCGGGCCGGTCTGCGGGAGGGCGACATCATTGTAGCCTTCAATGCGGAGCCGATCGGCACGATTCACGACCTGCACAAAATGTTGGTGGGCGAGCAAATCGGCGTTCCTGCGAAGGTGATTGTCATTCGACACACCGAGAAACTGGAACTGTCCGTCTTGCCTGCAGAATCACTTGTCCGCGAGGGATAACTGTAGGGGGGAACTCTAAAAGTTTCTCGCGGCCGGCACGGCTGTCTCTACAGTCAAGCCGGTCGCTATGAAGATTCTTATCGTTGGCGGCGGTGGCCGCGAACACGCGCTGGCGTGGAAACTGAAGCAATCTCCGTACGCAGAGCGCATTTTTTGTGCGCCGGGAAATGCCGGCACTGCCGAAACCGGAGAGAACGTGGCGGTTCCCGCAAGTGATCTCGCGTCACTTGTTCGCTTCGCTAAAGAAAATCGTGTCGACCTAACGGTGGTCGGTCCGGACGACCCGCTCGGCGCCGGGATTGTCGATCTCTTTGCCGCGAAAGGTTTGCGCATTTTTGGGCCGACCGAAGCAGCCGCAAGACTCGAATCCTCCAAAATTTTCGCGAAGAAATTGATGCATGAGCAAGGAATTCCAACAGCACAGGCCGGCACATTTGAACGTAGTGAGGACGCGCTCCGGTTTTGTGAGCGCCTCCAATTCCCAATTGTCATAAAAGCTGACGGGCTTGCGCTCGGTAAGGGAGTAATCATCGCGTCCGATGCTGACGCGGCGAGATCGACGATCGACGAGATGATGAATCAGGGCCGCTTCGGCGAGGCGGGCCGGCGCGTCGTGGTCGAGGAATTTTTGCGTGGAACTGAATGTTCGCTGCATGCCCTCGTCGATGGCGTGAACTATCGATTGTTACAAACAGCGCGTGATCACAAGCGGGCTTTGGACGGCGACGCCGGGCCGAACACCGGCGGGATGGGCGCGTTTAGTCCGGCAAACAATTGGACCCCTGAGTTAGAGGATCAATTTCACCAAAAAATCATGCGACCGCTGCTGGACGGTCTAAACGAAAAAAACATTACATTCCGCGGCTTACTTTACCCCGGTCTTATGATCAGCGCGGCTGGCGCGCGCGTGCTCGAGTTCAACTGCCGCTTTGGGGATCCGGAGACCGAGGCCATTTTGCCGCGAATGAAATCCGATTTGTTGCCGTTATTGGAAGCGACGATCGACGGAAAAATCGGCACGTGCGCAGTCGAATGGGACTCGCGTCCGGCGGTGACAGTGGTGCTTGCCTCGGAAGGTTACCCAGACAAATACGAAACCGGCAAAGTCATTTCCGGGCTCAGCGAAGCGGCAAAGATCGACGCGGTGCAAGTTTTCCACGCCGGAACCAAACGCGTGAATGATGAAATTGTGACTGCCGGTGGCCGCGTGCTTGCGGTGACCGCACTGGGATCAACCATCGAAGCCGCGCGCACGCGGGCCTACGAGGCGCTCTCCCGCATCGATTTCGAACGCTGCCATTACCGGCGCGATATTGCTCTGAACGCCGTTATCGCTAACGTCGGAAAATTACCGTGATATCTCGATTCTCGCTGGCAATTCTTTCGATCTCGATCATGTGGGCGAATCTCCTCGCTCAGTCGCCGACACCGGCATCGCCGGAGCCCACGCAATCGGCAAACCCTCCGCTGCTTGCATCGAGTCCGCCTGCGGCTCCATCGCCGTCGCCGACAAGAAAGCCCACCACAAGGCAATTAGTTGATTCATTAGGTCCGGCAGACTTGGAGGCCGTGATCACGCTGTTAAAGAGCAGTTTCACAAATCCCGATGCAATTACCGACACGGAATTGAATCGGGCGACCGTAGAGGGTCTGATGATTCGGTTGCCGCGTGGCGTGATGCTTTTGCCAGGTAAGGAGAGTGCGCTGTTGGAAGCTTCGAGCGCATTTTACAGCGAAGTTTTGGAGGGCCGCATCGGCTATCTCCGCCTCGGATCGCTCAACGGCGCTAATTTGCAGGCACTGGATAAGAGCCTTGGCAATTTTGTCGCGAAAAAGGTAGATGCGCTGATTGTCGATCTTCGCTGCAGCCAGGGAACAAATGAATTTGCGTTGGCCGCAGAATTTGCGAAGCGATTTTGCCCGAAAGGCAAGCCGCTCTTCACCCTGCGCAAACCGGCCGCGCGTCAGGACCGCGTGTTTGGTTCCGACCGCGATCCGGCCTTTCGAGGTCTAGTCATGGTGCTTGCCGATGGCGACACTTCCGGCGCAGCCGAAGCACTCGCTTCCGCCCTGCGATTTTATGATAAAGCCCTCGTGATTGGCCAACCGACTGCCGGTCGCGCGGTCGAATACTCCGATTTGCCCTTGCCTGGCGGCAAAATTCTGCGCGTTGCGGTAGCGGAAGCCGTTTCGCCTGAGGGGCGGTCGTTATTTGCAGACGGGATAAAACCAGACTTGCCCGTCGAGATGCCGACGATAGACAAGCGGCAAATTTTTCAGTTAAGTGCCGAGAAGGGGATGGGTCCATTTATTTACGAAACAGAACGTCCGCACATGAATGAGGCAGCGCTATTAGCCGGAACAAATCCTGAGGTCGAGGCATGGGGGGGAGCGCAGCTACACCGCGCACGACGTGGTCAAGCTCCGCGGCACCGTCCAGGAGCGGCACACGCTCGCCGAGCGCGGCGCGCAGCGGCTCTGGGAGCTGCTGAACAGCGAGGACTACATCAACGCGCTGG
>Ga0207662_10000286_pt1 | contig 23345 bp, 25 predicted proteins | sample KBSS33LmetaG_FD_184338 | JGI IMG/M metagenome (GOLD analysis project Ga0207662, IMG submission 184338) | Switchgrass rhizosphere microbial communities from Kellogg Biological Station, Michigan, USA - KBS S3-3L metaG (SPAdes) (version 2) | ecosystem: Host-associated > Plants > Roots >... | reverse complement strand
CACTGCGCGCCTTTCAATGTGTTCGAGTCATCGTTCGACGACAGTCCGAACCCAGCGGTGATATGAAGTGCCATAAGGCAAAATATGGCCGAACGAAAATTCACTGATACCAGTGTGGCAGAACGCGATCATATTGCACGCACTTACCGTCCTCCCGCGGCTGGCGCGAAGAGAAATGCAAACGGGTTACCGCGAAGCGCTAGCGTCAACGCGCGGTCGCCCGACCCTGGAGCGGTGTTGTTTGCGCTCCCAGAAATCTACCTTCCGCCGAAGAGTCGGCGGAACGACCGGAAGAAACGGTTGGGAAACGTAGCCGCTTTCTCCTGGTAGGGCAGAGCTCTTTGCGCGAACGGCCATTGCTCGCCGCCATGCACCTGGCACGCGACTGTCGGCACCTTGTCGACAGGCAGGTCGATGTCGTAAGCACTTCCGGCCGCCATGCAGCCTGTGGTGGCGAGTTGATTTGAAATGGAACAAACCGTGGCGTGTTGAGTCGGCATGGTCGGTTGCAGCGGCTCGGCTGGATAATGTTGTGCTGCTTTGTTCATCACCTGCGTCCAAATCGGCAGCGCAAGCGCGGCGCCATAGCCGCGAGAAACAATCGTTGTGGGTTGATCGAATCCAACCCAAACACCGCAGGTCAGCGTGCTGGTGTACCCGAGAAACCAGGCATCTTTGTAATCGTTGGTCGTGCCGGTCTTGCCGGCAGCGGGCAAGTTGAAACCGAGGGATCTTGCGCTGGCAGCCGTCCCGCGGGTGAGGACTTCTTCCATTAACTGCGAGGTCATCCAGGCTGCGCTCGGGTCCAGCGCTGGCGTTGATATATGTGCGGCGAGGTAAATCGGTTTGTGCTGCTGATCGTCGATGCGCTCGATGATGTAAGCCTGCTTGCGCACACCCTTATTTGGAAAGACGGCGTAAGCCGCAGTGAGGTCTCTCAAGTTGGTTTCGAACGAACCGATATAAGTCGCCGGCCCGGCTGGAATGTGCTGACCGAGATTGAGCGTGGAGGCGACCTTTTGCACCGAGTCGAGTCCGGCGAATTGTCCGACCCGCACGCTCATCGTGTTACGCGAATTGATAAGACCGTACGAGCAGGGGAGTGTGCCGCCATATTTTCCATCCGAATTGGCCGGTGACCAGTTTCCAGCGCCTTCGATTTCGCCGGCTTGAATCGGGCCATCGCTAATGGCAGCTCCCGGCAGCAGCCCGTGAGTGAAAGCGATCGCGTAAACGAACGGTTTAAACGCCGAACCAACCTGCCGATTCGCCGGCGCGAGCGCGCGATTAAATTTGCTTTGAGCATAATCGCGGCCACCAACCAGCGCGCGGATCCCGCCGCTCGCGTTATCGATCACGATAACCGCGCCTTCCAGATATGGCATCGACGAATCGCCTTCTCCGTTCTCGGGCGGTTGGTAGTTTTCCTTCAGCGGGTGATGGAAATTGGATTGATGCTCGATTTTGGTAAGCTTCGTCTCGAGCGCCTGCTGGGCGGCATTTTGCAAGGCCGGATCGAGCGTCGTGTAGATCGACAGGCCGCCGTTATCAATCTGGTCCTCGGTCAGCAATCCATTTAAATCGCGCTGCACCGCGTCCATCGCATAATTCTCCTGGATAAAAGGCAGACGCTTGGGATGCGTACTGATTTTCGCTCGCTTTGCCTCTTCGGCTTGCGCCGGTGAGAGTTTTTTCAATGCGACCAGGCGATCCAGAACCGCGTCGCGTTGCGCAGCTGCGGCTTCCGGATTTTTCAGGGGCGAAAATCGATTTGGACTCCGGATCAGTCCTGCAAGGAGCGCGGCTTCAGAAAGATTCAGCTGTGACGCGCTCTTGCCAAAATACGCCTGTGAAGCGGTCTCAATTCCATAGCAGCCATTGCCGAAATAGATGCGGTTTACATAGAGCTCAAGAATCTGCTGCTTTGTGAAATCGCGCTCGATGCGCAGAGCGACCATGGCTTCGAGCAATTTTCGGCTCATGGTGCGGCCACCGAGGGGAAGACTGTTGCGGGCAAGCTGCTGGGTGATGCTGCTGGCGCCTTCCTTGGCCGAGCCGCTGAGGACGTCACGAACAAGGGCGCGCAGAATCCCGCGCCAATCAATCCCCTGATGCTCGTAGAAGCGAGCGTCCTCGCGCGCCAGGACCGCTGAAAGAAAAAGCGGGGAGACTTCGCCAAGCGAAACCTTCAGGCGATTGGCGCCAGCCAGACGACTATAAATTTTTCCATCGACATCGAAAACCGTGTTCCGCTCCGGCATTTCACCGACCTTCTTTATGTCGAAGGTCTGCGCCCACGCGCCGTAGAATAGAAAAACAGCGAGACCGCCGGCCGCGATGAAAGCGAGCAGCGTGATCTTCCAGCCGTAGCGAAAAAGGCGGCTTCCGCGACTTCGGGATCGGAGACGGGCGAACAACTTCATCGCTGAAAGGTTAAAAAGGTTAAAAAAGTTACAAGGTTAAAAACGGTCTAACCTTTCTGACTCTTTGACCTTTCAGCAGCTCAACGATTTAACGTTTTAACCCTTTAACAAATCACAAATTCAGCTTCACTGCGCTCGCATGCTGCTCGGTCGGGCACGGTGCGTTCGTCGGAACGTCCGTCGCCGCGTCGCTCGCCTGGACAATCTTATTGTCGATCAAATACTCTTCGACTTCGTCGCCGCTGACATCCGCGAGCATGTGCCCGTTGATTTCAACACAAGGCGAAAGCGGTTGTCCGCTCTTCGTTTCCATCTCCCAGCGAAACGCGGGATTTTGAATGATGTCCTTTTCCGTGTAGGCGAGATTGTATTTGGCCAAAACGGCGCGCACACCAGCGCTCCAGCCGCAATAGGTCTTTAGATAAGCGATAATTTCAGGCGATTGCATTGGCGAATATACCACGAACTCCGCGCGAGAAAAGGATCGGTGCCTGCGAGATCAGACCTTGTCACGAAGCGGTCTGATTGAGTGCGCCAGTTTTCGCAGGCCCAGTTCCAGGCGTGTTTTTACGGTGCCCAGCGGTGCGTGAGTTGCGGCGGCGATTTCGCGGTGACTCAAGCCATCGAAGAAAGCGAGCTTGATAGCCTCGCGCTGGAGTCGGGGCAGCGCTCGTATGCATTTCTCTAGAAAGTGGCGGAGATCGTTGAGCACAAAGGGATCATACGCTTCACGACGCAGGTTGCGGTGTTGCACTAATCCTTCCCCATAGCGTTCCCGCGCACGAGAATAGGCCTGGCGCCTGCGCAATCGGTCGATGGCCCGGCGGCGTGCGATCGTCACCATCCAGCCCAGAGGCCGGCCTGCCTTCGGCGAGTAATGATCGGCTTCCTTCCAAACCTGAAGGAGAATTTCCTGTAAAACGTCATCCGTCTCGGCGCCTTCATGAACGACGCCATCGATCATTGCTCTGAGTTTTTGCCGGTGGCGTCCGTATAACTCGGTGAGTGCGTCGTGTCGCCGGCGCGAAATACCGTTCATGAGCGCCTCATCCGAGGGTGCCGCCGCGCCTTCTCTGTCAAGGGTTTCGATCACGCGTGTTTTTCTCTTTGGAATTGAACGCTGCTCAATCCCGAATGCTCTCGGGATCCTTTTCCTAAAGCGCTCCACCAGTCTGGATCAACGATGTCCGAAATCAGCGGGGTTCCCGGATAAACCCACTGATGCGGTCCGGAGTGGCACGCTTCAGTCGGACAATGCAACTCGTATTTGCCATTGCCGAATCGCCGGACTTCGACTTGGCGTCCGTTGAACTTTCTCTCGCAAAGGATGCACAAGCGCTCATCGTCGAGCGACTGCCAGCGTCTGAATTGATCCTCGGTGCGCAAAATCGATAGTCGATCTTCAAGCTTAAGGTGAGTGTTCATTGGTGGCGTTCAACCAGCCTGCGCAATTGCTGAAAACACACAATCGGGACAGCGGATGATTGCATGGTCAGGCAAATTCCTATGAGGGAGCATCTTGCGCGCAGGAAAATCAGGCGCCGTGCCGTCGCTCGCTGGTCAGGGTTGTCTTAAACCGATCGCTTCAATCGCAGTGCTAAGTTACGCAATCGCGATGCGATTGAATTTTCCCGTGCGCCGCGATCAAAATGCAAAGGCGAAGTATCGCTACGCTCCTCCTCCCTTAGCGCGAGATTGGCCATGATTTCGTCGGTTGGGAGGACCCAATCAATTGGTATTGAGTAGCAACGCTCCGTGGGACAGTTAAGCAGGAACGGTCCGTTCCCCTGGGTGTCGCCGGTGACCTGGATCTGCTTTCCGGTGATAATCTTGTCGCAAACCAGACAGTAACGTTTGTCGTCCAGCGAATGCCAGGAACGGAATTGGTCGAGGCTTCGCAGCGCTTCCAGTTTTTCCGCGTCAGATAAGTTGATTGGCGAAGATAAGACCACGGCCCGAATATGCGTCGCGCGCGATCAATCGCACAATCGGGCGGAGGGCGGATTAACGTATCAGTCAAAATCCTAGCCAATTTCTCCTGCGGCGAAATCATTCTGAGAGTCGAAATTCAGCTCTGTACCCCGGTTTGATCAACCCCGGGCAGCGATGGAGATCTATCTTAGCCTGAAATCATCGTGGGATCATCGATCCTGGCTATAGCTTTCCGCCGAAAAAACTACATCCGACCACGGCCCAATCCGCGTTAAGAGGGCTGAATGACGAGAAAAATGAACATTGCGTTAAAGACTCATCGCCGCTGCGGCCCGACGCTGGCGGCAATGCAAGAAATGTATTCCTACTGTCGGACGCATCCCCGCAGTCCCTCGGCGGTGCGTCGGCCTCAGTTGTCCATCCGCGGCGACCTCTGGGTCGCGCTTCTTGGGCCGAACGTAGAGAAAGGGATCGTTGGAATTGGACCGAGCGTGGAAGCAGCACTCCGCGCGTTTGACGCGCAATATTTGGACTTTCTGGGCTCGGCGACAGACACAACCAAAACTCGCGATTCAGCCTATTCGCGCTCGTAATCGCGCTACTGCGGATCACTTTTCCCTCGTTACGTCACCTTTTTTTCTTCTTTCTCGTCGGCTTACCCTTGCGCTTGGTCTTGGCCATTCTGCGCAGTTCAGCTTTGCTCATCGACTCATACATGCCCTTGGACGCGCCTCGGAGAGAAGACTTCTTGCCTTTGCCTCTCTTGGCCGCCAACGCTGCACCCGCGGCCATTTGCTGTTTCTTTGATTTTGCCGGCATTAAATCAGATTTACAGACTCTCGATTTCTTTTCGGAGATCTTCTTTCGATTTCCCAAGCTTTTGTTGAAGACGTCCAAGCAGTTCGTCCTCTTTTCCGTCGGCAAATGTGAGATCGTTATCCGTTAGCTGGCCGTATTTTTGTTTGAGTTTGCCTTTTACTTCGTTCCAACTGCCTTTGATTTGTAGGTTTGTCATATTAACAAAGAATTCGCACGCGGAGCGAGGATCAGTTGTCTTTCGCTATGAAAAGTAAATGCGCGCACGCGACGATCCCCTTGCGAAGTTCAAATTGTCTTGCGTAGCTAACACCATCCAATTCAAATACGAACCACAAAGAAAGGAATCATGCGATTGATCCTGCTCATCATTCTGATTCTCCTGGTAATAGGCGCTTTACCGACATGGCCATACAGCACCGGTTGGGGATATTATCCGAGCGGTGGTCTGGGCCTTCTTCTATTAATCGTTCTCCTGATTGTTTTACTTCGACGATAACACAAGCGCCCGCGGTCTGAGCTCGGTCCGCAGTTAGCGCGATCGTTCTGACGCCAGGCGACTAGCCGATCCCGGCAAACATTTCGTTGACGGCGGAGCGGCTGGCTTTTGAAAGTGCAGCCGGATTGATGGAGATCCGACATCGTCGGCGGAATCGAACGACTGCCCGGGAGTCGGAGGACGAAGATATAGCGTGGCACCACGCGCGATTGCTTCATGTTGGCTCAACAATGGCATTTGGAGCAGAGATTTGCTTCGAAATCTATATTCCGCCCTATTCCTGGCGGCCTTTGTTTGTCTTTGCTCATGCGAGGCCAATCTCTTCGGTCCGGAGTCGCGGGAGATTGCTGGCGGATATCGCTTGAAACAGGGGGACGACCAGAACCGATTTGTTCTGATCGTACCGAATGAGAGCGGCGGTCTCATTATAGATGAGATCGGCTGGCGTGAACCGCTCATCGCTGCAAGAGCGTCAGGTTCACAGTATTGGGAGGTTATCAATACAGCGCGTGCTCGGCACATTCGCGTCAGCGATCTGCAGCGAAAATCAGATCCGATTTATCAATCCATTGAGATAAAGTCCGCGGAAAGAGCATGGAAAGAGCTCAATCGGAACAAACGACTCTGGTAATGAAAGCGCAGCCGGACTCGCATTGGCCGCGATTCTATCTGTCAACGCGACTTTCCGAAGATCGCGTGGCTATCTTCCGAAGTGACAGCGAATCGTTGATTCAAAGTTTTGAAGCAATTCGCCCCCGGGCTTGGTGCGCTATCGTGTTTGTAAATGGGTCAGCATTGAAAAAAGCACGAACAGGAGGGAACAATTTCGGAACCAGCGCTCTTTTCAGAACTGGACTGCCGGTGAAAACACCGTCATTTTTCTGACGTCACTATGTTGAAGCGCAAATCAACTCGAAAATCCGCCACGACTGTCTCAACCGACCTCGCCGACGAACGCTGCTCCAGCGGAGTCGAGGGACTGGATGATATCCTCGCGGGTGGGTTGCCGCGCGCCGGCTTTTATTTAGTTCAAGGGGACCCGGGCTCCGGCAAAACGACGCTAGCGCTTCAGTTTCTCCTTGAGGGACTACGGAGAGGCGAGAAGGTCTTTTACATCACGCTTTCAGAGACCAAACAGGAGTTATTCAAAGTGGCGCGATCCCACGGCTGGTCGCTCGACAAAATCCCGGTGTTGGATTTGTCCGCCGTTGAGAATCTGCTGCGGCCCGAAGCGCAGACGACAGTGTTTCATCCATCCGAAGTCGAGTTGACGAAAGTCAGCCAGCTACTGCTCGATGAAGTGCGCAAGGCGCAACCGGCACGAGTGGCCTTCGATTCGCTTTCCGAATTCCGATTGATGGCCGAAACCGCCTTACGCTACCGGCGTCAACTTCTGACGCTCAAACAGCAATTCGCAAAATTCAAGAGCACCGTTCTCTTGCTTGACGATAAGATGAATAAGGCAGGGGTGATCGACCCGCACGTGCTCAGCCTCACGCACGGCGTCATTGACATGGAACAACTCTCGCCCGACTACGGAACATCGCGCCGCCGGTTGCGCGTTTCAAAATTACGGGCCGTAAAATTTCGGGAAGGCTATCATGACTACATCATCGCCACCGGCGGTTTGCGCGTTTTTCCGCGTATGATCGCCTCTGAGCATCGTACCGATTTTCGGCACGGGCCCGTTTCCAGCGGCATCAAGGAGCTGGATGCCTTGTGCGGCGGAGGGCTGGATCGAGGGACAACCACCCTCATACTCGGCCAGGCGGGCACTGGCAAATCTACTGTAGCTTTGCAATACGCTGTCCAAATGGCCGATCAAGGTGAACGCTCTATGATATTCACGTTTGACGAAACGCGCAGCGTGATGCTGAGCCGAGCCAAAGCAGTGGGCTTCAATTTAGAGAAAGCCATCGAAAGCGGTACCATTACGGTACAGCAGGTTGACCCCGCCGAACTTTCTCCCGGCGAATTTGCCGTTCGTATTCTGCGCGGCGTGGAGGCGGGTTGCAAACTCGTCGCGATTGACAGTCTCAACGGTTATCTCTACGCCATGCCGGGCGAGAAGTATCTTAACAACCAGCTACACGAACTGTGCACCTGTCTCAACCAGCAGGGTGTCGTGACGATCCTCGTTTTAGCGCAGCATGGATTGGCTGCGGCCGCCGAAGCGCCGGTGGATCTTAGTTATCTTTCGGACACCGTGGTAAACCTCCGATATTTCGAAGCCTACGGAGAAGTGAAACAAGCTATTGCGGTTGTTAAGAAGCGTAGTGGAGGGCATGAGAAAAGCCTCCGCGAATTCAAATTGATGTCGGGCAAAGGCATCGTTATCGGCGAGCCGCTAAAACAGTTTCAAGGCGTGCTGACGGGCGTGCCCGTCTTCCGTGGCAGTGCAAAGGAAATATTGAAGGGTCACTGAAGCACGATGCAATCGCTGGGCATTCTCGCGCGGCAGTGAACGATCCGTTGATGAATGATGCCACTCACGACGAACGCGCGCGCGTGTCGCGAATGCACAACAAAGACGAGCGCGTGATTATCATTGCGCCTGTCGGACAGGATGCCGAAGCCATGGCGGGTTTGCTCGACGCCGAAGGTTTTGAAACACAAATTTGTAATGGGTCAGATGAATATTCCCGTCAAATTACGGACAGGGCAGGCGCGCTACTGCTCACCGAGGAAGCGCTGGAATCACCACAAGGCTCGCTTCTTTTGGAGGCCCTTAAAGCGCAACCGCCCTGGTCCGAATTACCGCTCATCATTCTCACAAGCGGCGACGAATCGCGCCGGGCGGGATTACTAGATTTAGCGGCTGTGGCAGCCGGAACTGTGACTTTGCTTGAGCGGCCCATTAGCACCCTGACGCTGGTGCGCTCGGTCCAGGTCGCATTACGTTCACGTCGGCGCCAATATCAGGTGCGGGATCTCGTCACCCAGCTCGCGACCTTGAACGAAACGCTTGAGCACCGCGTGCGCGAACGAACACGCGAGTTACGGGCGGCAAACAAAGAATTGAAAAGCGAGATCAACCGGAGAAAAGGACTGGAGGGCGAAATTCTTGAAATCAGCGATCGTGAACAGCAGCGCCTCGGGCAGGAACTGCATGATGGCCTTTGTCAGCATCTTACCGGGGTTGCATTTATGGCGCGCTCGGTTGCCCTGCGATTGAAGAATCACCGCGTCATAGAAGTAAGCGATATCGAAAAAATCGCGCAGCTGGTAAACGAAGCCGTGACCAATACGCGCAATCTTTCCCGCGCCTTGCATCGTGTTGATATCGACGCGGCAGGATTTCTGACGGCTTTGCAAGATTTGGTTGACCGCGAGATCTGGAAAACGCCGTGTCGTCTGGAGATCAAGTCGCCCGTTCAGATCGATGATGACGCGACCGCGTCAAACCTCTATCGGATCGCCCGGGAAGCAGTGATCAACGCCAACAAACATGCGCAAGCCCGCGAAATTGTGGTCAGGTTGGCCGGATCGCGCAAGGCTAGAGTCTTGAGTGTAACTGATAACGGCGTCGGACTTCCGAATACGCCAAATAGCGCACGCGGGTTGGGCTTTCACATCATGAAGTATCGTGCGAGCGACATCGGCGGCCGCTTGGAAATCGAATCTCTAAAAAAAGGCGGTACTCGGGTGACCTGTTATTTGCCGAATAACACCGTGAAATCACGGAAGAAACGAAACGCTCGACCCAGGCCATTTTCTGCGAAAATCGTGAAGGCATTAGCCGCCTTGATCTAAATTTTCTACATCGGGTAAGCTGCCGGCCCGCGAACAGTAAAATAGGGGAATTTGAGAGGGGACCGAATGACATGTCGCAGGCAACCCGGCAGGGCTCGAAATTAGCTATGCAGAAATCCGATTATCAGACGCCAACGCGGCCGCCCTGAATGAAACAAGCCAGATCGATCAACCAGAATCCAAAATGCGATCTGCCGGACGCGAAACGCATCGTAATCGTGGACGATCATCCGTTGTTTCGAAAAGGCCTTGAGCAATTGATTCATTCCGACGCGACCTTTGCGGTCTGCGGTGAGGCAGGCAACGCTGCGGAAGCCATGGACGTAATCCGGACGCTCAATCCCGACCTGGCCATCGTGGATCTGAGTCTGCCGGGCGCCAACGGCATTGAGCTGATCAAAAATATTCGGGCGGAATTTTCGAAGCTTCCAATTCTGGTGCTCTCGATGCACGATGAGTCGCTTTACGCCTTCCGCGCGCTCCGCGCGGGCGCTAACGGCTACGTGATGAAACATGAGGCAATGGCCAATGTGGTCCGGGCAATTCAGGAGGTCTTTGGCGGTCGTCCTTATCTCAGCCCGACAATGGCGGCGCAAGTCATCACGAAATTTGCGCAAAAATCGTCTGAGGGCGAACCCGACGCCGTCGATCGACTTAGCGATCGCGAACTTGAGATCTTGGAATTGATCGGCAAAGGCAACGAAGTGCGTCAGATTGCGAAGCTGTTGCATCTCAGCCCTAAAACGGTGGAGACCCATCGGGCACACATCAAAGACAAACTTGATTTGAAGAACTCGCGGGAAGTAGCCCGTTTCGCCGTCCAATGGGTCGATGCACGCAGCGCGTAGGCACGATCCGTCGCCAGAGATATGTAGCCGAGGGCGCTGAACTTGGGTAAAAAGCCGTTGAAACGGCTGATGTCCCTCTCTGGGTACGACCATCGGTCTAAAGACCGGTGCTAATGAGAGCCATAGCGAGCCTTGCATTCAAGCTGAAGATTTTTTCATTGACACCGGACTTCGGGCCGGTGATCACACGTGTCCCTGGCAGTGAAGCCGTTTCAACGGCTTCCCTTGTCCCGACAGTTTCGCTTTTGTTCCTCGGTAACCGGACGCATATTTCCACCGATGGATGCGACGACCCGCGATGCAGTTGATGAACTGCTCCAGACTTATAGTGAAACGGGCGGCATAAATTACCTCGACGCTGCTGCCACCTTGCCGTCGCGCCTGGCGATCGAGTCGGCCTGCGCCGAGCTGATGAGCCTGATGTTTCCCGGGTTTCGGAGCGAGGCTCTGGTCAGCTCCGAAGATTTAGCCGACACGACGCGGACCCGGATCAGGAATTTGCAAGCCCGACTAAAGAAAGAAATTTGCAGAAGCCTGGGCAGAATTCCGGCAGACGAAGCGACCGATAGACGAGCTGACGACATTTTGCGTCGGTTCATGTCGGAACTGCCGAAGGTGCGCAAGATGCTTTGGACAGATATTGACGCAGCCTACGAGGGCGATCCGGCGGCACAAAGTTATGAAGAAATCATACTGGCTTATCCTGCGCTCGAAGCGATCGCCATCCAACGCATGGCGCACGAACTTTACTTACAAGAACTGCCTTTAATTCCGCGCATCATGACCGAGTGGGCCCACAGCCGAACCGGGATCGATATTCATCCCGGGGCAAAAATTGGCTCTCATTTTTTTATCGATCACGGGACGGGTGTCGTGATTGGCGAGACGACGGAGATCGGCGTGCGCGTTAAGCTTTATCATGCGGTCACTCTTGGCGCGCGCAGCTTTCAAAAAGACGAGTACGGCAAAATTAAAAAAGGCGGCAAACGCCATCCAACCGTTGAGGATGACGTGACGATCTACCCCGGATCAACGATTCTAGGCGGCGAAACCGTTGTCGGCGCAAGATCGACGATCGGCGGGAACGTCTTTCTTGTTCAAAGCGTGCCGCCCGATTCGCTGGTGTATTACGAAGAGAAACAGTTGCGCATCGTGCCAAAGCGAAAGAAGCGATTGGCGACCACGCGTGATGAATTTCGCGAATGAGCTGGGAACGCACGCGCCCTCGCGAACTTTTCCGATTAAGAACAAGGCTAAGAGTAAGATTAATAGGAAGAGGAAGAGTTAAATGATTTACCTCGATTACAACGCAACGACACCGCTGTGCAACGCGGCGCGTGAGGCGATGATGCCGTATCTTGACCGGCTTTTCGGCAATCCATCGAGCGTGCATGCGGCGGGACGCGCAGCCCGCGCCGCCATTGATACTGCGCGGGACAAATTGGCCGGGCTTCTGCGCGTCAAGCCACACGAACTGATCTTCACCGGCGGCGGAACGGAGTCATGCAATCTCGCTGTTCTCGGTCTGGCGCGATGTTCCTTGTCACGCGGTGGTCACGTCATCTCGAACAAAGCGGAACATCATGCCGTCCTGAATGCGTTCGAATATTTGGAAGAGCGCGAAGGTTTCGAAGTAACGTGGTTGAATGTCTCGCGTGAAGGAATTGTCGATCTCGATCAATTAGCCGCAGCGATCCGGCCCGAGACACGGCTGGTTTCAATCATGAGCGCGAACAACGAGACGGGCGTAATTCAGCCAATGCCCGAAATTTCGCAAATCTGCCGGGAGCGCGGCGTTCTGCTGCATAGCGATATGGTGCAGGCATTCGGCAAGGTGAGCGTCGATCTTTCGCTGGTCGATGCCGCCAGTTTCGCCGCGCACAAATTTTACGGGCCGAAAGGGGCGGGGATTCTATTCTTGCGCAGTGGCCTATCGATCCAACCGATCATGTTCGGCGGCGCGCACGAGAACGAGCGACGGCCCGGCACAGAAAACGTCGCGGCAATTACGGGGATGGCAGCGGCCGCCGAATTCACGCTGCACGATCGCGAGAGCGAACAGGAGCGTGAGTGGCAATTGCGCGACGAACTTTGGACGCGAATTTCGGAGAACATTCCGAACGCAAAAGAGAACGGTGCGAAGGCGCCGCGCCTGGCAAACACGTTGAACGTGAGTCTGCTCGGGCTCGATTCCGAGATGCTGCTGATCGCGCTTGATCTGGAAGGCGTCTGCGCATCCAGTGGATCGGCATGCATGGTCGGCTCGGTCGTGGCATCGCATGTTTTGCTCGCGATGGGTTTGCCGGTCGAGAGTGCGCGCTCCGCTGTTCGATTCTCACTCGGTAAATGGACGACGGCCGACGAGATCAATGCGGCTGGAGAAGCGGTGCAAAAAATTGTTGATCGTTTGGAGACGCGAAAAAGCGCCTATGCCGTTGCTTAGGCAACTGGAATTCGCGTTCCGCGGTGTTGTAGGGCATGCGGACCGCCTGCCGAATTCCCACACGGCAACCGAAGCGGTTGCCCTGCAGTTTCTGTGGCGCGATGTCGGACTTGAACAAATCGCGCGCGACCTGTTGCGCGCTCTTGGCGCAACGCGAATCGCGACGGAACTTTGCGTCGAATGGAATTCACGCCTCAAGACAGCCGCTGGTCGCGCTGATTATCGCCAGAAACTCATTTCTCTAAATCCGCAGCTAATCAAGCATCCGGCCGAAATCAACCGCACACTGCGCCATGAACTGGCCCATATCCTCGCGCAATTTCGCGCGCGCCGGAGGCGGATTCTACCTCACGGTATTGAATGGCGGGAGGCTTGCCACGACCTGGGGATCAGCGACGAGAAGCGGTGTCATAATCTTCCGTTTCCAGCGCGAACTTACGCCGCGCGGTTCGTCTATCGCTGTCCGCATTGTCGTCAAGAGTTTCCGCGAGTCCGCCGCGTGCACCGCGCAGTCGCCTGTCTTGCCTGCTGCCGGAAACACAATCGCGGTAAGTTCGATGCGCGTTTTCGGCTTCAACGTATAAAGTAGCGCGAGCGTCCTCGCTTGCAAGTCAGTCAGCATCGCAAGCCGGAGGCTCGCGCTACTCTTTGCCCGCTTTCTCTCCGCGCAATTTTGCCTGGATGAACCTGTCGATATCACCATCCATGACATTCTGCACGTTGCTGGTTTCGGCTCCGGTGCGGTGGTCTTTCACCATCTGGTACGGTTGAAAAACATATGAGCGAATTTGATTTCCCCATGCGATTTCGCCTTTCTCGCTGTATTGCCGGTCGATCTCAGCGCGCTTTTTGTCCTCCTCAATTTCATAAAGCTTCGCAGCCAACATTTTCATCGCCAGCTCTCGATTGCGTCCCTGGCTGCGTTCCGCCTGGCAGGCGACCACGATCCCGCTCGGCTTATGCAAAATGCGCACAGCCGTTTCAACCTTGTTAACATTTTGGCCACCCTTCCCGCCGCTGCGGAATGTGTCGATCTCGAGGTCGGCGGGATTAATTTCGAGCGGAGCAGTCTCGGTGATTTCAGGGGCAACATCGACGCTGGCGAACGAGGTGTGACGTCGTTTGTTTGCATCGAATGGCGAAATACGCACGAGCCGGTGCACGCCTCGCTCGGTCTGAAGATGACCGTAGGCATAATCGCCGATCACGAGGAGCGTCACCGATTTGATCCCGACTTCTTCGCCCTGTTGGATATCCACGATCTGTGATTTGAAACCACTTCGCTCGATCCAGCGTTGGTACATTCGCAGCAACATGTCGGCCCAATCGCACGACTCTGTCCCACCCGCGCCGGAGTGAATGGTGAGAAATGCATTGGCGTTATCGTTTTCGCCGGAAAGAAATTGGCGCAGCTCGAATTCTTCTACCTTGTGAAGCAAACGCGCATGTTCGGTCGCGACCTCTTGCTCCGCGTGTGTGCGTGCACCCGTATCGGCTTCTTCCGCAGCCAGCTCCTGCAATGCGCTGAAGTCCTCGATCTCGCGTTCCAATTCTCGAAACGGATTGATCAGCGAGCGTAAGCGTGCAGCTTCTTCCACGTCCGTTTGAGCGCGCTCGCGATTGGACCAGAAATCGGGCGCAGCCATGCGCCCTTCGATAGTTGCCAGATTTTTGTCGAGCTTCTCGACGTCAAAGAAACCTCCGCAATTCGCGGAGCCGCGATTTCAAATCTTCGGCATCGGGAATGGAGATTTCTGTTGGCATGGAGAACGATAATTCAATCGGCTTTGGATGCAAAGGCACAGAACATAGGCTGGTAGCCAGTGCTCCTACCTACGCGCGGAATCGACCGATTTAGGTTTTGCAGTTGGCGCCGGTTCGAGGCGAAAAATTGTTTCGCCTTCCTTCATGAGATCGAGACGATCACGCGCGATCGTCTCCAAATAAGTCGCGTCGGTCTTAAGAAGGTTAATCTCGCGATTCTGACGCGAGAGCAAACTTTGTTGCGCGTTTACCTGTTGTTGTAACTGATCGAGTTCGGCGCGGCTCTGCATCAATTTTTTGTACGGGGGAACGAACAAGCTCACAATCACAAGCCAGATTGCGAGGACTAGAAGAACCCGAAGAATTCGGTTAAGTCGCTGCCAGACGGTGGCTCCGCGACGCGCGCGAAAATCGGCGTAGGTCTGATCCACTTGGCGCATTTTACCGCCGTACTCGGCTTTGTCACCAAGTTCTTGTTCGATTCGCAGGAGTTGATTGTATTTCGCGATGGAAAGGGATCGTGCCTCGCAATCAAACGCCGGGCGGCAGATTCTTCGACTGATCTTCGTGATCGACGGAAATCCCATCTAACCTTAGGTTCTTTCTTGCAGTCGAGATTGGCGTTGGCAATTTTAGCCGAGGCGCGGATAGTCTGACCGATGATTTGTTCAATGAGATTGAGTGTAATCAGCCTGGCGGGAGTCATTTTTGCCGCGACCAGCGCGGAGAGTGGGCGCTTGCCAACCGATCAATTGGAGAAAGCCGTTCGGAGCGATTCGATCAGCATCCCGACACCAGCTGAACTTTTCGCGGCGCTGGAGAAGCCGGCCAAGACAAACTGGTCAAGCCAATATCGTGGCCCGATGCCGATGACGTATCGCAATCGCGCGCAAATCGCTCTTAACCTCGGCGGCCTGATCGCCGATGGGTTTATTGCCGTTGAAGCGAAAGACAGCCAGCAGGTTAAGAATATCGGATCAGACATCATCAAGTTGGCAAAAGCGCTCGGAGTAAGTGAGAGCTTGCTGACCCGGGGCAATAGTATCAACGAGTTCGCGGAGCATAATGAATGGGACACCTTAAACGAGGAACTGGAGGCGACCCAAAACGAAGTGAAAGCCTCGATGCAGTCCCACTCCGATCAAGATCTGGTGATTCTCGTGAGTGTCGGCGGCTGGATTCGCGGCACGCAGGTAGTAACCGGAGTGATTATGCAAAATTATGACGAACGAAGCGCAAAAGTACTGCGGCAGCCGGCGCTGGTAAAGTTGATGCAATCGAAGGTCAACGAAATCTCACCCGAGCTTCGTAACGAGCCGTTGGTCAAGGTTGTCAGTCAAGAGCTCACCGACATTGAGAAGCTCGTTTCTTTCCCGCCGGGCAAGGTGCCCACTGTTGATGAAGTGCGGAAGGTCAATGAAGCGGTTGGGAAAGTGATGCAGAAGATAGAGAGCAAGACTACCGCGAAATGAAACAGCTATTACCGATTTTTCTGTTGATCGTCGTGCTGGCCGCAGGCCCTTCTGGGCGTGCCGAGACAGATGCCGAAGTCCAGGCGCGCAAGACCGCGCTCGATCTTGCCGGAGCATTTACAAACGACGGCTTCAAAACGCGGGACGGCCATTGGTGTGGGACCGTCAAGCCGAACGACCACGCGCTCGTCGCCGTTAATCTCTATGCCGGAAACGAATATTGGTTCTCCGCCGGAGCCGCCGAGCCTTCGACAAAAATCGCAGTCAACGTTTACGATGAGAACGGCAACCAAGTCCCCACCGACACTCATAATGCCGGGGACAAAGCGGCAGCCGGATTTTCTCCGGCAAACAGCGGTCAGTATTTTGTCTCGATCGATTTGCTCGAAGGTCAGGCGGGCAGCTTCTGCCTCGTCTATTCGTACAAGTGACCTGTAGCGGTCTCGTCCGCGAAGCTAACATCAACCTCGACATGATTGCGCTTCAGGTATTCTACGAGGGCAACGTTCAGGGAGTGGGGTTTCGTTGGTCTGTGCGACATGTCGCAAAGGGCTTTGATTGCACCGGATGGGTACGCAATCTGGCAGACGGCCGCGTGGAACTTCAGATTAATGGAGAGGAAGGCGAAGTGCGCGCGTTCCTCGACGCTATCGCACAGAGTGAACTGCACGCACTTATTCGCAAACAAATAGAAAACAAACTGGAGAAGCCGGTTGCCGCCCGCGGCTTCGAGATTCGATATGACTGATCCGGCAGTCGCTGTCCGAGGACTGACGAAAACTTTCCCCGTTCCATTCCATCGCCAGTCGATTGTTGCCGTGCGTGACCTCGATCTGCGCGTTGAATCGGGCGAGGTTTACGGACTGCTGGGGCCTAATGGCTCTGGCAAAAGCACCACTCTCAAAATTATCCTGGGGCTCGTTTCGCCAACACGCGGCCGGACAGAGATTTTCGGCCGTGACAGCCGGCTGGTCGAAAGCAGGGAAGCGGTCGGTTTTCTGCCGGAGAATCCCTACTTTTACAAATATCTCACCGGCGAAGAGACCCTGCGTTTTTTTGGGCGCCTTTGCGGGCTCGGAGGCGCGCTATTAAAAAGCCGGATAAACGAGTTGTTGAATCTGGTCGGATTGACGAAAGCGCGTAAACGGCGGCTCGGCACGTATTCAAAAGGGATGTTGCAGCGCATTGGCCTTGCCCAGGCATTGATTCACGATCCAAAACTTGTTGTGCTGGATGAGCCGACCGCCGGCGTCGATCCGGCAGGCTCTCGCGAGATTCGCGATCTGATTCTGGATCTGCGGCGACGTGGAATCACGGTCCTGCTTTCCTCGCATTTGCTGGCGCAGGCTCAGGAAATCTGCGATCGCGTCGGCATTCTCGCCGATGGAGTGCTGGTGCGGGAAGGCCGTTTGCAGGAGTTGATCGCAATTGAAAATCAAAGCGAGCTTGTCATCGCCGACGCTTCTCCTCCGCTCATCGATGAGATCGAATCGCTCGTTAACCGGTCAAACGCGAAGCTGATCGAGCGTCGAAAATCCACCACCACATTGGAGAGATTATTCCTCGAAGCGACGAAAAATGACCAAGCTCGAATGACGAAGCCCGAATGAATGACGAAGCTCGAATGATGAATCACTGCCCCGTAATTTCTGGCGCATTCGTCATTCGGATTTCGTCATTCTTTGGTCATTTGCTGAACAGATGAAGACCGGACATTCAGCTTTCTCGCTCCGTCGCATCAATGCGATCACGGTCAACACGTTGACCGAGCTCACGCGTCTGAAAGTTTTTTACTTCCTGCTTGTTTTTGCCGTTCTCTTGATTGGCAGCTCGATGTTCATGGCCCAGTTAACTTTTCAGCAGGAGTTTCAAATCCTGAAGGACGTGTCGCTCGGCGCGATGTCGATTTTCACCTCGTTGCTGGCAATTGTCGCCACCGCCCGGCTCATTCCGCAGGACATCGAAGATCGCACGGTTTACACCATTCTTGCGAAACCGGTCCCGCGGTTCGAATACGTGCTTGGGAAAATTGCCGGTGTGCTTTTGCTGCTGGCGATCGGCACAGTGGTGATGAGCGCGGTGTTTTTCCTAGTCCTCTACGCGCGCGAGCAGACGCTCCTCCACGTAACAATGCGCCAAACGGCCGCGGCGCCGCGCGAACAAGTGGAGGAAGCCCTGCGCGCAGTCCGGGCGTCGGCGTTCGATATCGATATCGTTCCCGGCATCGTCATTATCTACCTGAAAGCATGTTTGCTCGCAGCGCTCACGCTTTTTGTTTCCACCTTCGCCACCACAAATATTTTCACCATCGTGGTCATGGCTTTCATTTACTTCATCGGCCACTTGCAAGCGATAGCGCGGGAGTATTGGTTGCAGACCCACAGTAGCGCGTTAGTCACGCGTATCTTCCTCGCGATCGTAGCGCTGTTATTTCCCGACTTGCAGGCGTTCAATTTGGTGGATGACATCGTCGCCGGCACGGCCATTTCACTTGGCCTCTTCTTCAAGACTGCCGTGCTGGGAGTTTTCTATACGACGATCTACACGTTGCTGGCGGCGTTCGTCTTTTATGGGAAAGAATTATGATACGCGTTTTTCTCGTGCTAGTAGCTCTGATCGCGCTTGGAGCGCTCAAGTTGCCAGTTGAGCGCGATCTGGCAGCGGTTCATCGACGCGAGCATTTCCGCGGCATCGAATTTAATCTCGATCTCCGAGAGAAAATCGGGCAATTGGGGTTCATCGCCGCCCTGAGCGGATTTCGGTCGATTGTTGCCGATGCTCTTTTCATTCAAGCGCACGTGGCGTGGGAGCGGACAGAGTGGGGCCGTGTGTTGTTGTTATTCCAGCATATCACTACGCTGCAGCCGCGGGCGATCCTGTTTTGGGACATGGCGGCATGGCACATGGCTTGGAACGCGAGCGTGGCCGCGATGAACGACGGAACGCAGCCGCGTCTCGCGTTGCGGGTCAAGGCGCAGCGCGAGTATTTTGCCCTCGGTAAGGATTTTCTTGAGCGTGGGATAAGAAATAATCCCGATCGTCCCGAGCTCTACGAAGCACTGGCCCGCCTTTACAAGGAGAAATACAAAGATCACGAGCGCGCTTCCGAATTCTTCGCCAAGGCGGCCGCCTTGCCTGGAGCGCGTACCTACGACAGGCGTTTCTCCGCCTACGAGCTTTCCTACTGCGAAGGCCGGGAGCGCGAAGCTTACGAGCGCCTTCGGCAGTTCTATGACGAGGGTGAGAAGCAACGGCTGCCGACTATGATCAGCCGGCTAAAATTCCTAGAAGACAAACTTGGGATCGCGCAGGAGCGGCGGATTCCCGATGCGAAGCCTTCGCAACATTGAAATCGCTCCATCGTTAAATGGTTGAATCGTCAAAGCGTTTCCGTTGTAACGTTGTAACCTTCTTAACTTTGTAACCGGCACCCGCAAATGCGCTTCGCGATTTTAAGTGATATCCACGCCAACCTTGAGGCGCTTGAAGCTGTCCTGGCCGATGCACGCCAGCGCAAGTGCACGCATTTTGTTTGTTTGGGAGACGTGGTCGGGTACAACGCGAATCCACACGAGTGTATGCAACGAGTTCGCGAACTGGATTGCCCAACCGTAAAAGGCAACCACGACGAGCAGGCGTCAATCTCCCGATCCTCGACCGATTTTAACGAACTGGCCGAGCGCGCCATCAAGTGGACTCGCGACAAAGTGACAGAAAAGGACAAACAGTGGTTGCGCGACCTGCCGTTTCAAAAACAGGTGCGCGAGTTTACCATCGTGCACGCAACGCTCGATACACCCGCGCAATGGGGTTACGTTTTCAATAATCTCGATGCGGCCGCGAGTTTCACTTATCAGCGCACGACGGTTTGCTTCTTTGGCCACACCCATGTGCCGATGGTTTTTATTCGCGATGAGGGCGTCAGACGCGAGATCGTTGACCATGTTCGTATTGAACCGACCAGGAAGTATTTCATCAACGTTGGAAGTGTTGGGCAACCACGCGACGGAAATTGGCGTGCCGCCTACTGCGTTTACGATATTGAGAACAATGTCGTCCAACAAGTGCGGGTAAAATACGATCTGGCGACCGCGCAAAAAAAAGTTATCGAAGCGGGTCTGCCGCGGATGTTGGCCGAACGACTTGCAATGGGGCGATGAAAAGGATTTAACGATTTCACGGCCGGCGTCCGACCTCTGACCTCTGAATCCTAAATCGATCTTAATCATTAAGCCGAGTTCGCTCGGAGATATCGTCCACACTCTCCCGGCGCTATCCTTGCTTCGCCACGCCAATCCCGGGGCCGAGATTACGTGGGTGATTAATCCGGAATTTGCCCCGCTGCTCCGCGGAAATCCTGATGTAAATCACGTCCACTTTTTCCCGCGCGGCGAATTTCGTGGCTTGGGCGCATCACAGAGCTTGTTGCCGTGGTTGAAGAAGACCCGGAGCATCCGGCCCGACCTGGCGCTCGACTTTCAAGGATTGCTCCGCAGCGCGCTGATCGCAAAGATCAGCGGCGCCAAAGAGATCTACGGAATGAGCGACGCACGGGAAGGTTCGCGGTGGTTTTACGATCGCGTCGCGAACGTCGACGACCGCGGGCACGCCGTTAACCGATACCTTAAACTGGCGGAGTGCGCTGGCGCCACTCTTGGACCGCGGCTTCGTTGTCCGCTTCCGACCGGTGACCCGCTCCCGCGTTTCGACGAATACCCGCCATTCATCCTTCTTCATCCTTTTGCGCGCGGGGGCGGCAAATCGCTCTCAACCGCGGTCATCGAGGAATTTTGTCACGCCTTTGCCCTGACGCGGATCGTGATCGTGGGACGGTCACGGGCGAAGATCGACGTGGGTGCAAATTGCATCGACCTGACCAACCAGACTTCACTATTGCAATTGATCTGGCTTATTCGCGTCGCGCGGTTTGTCGTGAGCGTGGACAGCGGCCCGATGCACATTGCCGCTGCGGTCAACGATCGCTTATTGTCGATTCACACGTGGACCGATCCGATCCGGGTCGGTCCCTACAGTCCCAACGCCTGGGTTTGGAAACATGGGCAACTTCTCCGAGCTGGCGAACTCGAAGCGGCCAGGATTCGAAGGCGCGGCCGGCGCTTCAAATCCAAAGACATTCCGGCCGTAGTTGAGCTGATTCGGCCACTTGTCGCGGTCGATCCTGCTCATTCGGCTGTGGAGACATAGTCCTGAGTACAGCCACTTCTTCGATCCGATAGTGACTTATACTAAACTTTGTTCCCGGTTTGTTTCGCGCCGCTGATGATGATTGCCTTTGCAGGAAAACTCATCTGATCTTGCGCAAAGAACGGGCGTGCTGCCTCGATCGCCTCTTGTTGAGCGCGCTTCCGTTGCTCTGTACCGAGGCGCGCTAACTTCTCGCGCACCGTTTCGGACATCTCCGAGCGCAGCGTCCAAAATTCTTCGGGTGATAACGGCGCAGCGATCCGAAATTCAAACACGCGCTCGCGGACCCGGATCGCGCCGGCCTTTTCGAGAATTTGGCGAAGCGCGCCCGGCTCAGCGAACCGAAATGCGCCCGGCGCCGGCGTGTCTTCGGGAGGCGATTCGATGTAATGCGACAAGATATCCGTTACCACGGAGAAAAAGGGATTGGATTCGTTATTGTGCCAGACGGCGAGCGCCACCCGTCCCCGGGGCTTCGTGACTCGCAGCATCTCACGCAATGCAGCCAGCGGGTCTGGAAAGAACATCGCACCCAGGCGACATACCGCCGCGTCAAATGTTTCATCATCGAACGGCAACGCATCTGCCGCGCACTGGCAAAACTTCATATTTGTCAGTCCAAGACGAGCGGCTTGATGTTCTGCGGCACTGACCATCTCCGCAACGATGTCGGTGCAGGTGACGGAGCCCATCGATCCCACAATTTGGGCCAGGGTCAATGAAGGCTCACCCGCACCGCCCGCGATATCGAGCACTTTCATCCCATCGGTTACATCTGCATCCTCAATCAATGCGCCCGTCATTGGCTCAAACATCAGGCGCACGGTGTCACCATGTTTTTCCCAATAAGGCGCGGACTCGCGCCACGCCCGCACGACATCATCTGGTTTCTTCGGACTCATCGCTCTAAAATGTTAGCTAGAACCACGAAGATCCAAACGAATGACGATCATAGACCGCCGCGACAGCTGACACCGAAGTTCGAAGCCCGGTTGCCCCTTACCAGCTACAAGCCAGAACGCGCCCGTTGCTTCAGGACAAATTCACCGAGTGCCAAATCTCGCGGATACGTGATTTTGAAATTGAAGTCGTTGTTCAGGACGAGAACAACTTGGCGGCCGAATCGCTCGACCGCGGAAACTTCGTCGGTCAGTAGAACATTTTCCGCGTGGGCCACGCGATAAGCTTCTTCGATCAATGCGCGTTCGAAAACTTGAGGCGTTTGCATCACGTAAACTTGATGCCGGTCCACCGAGCCGGTGACAACGATAGCCTTTTCTGTCTCCCTGCCGCGGTGGGAGCGCGAGGGGATCGGATCCACGTCGGCGCGCTTAAGCGTGTCGTTGATCGGCTCAGCCAGCACAGCGGCGCCGTGTATCAAACATTGCTCAAAAACACGCTCGATTTGTTCTGGGCCGATCAGTGGCCGGGCCGCGTCATGCACAGCAACATATCTGGCGCCGGCATTGAGTCGATTCAGACCGGCCCGAACCGAATCTTGACGACGTTTGCCACCCGCGATGATCGATCGGACCTTTTTGAAGCTTCCGGCGCGCCTGATCTTTCTGATCTCGTCATGCCGATCTTCGCGTGCAACGACGATGATTTCGTTAACAGAACTGGCGCGCTCGAATGCATCGAGCGTATGCGCAATTAACGGTTTCCCAGCGATTGTCGCAAACAATTTGTCGAACCCCATGCGCTGGCTGCTGCCGGCCGCGACAATGATGGCGGTTAGCATTTGTGAGCTCAAGAAGCCGGGGAAGCTTGCTAAAGCTGAAATCCGCCGGTCAGCTTTGTCATTTCCTCCCCTGTCGTCGTCGGTTCCGGTTGGTGCGCTGGTGGCATGGATGTTGTTGCTCACCGTCAAGCACGTGATCGCGGACTTCGTCCTGCAAACCGCCTGGATGGCCCACGGCAAGGACCAGAAGGAGGGCGGCCACGGGAATTCCTACGATTGTCATTTTCATAAGGTCTGGGGAGTTATCGATTTGTCGCTCACGTAGATAACTTTCTCCGGCGTCCCCTCGGGAACGTTTATCGTCGCGGTCTTGCTCTGGCCGGCCAGGATTCGACCCTGCCCGTCCAGGAAATCCACCGTCAGAGTGTGTTCGCCTGGCGTGACCTCGAATGCCACAAAGCTCAGGTAGAGCGGGAGGTTGTCCGTCGCCCACTCCGACTTGATCCGGA
>Ga0207662_10000284_pt1 | contig 23472 bp, 16 predicted proteins | sample KBSS33LmetaG_FD_184338 | JGI IMG/M metagenome (GOLD analysis project Ga0207662, IMG submission 184338) | Switchgrass rhizosphere microbial communities from Kellogg Biological Station, Michigan, USA - KBS S3-3L metaG (SPAdes) (version 2) | ecosystem: Host-associated > Plants > Roots >... | reverse complement strand
GCGCGACCCGCCGCGCGAGCGGCGACTCGTCGTAGCCACGGTGCGGGAGGCGCAGGCTGAAGGTGGGGAAGGGCCGTCCCCAGGCGCGCGCGGCGAGGACGGCGACGAGCCCCGAGTCGATGCCGCCCGAGAGGAACACACCGAACGGCACCTCGGCGGGCACGCGCAGCGTCACCGCGCGCATGAGCGCCTCGCGGGTGCTGGCGACGCCGCCATCGGCCTCGGGTGCGGCACCCACGCGGGCGCCGTGCCCGCGCACCAGCGCGTCCCACGGCCGCCAGTAGCGACGCGTGCGCTCGGTGCCGTCCCGGTACACGAGCACCGAGGCGGGCGCGAGCTGGCGGAGCGCGGCGTAGGCGCAGTCCTCGCCGGCGAAGCCACCGTGCACGAGGTAGCGCGCGAGCGACGCGGCGGCGGGCTCGCGCGAGATCCAGGGCAGCGACAGCAGCGCCGCCGGCTCCGAGGCGAACGCGAATCGACGCCCGGGGCACCCAGCGATGCCGGGTCCGGCCACGAACAGCGGCTTCTCGCCGGCGCGGTCGCGCGCCAGCGTCAGCGTGCGTGCGGCGCGATCCCAGAGCGCCACCGCGAACATGCCGTCCAGGGCCTCGGGGAAGTCCTCGCCCCGGTCCTCGTAGAGGTGGGGCAGGAGGGCCGTATCGGGTCCGGGCGTGAAGTGGTGGCCGTGCGCGAGCAGCTCGCGCTCGAGGGGGCGGTGGTTGTAGAGCTCGCCGTTCGCCACGCCCACCACGTCGCCGGTCTCGTTCTCCAGCACGCGCGCGGGCTCGCGCGGGGCGACGATCGCCAGCCGCGCGATCCCCAGGGCGCAGTCGCCGCCGTCCCAGAGCGCCTCGCCCGAGGGGCCGCGATGGCGCAGGCGCGCCACCATGCCGCGCACCAGCTCCAGGCGCTCGGCGCCGCCCAGGTCCGGGGCCACCAATCCGGCGATGCCGCACATCGACTGGGGAACCTCCTCGTTGCGCCCGGCGTCAGCGAGGTCCGATGCGCCAGGCGATGAATCGGGTATCGCGGAAGATCTCGGCTGCGCCAGCGGGCGGCTCGCCCGCGTGCCGCACCTCGCGCACGATGGCGTCCGCGGCCGGCGCCTGCGTGGGCGAGTCCACGAGCGTCCATTGTCCACGCTGCCGGAGGGTGTCCCGATAGCGCACGGCGTAGTTGCTCGTGAGCGGGTGGCCGGTCGCGGAGACCACGGTGGACGGGCACGCGAGCAGGTAGTCCGTCCCGGGACTATAGCAGTCCTCGTAGCGCACCGAGGCGACGCCCGCGCGGGCGAGCGCGCGCGCGAGCGGTGCGCCCGAGGCCGCGCGAGCCTGGCGCTGGAGCACGGGCCAGGAGGCTGCGATCAACACCGGCGTCGCCAGCAGCACGACGGCGAACGCCCAGCGCGGCCGCCCGCCCCCGCGCCAGCATTCGGCGGCCCACCACGCGAGCGCGGGGAACGCGGGCAGGAGGTAGGTGACGAGCTTCGAATGCGAGAGCGAGAAGAACACGGCGGCGAAGAGCACGTACGCCGCGGCGAGCCGCGCGGCGCGGCTCGCCGGCGCGCGCCACGGCGTCAGCAGCGACCACGGCAGCGCGCCGCCCACGAACACCACGGGCACGAACCACCACGGCTGCTCGCGAGCGAACGAGCGCGTGGTCATCCGCTCCCAGGATTCCTCGAGGAACGCGTAGTGCGCGTACTCGGGATGGCGCCGGAGCGCGAGCGCGAACCACACGGCGGGCGGCCCGAGCGCCAGGAGCCAGCCGGGCGCCCACGCGAGCCAGCGGAGCGGGGCGCGGTCCTTGAGCAGCAGCGCCGCGGTCGCCGAGCCGCCGAGGGCCCAGGCCAGCATCACCGGGCCTTTCACGAGCACGCCCGCCGCGACCGCGAGCGCCATGGCCGCGCGGCGCCCCGGCGAGGGGCCGCGCTCCAGCTCGATCGCCCCCAGCGTCCACACCGCGGTCACGCACGCCGTGAGCGGCATGTCGAAGATGACGTAGGCCGAGAGCACCGCGGCGAGCGGCGCCGCGGCGAACAGCGCCATCGTGCGCCAGGCATGATCGTCGCCCTCGAGTGTTCGCGCCGCGCGCGCGAGCAGCAGCAGCGTCGCCAGCGCGGCGAGCACCGACGGCAACCGCGCCGCGAACGGGTGGTGGCCGAAAGCGCGGATCGCGAGCGCCGAGAGCGCGAACAGCCCGGGTGGCTTGTCCAGGTAGGGCACGCCCGCCAGGTGGGGCACCACGACGTCGCCACCCGCGGCCATCTCCGCCGCCACCTCGGCGTTCCGGCCCTCGTCGGGGTCGACGAGCGGGAACGTGAGCGCGATCGCGAGCGAGCAGGCGAGCGATGCGGCGCATACCAGCAACCACGCACGCGCGGGTCGGGGTGCGGTCACGCCGCGGACGCTAGCCTATCAACACAACGAGCGCGAGGCTCGAAGCCTCGCGCCCGCTCACGTGTGGTCGGGAATCCGCCGCGATTAGAGCAGCTTGCGCGGGCGTCCGGGCCGCCGGTTGGATGCGAACAGCGCGTTGAGGTAGTTCGTCACTTCCTCGCGCACGATGTGAGGCATCATCGAGCGCACTTTCGCCTGCACGCCGGCGCGCAACTGCACAGCCACGTTGCCGCCGCCCCCGGCCTGCGTGAGCAGGCTCGGACGCCGTCCACGACGCCCGACCAGGCCTTCCTTCTTGCGCCAGGAGTAGTAGGTGACCGGAGTGACGCCGAATTTCTTCTTCACGTCGTTCGCGGTCAGGTTCTCTCGCTGCGCGGCCGCGAGGATCTCGGACCTCTTTTGGGCGGTGTATGTCTTCCTTGCGCGCCTAGCCATGCTTCCTCCGAGTTGAGAGGCATGCATCCGCGGGGTGATGCATGGCCACGTGTAACAGAGGGATAGCGGGCGGCGCTGCGCCTGTCAATCGGGAATCACGTAATACACGCCTACGGCCTCAGGCCACGAATACGAAGTCGGACAGTTCGTGCAGTCCCCGATCGCCGAGAACCGCCCGCCAGCGTTCGCGAGCCACCGGTGCCATGACCGCCAGGACCAGCGGCGGGCGCAATGTCGATACCACTTGGGCGTGGGGTCCCGGGATCTCGACACGGCGCTCGACCCGCGGCCCGAGCGTTTCGTACCAACGCGATAGGCTGCTTCCCACCCCGACCAATGTGGCCTTGAGACCGCCCCGGAGCAGGCCCGAATCCAACGCCGCGGATTTGAGGGACATGAATCGTTCCCGTGAATATCGGGGATCGGTGCGCGTGGCGCTGGTGCGATGCTGACGCCAGCCATAGAGCACCGCGGGCAGTTTTGCGAACCTCGCACCGTGTGTGAACAACCTCATCCACAAGTCCAGGTCCTCGGCCCAGCCGCGCTCGTGCCAGCCCCCGGCCGCCTCGAGCACCGCTCGGCGGGCGACCATGGTGCCGTGCGCGAGCGGGCTGTCGATCAGGAGCTCGCGGCGCATGGACTCGTGGGTGAGAAGCGCGTTGTGCCACGCGGCCCAGCGCCGCATGCCCGCCCCTACGGCGTGCGCAGGGAAAAGCCGTAGCCGGGCGCCGAGCACGTCCACTCCGGGATTCGCCTCGAGCCACCCGAGCTGTCGTGACAGTCGTGTCCGATGCGAGAGATCGTCTGCGTCCTGGCGCGCCACCCACGGCGCCCGCGCCAGCGACAGCGCGAGCCCCAGCGCCGCGGGCAGGCCTCGGGCCGATGTGTGGTGGACGACGAGCCGGGGGTCGCGGCGAGCCGCCCGTTCGAGGATGTCGCCCGAGCCGTCGCTCGAGCCGTCGTCGATCGCGATCACCTCGTGGTCCGCGAGCGTCTGGCGCGCCAGCGAGGCGAGCGCGCTCGCGAGCCACGGCGCCGCGTCGCGCACCGGGAGCAGCACGGAGACGCGCGGGGCAGGTGCGTGCGGGAGCATGTTCGGAAGGCTACCATGCCGGCATGGCGGGACATCGTCTGCTCATCCTTGGCGGCGGGTTCGGCGGGCTCGACGTGGCGCGCTCGATCGCGCGCTCGCACGCGGCACGCGGCTACTGGGACGCGCTCCTGATCGACAAGGAGAACTTCTTCCAGTTCAACCCGCTGCTGCCCGCGATCGCGGTGGGCGCGGTGGAAACGCGGCACATCGTCTACCCGCTCCGCGAGATGGCTCGCCACCGTCGGATCCGCTTCATCAAGAACAAGGTCATCGCCATCGACCTCGAGAAGAAGTGCGTCCAGCTCCACAACGGTCTCAGCGAGCCGTACGACACGCTGGTGATCGCGTTGGGCAGCGTCACCAACTGGTACGGCGTGCCCGGCGCGCCGGCGAACGCGCGGCCATTCAAGACCATCGTCGACGCCATGACGCTGCGTGCGCGCGTGGTCGAGCTGTTCGAGATGGCCGAGCAGGCGCGCTCGGACGACCAGCGCCGGCGGCTGCTGTCGTTCGTGATCGCGGGCGGCGGGGTGACCGGCGTCGAGGTCGCCGCCGAGCTCATCGAAATGGCGCGCGAGACGCTCCTGCCCCGCTACCCGTCGCTCACCGACTCGCACCTGAGCGTGACCGTGCTCGAGGGCGGGGAGCGCCTCGTGCCGGCGGCGCGCCCGGCGCACTCGGAGTACGTGCTGCGCTTCCTCCGCAGGCGCGGCGTGCGCGTCGAGCTGCGCGCGCTCGTCACCCGCGTCGACCCGCACGCGGTGACGCTCAAGGACGGGCGCACGCTCGAGGCATTCACCTGCATCTGGACCGCCGGCGTGACGCCGCCCGACCTGGTGCGCCGGCTGCCGTTCCAGTTCCACAGCGACGGCCGCGTGATCGTGGACGGGCAGCTCCGCGCGGTGCGGCCCGACGGCTCGGCGGTGGAGGACGTGTACGTGATCGGCGACTGCGCCGCCTCGCTCAGGGCCGACGGCCGCATGCAGCCGCAGCTCTCGCAGACGTCGATCGCCATGGGCACGCATGTCGGCGAGTCCCTCGTCCGCCGTGCCGAGGGGAAGCCGCCGAAGCCGTTCGCGTTCCACGACGCCGGCTACATCATCTCGCTCGGCAAGCACAGCTCGGTGCTGGACCTCTTCGGCATCCCCATGAGCGGGAAGCTGGCCTGGCTCATGTGGGCCGGCGCCTACCTGGTGAAGATGGTGGGGTTCCGGAAGCAGATCGAAGTCGGGATCGATCACCTCACCCACCTCTGGTTCGAGCACGACACGTCGCAGATCCTGAACCGCCGCGCCGTCCTGAGCGACGACGAGCTGAACCTGGCGCTCGCCGACGCTCCGGCGTCCGCGGGCGATGCCGCCGACGCCGCCGGGGGTGCGCCGTCGACGCCGGCTGCACAGGCCGAGCCGCGACCCGAGACAGCGCCCCGCGCATGAAGGAGGAGGGCGTGCTCCGGCTCGAGACCGTGGCGGGCGACGGGCTGAGGTTCTCGGCGAGGATCGGCGAGCGTGCGCTGGTCCTCGACTCGAGCAGGGGCGCCACGCAGGCGAACCCGGTCCAGGCGCTGCTCGCCTCGATCGTCGCGTGCAGCGCCATGGACGTGGTGGAGATCCTGCGCAAGAAGCGCCAGGTGCTCACCGCCTATGAAGTGAGCATGTCCGGCGAGCGCGCCACGGACCACCCGCGGCGGTACCTGTCCATCCACTGCGTGCACCGGCTCACCGGCCGCGGCTTGAAGCGCAAGGCCGCCGAGGAGGCGCTGAACCTCTCGGTGGAGAAGTACTGCTCGGTGTCGCACTGCCTGCGGCCCGACCTCCCGGTCACGCACGCGATCGAGATCTTCGAGGACTCGCCGAGCGACGATTAGGCCGCGGCCCGTGCCGCGATGCGTGGCCGAACGACGTTCGGCGCCGCTGACTACGCGCGCGCCAGCGCCTGCGATAGATTCACGGTGTGCATGACCCGTGGCTTCGCGAAAGGATCCGACATGCCAGACGTGCGTATCGAGAAGGACAGCCTCGGCGAGATGCAGGTGCCCGCTGAGGCGCTGTGGGGCCCTCAGACCCAGCGGGCGGTGGAGAACTTCCCCATCTCCGGCCGGCCGTTGCCGCCCGCGTTCGTGCACACGCTCGGGCTCATCAAGGCCGCGGCCGCGCGCGTGAACCGCGATCTGGGCCTGCTCGAGGCGCCGCTCGCCGGCGCCATCGAGAAGGCTGCGAACGAGGTCGCCGAGGGTCGCTGGGACGCGGAGTTCCCGATCGACGTGTTCCAGACCGGCAGCGGCACGTCCTCGAACATGAACGCGAACGAGGTGGTGGCACGACTCGCCTCGCGCTCCTCGGGGCTCAAGGTGCACCCGAACGACCACGTCAACTTCGGCCAGAGCAGCAACGACGTCATCCCCACCGCGCTGCACGTCTCCGCGGTGGTGCAGATCGAGCGCGACCTGCTGCCGGCCCTCGCGCGACTCTGGAAGGCACTGGATGAAAAGTCGCGCGAGTTCCACGACGTCATCAAGACCGGCCGCACGCACCTGATGGACGCGACGCCGATCCGGCTCGGCCAAGAGTTCTCCGGCTACGCTTCGCAGGTGCAACACGGCATCGCCCGCGTCAAGGCGACGCTCCCGGACCTGCGCGAGCTCGCGATCGGCGGCACCGCGGTGGGCACGGGCCTCAACACCCATCCCGAGTTCGGCCGCCGCATGGCCGCCGAGATCGGCAAGCTCGCCGGCACCACGTTCAGCGAGGCCCCGAACCACTTCGAGGCGCAGGGCGCGCAGGACGGCGCCTGCTGGGCGAGCGGGGCCTTGAACTCGGTGGCGGCGAGCCTGATGAAGATCGCGAACGACGTGCGGCTCATGAACTCGGGCCCGCGCTGCGGGCTCGCGGAGGTGGCGCTGCCCGCGATCCAGCCCGGCTCGAGCATCATGCCCGGCAAGGTGAACCCGGTGGTGTGCGAGGCGGTGACCATGGTCGCGGCCCAGGTGATGGGGAACCACGTCGCCATCACGGTGGGCGCGCAGTGGGGGCAGCTGGACCTGAACGTGATGCTGCCGATGATGGCGAAGAACCTCCTCGAGAGCATCCAGCTGCTGGCCGCGGCGTCTCGCGTGTTCGCGGACAAGGCGCTTGCCGGGCTGGTGGCGAACGCCGACACCTGCCGCGACTACATCGAGATCTCGCCGAGCATGGCGACCGCCCTGAATCCCCTGATCGGCTACGACAAGGCGGCCGAGATCGCGAAGCGGAGCTTCAAGGAGCGCCGTCCCGTGCGCGAGCTGGCGGCGGAGATGACCCAGCTCTCGAAGGCGGAGATCGACCAGGCGCTCGATCCCGCGCGGCAGACGGAGCCCGGGCTGGACCTTGGCGGGGGCGCGGGAGGTTGAGCGCGGGCGAGTACGCGCTCGAGCACGGTGTGCCGAGCCACGAGGACATGGCGGCGCGGCTCGCGGCGGCGCGCCGAAGGCTCGAGGGCGTGGCGCACGTGACGCCGGTGCTGACCTCGCGGCAGCTCGACGAGGCCTGCGGCGCGAGCGTGTTCCTCAAGTGCGAGAACCTGCAGCGCATGGGTGCGTTCAAGTTCCGCGGCGCCTGGAACACGATCGACGCGCTGCCGGAGGAGCAGCGCCGCCGCGGTGTCGTCGCCTACTCGTCGGGAAACCACGCGCAGGCGGTGGCGCTGGCGGCGCGGCTCCACGGCGTGCCGAGCGTGATCGTGATGCCGTCGACGGCGCCCGAGGCGAAGCTCGCCGCGACCCGCGGCTACGGGGCGGAGATCCTGCACTACGACCTGTTGCGCGCAGGGCGTGAAGAACTCGCCCTTCAAGTATCACATGAACGGGGCATGACGCTGGTGCCGCCCTTCGACCACCCCGACATCGCCGCCGGCCAGGGCAGCGCCACCGCGGAGCTGCTCGAGCACGCGGGCCCGCTCGATGCGGTGATCGCGCCGGTGGGCGGCGGCGGATTGCTCTCGGGTACCGGCCTCGCCGCTGCCGTGGACGGGCGAGGCTGCCGCGTCATCGGCGTCGAGCCGGCGCTCGGCGACGACGCCGTGCGCTCGTTCGCGAGCGGCCGTGTGGAGACCGTGCCCGTCCCGGACACGATCTGCGACGGGGCTCGCACGCAGTGCGTCTCGGAGCTGACGCTGGCCTTGATCCGCCGCTACGCGAGCGAGCTGGTGACCGCGGACGACGCCCAGGTGATCCGCGCCATGCGCTTCCTCTGGGAGCGCGTGAAGCTGGTCGTCGAGCCCACCGGCGCGCTCGCCGTCGCCGCGCTGCTCTCGGGCCGCGTCCGGCTCCCGGGGAAGCGCGTCGGCGTCATCCTCTCCGGCGGGAACGTGGACCTGGCGCAGGCGGCGAAGTGGTTCGCGCAGCCCGAGGCGGCCGCAGCGCGAGGCTAGTCGATCCCGGCTTCGTGGAGGACGTCCTTCAGGTCCTCCGCCTCGTGCAGGCCGACCATGACGCGCAGCACGAAGCCGTCCTTGCCCACGACCACGGTGAGCGGGATGGAGCTGGCGCGGTAGATCGAGCCCACCGTGCCGCTCCGGTCCATGAGCACGGGCAGGTCGAGCTTCTGCTGGTCCAGGTAGGAGCGAACCTTGGAGTCGGTCTCGCGCTCGTTCACGGCGAACACCGCGAGCCCCTTGGACGCGTAGTCGCGGCTCGCCTGCTCCACGATCGGCAGCCAGCGGCGGCAGGGGCCGCACCACGTCGCCCAGAAGTCGAGCACCACCACGCGACCCTTCAGCTCCGAGAGCTTCACCGGCTTCGAGCCCGCGAGCGTCTCGAGCGTGAAGTCCGTGGCCGGCTGGCCCTCGAGCGCCTCGTGCTCGGGCGAGCGCTGCATGAACCGGCGCACCCGGCGCATGCCGTCGTCCGGCTTGAACACGAACGCGTCGGCGGCGACCGTCGGGTCGGCCTCGGCCACCACCAGGCGCATCATCGACACCGCGGACACCGGCCCGAGCTGCGGGTGGGTCTGGTCCACGCGCGAGGAGTCGAGGAGCACGAGCCGCGAGGCGGGATCCACCCACACCACGCGCGGATGGATGGTGACGCCGGGCGCGGTGCTGTCGGCGGCCGCGCGCGAGAGCGCGTAGCGGTCGCACTTCACCACGCCACGCGCGGTGCGCACCGTGTCGAGGGGGAGCGTCTGCACGCGGGTGATGCCGTCCAGGAGGTGCGTGTAGCCGCTCAACGGGTCCAGCTGGCCCTTGAGCTGCGCGCTGTCCGCGCCGGCGAGGAGCGGCGCCAGCGGCTGCGCCATGTACTGGTCGAGCTCGGGGATCGCGGTCCACAGGCTCTCGCCGTTCGCGACCAGGCGTGTCGTGTACTGCGAATCGCGCACCTCGCTCGTGAGTCGGCCCGGGCGCTGGACCAGGAAGCGGATGCGGTTCCCGGTCTCGTTCTTCTCGGTGCGGGTGCTCACCGTGTTCGAGGTCGCGCCCTCGAGGCGGTAGCCCTTGAGCGTCCGGTAGCGCTCGGCCACGCGCTCGAGCGCCTTCCGCGCCAGCTGGTCGGTGTTCGGCGCCTTGGGTTCGAGCGGCATGCCGGCCGAGGCGAGGAGGGCGAGCGTCGCGAGCAGGGCGAGCGAATGGAATGGACGCATGCAGGGGTCAGCGCGCCTGCCCGCGCTGGGCGAGCAGCTCGCGCCGACGCGTCTCGAGCGCGCCGAGGAGGTCGTCGAACGACTTGGCGAACGCCTGCACGCCCTCGCCCTCCAGCTCGCCGATCAAGGACTCCGCCGGCACGCCGAGCGCCGTGAGCCTTGCGAGCACCGCGCGGGCGCCGGGCACGTCGTGGCGGATGCGGCTCTCGACCGTGCCGTGGTCGTTGAACGCGGCCAGCGTTGCCGGCGGCACCGTGTTCACGGTGTCGGGGCCGATCAGCTCCTCGACGTAGAGCACGTCCCGGTAGGCCTTGTTCTTGGTGCTCGTCGACGCCCACAGCGGGCGCTGCCGGTGCGCTCCCTTCGCGTGCAGCGCCTGGAAGCGAGGGCCGGCGACGACGGCCTCGAACTCGGCGTAGGCGAGCCGCGCGTTCGCCACCGCGGCCTTGCCGCGCAGCGACTCCAGCTCGGCACGCTCGCTCGCCCCGGCGGGCAGCGTCGCGAGCCGGCGCTCGATCGCGCCGTCGATCTTGGTGTCCACGCGCGAGACGAAGAACGACGCCACGGAGCGGAGGCGCGGCAGATCGCCGGCCTTCGCCTGCTCGAGCCCGGCGAGCCAGGCGTCCATGACCTCGCGGTAGCGCGCGAGCGTGAAGATGAGCGTGACGTTGACGCTGACGCCGGCCGCGAGCGTGGCGGTGATCGCCGGCAGGCCGGCTCGCGTCGCCGGGATCTTGATCATGACGTTCTCGCGCGCCACGGCAGCATGCAGGCGCTTCGCGGAGGCGATCGTGCCCGCGGTGTCGTTCGCGAGCCGCGGGCTCACCTCGAGGCTGACGCGGCCGTCCAGCCCCTGCGAGCGCTCGAACACCGGGCGCAACTTGTCGCACGCCATGCGGATGTCCTCGATGGCGAGCGACTCGAACAGCGGCTCGCCCTCGAGCCCGCGCTCGATGCCGTCGGCGATCGCGGCGTCGTAGTCGCCGGACCCGGCTCCGCCGGGTGCCGCCGCGATCGCCTGCTGGAAGATCGTGGGGTTGGAGGTCACGCCCACCACGCCCGACTCGCGCACGTCGCGGTCGAACTCGCCCGAGAGGAGGTGGCCGCGGCGGATGAAGTCGAGCCAGATGCTCTGGCCGAGTTCGAGGAGTTGCTGCGCGCGGCTGGGCATCGGGTCACCTCGGAATAGGGTCGAGAGGGTGCGCGGACACCATGAGCATCGGACGTGGAGGGCAGCCGCGCAAGCCGCGGCTAGTCGTGCGCGCGCACCCGCCCGGTCGCGATCGTCAGCGCGCGGAGCCGCTCGGCGTGGCCGCTCGTGAGCTGGTGCTCGCCGAGGCGCCAGGTCCAGTTGCCGACCGCGGTGCCGGGCGTGTTGAAGCGCGCCTCGGTGCCGAGCGAGAGCACGTCCTGCACCGGGGTCACGAACGTGTCCGCGGGCGAGCCCATGCCGGCCGCGATCAGGTCCCAGGCGATGTCGCCGGAGAGGTCACCCCATGCCCCGCCCAATTCGTGGCGCACCACCCGGCGCTCGTCCTCGCCGAGCCCGGCCCACCAGCCGACCGTGGTGTCGTTGTCGTGCGTGCCCGTGTAGGCGACGCTGTTCGCGACGTGGTTCCTGGGCAGGAACGGGTTGTCGCGGTCGCCATCGAACGCGAACTGGAGCACGCACATGCCCGGCAGCCCCAGCTCGTCGCGCAGCTCGGCCACGTCCTCGCCGGTCTCGCCCAGGTCCTCGGCCACGAGCGGCAGGCTCCCGAGCCGCCGCGCGAGCGCCAGGAACAGCGCCTCGCCGGGGCCCGCGCGCCAGCGCCCACCGCGCGCATCGGCTGCCCCGGGCGGCACGTCCCAGAAGCGCACGAACCCGATGAAGTGGTCGAGCCGCACCCGATCCACCCACGCGAGCAGGGACTCCAGTCGCGCGCCCCACCACGCGTAGCCATCCCGCGCGTGCGCCTCCCAGTCGTAGAGCGGGTTACCCCAGAGCTGCCCGGTGGCGCTGAAGTAATCGGGCGGCACGCCGGCCACGCCCCGGGGCCGCGCCTCGGCGTCCAGCTCGAAGAGCTCCGGGTGCGCCCAGACGTCGGCGCTGTCCAGCGCCACGAAGATGGGCGCGTCGCCCAGCAGCGCCACGCCGCGCGAGCGGGCATGGGCGTGCAGCTCACGCCACTGCTCGTCGAACGCCCACTGCATCACCTCGTGCTCGCGGATCTCGCGCGCGAGCGAGTGACGGGCGCTCGCGAGCGCATGTGGATCGCGGCCGCGGAGCGGCGCCGGCCACTCCTGCCAGGGGCGGCCGCCGTGCGCGTGGCGCAGCGACATGAACAGCGCGTAGTCGGAGAGCCACGGGGTCTGCGAGCGATACGCCTCGAACCCCTCGCGCCGCGCGTCGCGCTCGAGGTGCCTGGCGAGGCTCGTGGCGATCGCGCGCGAGCCCTCGTGGGCCGCGCCGAAGTCGGAAGCCTCGCGCCGCTTCGGCAGGCGCGCGAGCGTTTCGGCGTCCAGCAGTCCACGCTCGTGGAGGCGCGCGCCCGAGACCAGCATCGGGTTCCCCGCGAACGCCGAGAAGCACTGGTAGGGTGAATCCCCGAACGCCGTGGGCCCCAGCGGCAGCACCTGCCAGAGCGACTGGCCGGCCTCGGCGAGGAAGTCGACGAACGCGTGCGAGGTGGCACCCAGGTCGCCGCAGGCGGCGGGACCGGGGAGCGCGGTCGGATGGAGCAATACTCCGCTGGAGCGCGGGAATCGCAACGCGACTTCCTCCCGGTGTGCACGGCGGCGAGCGTCGCGGCATAGTGCGTGGCGTTGGAGTGGCGCGCAACGGGCCCGCACGCGCGCGCTCGATCGGAGGCCTGGCCATGTCGTCGCGCCGCAGCGTCGCGCTGCTGCTCCTGCTCGCCTGCGTTGCCGCGGCGCCCTCGCCGGCGCTCGCCGCGGGGGACTCGGGCGCGTTCGTGATGACGGTGGGCCGCGACACGATCGGCCTCGAGCGCTTCACGCGCACCGCCGGCGGCGCCGATGGCACGCTGCTCTTCCTGCCTGGTGGGCTCCGCGTCGACTATGCGCTGGAGATCCTTCCCGACGGACGCGTCGCGCGCATGGAGAACGTGCTGCGGCCCGCCTCGGCCCCGCTCACCGCCGAGCCCACGCAGCACGCCACGCTCGAGTGGCGCGCGGACAGCGTCATCGCCGTGGTCACGCCCGGCAGCATGCAGCGCCTGGCGAGCGAGGCGGGCTCGATGCCGTACCTCAACCCGTCGGTGTTCATGCTCGAGCTGGTGGTGAAGCGCGCCGGGGAGAGCAAGCCGCCTCGAGGCCAGGTGCCCGTGTTCGCGGTCGCGGGCGGGCGCACGCTTCAGGCGACGCTCCAGCGCGCGGCCGGGGACTCGCTGCTGCTGTCGCTGGGTGCCGCCGCGTTCCAGCTCGAGATCGACGCGAACGGCCACATCCTCTCCGGCTCGGTGCCGGCGCAGCGCGTGACGTTCCAGCGCGTGGACTCGCTGCCGGCCTCGAGTCTCGCGCTCGCGCCGCGCGACTACTCGCCGCCACCCGGGGCGCCCTACCGCGCCGACGCCGTGCGCGTGCCCACGCGAGGCGGCTTCGAGCTCGCGGGCACGCTGACGCGGCCCGTGCCCGCCGCGGGCAAGGGGACCACGCCCAAGCTGCCGTGCGTGGTCACCATCACCGGCTCGGGCCCCCAGGATCGCGACGAGCGCATCTCGATCGTGCGCGGCTACGCGCTGTTCCGGCAGATCGCCGACACGCTCTCGCGCCGCGGCATCGCCGTGCTCCGGCTCGACGACCGCGGCACCGGCGAATCCGGCGGCCGCTTCGCCGGCAGCACCACCAAGGACTTCAGCGACGACGTCGAGGACGCGCTCGCCTGGCTCCGGCGCGAGCCCGGCATCGACACCACGCGGATCGCACTCCTCGGTCACAGCGAGGGCGGCATCATCGCGCCCATGGTGGCGGCGCATGAGCCCTCGATCGCGGCGCTGGTGCTGCTCGCGGGCCCGGCGTGGGACGGCCGCCGCGTGCTGGTCTACCAGAACGCGTGGCTCCTGAAGAAGAAGCTCGCGGGGAGCGCGCTCGACTCGGCGATGGTCGAGGCGAAACAGGGGATCGACTCGCTCGCCGCGGCGGACCCCTGGTTCGGCTTCTTCGTCGCCCACGACCCGCTGCCCGTGGCTCGCAAGCTCTCGAAGCCCCGCGTGCTGCTGCTCCAGGGCGAGACCGACCGCCAGGTGAGCGCCGAGCAGGTGGACGAGCTGGCCGCCGCCTTCAAGGCCTCGGGCAACCGCGACGTGACCGTGCACAAGCTGCCGGCCACGAACCACCTGTTCCTGCACGACCCGAGTGGCGATCCCTTGGGCTACGCGATGCTGCCCTCGGGGCAGGTGCCGCGCGAGACGCTGGGGTTGATCGCCGACTGGCTCGTCGCGCGGCTCAGGCCGGCGGCCCAGGTCAAGCCCGGGGCGCCCAGTCGCGGATCCGCTTCGCGATCGCCTCGCCCGTGAAGCCGAAGTGCTCGGCGAGCGCCTCCGCGGGGGCGGACTCGCCGTAGCGGTCGATGCCGATGGTGAGGCCGCGCTCGCCGACGACGCCGCGCCAGCTGTCGGTGACGCCGGCCTCGATGCTCACGCGCCGGCCGCCCGGCGGCAGCAGCTGCCGCCGCCATGCCTCGTCCTGCTTCGCGAACAGTTGCGGCGCCGGCATGCTCACGACGCGCGTCGCGATCCCCGCGGTGGCGAGGCGCTCCGCGGCGTCCACCGCGACGCCCACCTCCGAGCCCGTGGCGATCAACGTGATCGCGTCGCGATCGTTGCTGTCGCGCAGCAGGGAGGCACCGCGGCGGAGGTCGGCGGTCGCGAACGTGGAAGGACGCGTGAGCGCGGGCAGCGTCTGGCGCGAGAGCGCCAACAGCGTCGGACCGTCGGTGCGCTCGAGCGCCAGTCCCCATGCCGCGGCGGTCTCGAGCCCGTCCGCGGGGCGGATCACGAGCAGGTTGGGGATCAGCCGCAGCGCCGAGAGGTGCTCGATCGACTGGTGCGTGGGCCCGTCCTCGCCGAGGAAGACGCTGTCGTGCGTGTAGACGTAGATGACGTGCAGCTTCATCAGCGCCGCGAGGCGGATCGCCGGGCGCGCGTAGTCGGTGAAGGTGAGGAACGAGGCGCAGAACGGCAGCCAGCCACCGGAGAGTGCGAGGCCATTGCAGACCGCGGTCATGGCGTGCTCGCGCACTCCGAAGTGGAGGTTGCGAGGGGAGAAGTCCTTGGCGCTCACGTAACCGGAGTCGGCGATGCGGGTCCGCGTGCTCGCCTCGAGGTCGCCGCTGCCGCCGATCAGGCCCGGAAGCAGTGCCGCCGCCTGCTGGATCACGGCCTGGCCGTGGACGCGCGTCGCCGCCGCATTCGTGGGCGCCGAAGCGCACAGCCGCTCGACCATCCCGGCGGGCATGCGGCGCTCACGGAACGTCGTCCAGCGCTCGGCGCGCTCGGGATCGGCGCCGCGCCAGCGCGCGAGCGCAGCATCCCAGTCCGTGCGCTCGTTCGCCCAGCGCTGGCGCAGCTCATCGAAGTGCGCGCGCACGTCGTCGGGGATCAGGAACGTGGGCGACTCGGGCCAGCCGAGCGCGCGCTTGGCGCCGAGCACCTCCTCGGGCCCGAGCGGCTCGCCGTGCGCGTGCGCCGTGTCCTGCTTGTGCGGCGCGCCGTAGCCGATGTGACTGCGACAGATGATGAGCGTCGGCCGCGCGGTCTCGGCGATGCCCTGCTCGAGTGCGTTCGCCACCGCATCCTGGTCGAGCGCGTCGGCGCGCAGCACCTGCCAGCCGTAGGCCTCGAAGCGCTTCGCCGTGTCGTCGGTGAAGGTGATGCTCGTCGAGCCGTCGATGGTGATGCGGTTGTCGTCGTAGAGGACGACCAGGTTCCCGAGCTGCAGGTAGCCCGCGAGCGATGCCGCCTCGTGGGAGATGCCCTCCATCATGCAGCCGTCGCCGGCGATCGCGAACACGCGGTGCGCGCCGGGCGAGAAGCCGGAGCCGGCGAAGCGCGCGTCCTCCATGCGCGAGGCGAGCGCCATGCCCACGGCGTTCGCGACCCCCTGGCCCAACGGGCCGGTGGTGGTCTCGACGCCCGGCGTCATGCCGTGCTCGGGATGTCCCGGCGTGCGGCTGCCGAGCTGGCGGAAGCGCTTCAACTCGTCCATGGGCAGGTCGTAGCCGGAGAGATGCAGCAGCGCGTACAGCAGCATCGAGCCGTGGCCCGCGGAGAGCACGAAACGGTCCCGGCCCGGCCACGCGGGATCGCGCGGGTCGTGGCGGAGGAAGCGCGACCACAGCACGTACGCCGCATCCGCCATGCCCATGGGCATGCCCGGGTGGCCCGAGCGCGCCTTCTCCACCGCGTCCACGGCGAGGAACCGGATGGTGTTCGCGGCCAGCGTGGCCAACGCGGTATCGGTGCGGGTGGGGGCGCTCACGCACGGAACCCTACACTTGCCGCCCTCCGGCGCGCGACCTACGCTCGGCCCGCAAGAACCGCCGCGCGGAGCCCCCTTCATTGAAACCAGCCACCGCATCGCTCCCCGAACTCACCCTGCCCGAGCTGCGCCGCTATGGCCGGCACCTGTCGCTGGCCGAGGTGGGCGAGGAGGGGCAGAGACGCCTGAAGGCCGGCCGCGTGCTGGTCGTGGGCGCCGGCGGCCTCGGCTCGCCGCTCGCGCTCTACCTTGCCGCCGCGGGCGTGGGCACGATCGGCATCGTCGACTTCGACGCCGTCGAGGAGTCGAACCTCCAGCGCCAGATCGCGCACGGCACCGCGGGCGTGGGGAAGTCCAAGATCGGCTCGATCACGGCGCGGTTGAAGGACCTGAACCCGTTCGTGAACGTGGTGCCGCACGAGGCCTACCTCAACCGCGACAACGCGCTCGCGATGGTGCGCGACTACGACGTCATCGTCGATGGCACCGACAACTTCGCCACGCGCTACCTCGTGAACGACAGCTGCGTGCTCGAGTGCAAGCCCAACGTCTACGGCAGCATCCTGCGCTTCGAGGGTCAGGCGAGCGTGTTCGATGCGCGCGTGGGGCCCTGCTACCGCTGTCTCTTCCCCGAGCCGCCGCCGCCGGGCGTGGTGCCGAGCTGTGCCGAGGCGGGCGTGCTCGGCGTGCTCCCGGGCGTGATCGGCTCGATCCAGGCCACGGAGACGATCAAGATCCTGCTCGGCGCGGGCGACACGCTCGTCGGCCGGCTGCTGCTCTACGACGCGATGGAGATGCGCTTCCGCGAGATGCGCCTGCGCAAGGACCCGCACTGCCCGATCTGCGGCGAGAACCCGAGCATCCGCGAGCTCCAGGACTATGACGCGCTCTGCGGCGTGGTGCCGCACGCGACCGATTCGGACCAGATGACGGTGGGTGAGCTCGCCGACCGGCTCGCGCGCGGCGACGACCTGGTGCTGGTCGACGTGCGCGAGCCGCACGAGCTGGCGATCGCGCGTTTTCCCGGCGCGCCGCTCCACGTGCCGCTTCGGAGCGTGCCCGCCCGCGCCGCAGAGCTGCCGCGCGACCGCACGCTCGTGCTCGCCTGCCAGAAGGGCGTCCGCAGCCAGCGCGCGCTGGAGATCCTGCGCGAGATGGGGTTCACGCGGCTCAAGAACCTCGCCGGCGGCATCGACGCCTGGTCGCGCGAGGTGGACAGCAGCGTCCCGCGCTATTAGATAGATAGGTAGCCGTCGGCGGCCGCCGCGCATTCGTTCACGGAGGACACGAACCATGCTGGGATCGAACAGGAGGTTCCCCCGCCGGGCTCGCGTGGTGCTGGCGCTCGCCGCCGCCGCAGCGCTCGCCTGGGCGGCCGCGGGCTGCACCGTGAATCCCGCCACCGGCCACAAGGAGTTCACGATCGTGACGCCCGCCCAGGAGGCGGCGATCGGTCGCGAGGGCTACACCGCCGCGGTCGCCGAGTACGGCGAGTACGGCGACGGGGCGCTCAGTGCCTACGTCGACAGCGTCGGCCGCAAGGTGGCGGCCGCCTCGGAGCTGCCGACGCTGCCGTGGCGCTTCACCGTGCTCGACGATCCCGTCGTGAACGCGTTCGCCATGCCCGGCGGCTACATCTACGTGACCCGCGGCCTGCTCGCGCACATGCAGAGCGAGGCGCAGCTGGCGGGCGTGCTCGGGCACGAGATCGGGCACGTCACCGCGAGGCATTCGGCGAAGCAGATCACGGAGCAGCAGCTCGCGGGCCTGGGGCTCGGGCTCGCCTCCGCCGTCTCGCCCACGTTCGCGCGCTACAGCAGCGTCGCCCAGCAGGGGCTCGGGCTCCTGATGCTCAAGTACTCGCGCGACGACGAGACGCAGGCGGACGAGCTGGGCGTGCGCTACGCCACCGCGTCCGGCTACGACCCGCGCGAGATCCCGGGCACCTACCGGACGCTGCAGCGGATCGCCGAGCGCGCCGGGCAGTCATTGCCGAGCTACATGAGCACGCACCCCGATCCGGGCCAGCGCCAGGAGCGCACCACCGAGCTCGCGGCCAAGGCGGCCGTGGGCAAGGTGAACATGAACATCCGCCAGCGCGCCTACCTGGACCACGTGCGCAATCTCGTCTACGGCGAGAACCCGCGCTACGGCTGGTTCGAGGGCTCGCGCTTCTTCCATCCCGCACTGGGCCTGGAGATGAGCTTCCCGCCGGGGTGGAAGACGCAGCACACGCACAGCGCGCTGACCGGCGTGTCGCAGGATCAGAATGGCGTGATGCAGCTCACGCTCGCGCGCGACGCCGCGGGCAAGTCGCCGGGCGACTACCTCGTGAGCCTCACCACCACGGGCAAGGTCACCGGCTCGCGCGGCGCCCCGGAGTCGCTGGGGAACTGGCCGGCGTGGATCGGAAGCATCTCCGTGGCCGACGGCCAGGGCGGGCAGCAGAACCTGGTCGCCGGGTTCGTGAGCATCACCTCCGACGTGCTGCTCCAGGTGCTGGGCAGGGGATCGTCGCCGGGCGATGCCAACGAGCGCGCGATCGTCGCCTCGATCCGCACCATGACCGTGCTCACCGATCCCAAGCGCGGCATGGTGCAGCCGGCGCGCATCCGCGTGCAGCCGGCGCCCGTGGCGGGCGACTTCCGCGGCGTCTACGGCCAGCTGAGCGGCGGCCTCGTGCCGGTGGAGGAGGCCGCGATCGTGAACGGCGTCGACCTGGACGAGCAGGTGATGAAGGGGCAGTGGCTCAAGCTGCCAGAAGCGGTCAAGCGCCCCTAGCCCCGGCGCGGCCCGAGTCGCCCACTCGATTGGCGCCTATAGGGTTCACCCTAGATTGCGAATTCTTTCACGAGGCGGTTGACAGGTCGATGTGGCGCCCTTAGCGTGCCCCGCGGCCATGACAAAGCTCGTCGCCGTCATGATTGTGTGTTGCACGCTCGTCGCCGCCAGCGTTGCGCTCTCCCAATCGTTCAACGTGCGCATGGGAGAGACCAAAGGCCCGGTGCAGCCCATCAATTTCAGCCACAAGATCCACGCCGGCACGAACCAGATGGACTGCAAGTACTGCCACTACGGTGCGGCGAACTCCGTGTGGGCGAACATCCCCGCCGTGAGCACGTGCATGGGCTGCCACAAGTTCGTGGCCACGGACAAGCCGGAGATCGTGAAGCTCACGGGCTACGCCGATCGCGGCGAGCAGGTGCCGTGGGTGAAGGTGCATTACCTGCCCGACCACGTGAAGTTCAACCACAAGCGTCACGTGCGCGCGGGCTTCGCCTGCCAGGAGTGCCACGGTCCGGTCCAGGACATGGACCGCGTCTACCAGTACAGCTCGCTCAAGATGGGCTGGTGCGTGAGCTGCCACCGGAAGAACCTCACCAACGCGGAGTACCCGGCGACGATGGACTGCCTGGTCTGTCATCACTGACATGAACGACGACCGGGTGGTGCTCGATCGGCGCGACTTCCTGAAGCTCGTGGGCATCGGCGTCGCCGGCGTCACCGCCGGTTGTGCCAAGCCGCCCGCCGAGAAGCTGATCCCGTATCTGGTGGCGCCCGAGGACGTCCTGCCGGGCGTGCCCTACTTCTATGCGAGCACCTGTCGCGAGTGCCCCGCGGGCTGCGGCCTGATCGTGCGCACGCGCGAGGGCCGCGCCATCAAGCTCGAGGGCAACCCCGCGCACCCGCTGAACCAGGGCGGCCTGTGCGCGCGCGGCCAGGCCGGCCTGCAGGGCCTCTACGACCCCGATCGCATCAAGACGCCGCTGGTGAAGGACGGCGCCAACTGGAAGGCCGCCACCTGGGACGAAGCGCTGGCGGTCGTGGGCGGCAAGATCGCGGCGGCTAGAACCAAGACCGTACTGCTCACCGGTCTCGAGACCGGCACGATGCGCACGCTCGCCGGCGAGTTCGGCTCGAGCGTGGGTGCGAAGCACGTGATGTGGGAGCCGTTCGGCTACGAAGCACTGCGCGCGGCGAACCGCGCCACGTTCGGCATCGACGCCGTGCCGCGCTTCGACGTGGGTGCGGCGCGCTGCCTGATCGCGTTCGGTGCCGACCTGCTGGAAACGTTCCTGTCGCCGGTCGGACAGGCGAGAGGGTTCGCGCAGATGAGGGCGCAGCGCGACGACGGCGGCGGGCACTTCGTCACCGTGGAGCCGCGGCTCTCGACCACCGGCGCCAACGCGGACGAGTGGGTGGCGGCCAGGCCCGGCACCGAGTTCGCCGTGGCGCTGGGGATCGCGAACGTCATCGTGAGCGAGGGCCTCGGCGCTGCCGCTTCCGAGCGTGCGGCTCTGAAGGCCGCGCTCGCGGACTGGACTCCGGAGAAAGTCGCGGCGCTCACCGACGTGCCGTCGGAAACGATCACGCGGCTCGCGCGCCTCTTTACCAAGCGCTCGCCGAGCCTCGCGGTGGCGGGCGGCATCGCCACCCAGGGCACGCACGGCACCGCGCTCGCCGCCGCGGTCAACGTGCTGAACCACGTCGCCGGCAACACCGGGAAGACCGTGCGCTTCGACCGCACGCTGGACGTGAGCGGGCTCGCCACGTTCGCGCAGTTCTCGACCGAGCTCGCGGCCATGGCCGCGGGCAACGTCGAGGTGCTGCTCGTCCACGGCGCGAACCCGGTCTACGCCGCGCCCGATTGGGCCCCGGTCAAGGACGCGTTCCTCAAGGTCCCATTCAAGGTGGCGCTCGCCACCACGCACGACGAGACCACCGCTCTCTGCGACGTCATCCTGCCCATCTCGCATGCGCTCGAGAGCTTCGGCGACGCCTGGACCTCGCGCGGCGTGTACGCGCTGCAGCAGCCGGCGATGAAGAAGCTGCCGATGTTCGACTCGCGCTCGCTCGGCGACACGCTGATCGCCACGGCCAAGGCCGCGGGCGGCGGCAAGAGCTGGCCGGACACCTATCACGACTACCTGCAGGGCAAGTGGAAGGCGCTCCAGGCGCGCTTCGGCAAGGGCGACGACTTCGACACGTTCTGGGCCAAGTCGCTCGCAGCGGGCGGTGTGTTCGAGGACGCCTCCGACACGCCGGTGAAGTGGACCGGCACGCCGGCGTTCGCCGCTTCGGAGCGCTTCGGTCCCGGCGAGTTCGCGCTGGTCCTGACGCCGTCGAACAACTTCTACGACGGGCGCGGGGCGAACCGGCCGTGGCTGCAGGAGCTGCCGGACATGACCAGCAAGACGGTGTGGGGCTCGTGGGCGGAGATCCACCCCGACACCGCGCAGAAGCTGGGCGTGAAGCAGGGCGAGCCGCTGCGCGTCGAGACCAGCGCCGGCCACGTCGAGGTGCCCGCCTACCTTTACGCCGGCATCCGCAAGGACACGGTGGCGATCGCACTCGGCCAGGGCCACACCGCGTACGGCCGCTATGCGACGAACCGCGGCGTCAACGCGGTGCGACTGCTGCCCAAGTCGATGGACGACGCGGCGGGCGCCGTCGCCTACCAAGGTGCCAACGCCAAGCTCGCGCGCGGCACCAACTCGATGGAGCTCTACCTCCAGCAGCCGGAGAAGAGCCAGCACGACCGCGCCATCGCCCAGATCATCCCGCTCGCGGCGCTGCTCGCGGGGAAGGCCGAGGGCGAGGAGCACGAGGTGGCGCCGTCGGCGGCGCATTATCCGGCGGGTGAGGGCCACGCGGAGCCCGACGAGAGCATGACGCGCGGCGGCAAGCACACCGAGCCCAAGGCGCGTCCCGAGAACTGGCAGCCGCCGGCGCACGCGGTGACCGCGTACCAGCCGAAGGTCAAGGGTCGTCACCCCAGCGACGACCCGGTGAACGTGGGCAGCTATCCGGGCGCCAAGCACCGCTGGGCGATGAGCGTGGACCTGAACTCGTGCACCGGCTGCGCCGCGTGCGTGGTCGCCTGCAACGCCGAGAACAACATCCCCGTCGTCGGCCCCGACCTGGTGCGCCGCGGCCGCGAGATGCAGTGGATCCGCATCGACCGCTTCGAAGAGAAGGTGGCGGGTGGCGCGAACGACGTGCGCTTCATCCCCATGATGTGCCAGCACTGCGGCGACGCGCCGTGCGAGATGGTGTGCCCGGTCTACGCCACCTACCACAGTCCCGAGGGGCTGAACGCGCAGATCTACAACCGTTGCGTCGGCACGCGCTACTGCTCCAACAACTGCCCCTACAAGGTGCGCGCGTTCAACTGGTTCGACTACTCGGCGCCGGAGAAGACCACGTTCGCGTTCCCCGAACCCTTGAACTGGCAGCTGAACCCGGACGTCACCGTGCGCTCGAAGGGCGTGATGGAGAAGTGCACGATGTGCATCCAGCGCATCCTCGAGGGCAAGGGGAACGCCAAGGACGAGGGTCGCGCGGTGCGCGACGGCGAGATCCAGACCGCGTGCGCGCAGAGCTGCCCCACGCAGGCGATCACGTTCGGCGATCTCATCGATCCGGAGAGCGCCGTGCACAAGAAGAGCTTCGGCGAGCGCAAGTACTGGGTGTTCGAGGAGCTGTACACGAAGCCCGGCGTGACCTACCTGCAGAAGGTGTCGCGCGACACCACGGGAGCCGAGGCGTGAGCACGCTGACCCCGCCCGCCCCGAGGGTCGTGGCTTCCGCCCACGCGGACCCCGAGAAGCGCCCGCTCACGCAGGCGTCGCTCAACGACGACGTCCTCAAGCTCATCAGCCTGCCGGGCAAGATCTGGTGGGCGGCGTTCCTGTTCGACCTCGCCGTGCTCGCGGTGGCGCTGGCCGCGGTGCGCAACCTGATCGTGCACGGCTGGGGCGTCTCCGGCTTCTTCCGCCCGGTGATGTGGGCCGTGGACATCACGAACTTCGTGTTCTGGGTCGGCATCGCCCACTGCGGCACGCTGGTCTCCGCCGTGCTCTTCCTGTTCCGCTCGCACTTCCGGCGCGCCGTCTACCGCGTCGCCGAGGCGATGACCGTGTTCGGCGTGCTGACCGCGGCGATGTTCCCCGCCATCCACACCGGCCGCCCGTGGTTCGACTACTGGCTGTTCCCGTACCCGAACCAGCGCGGCATCTGGACCAACGTGCGCTCACCGCTCGAGTGGGACGTGTTCGCCGTGAACACGTACCTCACCATCTCCAGCATCTTCTTCCTCGTCGGTCTGATCCCTGACGTCGCCGCGGTGCGCGACCGCGCCAAGCACCCGCTGATGAAGTTCATCTACACGCTGGTGTCGTTCGGCTGGACCGGCGCCAACTACCAGTGGAAGCACTTCTACGGCGCCTACCTGTTCTTCGCCGCGATCGCCACGCCGCTGGTGTTCTCGGTTCACTCGATCGTGTCCTGGGACTTCGCCATGGCGCAGGTGCCCGGCTGGCACTCGACGCTGTTCGCGCCCTACTTCGTCGCCGGCGCGATCTTCTCCGGCGTGGCGATGGTGATCAACCTGCTGATCCCCATCCGCAAGGCATTCAAGCTCGAGCACATCGTCATGCTCGATCACATG
>Ga0207662_10000281_pt1 | contig 23576 bp, 28 predicted proteins | sample KBSS33LmetaG_FD_184338 | JGI IMG/M metagenome (GOLD analysis project Ga0207662, IMG submission 184338) | Switchgrass rhizosphere microbial communities from Kellogg Biological Station, Michigan, USA - KBS S3-3L metaG (SPAdes) (version 2) | ecosystem: Host-associated > Plants > Roots >... | reverse complement strand
CCGTCACGGTCGCCTACGAACCAGTCTGGGCCATCGGCACCGGTCATGCAGCCACAACCGGACAGGCGGTTGCAGTCCATCGCGCCATCCGTGCCTGCATCGCGGCCCGGTGGAGCAGTGGTGCGGCGGAACGCATGAGAATTCTCTACGGAGGCAGCGTCACGCCACAGAATGCAGAGTCACTTCTCAGCGAATCGGATATCGACGGCGCGCTCGTCGGCGGGGCTTGTCTCAAGACGGACTCCTTTGCTACAATCGCGCTCGCTGCAAAGAACAGATCGGTACGTTGACTCATGCACACACTGGTCATCATCATTCACATCATCGCCTGCTTTCTCATGATCGGCGCCATTCTCCTCCAATCGGGGAAAGGCGCGGAAATCGGCGCGGCCTTCGGCGGTTCCAGTCAGACGGTGTTCGGAAGCCGTGGACCGGCGAACTTTCTCAGCAAATTTACCGTCGTCGTCGCCGTCGTGTTCATGGTGACCTCGCTGAGCCTCGCCATTCTGGCAAAAGAACGGACGTTCTCCTCGACGGTAATCGACCTCAAGAAAAAAGAGACATCGCAACCGGCTCCGGCTGCGCCGGCCGAGAAGCCGGCATCCGAGTCGCATCCCTCCGGCGATCCCGCCACTGCCCACTAGTCAATCGATTTAACACTCAGGACGCTCGATATAAGTTGTCAGCAGGCCGTCGTGAACGAACGCCCGAGGCGTACGGTTTGATGTACGTTGAGGGTTTGCGTGAGCGAGAACGCAGCTGGGGTAAGGCCGCGTCTCGGCGCGGCTGGGGCTGGGCGGGGTGAGCATGGGTAAGGCGCACGTCTCGGCGCGGCTGGGGCTGGGCGGGTGGAAACTAATGTTTTTGAGCACCTCGCTAGACGCGGGTGAGCCAGGAGACGTGCGAAGGATCTTCGCCGCGCACGATAGCAAAAAACTGCTTCTGCAGGGCAACCGTGACGGGACCCGGCTTGCCGGTTCCGATCCGGCGCTTGTCGATTTCTCTGACGGGAGTCAATTCGGCAGCCGTTCCCGTCACGAACACTTCATCGGCAATGTACATCTCGTCGCGTGTGAACCGCTCCTCGAGCACCACGATCCCTTGTTCACGGGCGAGCTCGATCACGGCATTTCGGGTAATCCCTTCCAAAATTGACGTCAGGGGAGTCGTCTTCAGAGCACCCCTTCGCACGATGAATATATTCTCTCCCGTGCCTTCCGAGACGTATCCCTCGGGATCCAGCAAGATGGCTTCATCGTATCCATTCGCTTTCGCTTCCCGTTTGGCCAAGATGGAGTTGACGTAGTAGCCGGATATTTTTCCTCTCGTCATCGACACATTGACATGGTGACGCGTAAATGACGAGACGCAGGCGCGCATCCCGTTCGCAAGTGCATCGTCGCCAAGATAGGACCCCCATTTCCACGCGGCAATCGCCAGCTTGATCGGATTGTCGCCGGGATAGACACCCATGGCACCATACCCGATATAGACCAGCGGGCGAATATAGCAGGCGTCCAGCTTGTTGATCCGCACCGTCTCCACAATCGCTTCGGCGACCTGCTTTTTTTCGTAGGGGATCGTCATCATGCCGATGTGCGCCGAGTCAAACAATCGATCCACATGTTCTTGCAGTTTGAAGATGGCCGATCCTGACTTTCCCTTATAGCATCGCAACCCTTCGAATGCGGCGAGTCCGTAATGCAGAGAATGCGTCAGGACGTGCACGTTCGCGTCCGCCCAATCAACGAACGAACCGTCCATCCAGATTTTTCCTTGCGGGTCCATCGTAGAACGGACTATAGCAGCGGCTTTGAAGAAGCGTCAAGCAAACGAGCCGCGGAGACGTTGTCGGTGTTATTGCTCGGTATGCGGGCGGACGCGCATGTCAGCAGTGATCAGGTTGGCGAGGCGATGGGCCGTATCGGCCGTCAGGTGTTCGATCCGCAATCCGAACTCGTATTGGTCCGCCCAGCGGACCGATGCGCGGGAAATTTCCAACGGCGGATCCGTTTCTCCGATGCTCAGCCGTACGGATACCTCCGTTCCCGGCGTCAAGGAGTGATCCCCCAACACGCGTAATCCCGTGCGGCTCAGGTTCTTCACGACACCTTTCCCGATGACGCTTCCACTCATGTAATAGGACCTATACCAGGTCGGGATGCGGCGATACGGTCTGAGCACAAATTTCGTATGCGGAACGGTCTGGCGTGGTGTCTTCATATGGCCTAGCTTACGCCCATATTACGTGCAAAAACAGCCTACCAAAAGAGGGACACCGCAGTCCCTCTTAAATTCTGGAACTCGAGGCTGTGTTGCCCCGCGGCTTGCTGGTCATTTTTGCGCAGGAAACGGATTCGCCGAACGGCATATCTGGTCAAGGGTAATCCGCCTAAGTACCTTTTGGCCACACACAAGACATACATAAAATCCAGTGACGCAACCATCATGGCCCGATTCCAACGCGACATGCCTATGGCTGCAATCGGTACTGTCGGAGCGCTGATTCCATCTCTGTCGTAACTCCTGCGCTTCCGACGTCGTCATGCCGCACCTTGCGCAGGAATCTGCACCAATGACGACCGCAAGACCCCATGGCACACAGCACAATGAAACCCGGTCAACATTCCGGAGGACGATTGTTGGAGTGTGGTATTCGGATGGCTGCAGACCACGTTGCCCCTCAAGGATGCTTCTTGGAGTAATGCTCTTGCCGCTGATTCACGACGACCACTATACGTGCCATTCCCGCCAGGGGAACGATCGACATATACTTTCTGTACAACTGGGCGATGAGGCATGGCCTCTCCTAACCGGCGACGGATTCCCTCAAGCCATTGAACCAAGGTCTCGTAGTGAAACATCGCAACCGAAGACCTTCCGTGGCTAGGCGATCACGCTCCACTATAGCGCCAGGCGGAGTTACACAGAATCCCTCGGATGGTCTAGTACCCACCCCCTGAAGGTGCGGTCTGGGAGAATCGCGAACCTACAATCCGAACGGAGAGTAAAGAGACGTGAGCTATGCACAGAGACTCAACAAAAGAAAACACCCATCGTCAGTGCCAGGCTCGTTCCACTCAGGGTGCTTGATCATGGAGGGAAAACCAATCAGGGCATAGCCCTTGAATTATACTTCTGGCCTTCCCAAGTAGACTCCCGCCACTGCGTTGATCAAGAAGTGTCATGTGTGAATGCCGACTCGGCTTTCCATTTTTTGAGTGCAGCATGCTCCACCCACTTGCTCGCCGCCCCCTTTTGAAGCTACCGCATTAGACCGCAGAGCGGATAAACGCCTCGCTGGACAGGCCCCACACAGGCGCCGGACGGAGCAGCCGATTGCGTGCGATGCCTTGATCATGGACATGGCCGCGATTCACACAACGCCAGCTCTGCGCCCGCATCTCGCCGAAGCCTCCGTCAAAATCTAAGAACTGCGTTCTGATCATCGGTCCCTGACACGGTTGCAGTGCATGATCGTCCTCCCGTGGCAGTGCCTCTGACAAGAAAAACCATAGCGCTAGGCTCCGCACGCGCCGGATCCAGAAAGGCTACCCCACCACCCCTTCGAGGGAAAGACATTCATGTGGCGCTACATAGGTATCTATTTGTAGCCACAGAGAGGGGTCTTTACTCCCCACTTTTTGGGAAGGCGACACAGCATGTCTTTGGATAGGCTGAGAATAGCCGATGGCTGAGAGAAATTAAGGAGTGTCTCGATGCAAAACCTCCTTCCGATTATAAGGCCGGCCCGTGTGCGGCTTTATCTGCTCCTACTCCAAAGCATGTTCCTGATGTTGTATGGTTTTCATCTCGCCTCGCCTATTTCACGAATACAAGCTGGGCTGAGCGTCATGCTCGCCACATTTACCCTCCTCCTCGTCACGATTCCTAGGCCACACATCGAGACAGCCTGGTTTATTGGACTGATCACCTTGGGCAATATAGGTGTGCTTCTTATGACCTTCGGGGGCCACACCGAACTTTGGGTGTTCGGGACCGTCATGCTGCTCATCGCAATGGCATCCTATGTACCGTCGGTTCTGTATTTCAGCATTCTGAGCAGTCTGCTCATCGGAACCTATGGGATGGTGCTCTATCGTGCAACACTGTTGGGAGCCGACGAAACCCTCGCTCTCACGCTCTTGTTGTGTCTGACGCTTGTGCTCGTGAGCAAGATTACGACGGCGCAAGTAGAGATTCAGCGCGTGGTCAAGATGGACGAGGGGAAGCCGAAACATCGGACAGACCGTGACTCGTTGACAGGGCTACCCAACCGGTCGCTCTTTCTGGAGCGCCTTGCCCGAACCATGCACTACGCCGACTATAATCCCGCCTTCCGCTTTGCCCTTATGTTTGTGGATCTGGATGGCTTCAAGCCCATCAATGACCGTCTCGGACATAAGGCGGGCGACGCCGTCCTGCGGCAGGTGGCGAGAATTTTTCAAAGCTGTTTGAGACAAGGGGACGTGGTCGGACGCTATGGGGGCGACGAATTCATCTTTTTACTGAACCAAGTCAGCGATCCATCAGAGGTCACTCAGGTAGCGGAACGCATTTTGGCGCGGCTGCAAGCCCCGATTGACGTGGGCGAGCCCGTCAGCGTCGGGGCCAGTATCGGCATCGCTTTTAATACCAATATGGCCGAAACCGCTGAGGAGCTGATCCGCGACGCCGACCAGGCGATGTACCGCGCCAAGGCCCAAGGCAAGAACCGCTATATCGTGACTAATTCGACTATGGACGTGCCCACGTCGGAATTACTCGGGCGGTGGAAGCGAATGAAGCAAAGCAAGTGGTTGTAAAAACATGCTTCGTGGAGGTCCTCCTTTAGGAGTACCTCCTTTTGGTCTGTTCAGTTTACTCAATCTGCTCTACCCTCTCTAAGGGAGCGAAACTGGTGGTGTGACTGGGCTGAGAAATGAATACACTCGCACTCGAAAAATCTCTAGATCCAGAACGTACCCCGGATCTGCATAGAACCAAGCTTCGGCCCACCTCGCCGCAGGCCAATGTTGGCGTTCATGGCGTGGAACATTTCGATACCGTACCACCAAGAGTCGAGCAAGCGATCGCAGAGATGAGGGGACAGGTCCGGGCTACCTTCCTTTTCCTGCAACTGTTGGTGATAGTTATTATGGGGCTTAGTGCGCTACTGAATTCTCGATTCGTCTTACTTGAAACTTCTGCGTGGCTTCCAATTGTTGGCCTCGTCACCATTTTTGGCGGATTGTTGTTCTTACCGCTTCCTGTCGTCACGTCGAGTTGGTTTCCTGGCATACTCGCTCTGATTGACGCCATAATCACAGCCACCCTGTTTTACTACTCCGGCATGGCCGGGGTGCCGGCCTATACCGCTTACCTCGTGATCATCATGATTGCTTTTTTGACTCGCACGAAGAGACACGTGTTCCTATATTCCGGCGTTGTCACCGCACTGTATGGGTTAGCCTTGTACCAACAGGGCGGGCAGTCTCTCCTGACCTTCAATTCTCATTTATTTCAATTGCCCCTGACACTCGCTATGGCGATTGCGTGTGGGCGTGCGATGGAATCGTTAAAAGTAGTTGGGACCTGCGATCCCTCAACTGGTCTGCCGAGTCGACACCAATTTATTCACCTGCTTCGTCGAGCGATGAAACACGCTGGCAAATCAAAAGAGAAGCTAGGCGTTCTTTTTCTTGAGATCGCTGGGCTTGATGAGGTCAGAAACAGTCAAGGGCGTCTGGCTAGCGATCGTGTCATGAAAATGATCGTAAACCGGCTTATTCCGTTAACGAAAAGCGGGGATATTGTGGCCCGTCATGGCCACACGTCATTGTCGATTTTGACGGCGAACTATAATACGCCGGCTGAAGTGGCAGGATTGGCACATGAATGTGTGGATCTCATTCGAGCTCCGCTTATCGTATCGGGTGAAACATTCCGGCTGGCAACCTATATCGGAGGAGAATTGGTTCCTGATGCGCGGCATACTTCTGCTCCTGCGATACTTAATAATGCCAAGAATGCTTTAGCGCATGCTAAAACGCGAGGTGCCAACTGTTATGAGTTCTATTGCGAGGAGATGGACTCTCGTAGCTTTGACCCTCTTTTTCTTGAAGTGAGCTTGCATAAGGCCCTTGACCGAAGAGAATTGTCGGTTTGTTATCAACCGAAGATCAATCTACTGACGGGACAACTGACTGGGACAGAGGCACTGATGCGATGGCACCATCCGGATTTGGGATCCCTCTCGCCGGCAGTGTTTATTCCTCTGGCAGAAGGATCAGGCCTGATCGAGCCTCTCGGAGAATGGATTTTGCGCGCGGCCTGTTTCCAAGTAATTGGCTGGCAGGAACAAGGCTTTTCACCTGTCCACATCGGAGTAAACGTCTCCCCAAGACAACTGAGAAATCCTCGGCTGGTAGAAACAGTATCGAGAATATTGAAAGACACGAATCTAAATCCCCAGTGCCTAGAACTGGAAATTACCGAAAGCGTCTTGATCGGTCAAGCTGATGCTGCATTGGAAACCCTCTATAATCTGAAATCATTGGGTGTCCATCTTTCGGTAGACGACTTTGGAACCGGTTATTCTGGACTAAGCTACCTTGCCCAACTTCCTGTGGACGCCCTCAAAATCGATCAACGCTTTGTAAGAGAAATTGACTGTGGCTATCAAGCTAAGGCGATCATCAAGGGAGTGATCGCGATGGCTCTCAACATGGGTCTCAAGGTGACCGCCGAAGGGGTCGAGAATCAAGACCAAGCCTTATTCCTGCGAGACCTCGGCTGCCACGAGGCGCAAGGGTTTTTTTATAGCAAGCCGCTGTCCACTGTAGACATGCATACCTACCTTAGAAGCGAGCAACAGCGACAGAAGGTCGAAGCGACAAAAGTAGCCCTCATCGACGCCATTTCCAGTCGGTATGACAACCGTCTGTACGGACAAGCCTGACATCTGGCTATGTCTGGCCGCCGGTCTTGACGACGGTAGAAGCCTCGGTTGCAACCCAGGATTTTGCGAAGGAATATTGCCAAGGTGCGATTTGGATACACATACTAATTCACCGTTTCCGTTTGTTCGATATTCCCAGAGCCTATGGTGATATAACGGGTCGGCTGAATTCCCCCCCGCCTGTTGTTTCCGGCCTCGATCGAGACCCAACAAGAAATTGACTTCCTTGACACTTTTGAAATCACTGTGATACATAACGACGTTCTGTCACGGAGGAAGCAGTCATGTATGCCATCGTAGAAACGGGCGGAAAGCAGTATCGAGTCGAGAATGGCTCCCTCCTTCAGGTGGAAAGTCTCCCCGGAGATGTCGGCGGCCAGGTGGAACTGAGCGACGTGCGACTGGTGCATGGCGACAAGGGCATCCAGGTCGGCCAACCGCTGGTCAAGGGCGCGAGAGTCACGGCGGAAATCATCGATCAGGGGCGGACACGATCGATCATGGTCTTCAAAAAGCAGCGACGCAAGAACTACCGACGGACGAAGGGCCACCGTCAGGGCTTCACGAAATTGCGGATCACAGGCATCGAAACGGCGTAAGCAAGGACGGTCATGGCAACAAATAAAGGCGGCGGATCATCAAGAAACGGGCGGGACAGCAATCCGCAATACCTCGGCGTGAAAGCGTACGGCGGTGAAACCGTAAAGGCAGGTGCCATTATTGTGCGCCAGCGAGGGACCAAGTTCTTCCCCGGTTTCAATGTCGGCCTCGGCAAGGACCACACGCTCTTCGCCCGCGTAACGGGGGTCGTCAAGTTCGAAGGCGGACGCGCGCGACAGAAGGTCAGCGTCTACCCCGTACCCGCGGCCTCTTAACCACCGGTCTCTCTCCTGAGTCACCACGCAGTTCTTGAACGGTATGAGTGTGCTGCCATGGCGGGGACACCTCGCGCCATGGCGGCTCTCGCTTTGGTAGCCCGATGTTTGTCGACGAAGTCTCCATTACGGTCAAGGCCGGCCGCGGCGGTGACGGCAGCCGCAGCTTCCGCCGCGAGATGTTCGTGCCCCGCGGGGGGCCGGACGGGGGCGACGGAGGCGATGGTGGGGACGTCATCTTCACAGCGTCCCAACGCCTGACCACCCTGCTCGATCTTCGCTACCAACGACATTACGAGGCGGAGGACGGAAAGGCCGGAGGCGGATCGAATTGCACCGGACGAAGAGGAAAATCCGTCCAAGTCCTCCTCCCCGTCGGAACCGTCATCTACGAACTCCACACAGGACACATCCTCGCGGACTTGGTGGCGGACGGAGACACAGTCACCGTCGCTCGCGGAGGGAAAGGCGGCCGGGGCAACAGCCATTTCGCCACGTCGACAAACCGTGTGCCGACCCACTTCGAGCATGGCACGGCAGGGGAGGAGCACGAACTCCGGCTGGAGCTCAAATTGCTCGCGGATGTCGGCCTCATCGGATTTCCGAATGCGGGCAAATCGACCTTGATCGCGGCAATTTCCGCCGCGCGGCCAAAGATTGCGGACTATCCGTTTACGACGCTCGTGCCGAATCTGGGGGTCGTGCGGTATGGCGAAGATCGCAGTTTCGTCGTCGCCGATATCCCGGGACTAATTGAAGGCGCGCATGAGGGGAAAGGACTGGGGATTCAATTTCTCCGCCACATTGAACGCACGTCGCTCCTGCTCCATCTGATCGATGTGTCAGAATGGGCAGTGGAAGATCCGGTCACGAGCTTTGACATCATGCGGCAGGAACTGGCGGCCTATAATCCTATGGTTGCCAAGCGTCCATTTGCCGTCGTCCCTACCAAGATCGATGCCGTGGGGGACGGTGAGCGCCTGAAGGCACTTCAAGCGTTCTGTCGTCGACGGAAGCTTCCTTGTCTCCCGGTGTCCTCAGCCACCAGGGCGGGTCTGACAGAACTGGTGACGTTCGTTGGTCAACGCGTCGAACACCTTCGGGCGGCGGCATGCGCGACGAAGTCTTAAAGCAGGCGAAAAGGGTCGTCGTGAAAATCGGAAGCAGCCTGGTCTCCTCCCGCGAGGCCGGTCTTCAACCGGAACGCATCGACTGCCTGGCAGAAGATCTCGCTGCGCTTCGATCAGGCGGACGGGAAGTACTGATCGTCTCGTCCGGTGCGATCGTTTCAGGGATCAAGAAGCTATCGCTCAAGGAGTATCCCAAGAGTCTGCCGGTGAAGCAGGCGGCGGCCGCCGTCGGGCAAAGCTGGTTGATGTGGGCCTATGAAAAGTCCTTTGAGCGTCTCGGCCTCAAGGTGGCGCAAATTCTCCTCACCCACCAGGACTTGGCCGATCGGCGGCGATTCCTCAACGCCCGGCATACGCTGGCCGCTCTGATCGAGTTCCAGGTCGTTCCCATCATCAACGAGAACGATACGGTGGCCGTTGATGGAATCCGAGTCGGCGACAATGATACGCTGGCCGCCGAAGTCGCGCACCTGGTCGATGCCGATCTGCTGGTCATTTTGTCGGACATTGACGGCCTGTTTACGGAAGATCCGCGAAAAGTTCCTTCCGCTGAGCTCATTCCCCTGATCACGGAGATCACCGATGACATCGAGCGGCGCGCCGGCGTTTCGAATACCTTTGGTGCCACGGGAGGCATGGCCACGAAAGTGCGCGCGGCCAAGAAAGTCGGCGAGTACGGGGTCGCGACGCTGATCGTAAACGGCCAGACCCCAGGCTTGTTGCCGAAGATCCTTTCCGGTGATCCGGGGGGCAGCCTGTTTCTTGCGAAGTCCAGACGGATGACCAGCCGTAAACATTGGATCGGCTATACCTTGAGAGCGCGTGGCGCGATCTCGCTGGACCAGGGAGCCGTCGACGCGTTGACCAAACGGGGCAAAAGTTTGCTGGCGTCCGGTATTGTGACAGTGACGGGCTCGTTCGAGGCAGGTGATCCGATCAGCTGTCTGAACCCCGACGGCAAAGAATTCGCCAAAGGGCTCGTGAATTGCTCGTCGGATACCTTGTTGAAGATCAAGGGCCTGAAGACGACCGAGATTCAACAACGCCTCGGCCCGCAGGAGTATGAGGAAGTCATTCATCGCGATAATCTCGTCATCCTTTGAGCCGCCCCGATTGTGAGGTGTGCGTGTCGTCGCGCGTCGGCTTGTTGGGTGGAACCTTTAATCCCATTCACAATGGCCATCTGGCGATCGCACGCGAGACGCGTGAAGCGCTCGAGCTCGATCGCGTGGTCTTGATTCCAACCGGCGATCCACCCCACAAGCCGCAACAGGGGCTCGCCCCTGCCAGGCACCGCTATGAAATGGTCAGTTTGGCCATTGCGTCGGACCCGCGGCTGGCGCTCTCCGATGTCGAGGTGCGACGGCCCGGGAAATCCTATTCGATCGATACCGTTCGCCTCTTACAGACGGAATATGGCAAGGAGACCCGGCTCTACTTCCTGATCGGACTGGACGCGTTTCTGGAACTCTCCACGTGGCGGGACCCAGAGACGCTGTTGACCCTGTGCTCCTTTGTGGTACTTTCTCGGCCGGGCCTGTCCTTCCAGACGCTTTCCGCCATGCCGCTGGCTCCCCGCCTCCCCCAAGCTTCGTTGGTGGATTTGGATTCAGGACGCGCGGCCCGGCTCGAGGTGTCGATCGGCTCCCAGTCGTTGATTTGCCTTCGACTGACTCCGAGCGATGTATCCGCGTCCGATATCCGTGCAAAGATCGCACGAGGGGCTCCCACGGGTAATCTGTTGCCGCCTGCCGTGGAATCCTATATACTTCAACATCATATCTACTAAGTAAGAGGACACCGATCGCACGAACATCGAAGGCCACAGCCCTTGCGATTGCGAGGGCCATGATAGACAAGAAGGCCACGGACGTCCTCATCCTCCATGTCGCGAAACTGACCTCCGTCGCTGACTATCTGGTGTTGGGCTCCGCCGACTCGGACCGGCAAACGAGGGCAATCGCCGACCATGTGGACGGCGTGCTGTCCCAATCGGGTCCCGGTGCATTGAGCATCGAAGGCAAGGCGTCGTCGCAGTGGGTCCTTATGGATTTCGGCGACGTCGTCGTCCATATTTTCCGCCAGGATGCCCGGCATCATTACGGGCTGGAACGGCTGTGGGCGGATGCACGGCGTATGGCAGTCCCAGGGTACAGTTCGCCGACGATCACCGCATCAAAGCCGGTTCCTCGAACGAGAGCACGCACCGCCAAACGAGCGTAGCGCCATGCTCAGGCTGCTCACCACGATTTTCCTCGTCAGTGCCGGCATCTTCGTCTACAGTTATTTCCGAGAACTCAACCCCGGCACAGTCACCGTCCACACCGGCCCGTCCACACAATTCGAACTGAGCGCCGTGACCCTCGTGGTCTTTTCGATGGCGGTCGGTGCGGTGCTGGTCGCCCTGGCCGTCGGCATGCGGCAAACCGTGCACGTGATCGGCACCTGGCGCAGCACACGGCTCCAGCGCCGCAAGGACAAGGTAGACGCGCTGCATCGCGACGGCACGCATGCCTTCATGTCGAAGCGGACGAGCGATGCCGTGGGCCTGTTTGAACGAGCTCTCTCCATCGATCCGAACCGCGTGGACTCGCTTCTCTGGCTGGGGAATATCTATCGGTCCGAAAGCAACTATGCCGAAGCCATCCGGCTGCACCAGAACGCGCAGCGCATCGACGATCGGAACATCGAGATCTTGCTGGAATTGTCGAAGGACCTCGAGGGAGCCAAGCGCTACGAGGATGCGCTCCAGACACTGCAAAAGATCCTGAGAATCGAGCCAGACAATCTGACGGGGCTGACCAGAAGGCGCGATCTACTGATCCGTCTGGAAAAATGGAGCGACGCGCTCGAGATTCAGCATCGCATGGCCAAGGCCAACCTGCCGGAAGCGGAACGACGTGCGGAAGCTCAGTTGCTTACCGGCTGCATGTACGAGGTCGGCCGCCAATTGCTGGAGCGCGGCCACGCCGACAAGGCCCGGCGGTATTTTCGAGGCGCCATCAAGAAAGACCGGACATTTCTCCCGGCCTACATCGGCTTGGGTGAAGTGCTGATCCGGGAAGGTAAGACCAAAGACGCTGTCGAGATCCTCAAGAAAGTATACGCGAAAACCCACAATGTCATCATCTTGCACCGGCTTGAAGAATTATTTTTGGAGCAGGGTGAGCCGAGCGAAATCATCCGCACTTACCAGGAAGCGTTGCAGCAAGATCCGCACAACGCCGTCCTTCAGTTCTATCTTGGCAAACTCTACTACCGGCTGGAAATGGTCGACGAAGCCTTTGATATCCTGTCGACCGTCGAAGGCCCTCAAGATCAGCTGGTCGACTATCATAAGATCATGGCGAATCTCTTTCTCCGCAAGCAGCACATGGAACAGGCGGTCGTCGAACTCAAGAAAGCGCTGCAGTTCAAGAAACGCGTCGTCGTCCCCTATGTCTGCACTGCCTGTCAGCAAGAGACCACGGAATGGTCCGGACGGTGCCGCCGGTGCGGCAACTGGAATACGTTCGTCGCTCTGCCCTGGCTGGAAGGCGGTTCCGCGGCAGGACGGGACAGCGCTTCGACCGCCGGCCGCAACGTCCCCTACCAAGGCATTGCTTCTCCGTTCGAAACCGTGTAGCTTTCGCCCAACGCTGGCCGGGCAGAACCAGCAAGAGACAACCCTCCTGCCGGCGAAATCAATGACGAACTCCATCAGAGGAAATGAGATGACGGATTATGCGGTGTTCGCCCGAAAAGCGCTGAGTGACGAGATTCTAACCCGTGGAGAATGCCGCGACGTTCTCGCAGCGCCCGATGACGACTTGCTCGCCCTTCTGCATGCCGCTTTTTCCGTGCGCTCCCGGTACTTCGGGAAGACGGTGCGCCTTCAGATGTTGCAGAACGCCAAAAGCGGGGCCTGCCAGGAAGATTGCCATTACTGCTCGCAGTCTGCCGTCTCAACCGCAGCGATTGAACGGTACAACCTGTTGCCGCAGCGTCAGATGATCGAAGGGGCGCGACAAGCCGCTGCGTCGAAGGCCCAACGGTACTGTATTGTGATCAGCGGCCGCAGCCCGCTGGATCGCGAAATCGACGAGATTGCCGGGGCGGTTCGGGCCATCAAGCAGGAACTGCCGATTCAGATTTGCTGTTCGCTGGGCCTCATGAACGAGGCACAAGCCAAGCGGCTCAAGGTCGCAGGGGTTGATCGGATCAACCACAATTTGAACACGAGTGAGGCCTTCCACGGGTCGATCTGTACGACGCATACCTTCCAGGACCGTCTTGCGACCATTCGAAATGCCCGTGCCGCCGGACTGGAAATCTGTTCCGGAGGTATCGTCGGCATGGGTGAAGCCGACGACGATCTCATCGATCTTGGTATGGCATTGCGCGAGGTCAAGCCTGACTCCATTCCCATAAACACCCTGCATCCTGTCGCCGGCACACCCTTGGAAGGCTGCGATCACCTCACCCCCCAGCGCTGTCTGAAAGTGTTGTGCCTCTTCCGCTTCCTTCATCCGCGAACGGAAATTCGCATTGCCGGCGGGCGCGAACATAACCTGCGCAGCTTGCAACCATTGGCGCTCTATCCGGCAGACTCCGTGTTCGTCAACGGATACCTCACCACGCCCGGCGCCCCGGCGCCGGAAGTCTGGGGCATGATCCGCGATCTCGGCTTCACCATCGAAGTCGACTATCAGGGAGTGCAGCCAGCCGAGATCCTCGGCGTCCAATCCTAAGACGTTTCAAACGCCTTCGCTCCGATACGTTTTTCAACATCCCTTGCCCGTCCATCGGCCCTCTCCCCCGTTCTTCTGATCAAGTCTAACAAGGACTTCTCCTAGTAGGGGCCCCCCTGGGGCTGTGTTGTCATGGATGAAGACGCCTCAATGCATCCGGCTGGGACACCCTGAATGCAGACCAAGGAACGCGTAATCACTTCTTCAACGCCGGTTTCGTCGGACGCTCCGACAGACGACCTACCCTCTGATTTCCGAGTGACGGAGGTCATTCTTGCGACCGTCGCGACAATTTTTGCCTTGTATTCGGCTCAAAAATTTTTCATTCCGCTCTTCCTCGGTCTCATTCTCGCAGTGACCTTGAATCCGCTCGTCAGATTTTTGGAACGCCTCAAAATACCTCGGGTCGTCGGCACTACTCTGGTCATGGCGGCCCTCCTTGGCGGCATGGCGGCCGCCACCTTGTCGCTGCGAACGCAGGTCGAGGGTATTCTTGATCAGATCCCTGACGCCACGGCAAAATTGTCGGCCGCACTTCGGGATATGGCCAGCCAAGGTAATACGATGGCACGGGTCCAGGAGGCCGCGAGGGAACTGGAAAAGGCCACCGATCAAGCAGCCAACGGCCATCCCGCGCAAAAGCCTCAGACTCGGGTTGTGGTCCAAGAGCAAAAATCCAAGCTCGTGAACTGGCTCTGGACTGGCTCGCTGGGCATGTTCGGCCTCATTGGTGACACGGTCATGCTGCTGCTGCTCGTAGTCTTCCTCCTCTTGTCCGGCGATACCTTCAAACGAAAGCTGATGCGGATCAGCGGACCGTCACTCTCCAAGCGCAAGATCACCGCCGGCATTCTGGATGACATCGACCGGTCGATTCAGCACTATATGCTGACTCTCCTGGTGGCAAATATCGTCCTGGGACTATTGACATGGATCGCCTTACGGTGGATCGGCCTGGATAATGCGGGAGCCTGGGCCGTCGCTGCCGGCGTCCTACATTTCATTCCGTATCTGGGACCAGCGCTCACAGCGCTCGCCACGGGCATGGCCGCCATCATGCAATTCGAATCGTTCTCCATGGCAGTGCTGGTCTCAGTCAGCTCCCTTGCGATTGCCACGCTGGTCGGTGTGGTTCTTGTCACGTGGATGAGCGGCAAGATGACCAAGATGAATACGACGGCCGTTTTTGTCGCGCTGTTGTTCTGGGGATGGCTCTGGGGTGTGTGGGGACTCTTGTTTGCGATCCCCATCATGGGCATGGTGAAGGTCTTTGCCGAACGCATCGAAGACTTGCAGCCCTTGGCGGAGCTGTTGAGTGAATGACCATCGGGGGTTCGCTTCGTTACGCGGCCGGAGATTCCGTCTGGCTGGGCTCTTCCTCGCGATCTTCGTGCTGACGCCGAGCGGAGCGGAATCGACTGCTGTGCCAGTGCGGTTCCCTGAGGGACTCACACACGGGTTCCTGCTCGTGCGATCGCCTGCCGGTGATGTCGTTGGTCAGGGCGAACTGACTCAGCTCGTCAAGGAGGGTGGTGTTACGGAGAGCCGACTGATATTCCATTTCAAGGACGGCTCACTCCATGACGAAAAAGTCGCCTTTTCACAACAACGGGTGTTCACCATGATCCGTTACCAGCTCACCCAGCGCGGTCCATCGTTTCCTGAACAGATGGAGGTGGTTGTGGATCGGGGAACCTCCTCGTACGACATTCGGGTCCGGACAGGAGAACATGGAACGGAAAAGGTAGTGAGCGGGGACATCGAAGTGCCGAAAGACGCCTATAACGGCATGCTCATCACGACGCTGCTGAACCTGCCGAAGGGCGCCACCGAAACGGTGAACGTCCTCGCCTTTGTTCCCGAGCCGACCGCGATCGCGCTCGAACTGGCCTTTGTCGGCGAACAGATCATCAGCGTCGGCGACCAGTCCCGCAGAGCTTCGCAATACGCGTTTAAACCGATTATCGGGCCTGTAAAGAAATTCATCGGCACAATGCTCGGTAAGCTTCCACCCGATTTCCATTACGACTGCTACATCCTGGCTGACGAGGTGCCGGCTTTCGTGCGGTTCGAAGGTCCGCTGCAGCTGATGGGGCCGGTCCTTACCATCGAATTGATCAGTCCTCAGGTGGCTGCCAAAGGCGGGGACCGGACGCATGTTCCCAGATAACGAGAGCGTTTTCTTGCCATGAATCCATTCTTCAGCCTCTTGATCAAGCAGCTTCCGAAGTGGCTCCCGGTGGTCAAAGCCATGCTGGAGAGACCCGCCAACGCAACGACGGAGGATGGACGGTTGGCAATCGTCGAACAATCGGTTGAATGGCTTGCCGACCGGTCCGACGCTGTCGAGAAAAAACTCCGGCGGTTGACGCTGTTCGTCGCGGCGGGTCTGGTACTGTCGCTCGTCACATTGGCCATCACGTTATCGCGCTGAGCGATGGGGCGGCGGTTATTCCTCTCGGAGCCCTTCGCCGACAGGCTGCCGTGCGGCCCACCGGGCTGGTAGATAGCCGGCGATCCAGGCAGCGCCCACCGACAGCATCACGGCCTGAACGAGCACTTCTGCGGGCACCGTCATACGGATCGTCCATCCGAATGCTTGCTTGTTGATGACGGCGATGAGGACCCAGGCCAGCGCAAGGCCTCCCAATACGCCCAACAGCGCCCCGATGGCGCCCAAATAGATCGCCTCCCACTGGACCAACCGCTCGACCTGAGTCCGACTGGCTCCGATCGCCTGCAGGGTCGCGAGTTCACGCCGTCGTTCCAGTACCGCCGTGATCAGCGTGTTCACGATCCCCAGCACGGCGACCAAGACGGCGATGGCCTCCAGCACATAGGTCAGCACGAAGGTGCGGTCAAAGATGTTCAGGATCTCACGGCGGAGTTCTCGATTGCTGATGATGATCGGCGGCGCCAAGGCCGTCTCCCGGCTGGCAAGCGCTTGGCCGACGAGACGCCGGACCTGTTCGCCATCCGCATCCGGATCGAGATAGAGGGCAAACACCGTGATGCGGTCATCATTCCAGAGTCGGCGGTAGAGTGTTCGTTCCATCACCACCTTGCCGCCGTCGGTCGCATAATCGTAAAAGATGCCTTCGACGGGAACGGTCTGCGGTCCGGCGGGCGTCATGATGGTGACCCTTTCACCCCGGTGCAGGGCAAGCCGGTTGGCCAACACTTCCGAGACAACCACCCCCCCCGTCTCGGCCGATCGGCGAAGAACAGTGGACCAATCCTCTTCGAGCATGAGATAGCGTCCTCTCTCCGCGTGGAGCCGCAAATCACGAGAAACCAACGCCGCGGGCTGTCCCTGAACCTCGACTTGAACGTCCCGATAGGTATCGACCGCCGCCACCCCCTTGATCGCCGCGAGCGCGGGCAACCATGAGGCGGGCAACGTCCGGGACGAGTGTCCGACCTGCTTGCCATGTAACCATGCCGGCGGTGCAACCATCAGATCCGCCATCACGGTTTGATCGACCCACGCCTCGACCGTGCCTCGAAAACTCCGAACCATGACGACGACGCCGATCATAATGGCGAGCCCGACCAACAACGCCGAGACTGTCACGGAGTTCCGGCCTGGATGCCGCGCCGCGTGATCGGCAGCCATGCGGGTGAGACTGCCCGACAGCGCCGGCGCAGTCTGTGCGTGACGCTGTATCGACCACCGCAAGGCGGCGATGCAGACGGGAGACAGACAGGCGAACGCCCCCAACAGACACAAGGTCGCGAGGTACCCGAGAAGCGGCAGTCCTCGGATCGGAGGCCCCAGCGCGCTCAGCATCCCCAGCGCCATCAAGATCAGGCTCCACCACGCATAGCGACCGCTTCGTACCGTTTCGGACTGCTCGTAATCACCCGGTGCAAGCGCCTTCGTCGTGATCGTACGGCTGGCATCCAGGCTGGGCCCTATGGCGCCAGCCATCGAGACCACGATACCGACGAAAATCCCTTGAGCGAGCAAACTGAGGCTCTGTGCATCGAAGACGGCCACGGTGCCACTGGAGGTCAACGGCACGTAAAGATCGCTGATCGTGCGGCTCACGAGGCTCACCAGGCTCCGCGCCAGCCACAATCCGGCAAGTGCACCCAGAGCGCCGCCGAGGAAACCGAAGACACCCGCTTCGAGAAGAAACAGGCCCGCTACGCGCCGCTCCGTCATGCCGAGGGCACGGTAGATGCCGATCTCGCGCCGTCGTTGGGTCACCGAGAAACTCATGGTGTTGTACACCAAGAACATGCCGATCAGTAACCCGACCCAACTCAGGACAGCCAGGTTGAGTTGAAACGCCCCCACCATGTTTTCGACCTGGGCGGTCCGCCGCGACGGCCGTTGCACAACGACTGAAGGGGGCAGCACGGCTCGCAGAGCCACAGCAACGTCCTCTACGCGTCGATCACGTGCCGTTACGAGTTCGATCCGGTCCAGTCGGCCGATCATGTCGAACACGACCTGAGCTGCGGCCACATCCATGATCGCAACCCTGTTCCAATAGGATCCGGGCCGGTCGGTGCCCTCCACGACGCCCGCCACGCGCAATCGCACGAACCGAGAGCCGGCTCTGGCCTCGACCGTACTCCCCCGCCGCAAATTCCACTCCTGGCTCAACTGCCGTCCGATGTACACCGTGTCAGGCTTCAGCAGATCGTCGAGCCCATCCTCGCCTGCGCCTCGCTCAAACCGGAAGCCAAGCGCCTCAGCTTCTGCAAGAAGATCGAGCCCGTAGACCTGAACGCTTTCCGCCTCATGCGGGCCGTCGCGAAGCATGAACGCTTCCTCGATCAAGGGCGAAGCCTTGACGACGCCGGGTGTCCGTCGGATGACATCGAACACCGTCTCATCAAGCCCAAGGTCATGGGCCGACACTTCCAGCGTGGCGGGACCGGCGACCGTCACCACGGCCCGCTCAAACGCACGGAGCACTTCGACATTGGCTGTGGCAATCGCGACCGCCGCCACCACCCCGAGCGCGACACCCGTCACGGTGAGAAGAGTTCGGAAAGGCTGTTGCGAGGCATGGGCACGGACCAAGGTCCCTGCCAGGATTACGGAGGCGGGCAGTCGGAGAGACGCCATTGTGATTACACCCCTGGTTAAATTACGTAGTAATTTTAACCTGGTCTATCGACCGCGACACGTGATTTCATGAGGGCCGGAGGCGTCTCTGCACAAATCGGCAGTTTCGTTTACAGACTTTCATACCTTTGCTAGACTCGCTTCAAGTTATTGCTGGCTATTGAAGGTGGGGAACCATGAAGACCGCGTTGCGACGGAAGCCCGAAGCCCTGATTGAAGAGCCCGCCGACCTCGATTTGCTAACCCCTAGGCAACGGGACATTTTGCGACTGGTCTCCGTGGGGCACACGAATCGCGAGATCGCGAACATGCTGCAGATCAGCGTGCGCACCGTGGAGGTGCATCGTTTTAATCTGATGCGAAGGCTGAACGTGCGGAACGTGGCACAACTGCTCAGGCGAGCACTTCAACTCGGACTGCTTTCCAAATCTTTCGGCAAGTAACCTGACCCTCCTGAACAGCCCCTTCGATTCTGACCTGCCAGCCGTCCGCTGCACGTCTTCGCTCACTGCGACGCTCATGGATCGAAACGATGCAGCGCGTTGTTACAGCTCCTTCAATCTTCCCCTGCACTCCTCGGCCGATGTGTAGCCTCGTTGCTCGAGACAGACTGCCAGCTCCTTTTCCAGCCTGGCGAATACCTGCACACCTTCCTCCACCAACACCGTACCCACCTGAACAGCCGACGCACCACAGAGCAAATGTTCGAACGCGTCGACCCCACTCACGACACCGCCGGTCCCGATAATCGGCATTGATCCCTTGAAGTGTTTGTAGAATGCACGGACGTTCGCCAGCGCAACCGGTTTGATCATGGGCCCTCCGAGTCCGCCGAAGCCGCCCTTCGGCTTGATGACCACCGTTTCGGTTTCGGGATTCACCACCAATCCGTTGCCGACGGAATTGATCAGATTCAGGAAGTCGACGCCGCAACGGCCGATGACATCTCCCATGATCTGATGATGCGCCGGATCAAAATACGGCGGCAGCTTCACACCCATCGGCACGGTGATCAGCGGACGGACCCGTTTCATGAGTCGCTCGGAGGCCTCCGCATCGTAGCCGATTTGAGGCTTGCCCGGGATGTTCGGGCAGGAAAGATTCACTTCGATCAGATCGGGGCCGGCCTCGTTGATGACACGCGCGATGGCCGGGAAATCGTCTTCACAGAGACCAGCCACACTGGCAATGACCGGCTTGCCGAACCGTTTCAATTCGGGAATCAACTCCGCGTAGGCGCGATATCCGAGGTTCGGAAGCCCCATGGAATTGATCGAGCCGCCTGGAAACCCGTAATAGCGCGGCGAGGGATTGCCCTGCCGGGCTTCAACCGTCATCGACTTCGTGACAATCGCGCCAGAACGCGAACGGCCCAACGCGGCGAGTTCGTCGGGCGTCACGCATAAGGCGCCTGAGGCGTTCATGAAACACGCCGGAAATCTCACCCCGGCAATCGTCACGGTCAAGTCCATCAGACTCCTTGAGCGCTTGTCGTCTGCATCGTTCGTGTCGTCAGGCGCCCGTCTCTCATCGCCCAGACATAATCTGCGGCTTCCGCGGCAGCTGCGCTGTGGGTAACCAGCAGGACCGTGTGACCAAACTCTTGAACCAACGTTTTCAGGAGGCCGATGATTTCCGCGCCGTGTTGTGAGTCCAGATTTCCGGTCGGCTCGTCCGCGAGCAGAATCTTCGGCTCATGCACAATGGCCCGTGCCACCGCGACACGCTGCTGCTCTCCACCCGAAAGCTCGCTCGGCCGATGCGCCGCGCGGTGCGTCATCCGTACGAGGGCCAGGACATCGGCGACACGCTCCAGGACTTTACGACCCTGCTCTCCCCGCAGCAACAGGGGAAACGCCACGTTCTCTTCGACGGTCAGACCGGGGATGAGATGGAAAGCCTGGAAGACAATGCCGATGGAGTGACGACGGGTCCTCGTCCAATCGTCCGAGGTGTACCCAGCAGTCGAGCGCCCGTCCAGGTGAATGGTGCCCGATGTCGGAAGATCCAAGCCGGCAATCACATTCAGCAATGTGCTTTTGCCGCACCCGCTTGGACCGACAAAGGCACAAAAGCTTCCAGGCCCGATGTCGAGACTGACGTGGTCCAAACCACAGATACGGTCGCTTCCCCGGGTGTAGATTTTCGAGACTTCTGTGAGTGTCACCATCGGCGGAAGCGGCACCTCTGTGCCTCATCTCGTATATCACACCATTTCGTAAGGCGACAACCTTGACAGCCGACTCGTGTTCCCCTAACGTTTCCCTGATGCCGCCTCGCGTGCCTATCTGGCTAGCATGGTGCCGGCTGGCACTCCGCGCCGTCCTTCCCGTCGATTGCCTCAGTTGTGCGCAGCCGCTGTACAGCGACCCCAACGCCTATCTCTGTCACGCCTGCAGGGAGCTGATCATTCCTCTCTCGGGGCCGCGCTGCGCATTGTGCGATCAACCATTCGTTTCGAGGGCCGCGGATTCATGGACGCCTTCTCACCGCTGCCAACGCTGTCTCGAGCAGCCGCCCGCGTACGATCGGGCCTGGACGCTCTATCCCTACATTCCGCCCCTTCAGCATGCGATCTGTGCGCTGAAGTATCGGAACGTCTTCGGACTCGCAGCACCGCTTGCGGAGCTGATGATCCGCGCCCTGCCGGAGCGGCTCGATACCGATCTCATCGTTCCCGTTCCCTTACATCCGTCCCGGTTGCGAACCCGTGAGTTCAACCAGTCGCTCGTGATCGCCGACCGCCTGAGTCGGTACCTCATGCGCCCGGTATCCACAACGGATCTCGTCAGAGCAGTCGCTACAGAACCGCAAACGTCTCTCACCAGATCGGAGCGCCTTCGGAACCTGCGGCGCGCGTTTAGGGTCCGCGACACGGAGCCATTTGCCGGACGGCGCATCCTGCTCATCGATGATGTGTTCACCACCGGAACAACGCTCAACGAGTGCGCAAAAGTCCTGCATGCGGCAGGTGCAGCCAGCGTCACGGCGCTGACGCTGGCTCGGACGATCGATTCAAACCTTATCCCCGACCGGATTCTTGCGGCGCAGCACGCATGGTCGTTATGAGTGCGAGGCGTTACCGTGCCGATCTATGAATACCGATGTGCCGACTGCAAGAAGCGAAGCAGCATTCTCCTGCTAAGCCGCTCTTCTCCCCCTCCTGTCTGTGCGCATTGCCAGAGTGCTCGGCTCGAACGATTGCTGTCACGTTTCGCATCGCCGAAATCCGAGGAGGCGAGGATGGAATCCTTGACCGACGACGAGGCGCTCGGCGGCTTCGATGAACAGGATCCGGGCAGCATGGAACGGTTGATGAAGCACATGGGCAATGAAATGGGCGACGACTTCGGCGATGAAATGGCACAAACCATTGACTCACCTGATGAAAATGGATCTGAACCGGGCGAATCTGACGGGTTATGACATGCATTGTCATATAAATTCACTTGACAGATCCCCCTGATTTTTTTACTCTCACGGCAACCTGGAGCCTCTCAGCCTTATGGCACCCTTCCGGTGGATTTTCCATGGCAAAAGAGCCCAACAGCGAATTGATGACCGCCGAAGAGACTTGCCGGTACCTGAAGATTACCCAACGAACACTCTACCGTTATCTTCAGAACCATCAGATCCCTGCCTTCAAGCTTGGGAAAGAATGGCGGTTCGTACGTTCGGATTTGGAAGAATGGATCCGAGAACGGACCAGACGCCCGCTCGCGTCATGAAGGAGACCTGGCATTGATGTTCGCCGGCGAATACCTCTGCAAGGTGGATGAAAAGGGCCGATTCATCGTCCCCTCCCCCATCCGGGAACAGATCGAATCACAAGGACAATCCGTGGTCTTCTTGAAGGGCCCGGAAGAGTCCATTCTGATCTACTCGATGAAGGAGTGGGAGAAGGTGCTCGAGCGGACGAAAGGCACGCTCGACGAAGAACAGAGCCGGCTCTTCATGCATTTCGTCGTCTCGGAGGCCGGGACTTCGGAGATCGACAAAGCCGGCCGGATCTTGATCCCGGGAAAGCTCCGCAAGCTCGTGCCGCTTGACGACGATCAGGAAATCATCCTGGTCGGTCTCTATCATCGCATGGAAATCTGGAATCCCAGTGAATGGCGTCGGTACATTGCGCGCTCAGAAGATCGCTACGAACAAAACATGGCCAAAATCCTCAATCTCCTCTAGGCTGGCGTTGAGCAATCCTTCCGGATTTTCGTCCAGCATGAGCTTCATGCGGTTGCGTTAACGATTCGCGAGCCCATGCCCACCTACCGACGTCCCATTCAGATCCCCGCATCCAAACTCCCGCTGCATCTTGAGACCTCGCACCGCCTTCGTCCGGTCGTCAGCAACGGACGGGCGATCAGGCGCCCGTCTGCGTCGCTCAAGCCAAACGGAGCTGCTGTGCCTCTGAGTCCGGAGATGCAGTCTATTGTGTTCACGTTGCCCGTCCCGCCAAGCATCAATCACCAATATGCCACCGTGAACGGACGCCGTCTGCTCTCATCGACCGGCCGTTCCTACAAGGCGCATGTAGGCCAGCTCGTCTGGTTGACGCTCACGGCATTCCCCCACCGGGCGGCCCTGTTGTCCCACCTGCAATCGAATTGCCTTGCACTGTCGATCCGATTCTATTTCACGTCCGCCTTACGACGGGATGTGGATGGGGGGCTGAAGATTGCGCAGGATGCGCTGTGCGAAGGGCTGGGATTGAACGACAACCGCATCGTCGAAACCCATCTCTACAAATACGTCGACCGGGCAAACCCGCGGATTGAAGTCCTCCTCATGCCGGCGGTCCTTTCGTAGTCGCCGGAA
>Ga0207662_10000280_pt1 | contig 23584 bp, 24 predicted proteins | sample KBSS33LmetaG_FD_184338 | JGI IMG/M metagenome (GOLD analysis project Ga0207662, IMG submission 184338) | Switchgrass rhizosphere microbial communities from Kellogg Biological Station, Michigan, USA - KBS S3-3L metaG (SPAdes) (version 2) | ecosystem: Host-associated > Plants > Roots >... | reverse complement strand
GTCGCCAGCCAGCATCCGCTCCAGCGCCGCCAGGTCGACGGCACCGTCGCCGTGCGCCGGGAGCTCGCTGATCCGCAGGCCGCGGGCGGCGAACGCGTCGAGGTTGGGACCCCACTCGCACGGCACCACCGCCACGGCGTCACCCTCGTGCAGCGGCCAGATGGCCAGCAAGGTGTCGAGCGCCGCCTGCGCGCTCGGCACGAACGCCACCCCGCCGTCCGGGACGCCGAGCAGCCGGGCCAGGTCGGCGCGGCCCTGGGCGAGGAGCGGTTCGGCCTCTTCCTGGGCGACGTAGGCGCCGGTGGTGGCCTCCCGCTCGGCGTGCGCCGCCGTCGCGGCCAGCGTGGCCAGGGAGGAGCGGCCCGCCGCCGCGGTGTCCAGGTGGAGTGGTCCCCCGGGCAGCCGCCGCTCCCGCCACCAGCCCCAGTCGGCCGCGGCCGGATCAGCCATGGGCCGATTCGGAGTCGTGGGGCTCGTGGGGTTCCTGGGACGGGGCTGACGCGGACGCCGGGGCTGACGCGGAGGCTGAGGCCGGCTCGGGCTCCCCCGCGGGCTCCCCGGCGGGGTCGGCCGTCTCGCCGGTGGTCTCGTCGGCGGCCGCCTCGGGCGCGGAGTCCGGGGCCGGGACGGGCGCCTCCCGGTCGGGGCGGCGCTGGATGCGCCAGAACCAGACCAGGCCGATGATGGCCAGGGCCGAGGCGATGTAGGTGTTCAGGCGCAGGCCGAGGAAGTACACCGAGGAGTCGATGCGCAGCGACTCCTCGAAGATCCGGTACGCGGAATAGCCGAACACGTACAGCGCGAACAAGCCCGGCGGCTTGATCTTGCGGTGGTGGCCCAGCCAGACCAGCACGCCGGCCCAGGCGAAGTCGAAGATCAGCTCGTACAGGAAGGTCGGCTGGAACGTGCTGAAGTTCAGGTACTTGTCGGGGATCCCGCCGGACAGCCGGTACTGATAGGGGATCTCCAGGCCCCAGGGCAGTGACGTCGGGCTGCCGAAGAGCTCCTTGTTGAAGTAGTTGCCGATCCGGCCGATGCCCTGCGCCACCAGCAGGGCGGGCGCCACCGCGTCCATGAACTGGGCGGTGTTCACCCCGTGCCGGCGCAGCCGCCACAGGCCGACCACGGTGGCCAGGGCGATACCGCCCCAGATGCCGAGGCCGCCGTCCCACACCGCGAACACGCCGTACCACACGTGCGGGATGTTCATCGGCGTGGTGATGTCGAAGTAGATCCGGCCGCCGATGATCCCGGCCGGGACGCTCCACAGCGCGATGTCGCCGACGATGTCCGGGTCGCCGCCGACAGCGCGCCACCGGCGCCTGGTGATGATGATCGCCGCGGCGATGCCGACCAGGTACGCCAGGGCGTAGAAGTGAACGACCAGCGGGCCGATGTGGAAGCTATTAATCGACGGGCTGGGAATGTTCGCCGGCAAGGCCATGGCCATAGGCCGAGATTACACGCCCGAGCACGAACCGGGCCCGGGGCTGTGTGCCCCAGGCCCGTTCGGCTCTATGAGACGGACGAGTCCTGATGGCCGGTGTCGGCGGTGGCCACCGCCCGGGGGGCTACGGTGGCCGGCGTGGCCACCGAGGGGGGCAACGCCGACCGGTCCGGCAGGCCGGCCAGCCGGTACACCTGGGCCCCGTCCACCGTCTCGTCCTCGAGCAGCAGGTTGGTCAGCGCGTCGAGGACGGACCGGTGCTCGGTGAGCAGCTCCACCGCCCGCTTCTCGGCCTCGCGGAGCAGCATGGCGACCTCGCGGTCGATCTCCGCCTGGGTCGCCTCGGCGAACGGGCGGCTGGACATGCCGGGTCCGCCGCCGCCGAGGAACACCGAGCCGCCCTCCGGGTACCCGACCGGTCCGAGCGTCTTGGACAGGCCGAACTCCCTGACCATCTTGGTGGCCAGGTCGGTCGCCCCGGCGAGGTCGTTGGCCGCGCCGGTGGAACCCTGGCCGAGCACCACCAGCTCGGCGGCCCGGCCACCGAGGCGAACCGCGAGCGAGTCGTGCAGGTAGTCCTCGCCGTACATGTGCCGTTCGACCAGCGGCAGCTGCTCGGTCACGCCGAGCGCCTGCCCGGCGGGCAGGATCGTCACCTTGGCCACCGGGTCGGCCTGCGGGGACAGCGCGGCCACCAGGGCGTGCCCGGACTCGTGCACCGCCACCGCGTGCTTCTCCTCCGGCAGCAGCACGTTGGAGCCTTCCCGGCGGCCCAGGATGATACGGTCCCTGGCCGCGTCGAAGTCGGCGGCGGTGATGACGTCCCGGGCGTCCCTGACCGCGAAGATGGCCGCCTCGTTGGTCAGGTTGGCCAGGTCGGCGCCTGAGAAGCCGGGGGTGCCGCGGGCGATGGCGTCGAGGTTCACGTCGGGCGCCACCATCTTGCCCCGGGTGTGCACGGCCAGGATCGCGGCCCGCTCGCTGACGTTCGGCAGCGGGATCGTGACCTGCCGGTCGAACCGGCCCGGCCGCAGCAGGGCCGGGTCGAGGATCTCCGGCCGGTTCGTGGCCGCAAGCACCACGATGCCCGTCGAGGGCTCGAACCCGTCCATCTCGGCCAGCAGCTGGTTCAGCGTCTGTTCCCGCTCGTCGTTGGAGACCACCGCGCCCGAGCCGGCCCGGCGCTGGCCGATCGCGTCGATCTCGTCGATGAAGATGATGGCGGGCGCGCGCTTGCGCGCCTGCTCGAACAGGTCACGGACCCGGGACGCGCCGACGCCGACGAACAGCTCGACGAAGCCGGACCCGGTGACCGAGAAGAACACCACGCCCGCCTCGCCCGCGACCGCGCGGGCCAGCAGTGTCTTGCCGGTGCCGGGCGGCCCGACCATGAGCACGCCGCGGGGCACCACCGCGCCGACCCGGCTGTACCGCTCGGGCATCTTGAGGAAGTCCACGACCTCGCTGATCTCGGCCTTGGCGCCGTCGTAGCCGGCCACGTCGGCGAACGTGGTGCTGGGCCGCTCCTCGTCGAAGATCTTGGCCCGGGACCGGCCCACGCCGAGCGCGCCCTGCAGGCCGCCGGCCGCGCCGCGGGAAAGGCGGCGGAAGAACCAGACGAAGATCAAGATGGGCAGCCCGAACACGATCAGGTAGATCAGCAGCTCGGTGCCGAAGCCATTCCCCGACGGGGCCGAGGAGACCGTTACGTTGTTGTTCTCCAGCTGGGTGAGCAGCTCCTGTCCCGCCTGCGGCGGGATGACGACGGTGAAGTTCTTCCCGTTGGTTAGCGTGCCGCTGCTCGTGCCGCCCGGTGTGCTGGAGAGCTGAACCGTCTTCACCTGGTGCGCCGACACGTCGTCGAGGAACTGGCTGTAGGTGAGGCTGGTCGAGGGCGACCGGGTGGGCAGGAGGAAGAACAGCGCGAAGATGACGACCAGCATGATCGGCCACAGCCAGTTCCGCCACGTCGGCGGCGGGGGCGGCGCGGACGGTGCGGCTTTATCCCCAGGCGGAGGCGGTTTCGCTTGCTTACTCATGGCGGCTCCTTGTGATGCCCAGTATGCCCGGTATTCGGTGGTGGCCGATCAACCGGACGGCCTGTTCGGCGTATGGTCAGCACACTCGCGGCGGACGATCAGGAAACCCTACGGGATGAGCACGGCGGCGCCGTCGAAGCGGCCGGCTTTCAGGTCGCGTTGTGCCTGGTCCGCGTGGTCGAGCGGGTACGGGTGCACGGTGATCTTCAGCTTGTGGCTGGCCGCGAAGCCGAGGAACTCGCGGGCGTCCTCCCGGGTGTTGGAGGTGACGCTGCGCAGCTGCCGCTCCTGGAACAGGTGCTTTTCGTAGTTGAGCGGCGGGATGTCGGTCAAGTGGATGCCCGCGATCGACAGGGTGCCGCCACGGTCCAGCGCGGCCAGGGCGGGCAGCACCAGGTCGCCGACCGGGGCGAACAGGATCGCGGCGTCCAGCGGCTCGGGTGGCATGCCGTCCGCCTCACCCACGGACGCCGCGCCGAGCTCGAGGGCAAGCCGCTTGGCCTGCTCGCCGCGGGTGAGCACGTGCACGGTGGCGCCGCGGGCCAGGGCCACCTGGGCGGCCAGGTGCGCGCTGCCGCCGAAGCCGTAGATGCCGAGCCGGCCTCCGTCGGGGAGTTCGGCGCGCTTGAGCGCGCGGTAGCCGATGATGCCCGCGCACAGCAGCGGGGCCAGTTCCTCGTCGGTGTAGCCCGGCGGGAGCCGGTGCGCGTAGGCGGCGGGCACGGTCATGTACTCGGCGTAGCCGCCGTCGGCGTCCCAGCCGGTGTAGGTGCTGGCCGGGCACAGGTTCTCCGCGTCGCGGCGGCAGAACTTGCAGGTGTTGTCGGTCGAGCGGAGCCAGGCGGCGCCCGCGCGGTCGCCCGGCCTGAAGCCCGCCGTGTCGCCTTCGCCTACGGCTGCGACCTCGCCCACGACCTCGTGGCCGGGGGTGACGCCGAGCTCGTGCGGCGGCAGGTCGCCCTCGGTCACGTGCAGGTCGGTACGGCACACGCCGCAGGCCAGGACCCGGAGCAGCAGCTCACCGGGTCCCGGCCGCGGCGTCTCGTCGTCCGGGTGCAGGCGCATCGGGTGGCCGGTGACCGGACCCGGCGCCTCGACATGCCAGGCGCGCATACCCGGCACGTTACTCCGTTGGGTTCGCTAGCCCTTCCGGGGCTCGCCCCGGTAAGTCCCGAAAGACCAGCGGTTCCCCTCCGGGTCACGGGCGGCGAAGTCGTGTGAGCCGTAGTCGGTGTCGTACGGCTCGGCGATGATCTCGGCACCGGCCGCCTTGGCGCGCTGGTAGACCGCGTCCACGTGGTCGGTGACCACGTAGGCGCCGAACGTCCCGGGCCGGGTCGGGGTGGCCTGCCCGTGCGCGTCGGTGTCCCCGTCGCGGACCGAGCCCAGCATGACGCCGCCGCCCTCCGGCCAGGAGAGCTGGGCGTGGTCGACCCGGTCCCCGTCGCCGTAGACCACGGTCTCCTCGAAGCCGAACGCGTCGACCAGGAACGTGATCAGCGCCCGGGCGTCGCGCGCCCGCAGCGTGGGCCAGACCTGCGGTTCCGGTGTGGATGGCATGACGTGCCTCCTTAGGTTGAACTGTGATGCTCCCAGGATTCGTCATCCAGCCAGTTCCCGGCTTGGACGTTTCGGAACTCCTCGGCCAGCCACTGGCTCGGCGGGCAGCCGGCCAGCGCGCGGAACTCCCGGGCCAGGTGGGCCTGGTCGAAGTAGCCGCAGTCGGCGGCCAGGTCCGCGAGCAGGTAATCACCGCCGGCGGTCAGCTTGCGCACCAGCAGCTTCCTGGCCCGGTCGAACCTGACGACGCGAGCGGCGGCCTTCGGCGCCAGCCCGATCTCGGCGCGGAACCGGCTGGTCAGGTGCCGCTCGCTCCAGCCGGTCCCGGCGGCCAGCTCGGACACCCGGGTCGCGCCGCCCTCCCGCAGCAGCTCGTGCCAGGCCCAGCTGACCTCCGGGGCCACGGCAGCATCAGCGGCCCAGCTAAGGCCAGCACGGCGGAGCAGGATCTCGTCCAGCACCGCGAACCGCTCCGGCCAGCCGGCCGCGCACCTGACCCGGTCGCGCAGCTCGGCGCACACGCCGCCGAGGACGGCCTCCGCGGGCAGGTCGAGGGCGGCGAGCTCGCCGGCCGGCAGGCCGAGCAGCGCCCGCGCGCCCAGCGGCCGCAGCGCCACCTGGATGCCGGACTGCGCGCCCGCGTGCGTGATCAGGGCGGGGACGGAGTGCAGGCCGCCGAGCAGGGCGCCGTACTCGCCGGGCGGCTGCCGGGGGTCGGGATGCGCCACGATCGTGAGCGGCTCGTCCAGGGTGAAGATCAGCGTCAGGTAGGGCGACGGCAGGCCCCGGTGCCTGGCCGGCGGCACCCCGCGATGCCGGTAGCCGGTGTACGCGGCCACGTAAGGGCGCAGCGGCTCCGCGGGGATCCCGCGGTGATGCTCGTCCACCGCGCCGGCTGAGGCTTCCCTGTCCGCGGCTGAACCTCCCCCGGCCCTCATACGTATTACTCAGCAGAATCCCGGTTTGCATTCAAGTGCAGGGATTCTAATTATTTGCGCTGGTAGTGACCCTGCTGCCAGAATCGGGACTCTCACCTCAGTGTACGGGGCACTGGGGATCCGTCCCGGTTCGGCGGTACGCGGAACGTTTTGGCGGTCCGCGGACGTTAACCGGGAGGGCACGTGATCATTCGTCCACTGGACCGCGACACCGACGTCGCGCCAGTGCCAGACGGGGGAAGTGATGCAGCCGTGATAACCGCCAAGCGCGCGGAGCCCGCCGCGGAGCCAGCTCAGCTCGAGCTGTCCTGCCGTACCGGCGCGAACGGATACCAGATAGTCAGCGTGGCCGGCGAGCTCGACATCGCAACGGCCGAGCAGGCCTACTCCTACCTCAGCGAGGTCATCGACGGCCGAACGGCACCGGTCACGGTGGACCTGTCCGGCCTGACCTTCTGCGATGCCTCCGGGCTCGGGGTGCTGGCCCGCGCCGCGCGGTACGCGCGGCAGAAGGGCCGCCAGCTCGCGCTGGCCTCGGCCCGCCCGTCGCTGCTGAAGATCATGCGGATCACCGGCCTGGACCGGGCGTTCCCCGAGCTGCACCCCACGGTGAGCGCGGTCTCGGCCTGAGCGCGGCAAATCTTCGCTCCACGACAGATCGATGCATCGTGACCGTGGAGGATACTGGCTACTCGCGTTAAGTTTGGAGTGCTTCCGGCGTTAAATCTGACAGTACGCGCATGCGGAGGGACTCCCACATGTCCGAAGACGTTCAAGGGCAGACCACCGACGAGGCATCGGAATCTTCCGAGTCTTCCGAGGCAACGATCGCCGTTCACTGGCGCGAGGAAGGCTATATTCCGCCGCCGCCGAAATTCATCGGCCAGGCGAACGCCTCGGACCCCGCCATCCTGGACCGCTTCGCGGAAGAGAACTTCCCGGAGTGCTTCAGGGAATACGCCGACCTGCTGCACTGGGACGAGTACTGGCACACCACCCTGGACACCAGCAACCCGCCGTTCTGGAAGTGGTTCGTCGGCGGCAAGCTGAACGCCAGCTACAACTGCGTCGACCGGCACCTGGCCGGGGACCGGAACAAGGCCGCGCTGATCTGGGTGCCCGAACCCGAGGATGAGGCCGACGCCGTCATCACCTATCAGGAGCTCTACCGCCGGGTGAACGAGTTCGCCGCGGTGCTCCAGGACCTCGGCGTCCAGGCGGGCGACCGGGTCACCCTGCACATGCCGATGGTGCCCGAGCTGCCCGTGACCATGCTGGCCTGCGCCCGGCTCGGCGTCGTGCACTCCCAGGTGTTCGCCGGGTTCAGCGGCGGCGCCTGCGGCGGCCGCATCGCCGACTCGGGCAGCAAGATCCTCATCACCATGGACGGCTACTACCGCAGCGGCGACCTGCTCGACCATAAGGTCAAGGCGGACGAGGCGGTCGAGGCCGCTCGCAAGGAGGGCCAGGAGGTCGACAAGGTCCTGGTCTGGCGGCGGTTCCCCGGCCAGTACTCGGCCAAGACCCCCATGGTGGAGGGCCGTGACGTCTTCGTCGACGACCTGCTCGCCGACCACAAGGGCGCGGTGGTCGAGCCGGTCTCCATGCCGGCCGAGGCGCCGCTGTTCCTGATGTACACCAGCGGCACCACCGGCCGCCCCAAGGGCTGCCAGCACTCCACTGGCGGCTACCTGTCCTACGTGGCCGGGACGTCCAAGTTCTACCAGGACATCCACCCGGACGACACGTACTGGTGCATGGCCGACATCGGCTGGATCACCGGCCACTCCTACATCGTGTACGGCCCGCTCGCGCTCGGCACCACCACCGTGCTCTACGAGGGCACGCCGAACTACCCGGACGCCGGGCGTCCCTGGCGGGTCGCGGAGCGGCTCGGGGTGAACATCTTCCACACCTCCCCCACCGCGATCCGGATGCTGCGCAAGGTCGGCCCGGACGAGCCAGCCAAGTACGACTACCACTTCAAGGCCATGACCACGGTGGGCGAGCCGATCGAGCCCGAGGTCTACCGGTGGTACTTCAGCACCGTCGGCAAGGGCGAGGCGATCATCACCGACACCTGGTGGCAGACCGAGACCGGCGGCTTTATCGGCACCGGGCTGCCCGGCCTGTTCCCCATGAAGCCGGGCAGCTGCGGCCCGGCCGCGCTCGGCATCTACCTCGACATCCTGGACGAGAACGGCGACTCGATCCCCAAGGGCAGCGGCAAGGCCGGCAACATCGTGTCCCGCGCCCCGTGGCCGGGCGTCTTCCAGACCATCTGGGGCCAGCCCGAGCGGTTCGTGTCCACGTACTTCGAGAAGTACAACAAGGACAAGGACAGCACGGACTGGCACGACTGGCCGTACTTCGCCGGGGACGGCGCGGTGCAGTCCGAGGACGGCTACTTCCGCATCCTGGGCCGGGTGGACGACGTGATCAACGTGGCCGGGCACCGGCTCGGCACCAAGGAACTCGAGTCGTCCGCGCTGTCCGTGGAAGAGGTCGCCGAGGCCGCGGCGGTCCCCGTCGTCGACGACGTACGCGGCCGGGTGGTCGAGATGTACATCGCGCTCAAGCCGGGCAACGAAGCCAGCGCCGAGATCGAGGGCAAGGTCAAGACCGCGATCGAGACCGACATCGGCAAGATCGCCCGGCCGAAGAACATCTGGATCGTGCCGGACATGCCCAAGACCAGGTCCGGGAAGATCATGCGCCGGGTGATCGCCTCGGTGTCCAACTTCACCGACGTCGGGGACATCACCACGCTGGCCAACCCCGAGGTCGTGGACAAGATCCGGGATCAGGTGCAGAGCGCCAAGCGCGCCAAGGGCGAGGAGCCGCGCGAGCTGAGCGAGACCGAGGAGCACGAGATCAAGACCTACGGCGAGCAGGAGTAAGCCGACCGCGTGCGGCGGGCCACCGTAGTCGGGTGGCCCGCCGCACGTCGTTCTTAGCGGCCGAACGGCCGTGGCGCGTGCCCCCGCTACCGGCTCGCGGGCTCGCCGACCTCGACCGTCAGGTCGTCGTGCAGGAACGACAGGTAGCCGCTGACGGCGGCGGAGTCGCCTTCGGCCTGCGGGTAGGACCAGACGGCGTCGGCGAGCTTGCGGTCGCCCGCGCTGATCGTCCAGTAGGAGGCCGTGCCCTTGTAGGGGCACACGGTGTGCTTGTCGCTCTCCTCCAGCAGGTCCTGCCGGACGTCGGCGGCCGGGATGTAGAAGCGGTTCGGCAGGCCGGTCTCGGAGAGCAGCAGCGGACTGGTCGTCTCGGCCAGCACGGTGTCGCCGAGCAGGACGCGGACCGGCCGCGAGGAGCGGCGCACGTCCACCCGGTGGTACGGGTCGCGGAGGTGGCCCTCGACGCGCTCGTCCTCGTCGTACCACTCGTCCATGGCGTTCCAGTAGAAGCCGGCGTAGCCCTCGAGCCAGCCCGCCTCGTCGTTCGGCTCCGGGTAGCCCCAGATCGCGTTCTCCGCGACCTGGCCGCCCGCGGTCACCGTCCAGTAGGACGCGGTGCCCTTGAACGGGCAGTAGGTGTGGTGATCGGTGGGCTGGATCAGGTCGGCCCTGATGTCGTCCAGTGGCACGTACACCTGCGGCGGCAGCCCGGTCTCGTGCAGGAGCATGGCGCGGGTCGTATCGAAAACGGTCTGGCCGCCGAGGACCGCCCGCAACCGGCGCGGGAACCCCTGCATCAGCAGCTTGTGCGCGGGACCGTCGATTCGGTAGTTCACGGTCTCTGGCGCCGAACCGGACAGCGGGCCGGAGGAAAAGGTCAGGGACATCAAATCTCCTCGCAAATCGTCGACGGCTATGACAACCGGCGCGAGCGTCCCCTCCATTCCGGCACGCGTGGATATCCGGACGCCGCGATCAGAGGTCGGCGGGGGTGGTGAAGTCGGTTAGGCGGGCCTGGCCGGGCGCTAGGTCGGCCCAGTCGCCGGGGAAGTCGAGCACGGCCACGGCGGCGGTGGGGAACCTGATCGGCGCGTCGTCGCCGTCCGGCGGCAGGGCCAGGCTGGTGGCCAGCTCCGATACGCCCGGGTTATGCCCGATGAGCAGCGCCGTCCGCGACGTGGCGGGCAGCTCCATGACCAGGTAGAGCAGCGTCGTCGCGCTGGCCGCGTAGGCTCGCGGCTCGAAGGTCACCGACGGGGAGCCGCCCAGTTCCCGCGCCACCCGGTCCCAGGTCTGCCGGGTGCGGCGCGCGTCGGAGCAGATCACGGTGTCGGGCAGGTACCCGTGCTCGCGCAGCCAGCGGCCGATCTTCGGGGCGTCGCGGCGCCCGCGCTTGGCCAGCGGCCGGTCCCGGTCGGGCACGTCCGGCCAGTCGGATTTGGCGTGGCGGAGCAGGATCAGCCGCCGGGTGCCCGTCATAGCCAGCCCGTTCGGATCATGTCGGTATCCTGCCCGTGCGGGAGCATGTCACGCGCCCGGGTCCGGGCGGACCAGTACGAAGTTGATCGCGGTGGCCCGCATCACCGTCGCGCCGTCGGTGTTGGCCGCCTCCACCATGGTCTTGACGATGCCGCGGTCGGGTTTGCTCACCGACCGACGGGACTCGACAACCGTGGCCCGGACACGGAGCGTATCGCCCGGTCGCACCGGATGCGGCCAGCGGAGCTCGTCCAGGCCGGCGCTGCCCAGGCTCGACTCCGCGGCCAGGTAGTTCTCCACGAGCAGGCGCATCACGAGGGCGGCGGTATGCCAGCCGCTGGCGATCAGCCCGCCGTACGGACCGGCCGCCGCGGCCGCCGGATCGACGTGAAACGGCTGCGGATCGAATTCCTTGGCGAAAGCAATGATGCTAGCTTGGTCGATGCTGACGCTGCCGCACTCGTAGGTGGCCCCGAGCAGGTAGTCCTCGAAATAGCTCAGCCCGTGATCGTTCATCCTCGCAGTATCGCAGCCCCGCTGACCTGCGAGCTTATAGATCACAGATGAGTCACAGAAATACTTCAATTTACCTGCGAGCCGCGGACAGTTGCTGCCATGCTTCCGCAGACGGCACAGACGACCGAAAGCGAAGAAAAGCCACATCGGTCACACGCAGTGAGCACGAAGGCCCGCCGAACGTCTCCGCCCCCCGGGACGAGTACGCGGGCGCGGAAACTACTTGGGGAGTTCTGTGGACTCATCGCACCTGCACCGCCGCCCGCACAAGATCCGACGAACGGGCCGGCACGCCACCCCGTCGCAAGTAGAGAAGGTAGCCGGGACGGCAGCCAAGGCCGCCCCCGCGGTAGCGATCGCCGGCGCGCTGGTCGCGCTGCCGCAGTCGGCCCACGCCGAGGTGAAGACGCCGGCCAAGGCTACCGCCGTGACCGAGCAGGCGCACACTGCCGCCCTGGTCAAGAAGGCCGCGGCCAGCCGCACGTACACGGTCCGCTCGGGCGACACGCTGTCCGCGATCGCGAAGCGGTTCTACGGCAACGCGGCCCACTGGACGTGGATCTACGCGGCGAACCGGTCCAAGATCCACAACCCGAACAGCATCTTTGTCGGCGAGAAGCTGACCATCCCGAGTCACGCGCCGACCGGCACCGCGGCTTACACGCCGCGGCACGCCAAGAAGCCGCAGAGCACCGTGCTGACGTCCTCGGCGAAGAAGCTGAGCGGCAACCTCGGCTGCTCCGGCCTGGAGGCCCTGTGGAAGGCGGCGGGCGGCGCGCCCGGCTCGGCGTTCATCGCGGCCGAGATCGCCATGGCCGAATCCGGCGGCAGGCAGTACGCCCACAGCCCGACCAACGACTTCGGCTACTGGCAGATCAACGGCGTCCACGGAGCCATGGCCACGTACAACCCGATCGGGAACGCCAAGGCCGCGATCGCCATCTCCAGCAACGGGCGCAACTGGCGCCCGTGGACCACGTACGTCACCGGCGCGTACCGCGGTCGCTGCTAGGCCCCCTGGTAAAGAGTTCCGGGTCCCTTTCCGCGCCACGTAGGTTCGGCACTATGGATACACCGGACGTGCTCGCCTGGCGGGACGGGTACATCGAGGCCCTGGACCAGACCGCGCTGCCGCATCAGGTCCGCACCCTGCGCATCACCACGGTGGACCAGCTGGTGGAAGCCATCACCACGCTGGCCGTCCGCGGTGCGCCGGTGCTCGGCGCGGCCGGGGCCCTCGGCGTCGCGCTGGCCGTCCGCCAGGGCGACCGCGAGGGCTGGGACGCCGCCCGGCTGGACGCCGAGGTCAAGCGGATCGCCGACGCCAGGCCGACCGCCGTCAACCTCCGCCGCGAGGTGACGGCGGTCGCGGGCAGCATCCCGCAGGGCCGCGCGGCCGTCGAGGCGGCGGCCCTGGCCGTGGTCGATTCGTCCGCCACGGCCAGCGAGCAGATCAGCCGGCGCGGCGCCGACTGGCTCAGGCAGACCTGCGGATCGGGGCGGCTCCGCATCCACACCCACTGCAACACCGGCAGCCTGGCCTGCCTGGGATGGGGCACGGCCTTGGGGGTGATCCGGGCCCTGCACGCCGACGGCGCGCTGGCGCACGTGATCGTGGACGAGACCAGGCCGCTGCTCCAGGGCGCCCGGCTGACCTGCTGGGAGCTCGGCCAGCTCGGCATCGAGCACCGGCTGGCCTGCGACGGGGCGGCGCCGTTCCTGATCAGCCAGCACCTGGCCGACGCGGTGGTGGTCGGCGCCGACCGGGTGGCGGCCAACGGCGACGTGGCCAACAAGATCGGCACCTATAGCCTGGCCCTGGCCGCGCGGGCGGCGGGCATCCCGTTCCTGGTCGCGGCGCCCGAGTCCACCCTGGACTCCTCGACACCGTCCGGCGCGGCGATCCCGATCGAGCTGCGGGCGGACGAGGAGGTCACCGGGCAGGCCGCGCCGGCCGGGACCCGGGCGCTCAACTTCGCGTTCGACATCACCCCGGCCGAGCTCGTCTCCGCGGTGGTGACCGAGGAGCGCCTTATCCTGCCGGCTACCCCTCGTCCGCCCGCTGGAAGCTGAACTGGCCCTGCGCGTCGGCGAAGCCGCAGGCGCGGTAGACGCGGATGGCTTCCTCCGCCGGGTCGGCCACGATGACGAGCGTGCCCGCGCCGAACGCCTCGGCCGCGTAAACGCCGGCCCGCCAGACCAGCGTCCCGGCCAGGCCGCGGCGGCGGGCTCCGGGGTCGGTCTCGACGTCCTGGTAACGGGCCAGCCCGCCGCCGGTGTCGCACATCCCGAGCTGAGACAGCAGGCGGCCATCGGTGAACGCGCCGAACCAGGCCGCCCGCCCCGACTGGGTGAGCCGGCGCCTGGCCCTGGCCCGCCGCTCCAGGTAAGGCCCGCCGTCGCCGTAGCAGCGGATGCCCAGGTCGCGCGATTGCTCCCAGTCGTCGTCGGATTCCAGCCGCCGGATCTCGGCTTCGGTGTTCTGGCGCGGCGGCGGCTGGACCGCGGCGCAGCTCAGCACGGTGGCGCGCTCGAACTCCAGGCCCGCGGCCAGGAACTCGGGCGGTACCTGCGCGGGCTCACGCCCGGTGTCCACGCCCAGCGCGAGGTGCCCGGCCTGCGGGAACTCGGCGGCAAACCGGGCCAGCCAGCCGTCCCCGGTGCCGGGCTCGGGCCAGCCGGCGAGCAGCAGGAAGTTGCCCCACCAGAAGGTGGGGTTGTCCGGGCTGCGGACGACCGTGTAGTCGCCGCGGTCGGTAACCTCGGCACCTTCGAGCGCGCGCAGTGCCAGGTCGGTACGGAAGCCGAGCGACGTCACCTGCATCGCTCGAGCCTAGCGGGCGCCAGCGTCCTCGGCCGCGTAAGCGGTCCGCAGCGCGTGCAGGAACGTCTCGGCGGACTGCGCGCCGGAGACGCCGTACGTGCGGTCGATGACGAAGAACGGCACGCCATTGGCGCCCAGCATGCGGGCTTCGTCGAAGTCGGCGCGCACCGCGTCGGCGTACTCGTCGCTGGCCAGCACGGCGCGCACCCGGGGCTCGTCCGCGCCGGCCTCGGTGAGCAGGCGGGTCAGGGTGTCCTGGTCGGACAGGTCGGCGCCCTCGGTGAAGTGCGCACGGAGCAGCCGTTCCTTGGCCGCGTCGCCGACGCCGACGTCAGCGGCCAGGTGCAGCAACCGGTGCGCATCCAGCGTGTTCACGGTGAGCGCCGCGCCGAAGTCGAAGTCGAGGCCCTCGGCCTTGGCTAGTTCGGCCACCCGGGTGGTCATCGCGGTGGCCTGCGGGCCGAACCGCCGGGCCAGGTAGTCCAGGGTGGGCACCGCGGTGCCGGGCGGGGTGTCCGGGTTCAGCTGGAAGCTCCGCCAGGTGACCTCGACGTCGGCGGCGTGCTCGAACTGGCCCAGCGCGCGCTCCAGCCTGCGCTTGCCGATGTAGCACCAGGGGCAGACGACGTCGGACCAGATCTCGATTCTCATGGCTGCGGCTCATCTGCCTCGGCCGCGGGCACGTGGCAGACCCCGTCGGCGCAGGCGGCCGCGTCCTGGTCGCCGAGCGCGATGAGCGGTGCCGAGGGCTCGCTGGCGTCCGTTCGGTTCATATTGACCCCTCAACCCGGCTTCCGGCCGGCTTGTTCCGTGAGACGGTAGGTTCTTTTTGTGGCGAAGGAGCGGTTGCAGCAGGTCGGGTTCGCCGGGCTGATCGGCGCGGTGGCCGGGGCCACGCTGACGGCGCACCGGGGGCGCGCGGCGGCGGCCGTCGGCGCGCTGGCGGGCGCGGCGGGTCTGGGCGCGGCGGAGGCGGTGGCGCGGGCCAGGCAGCGGCCGGGCGAGATCCCCGCGCTGTGGTCGCGGATCCTGGCGAGCGGCGCGCTGGCGGCCCCGCTCGGCTGGGCGGCCGACCGGCTGACCGGGGCGGGACCGGTTCCGGTGGCCACGGTGGCGGGCGCGGCGGCCGGGGCCATCGGGTTGCGCCCGCAGAAGGTCCTGCTCGGGCCGGTCGTGGGCGCGCTGATCGGGCTGGGCCTGGGACGGAGCGGGCAGCGGGCGGGTTCGGTGGCCGCGGCGGCGGCCGTCGTCGGGTTCCGGGTGAGCTCGGCCGTGCTGTTCCGCGATCCCCAGCTGAGCCTGCTCGCCGAGCGGGCGACGGCCGAGGACCTCCCGTTCGTGGTGCCGCTGGCCAGCCAGACCCGGTACGTCGGCACCGACTACGTCCGGTCGCTGGCGCAGGTGCTGGGCGGCACGTACACGCCCGAGGTGGCCGACATCGGCATCGTGGCCTCGCTGGACGAACTGGCCGGGCCTTCCTTCGACCCGGCCGGAGTGGACCCGCTGGTCCGCGAGTTCTACGAGCACACCACACGGTTCGCCCTCGACATCGTGCCGGAGTGGCGGCTGTGGGTGCGCCCGGGCTACCTGCTCTACCGGACGGTGCTGGCCCGCCCGCTCGGCCAGGCCAACGTGCCGATGAGCCAGCGCGAGGCCCAGCACGGGGTGCGCAGCCGGATCGACACCATCAGCGACGTGGAAGGCACGGTGTCGGTGCGCGGCTGGATCCGGTCCCGCGCCGACACCGGTGAGCCCATCTACGTGGGCATCTACACCACCTACCGGCACGAGGGGCGCGGCTACGTCAGCGTCGGCTTCCCGCTGCCGCAGGCCAGCTTCACCGCGACGCTGCTGCCGCGGGCCCGGCCGGGAGGCGGGCTGGTGCTGGACAGCCACAGCGAGCTCGATCAGCCGGGCCATTACCTTACTTATATAGACGCGCAGACGGCCGAGCTGACCACGGTCGCGGTGCCCGGGTTCGCCGAGCGGCTCGACGTCTACGTCGAGGCAGGCGAACTGCGGGCCGAGCACGCGTTCTGGGTGTTCGGCCTGCCGTTCCTGATCCTGCACTACCGGATCACCCGCAAGCCCCGGTTAGTTCTGGACCGGGAGGAGCTCGCGGACGAAGCCGTCGAGGAAGGGGCCGAACGGTCCCGGGCTCGCCGGCCGCACCACGAACTTGCTCAGCCCGGCCTCGACGTACTGCCCGAGCATCCGGCGGGCATCGTCCCAGCCGCGGGCGACCAGCGTCGCCGGGTCGGCCTCGGGACGGCGGCGGCGGATCGAGGCCAGCAACGCGTCCGGGATGCCGTTGAAGGTCACCGGCAGGCTGAGCCCGAAGTGGTCCTCTTCCACCTCGCGGTCCGCCCCGGCCGCGGCGTGCTGGATTTCCTTCACCGCCGCGCCGGCCTCGGCCGGGGTCAGCAGCGAGCCGAGCCACCCGTCGGCCAGCCGCCCCACCCGGCGGAGCGCGGCCGGCGCCGAACCGCCCAGCCAGATGTCGAGCGGCTTGGCCGGCCGCGGGCTCACGGTGGCGCCTGACACCGAGAAGAAGCGCCCCGCGAAGTCGACCTTCTCGGTCGTGAGCAGCAGCCGCAGCAGCTCCAGCGACTCGTCGAAGACGGCGGCCCGGTGGCCGGAGGGGACGGGAAACAACGGCCGTTCGGCGTCCTGGGCCGGCCTCAGCCCGAACACCGGCAGCACCCGGCCGGGGGCCAGCCCGGCCAGCGACGCGAGCTGCTTGGCCACCAGTACCGGATGCCGGCCCGGTAGCACGGAGATCCCGCTGCCCGCCTTCAGCCGGCGGGTCCGGGCCAGCGCGAACGCCATGCCGGTGAACGGCTCCACCACCGGGGAGTACACGGTCTCCGGCAGCCACAACGAGTCCACTCCGGCCTGCTCGAGCGAGTCGACCGCGGCGGCGAACTGATCGGGGGACCCGGCCGGTCCCAGGGATATGCCAATCCGGACCTTCATACTCCCATGGGATCACAGGGTCCGGGCGGCGCAGCTGCCCGCGTCGGGCACTAGGATTTGTGTTGCAAATCGTAATACAATTACGGGTATGAGCACGCTTACAATCCGTACTGATCCTGAAGTGGAGAAGGCACTCGAGTCGCTTACCCGTGACGGACGGTCTCGCTCAGAAGCCGTACGGGCCGCCATCCTGGCCGCCGATCGGGAGAAGAGGCGAGCTCGGATGCGAGCCGAAGCTGAAGCCATCCGTAACGACCCCGATGAGGCGGCGGCATCGCGGCAGCTCACCGAGGAGATGGACACGATCCGTGCGTGGTGACCTGTATCAGCTGAAGGCGCCGAGGGACGCACAGGGACGCGAGCAGGCGGGGGCACGCTACGCGGTGATCGTTCAGTCGGACGACCTTCCGCTGTCGACCTGCATCGTCGCGCCTATCTCCACGGGGCGGAGGGAGGCATCATTCCGTCCCGAGATTAACGTCAACGGCACCACGACCAGGGTGATGGTTGAGCAGCTCGCAGTGGTTGACCCGCAGAAACGACTCGGTCAGTATGCCGGTCGATTGAGCCACGCGGAGATGGCCGCGGTCGATGACGCACTGCGGGCGGTTCTCGCTCTGGACTGACACCAGCGCCGGGCTAGCGGCGGCGGACGACGAGGACGGCGGAGTCGACCTGGGGCGGCGGGCGGAAGGCGCGCCGGGGCACGGGTGCGCCCATGCTGACCCGGAAGCCGCGGGTGCGGCGGGACGCGTGCTTGCGTACCGCGGCGCGCTGCAGCACCAGGTCGGCGGCGACCAGCCGGGAGCCCGGCGCGAGCAGCAGGCCGAGCAGGCCGGCCGTGATCCCGTACGGCGGGCTGGCCACGACCCGGAACGGCCGGCCGGGCAGGCGCAGGCTGGCGGCGTCCGTGTGCACGACCGTGACCTCGGGAAACTGATGGCGGAGCCGTTCCGCGCGCGCCGGGTGCAGCTCGACCGCGACGACCCGGGCACCCGCCCGGATCAGGGGTGCGGTGAGCGCGCCCTCGCCCGCCCCGATGTCGAGGACGAGCTCGCCGGGGCGGATCCCGGCCTGCGCGACGATCCGCGCCGCCCACTCATGATCGAGCCGGTGCCATCCCCAGGCCCGGCGAGACGTCCCGGTGGCGGCGGACACGGCGGACCATGACCATGCAGCAGCTCATGCCGCGACGGTAGCCTCCCGTGACCGGCCGGCCAACTGATTTTCCGGCGGAGGGTATGCGAGGCTAGGGCGGTGAGCAGGAGCGAGGCCGACCTGGTGCTGGCGGGCGGCAAGATCAGGACGCCGGCGCACCCGTCCGGGTTCGTCTCGGCGCTGGCCGTCACGGACGGGATCATCCAGGCCGTGGGCAGCGACGACGAGATACGGGAGCTGACCGGGCGGCGGACCCGGGTGATCGACCTGCGCGGGCGGCTGGCGCTGCCGGCGTTCGGGGACGCGCACGTGCACCCGGTCGGCGGCGGGCTGGAGAGCCTGCGCTGCAACCTGGTCGGGCTGCGGTCCCGGCAGGAGTGCCTGGAGGTCGTGGCCGAATACTGCGCCTCACTGTCTCCGGGCGCCTGGGTGACCGGCGGCGGGTGGACCATGTCGGCCTTTCCCGGCGGGCTGCCGACAGCGGCCGACCTGGACACGGTGACCGGCGGGCGGCCCGCCTTCCTGCCGAACCGGGACCACCACAGCGCCTGGGTGAACACCGCGGCCATGACGATCGCGGGCATTGACGCTCGCACCCCGGACCCGGCCGACGGGCGGATCGAGCGGGACGAGTCCGGGCGGCCGACCGGCGCGCTGCACGACGGGGCGATGCGCCTGGTCGCGGCGCAGGCGCCCGCGGCCACCGACGCCGAACTCCTCACCGGGCTCGTCGCGGGCCAGTCGCACCTGCACTCGCTGGGCATCACGAGCTTCCAGGACGCGTGCGTGGGCGCGGCGGGTGAGCTGGGACTGCCGGACTCGTTCGGCGCGTACCTGATGGCGGCCGACTACGGGATGCTGGACAGCCACGTGACTGCCGCCCTGTGGTGGGACCGGGACCGCGGCCTCGGCCAGATCGACGACCCGCTGGCCCGGCGCGAGCGGGCTACCGACGGGCGGTTCCGGGCCACCACGGTCAAGCTGATGCTCGACGGCGTGTGCGAGACGTTCACCGCCGCGATGTCCGCGCCGTACCTGGACCGGGCCGGTCATCCCACGGATCATTCGGGACGCCTGTTCATCGAGCGTGAGGAGCTGTTCGAGGCGGCGCGGCGGCTGAGCGCGGAGGGATTCCAGCTGCACTTCCACGCCATCGGCGACCTCGCGGTGACGACCGCGCTGGACGCCCTGGCCGCGCTGCCGGCCGAACAGCGCCAGGCCGCGCGGCACCACCTGGCGCACCTGCAGTTCATCACCCCGCGGGACATGGGGCGGTTCGCCGAGCTCGGCGTGGTGGCCAACTTCCAGCCGTTGTGGGCGTGCGCGGAGATCCAGATGGAGGAGATGACGCTGCCGTTCGTCGGGGCGGAGCGGGCCCTGTGGCAGTACCAGATCGGCTCGCTGCTGGGGCTGGGCACCCGGATCGCGTTCGGCAGCGACTGGCCGGTGTCCAGTGCGGACCCGCTGCAGGAGATCCACGTGGCGGTGAACCGGGTGCTGTCCGAGCGGCTCGGGCGGCCGGGCATGCCGGAGTGCGAGAACCCGTTCCTGCCCGATCAGGCGATCACCGTGGACGCGGCCGTCGACGCGTTCACCTCGGGGGTGGCGTGGGTGAACCACGCCGAGGAGGTGACCGGCCGGCTGCTGCCGGGGATGCGTGCCGACGTGGCAGTGCTCGACCAGGACCTTTTCACGATCCCGCCGCGCGACATCGGGAGCACCTCGGTGGTCGCGACGGTGGCGGGCGGGACCGTGGTCTACGGCGACCGGTAGTTTCACGCGTTGTTAGGTCACCCGCTCGTGACCTGGCCGCCGGGATGTGCTGTGCTTGTCCTGTGACCAGTGCACTCGACAATCCTTTCAACGCGCTCCCGGTGGACTGGGCGTCCGACCCGGAACTGCTGGCGGGCCTGCGGGTCGACGACGACGACGAGCACGACGACCCCGTCCTGCGGTGGCCGGACGGCCGGGTCGTCGACACCTGGCGCGAGGACTACCCGTACTCGGAGAAGATGACCCGGGACGAGTACGAGTACCTCAAGCGCCCGCTGCAGATCGAGCTCGTCAAGCTGCAGAACTGGGTGAAGGACACCGGGCAGCGGATCGTGCTCGTGTTCGAGGGCCGCGACGCGGCCGGCAAGGGCGGCACGATCAAGCGCTTCACCGAGCACCTCAACCCGCGCGGCGCCACGGTCGTGGCCCTGGTCAAGCCGACCGAACGGGAACGGTCCCAGTGGTACTTCCAGCGCTACGTGCCGCACCTGCCCGGCGCCGGCGAGATCGTCATGTTCGACCGCTCCTGGTACAACCGGGCGGGCGTGGAGCGGGTGATGGGCTTCACCACCGATAAGGAGTACTGGGAGTTCATGCGGGAGGCGCCGGAATTCGAGCGCATGCTGGTCCGCTCCGGGCTGCACCTGACCAAGTTCTGGTTCTCGGTGACCCCGGCCGAGCAGCGCACCCGGTTCATCATCCGCCGCATCGACCCGGTCCGGCAGTGGAAGCTGAGCCCGATGGACATCGAGTCGCTGGACAAGTGGGAGGGGTACACCGAGGCCAAGGAGGCGATGTTCCACTACACCGACACCGAGTGGGCCCCGTGGATCGTGGTCAAGAGCAACGACAAGAAGCGGGCCCGACTGCAAGCGATCAGGCACGTGCTGGCGAAGTTCGACTACGAGGGCAAGGATCTGGAGGTCCTCGGGGAGCCGGACAAGGCCATCATCGGGCCGCCCTCGGTGATGTCCGAGCACGACCCCGACCTGGTCTTCCCGGAGCTGTAAGCCTATGGCTTACGAGGAAATCCGCGGGCCCGGGGAGCTGCGGGACCTGCTGGGGCTGCCCAGCGGGCGGGCGGTGACCAAGGAGCGGACCAGGCTGCACGCGGTGGACCGGGAGTGGCTGGCCGTCTCGCCGTTCTGCGTCCTGGCCACCTCCGACGCCGACGGCAACTGCGACGCCTCCCCCAAGGGGGACCCGGCCGGCCACCTGGTGCACGTGCTGGACGACACCACGGTCGCGATAGCCGAACGGCCGGGCAACAAGCGGGCCGACGGGTACTTCAACATCCTGGCCAACCCGCACATCGGGATCATCTCGCTGATCCCCGGCCGGAACGAGACGCTGCGGATCAACGGGCGGGCCCGGCTGGTGCGCGACGCGCCGTTCTTCGACGAGCTGGCGGTCCGCGGGCGGCGGCCGATCCTGGCCCTGCTCGTCGACGTGGAGCAGATCTTCTTCCACTGCCCCAAGTCGTTCCTGCGGTCGAAGCTGTGGGACCCGGATTCCTGGCGGCCGGACGCGCTGCCGTCACACGCCACCTTGACCAAGCGGGTGATGGAAACGCCGGAGACGCTGGAAGAGCTGGAGGAGCACTACGCCCTGGCGAACTACTCCAGGCTGCTGTACTGAGTGTTTTACTGCATTACTGCGATGACCTGGCGGGGGCGAAGCGGAGCGGGGCGAGGCGGATGGCGGGAGACGGCCGGCGGGTGAGCGTGCTGGGGGTGCCGACGAGCGCGGGCTCGCACAACCCCGGGCAGGAAAAGGCCCCGGCCGCCTGGCGCGCGGCCGGCCTGATCGGCGAGCTGCAGGCGGCCGGCCTGGACGTGGAGGACCGCGGCGACCTGGAGGCCACGCCGTACCGCCCGGTCGAGCCGGACGGCGGCCTGCGGGACACCGACCGGGTGGCCGAGGTGATCCGCCGGGTCGCGGCCGAGGTGGCGGCGATCCGCGCGGCCGGGCGGCTGCCGCTGGTCCTGGGCGGCGACTGCACGATCACGCTGGGGGCGCTGGACGGGTTCGGCGGGGGCGGCCTGGTGTATTTCGACGGCGACGCGGACCTGACCACCCCCGAGCGCAGCGCCTCCGCCGTGGCCGACACCATGGGCATGACCCACATGCTCGGCGGCGGGTCGCCGCGGCTGGCCCGGCTCGGCTCCCGGTACCCGCTGCTGCGGCCGGGGCAGGTGGTGCTGTTCGGCTTCGACCCGGCCGAGCTGGACACCGGCGAGTGGACCGAGCTGGTATCCCGGCACCTGTACGCGGCCCCGGCGCCCGCGGTGCGGGCCGACCCGGCGGGCGAAGCCCAGCGGGCTCGCGGCTACCTGGACCGCCGCAGTGTCTCCTACCTGGTTCATTTCGACGTGGACGTGCTGCACACCGGGCTGTTCCCGCTGGCCAACTACCCGCACTTCGCCGGGCTCACCCTGGATGAGGTGAGCGCGTGCCTGAACGAGTTCGCCCGCGGGGAGAGGTTCGGCGGGCTGGTGATCACGGAGGTGAATCCGGACCACGATCCATCGGGTCAGCTGCTCAAGGCACTGACCGCCCGGGTGGTCCGAGCGCTCGCGCCTGCTCGATGAGGGCCCGGGCGGCGGGGTTAGCTGCGGGGGCGCAGCGCCAGGCGAGTTCAAGCCGGGACCTGAGCTGCGGGTCGGTGAGGCGAAGAATCCCAGGCCCGTTCGGTATCGAAGCCGGGACTACGGCCAGTCCCAGGCCCCGGCCGGCCAGCTCGACCACCATGGGCAGGGCGCTGGCCTCGAACACGATCCGCGGCGTGAACCCGGCGGCGGCGCAGGCGGCGTCGAGCGCCGCCCGCACGCCGGTGCCGCGGGGCAGGCTGACCAGCGGCAGGTCGCGCAGCTGGCGGATCGTGATCGCCCCGGCCCCGGCTCCGGCCCCGGCCCCGGCTCCGGCGAGCGGGTGGCCGGGGGCCGCCACCGCGACCAGTTCCTCGTCCACGAGGACCACGCTGTCGATGTCCGCCGGAGTCTGTTCCGCCCAGCCGATCAGGGCGAGGTCCAGCCGGCCGTCCCTGAGCCGCTCGACCAGCCGGTCGGAGTTGTCCTCGACCAGCGCGATGGCGACGCCCGGGTGGCGGTCGTGGAAGCCGGCGAGGAGTTCGGCCAGGACCGGCAGCGCGCACCCGCTGACCATGCCCACCGTGACCTGCCCGCGCACCAGGCCGGCCAGGTCGTCGACGGTCAGCCGGGCGTTCGCCACCGCGTCCAGCGCGGCCCGCGCGAACGGGAGGACGGCCGATCCCACCTCGGTCAGCCGGACCGAACGGCCGGACCGGTCCAGCAGTTGCTGGCCGAGCTCGGACTCCAGCCGGCGGACCTGCGCGCTCACCCCGGGCTGCGCCACGTGCACCCGGCTCGCCGCCCGAGTGAAACTGGCCTCCTCGGCGACCGCCACGAAATACTCCAGCTGGTGAAGTTCCATAACTGGTGATTCTAGGTGGTGGCCATTGGGTGGCCCACTGCTTATGGCCCGGTGCTTATGCCCCGCGGCGACGGGGACACTGAGGATATGGACCGCGAAGGCGCGGAGACCCAGCTGCGGCTGCTGGCCGAGGCCGAACTGCGCCACGCGACCACGCGCCCCGCCGATCGCGGCCTGCTGAATGACTGCCACTCCGCGCGGCTCGAACTCGTCGCCCAGGCGCTGCACGCCGCGCACGCCTTCGACATGGCCGCCGCGAACGAGATCCAGGCCGAGCTCGCGCTGGCCCTGGGCGTGCGGCAGCCGCGCCAGGGACCGGCCGGACCGGTGCCGTACGCGCAGGCGAACCTGGCGTGGGTGATGTACTCGGCCCGCTATGGCACAGCACCCCACCGGACGCCGGCACCGCACGTACCCTGGCGGGTGGTGCCGGTCGGTCAGGTGATCCGGACCCGGGCCGGCGACGTCCAGGGCGAACTGCACCTGCTGACGTACCTGCAGACGACCGCCGGCGCGCGGTT
>Ga0207662_10000278_pt1 | contig 23630 bp, 17 predicted proteins | sample KBSS33LmetaG_FD_184338 | JGI IMG/M metagenome (GOLD analysis project Ga0207662, IMG submission 184338) | Switchgrass rhizosphere microbial communities from Kellogg Biological Station, Michigan, USA - KBS S3-3L metaG (SPAdes) (version 2) | ecosystem: Host-associated > Plants > Roots >... | reverse complement strand
TCGCGCGTCAGCGCGGTCCCTGGCGGTCCCAGTCGCTCGCGCGGTGAGCGCGGGCGGCGCTCCGGGGGAGAGTCCCTCGAGGCCGAGATCGACGGGCCGGCGGCCGCGGTGTTCTCCGCGTTGCGCGCCCATCGCCTCTCCCTGTCGCGCGCGCAGGGAGTGCCGCCCTACGTGGTGGCCAGCGATCGCACGCTCCGTGAGATGGCGGTCCTCAAGCCGCGCACGCTGGGCGAGCTGATGAGCGTCCATGGCATCGGTCCGGCCAAGGCCGACCGCTACGGCCGCGGGTTCCTGGATACGGTCGCGCGCGCGTTGTCCGCGTCGGCCTGACGGCGTCAACTCGTTCCAGAACGAGTCGAGCCGATGGCCATCAACTCGGTCCGGACCGAGTTCAGCGCAAAAGAAAACGGCCGCAGGGGCACCATCGCCCACTGCGGCCGTCGAGACTGTCAAAGATTCGTTGGGAGTCTTAGATCCGCGAACCCTCCAGGAACGCCTTCAGCTTGCGCGACCGCGACGGATGCCGCAGCTTGCGCAGCGCCTTGGCCTCGATCTGCCGGATGCGCTCGCGGGTGACCGCGAACGACTGGCCGACCTCTTCCAAGGTGTGCTCGGATCCATCCCCAAGGCCGAAGCGCATCTTGATGACCTTCTCCTCGCGCGGAGTCAGGGTCTTCAGCAGCGCTTCCGTCTGCTCCTTCAGGTTGATGTTGATCACGGCCTCCGACGGCGAGACCACGTTGCGGTCCTCGATGAAGTCGCCGAGATGCGAATCCTCTTCCTCGCCGATCGGAGTCTCCAGCGAGATCGGCTCCTGCGCGATCTTGAGGACCTTGCGGACCTTCGAGACCGGGATGTCCATCCGCTTCGCGATCTCTTCTGACGACGGCTCACGGCCCAGCTCCTGGACCAGCGCGCGCGACGTGCGGATGAGCTTGTTGATCGTCTCGATCATGTGCACCGGGATGCGGATGGTGCGGGCCTGGTCGGCGATGGCGCGGGTGATGGCCTGGCGGATCCACCACGTCGCGTAGGTCGAGAACTTGTAGCCGCGCTTGTACTCGAACTTGTCGACCGCCTTCATCAACCCGATGTTGCCTTCCTGGATCAAGTCCAGGAACTGCAGGCCGCGGTTCGTGTACTTCTTCGCGATGGAGACGACCAGGCGGAGGTTGGCTTCCACCAGCTCCTTCTTGGCCGCTTCCGCGCGGATCTCGCCCTCGACCACGGTCCGCAGCTCGCGCTTGAGCTCGTCCGTGGGCGCGTCGAAGTCCTCGGAGATCGAGCGCAGGCCTTCCCGCTGGTCGCGGATCGACTTGCGCAGGATCTGGCGGTTCTCTTCCGACTTCGAGGCCTTGACCTTGACCTCGATCTTGTCGATGGTGCGCTCGGCCTCGCGGATGCGCTCGACGGACTCGCGCAGGCGCTCGACCAGGCGGCGCTTCACCGGCTCCGCGAACTCGATGCGCTGGATCGACAGCGACATGCGGATGCGCAGGCGGGCCAGCTTCCACTTCGCGCGGACGTATTTCGGCTCGCGCTTGCCGATCTCGACGAACTTCTCGCGGTACTTCAGGTACTCCTGGTGCGCCTCCGCGACCTTCGTCGTGAGCTTGAGCGTCTCCTTGATCTTGGCCGCGATCTTCTCGTCCGTGACCTCTTCTTCGTTGAAGATCACGACGTCGCGCACGGTCAGCTCGCCCGCGGCCAGCCGCTCGGCCAGGCGCGCCACTTCCTGCGCGGCCATGGGCGTGCGCGTGATGACGCGCATGACCGCCTTCTTGCCGCGCTCGATCCGCTTCGCGATCTCGACCTCGCCCTCACGGGTGAGAAGGGGCACGGTGCCCATCTCGCGCAGGTACATGCGCACGGGGTCGTTCGTCTTGTCGAGGGTCCCCGGGGTCAGGTCCAGCTCGGCGCCCTCTTCGCCTTCCTTCGCTTCGCGGAACTTCTGCTCCGAATCGACGACTTCGATGCCCATCTGGCCGAACATCGAGAAGATGTCGTCCAGCTCGTCCGAGGAGCTGATCTCGGACGGCAGCATGTCGTTCACCTCTTCGTAAAGGAGATATCCCTTCTCCTTTCCCATGGTGATGAGCTGCCGGACCTCGTCGTACTTTTCTTCGATCGACAACGCCATTTCGTTTCTCTCTCCCCTCGTTCCCTCTGTCGGTGGCCCCGGCCGCGTCCTGTGGACCCCGAGCAATTTAGACGCCCCGGACGTCCTATTCGTTACAGCTCATAAAGTTGTAATAAGTCGTGTGATCTGCAGCTTCTCGTTGAGAAGCGCCTCCTGGTCCGTCCCCGTGGCCCGGGCCAGGTCCTTCTGGATCTCCGCCATGCGCGCCTTCAAGGGTCCGCAGCGCAGCTCGCGCACGCAATCCGCGGGAGCCACCCCTCCCACGGGTACGGCCCCGACCGCGATCTCGTTGAGCAGCCGGCGGTCGTCTTCGCCCAGCTCGTCTTCCAGGCTGGCCCGGCTGACCGACTTGCCGTCGGCGGCGTGAGCCCTGGCGGCGCGGAGGATCGCGGCCGACCGAAGGTTTTCCATGTCCGGCTCGTGCAGCTCCAGGAGGGCGGCCGGCAACGTCTCTGATCCTTCGACGAGCAGGGTCAGCAGAAGTTTCTCCGCCGGCACCAGGCGCCGGTCCTGCGGCGCGGGCGGCGGAGTGGCCGGCCCGGCTTCGACACGATTCTTGACAGCCGTCGCGCGCGAGGCCAGCGCGCGCCGCAGCTCTTCGCGGGTCGCCCCTTCGTCCAGGGCGCCGCGCTCGACGATCAGCGGCAGCCAGGCCATGCGCTCGACCGCGTTGTCGATGCGGGACAGCACGGGAAGCAGGGTGTTCAAATACGCGCCCTTGCCCGCGGGCGACTTCGTGTCGTTCTCGGAGGCGGAGCGCCGGATCAGCCATTCCATGGCCGGGGGCGCGTCCGCCAGGCGCTGGCGATATGCGTCCCCGCCGTGCGCCTTCAAGAAGGTGTCCGGATCGTCGCCGGCGGGCAGCTCGACCACGTGGACCTTCAGGCCCTCCTCGAGCAGCAGGTCCAGGCTCTTGCGCGCCGCGTTCTGGCCCGCGTCGTCCTGGTCGAAGTTCACGATGACTTTCTCGGTGAAGCGGCGGATCAAACGGGCGTGCGCCGCCGTCAGCGCGGTTCCGCACGTGGCCACGATCTCGTTCACGCCGTTCTCCAACGCACGCGCGACGTCGAGGTATCCCTCCATCAATACGACGTGCCCCTCTTTACGGATCGCTTCCTTGGCCCAGGAAAGTCCGTAGAGAGTCTTGGATTTCTGGTAGACGGGGCTCTCCGGCGAGTTCAGGTACTTGGGCTCGCTGCCGTCCAGCGAGCGCGCGCCGAAGCCGACCACGCGCCCGGAGTCGTTCAAGATCGGGAACACCGCGCGGTTGCGGAACCAGTCGTACGGCTTGTTGGACTTCTGCCCCTCGCGCACGAGGCCGGCGGTCATCAGCGCGCCGACGGGGAAGCGGCGCTTCAGGACTTCGAACAGGTCGCCCCAGCTGTCCGCGGCGGCGCCGGTGCGGATGCGGCGCAGGGTCTCTTCCTTGAATCCGCGGCCGAGCAGGTACTCGCGCGCCCGGGTGCCCGGCGCCGTCCAGAGGTTGCGCTCGAAGTGCTCGGTGGCGGCGTCGAGCAGCGCGAGCATCTCGTCGCGCTCCTTGCGGTCCGGCCCCTGCTCGTAGCGGTTCTCCGGCACCTGGATGCCGAAGCGCCGTGCCACGAGCTCGATCGACTCCGGGAAGCTGACCTTCTCGTGGAGCATCGCGAACTTGAACACGTCGCCGCCCACGCCGCAGCCGAAGCAGTGGAATGCCCCGCGGTCCGGGTTCACGTTGAAGCTCGGCGTCTTCTCCTGGTGGAACGGGCACAGGCCCTTGTACGACGTGCCCATCTTCTTGAGCTGCACGTGCTCCGACACGTACCGCACGATGTCGGCCGTGCGCCGGACTTCATCGACGAAGCTGTCGGGGAAGGGCATCTATTCGCGCAGCTCCACGACGGTGACGCCGCCGCGCCCTTCGGACGCGACGTTGACTTTGGCCACGTGGGGATGGCCTTCGAGAAATTCCGCTACGGCGCGCCGCAGGATCCCTTGACCGAATCCGTGAATGACGCGCAGTTGGGAACGTTCGGCAATTGCAGCGTTGTCCAAGGCCTTATCCAACTTCGGTATGGCCTCGTCCACCGTAAGGCCCACCAGGTTGATCTCAGCGCTCGCGCCGCTGCTTTGCTTCTCGGCGACGCCCGCCGAGGCACTGGAGCGGCGGGCGGCGCCGCCCGAGCTCGCGGGCCCACCGATGGTGACGAGCTCCCGCGTGGGCACCCGCATCCGTTTGCCTGAAATGGCGAGTTCGGCTTCCTCGCCGTGCAGCCCCATCACCTCGCCCGTGACGCCGAGCGATCTCACCTTCACGCGCGATCCCAGCGCCACCGGCGCGCTCGTCTCTTCTTCGCGCTCGACGGTGCCGCCGCTCTCCGCGATCACCTCGTCCTGGGCCTGTCGCACCAGGCGCGCCACCGAGGACTTCGCCTTGGCCACCGCCGCCGCGGAGGACTTCCGTTCTTCCTCGAGCTTGCGGATCGTGTCTTCGATGGAGAGCGAGGCCTTGCGCACCGCCTCCTCGCCGCGGCGGCGCAGCTCGCGCGCGAACGTCTCGATCTCGGTCTTCTTGCGCGCGGTGATCTCCCGCTCGGCCAGCGAGGTGCGTGCTTCCGCCGATTCGATATCCAGCCGGCGCCGCGCCAGGTCCTCTTCCGCCGCGCGCAGCGTGGCCTGGTCGGCCTCGAGCTTCTTCAGGAGCGCTTCCGCCTGCGCTTCCTTGAGGTCGAGGCGCGAGCGCGCATCGCGGACCGTCTCCGCGGGCAGGCCGAGGCGCTCCGCCATCTCCAGCGCGAGCGATCGCCCCGCCGTCCCCAGTTCCAGCCGGTACGTCGGCTCGTAGGTGCGAGGGTCGTATCCGAAGGACGCGGGCGCCACGCCCGGCGTGGACTGCGCATACGCCTTCATGAGCCCGTGGTGCGTGGTGGCGATGGCCATGGCCCCGCGCTCGCGGAACATGTCCACGATGGCGACGCCGAGCGCGCCGCCTTCCGTGGGGTCCGTGCCCGCGCCCACCTCGTCGAGCAGGACCAGCGCGGGCGTGGCCAGGTCCCTGGTCATCGACACGATGTTGGCGAGGTGCGCGGAGAACGTGGACAGGTTGGCTGCGATCGACTGCTCGTCGCCGATGTCGGCGTAGATGCGGCGGAAGACGGGCAGCGAGGAGCCAGGGGCGGCCGGGATGTGCAGGCCGGACTGCGCCATGAGGGCCATCAGTCCTACCGTCTTCAGCGCGACCGTCTTCCCGCCCGTGTTGGGGCCCGAGATGACCAGGATGGACGCGCCGTCCTTGATCTCGATCGTGACCGGCACCGGCTCGCGCGTGGACCGCCGCGCGATCCCGACGCGCTCGACGACCGCGGTCATGAGCAGCGGGTGGCGGGCCTGCAGGAGCCGTAGCCCCGAGCGCGAGTCGGCCTCGATCTCGGGCGCGATGGCGTCCATGTCCCGCGCGACCAGGGCCATGGCCTGCACGAAGTCCAGCTCGCCCAGGATCTCGACGGAGCGCGACAGGTGCGGGCCGCGGTCGCGCACGCGAGAGGTGAGGGCGCGCAGGATGCGGATGACCTCCTCGCGCTCCTCCTCCGTCATCGACACGATGTCGTTGTTGACCTCGACCGCGGGCATGGGCTCGACGAAGAGCGACGCGCCGGAGCCGGACGAGCCGTGGATGATCCCGGGGACGGAGCCGCGATGCTCGGCCTTGAGGAGCAGGACGTAGCGGTCGTTGCGCGTCGTGATGAGCTTGTCCTGGAGCAGCCGGTCCGCGTCTTTGCCCTGGAGGTACGACTCCATCACGGACTGGAGCTGGGACTTCAGGCGGGCGAGCGTGCGGCGGATCTCGGCCAGGCGGGGCGAGGCGTTGTCCGCGACCTCGCCGCCGGGCAGGATCGCGCGGCGGATGGCGGAGGCGATCTCGGTCTCGTCGCTGACGCCGGAGGCGAGCTGCGCGAGCTCCGGGGCACCCTCGGCACGGGCCACGCGCCGGCCGATCTCGATCGCGCCTTCGATGAAGGAGGCGACGTCGCTGAGGGCGAGCGGCTCCAGGAACGTCCCGGAGACCCCCGCTTCCTGCAGGCCGGGCGCGATGTCGGGCAGGTCGTGGTACGGCTGGCGGCCGAGCGTGCGGAGCACGGCCGTCCCCTCGGTGGTCCGGGAGAGGGCGGCGCGCACGGCGCCGGGTTCGGTGTGTGGAGTGAGTGCCTCGACTCGCGCCTGACCCGCCGCCGATCCGGCGTGGCTCAGGACGAGCGCCCGAATAGCCTCGAATTCCAGTGTTCGGAAAGTATTACTGTTCATGCCCCCCGGCGTGTACGCCGGAAATCGATTGCCCTCACGCTCACGCACGACGCGACTCACCCCCGAGTCGGACGTAAGCCTCCGCCGCTCTGCGATTTCGCGAGGGTCGCGCGGACGGGAATCCTGTCCTCCACCCCGGCGCCGAGGCCTCTTCCCCACGAGAAGGACCCGACCGCAGGACAGGACTGCCTACAAGATGAGAACCATCAACACTTTTGTCAAGTTTTCAGCGGCTTTTTTCGCGAGGGAGGCGGGCGGCGGCCCGGAGGATGGTGCAGGCCAGGTGGCCGGCCCCGAAGCCGTTGTCGATGTTCACGACGGCCAGACCGGCCGCACAGGAGTTCAGCATGGCCAGGAGGGCGGCCAATCCCTCGAACGACGCGCCGTAGCCTACCGACGTCGGGACAGCCACGACAGGGGCCGCCACGAGGCCGGCCACGACGGAAGGCAGGGCCCCTTCCATTCCCGCCACCACGATCACGACCGTGGCTTCGCGCAGGTCGTTCGCACGCCCGAGCAGGCGATGGATGCCGGCCACGCCGACGTCGTAGATCCGCGCCACGGAAGCGCCCTGGAAGCTGGCGGTGACGGCGGCCTCTTCGGCCACGGCGAGGTCCGAGGTGCCCGCGCAGACGACCGCCACCTGGCCCGCCAGGGGCGCCACCGGGGCCACGTCGACGGTGATGCAGCGGGCGCTTTCCTGGTGGACGGCTCGGGGCAGGCGGGCGGACACGTGCCGGTATGCCTCCGCGGTCGTCCGCGTGACGAGGACGTTGTGGCCGCGGGCGGCGATCCTTTCCGCGATGGCCGCGACCTGCTCGGGCGTCTTGCCCGCGCCGAACACGACTTCCGGCCAGCCCGTGCGGGCCTCACGCGCGTGGTCGATGGTCGCGAAGCCCAGGTCTTCGGTGGCATAGCCGGCCAGCCGCGCCCGCGCGTCGGCGGGGCTGACTTGTCCGTCGCGCACGGCCTGCAGGAGGGCGTCGATGTCGGATGGGCTCACGGGCGCAACCAAAAGTATCGCGGTCAGTTGACGAGTTCGGCGGCTTGAACAGATACTACGACTATAGGTTCAGTGCCAAAGCGGCACAAACTCACCCTGACGGGTGAGGGCGCTGATTCTGGCCGCGCACCCCCGAACTGAGACGGCGAGGAGGATCGAATCCGCACATCATGAGCCCCATTGAATTCGCTATCCTTGGACTCTACTTCCTGACGCTCGTCGTCCTCGCGGTCTTCGGCTTCCATCGCTACATCATGGTGTTCCTGTATTACAGGCACCGCGACAACCGCGCGCGGCCGCTGCCCCTGCCCGCCCGTCTGCCCCGCGTCACCGTGCAGCTCCCCCTCTACAACGAGATGTACGTGGTCGACCGCCTGGTCGACTCCGTCTGCCGCATCCGCTATCCCAAGGACCTCCTCGAGATCCAGATCCTCGACGACTCGGTGGACGAGACCCAGGAGATCGCGAAGGCCGCGGTCGAGCGCTACCGCGAGGAAGGCTTCGACATCCACTACATCCACCGCGACGACCGCCACGGCTACAAGGCGGGCGCGCTGGACTTCGGCCTGCGCCAGGCCAAGGGCGAGTTCGTCCTCATCTTCGACGCGGACTTCGTGGCTCCGCCCGACATCCTGGAGAAGAGCCTCGGCCACTTCGACGATCCCAAGGTCGGGATGGTGCAGGTGCGCTGGGGTCACATCAACCGCGACTACTCGCTCCTCACCCAGGTCCAGTCGGTGCTGCTCGACGGCCACTTCATCCTCGAGCACGGCGGACGAAACCGCTCGGGCCGGTTCTTCAACTTCAACGGCACGGGCGGCGTCTGGCGGCGCGAAGCCATCGCGGATGCGGGCGGCTGGCAGCACGACACCCTGACCGAGGACCTCGATCTCTCGTATCGCGCGCAGATGAAGGGCTGGCGGTTCGTGTTCCTGCAGGACGTGGTCTCGCCGGCGGAGATCCCGGTGGAGATGAACGCCTTCAAGAGCCAGCAGCATCGCTGGGCCAAGGGATCGATCCAGACCTGCAAGAAGCTCCTGCCGAAGATCCTGGCTTCCGACCTGCCCCTGTCCATCAAGGTGGAGTCCGCTTTCCACCTGACCGCGAACTTCGCCTACCCCCTGATGATCGTGCTCTCGATCCTCATGTTCCCGGCCATGGTCATCCGCTACAACATGGGCTGGTACGAGATGCTGATCGTGGACGTGCCCCTGTTCATCGGGGCGACCATGAGCGTCTGCTCGTTCTACCTGATGAGCCAGCGCGAGATCTTCGGCGACCAGTGGCGCCCGCGGCTCAAGTACCTGCCCGCGGTGCTGTCCGTCGGCATCGGGCTCAGCGTGAACAACGCGAAGGCGGTCATCGAGGCCCTCCTCGGCATGGACTCGGAGTTCACGCGCACGCCGAAGTACCGCGTGGAGGCGGCCGGCGACGACTGGCGGCTCAAGCGCTATCGCGGCAGCCTCAACTTCGTGCCCTTCGTGGAGCTGGCCCTCGGAATGTACTTCACCGTGATGGCGTATTACGCGGCCGTCAGCGGCATCTTCGGGACCCTGCCCTTCATCCTGCTCTTCCAGTTCGGCTTCCTCTACGCGGCCCTGCTGAGCCTGTTCCAGGGGCTCGGGAAGGTCGGCGTAGTCCGCGAGCAGGAAGCGTAACCAGAACAAGCGCCACCGGCGTCCTCAGAAACAGCGATGGTGTCGTCGCCTTCGCGGGGACGCTCGCGCGCGCTCGAACTTGTTCATCCCCACGTGAAGCAGTGCGCGCGCTCGCTCCGGTGTCGCGCAACCCGCGGGTGAATGCAGCGACACAGGCCCCGCTCAGGTCGACGACAACCATCGCGTTGTAGGCGCACGATCGTGGCGCCCTTGAAATCGGTCGTCTTCTCCACGGCCTATACTTTCTCCATCGCATGGACATTCGGGGAAAGAGCGTCCTGATCCTCGGCGGATACGGCCTGGTCGGGCAGGCGGTGGCGCGGCGGCTGCTCCAGGAACAGCCGCGGGAGATGACCCTCCTCTCTCTCCACCGGCACGAAGCGGAAGAAGCAACGGAGAGCCTGCAGAGCGAGGCGCTGGGAACCGCTCTGCAAGCGGCATGGGGCGACGTCTTCGCTTTCACGGACGTCAAGGACCGGCCCCGCCGCGAGGTCTTCGACGACCACGCCCTGCGCCGGCGCCTGATCGAGAGCCTCATCGAGCCCCTCTCCGACGCCGCCGTCGCGCACTACTACCTCTACCAGCTCGTCACCGAGCGGCGGCCCGACATCATCGTGGACGCGGTCAACACCGCGACCGGGATCGCCTACCAGGACATCTACAAGACGAGCCGCAACGCCTACCAGGTCCTCAAGGACGGCGGCGACCTGCGCGAGAGCCTGGAGACGCTGCTCGTCGCCGACTACGTGCCCCAGCTCATCCGGCACGTGCAGGTTCTCTACCAGGCGATGGTGAAGGCGGGCACGCGCGCCTACGTGAAGATCGGCACCTCGGGCACGGGCGGCATGGGGCTGAACATCCCCTACACGCACTCGGAGGAGAAGCCCTCGCGAGTTCTCCTCTCCAAGAGCGCGCTGGCCGGCGCGCACACGTTGCTCCTGTTCCTGATGGCGCGCACGCCCGGGGGCCCGATCACGAAGGAGATCAAGCCCGCGGCCGCCATCGCCTGGAAGCGCATCGGCTACGGCGAGGTCCGGCGCGGCGGCCGCCCGGTGGCGCTCTACGACGCCGATCCCGCGCGTGCCCGGCCCCTCGTCCCCGGCTCCGTCTTCCGGCCGCACGACCCCTCCGCGGGCGCCGCCACCGGCGAGACCCTCAAGAGCGTCTTCATCGACACGGGCGAGAACGGGATCTTCTCGCTCGAGGAGTTCAGCGCGATCACGACGGGTGAGCAGATGGAGTTCGTCACCCCGGAGGAGATCGCGGACGTGCTGGCCCGCGAGCTGCTGGGCGGCAACACCGGGCACGACGTGATCAACGCGCTCGACCACGCGGTGATGGGGCCGACCTACCGCGCGGGCCTCATGCGCCACTGGCCCCTCGAGAAGCTGCGCGCCCTCGAGAACGAGAAGGGCGTCTCCAGCGTGGCCTTCGAGAACCTGGGCCCCCCGCGCCTGAGCAAGCTGCTCTTCGAGGCGCATCTCCTGCGCCGCGAATACGCCACCATGGACCGCGTGCGGGAGAGCACGCCGCCGGAGATGGCGCGCCGGGCCGCGGACCGCCTGGCCACGGACGCGGCGCTCCGCCGCGACATCGTCTCCATCGGCATCCCCATCCTCTTGCCCGACGGCCGGCTGCTGCGCGGGCCCGAGTGCAAGATCCCGCCCGTGACGCGCGACGACGAGACCTTCGAGGTGACGCCGGAGCGGCTCGAAGACTGGGTGGCCGCGGGCTGGGTGGACCTTCGAGAGGCGAACATGGCGCGCTGGCGCGACCGCTTCGCGCGCATCAAGGACGAGATGGACTCGATCTCCGAGCGCGACACCTCCTCCCGGTTCCTGCGCGACCGCCAGTTCTGGGGCGCGGAGGAGAAGATCCAGCCCGGCAAGATCGTGGGCTGGATCTTCGGCGTCGAGGACAAGGGCGCGCGGATGAAGTGATGGCGACGGCGACCGGCGTCAACGCGGACGTGGCCAAGGCGGGGGTGCGGCGTGTCCTCTGGATCACGCTGCTCCTGAACGTGATCGTGAGCGGGAGCAAGATCGCGGTGGGCAAGCTCACGGGAAGCTTGTCCATGGTGGCGGACGGGTACCACAGCCTCATGGACGGCTCGAACAACGTCATCGGGCTCGTGGTCACCACGTTCGCCTACGCGCCGCCCGACGAGGGCCACCCGTACGGGCACCGCAAGTTCGAGACCGCGGCCACCCTCTTCATCGGCCTCGCCCTGCTCGGTCTGGCCTACAACGTCGTCGAGAACGCGCTGAGCGCGGCCGGGCGTTCGCGCCTGCCCGAGATCGGCGTCATCAACTGGCTGGTGATGGGCGTGACCCTGGCCGTCAACCTCTTCGTGGCCACCTACGAGGCGCGGCAGGGGCGCAAGCTGGGCAGCGCCTATCTCATCGCGGACGCCGCCCACACGCGCTCGGACATCTACGTGACGCTCGGGGTCATCGCCTCCTTCGCGGGGGCGAAGGCGGGCGTGCCCTGGATGGACAGCGTCGTGGCCATCGGCATCGCCGCCTTCATCTCCATCCTGGCCGTGCGCATCATGGTGGGCTCGTTCCACACCCTGACCGACCGCGCCATGATCCCCGGCGACACGCTGTCCAAGGTGGTGATGGACGTGCCCGGGGTGCAGCACTGCCGCGAGATCCGCACGCGCGGCGGGCCGGGCGCCGTCTATGTCGACATGATCGTGCACGTGGACGGCCAGATGAGCCTGCGCGCCGCCCACGACGTGGCCGACCGCATCGAGGAGGCGGTCATGTCGAACCATCCGGAGATCGTCGACGTGGTCGTGCACCTCGAGCCCGCGGAGCGCCGGCGGTGAGGCTGTCGATCAAGCGGCGCCGTCCGGCCTTGACGCGGCCCGCGGGTACACCGCTGGCCCTCGAGGTCTCGGACCTGGCCTCCGTGGGGAGCGGCACCGCCGCCCGATTCCTCGGCCGGTTCGCCCTGCCCGCGTTGTGCGCCGAGCTGGACCAGGCCGGGGTGCTTCCCGCCTTGCGCACGCGCGGCTACGACCCGATCGTCCGCATCGAGATCGGTGAGAGCGAGCACCGGCTGCTGGTGACGGCGTCCGACGGGCGCGAGCTCCTGATCGACCTGCGGATGACGGAAGAGGCGCTGCCGGTCTCCGAGCCCGCGCTGCGTGCGCGCGGGATCGAGGTCCTGTCCGTCCTCGCCGTGGAGTGGCTCTCCCTCCAGGACCCGCGCGCCGTCTTCACGCGCGAGCGGCCGCGCCTGCCCGGCCAAACGCACCCCGGCCTCGGGCTCGGCCGCCAGCTCTACTCGCGCGTCCTCGGTTGGGCGGCGGGCTGGGGCAAAGACGGCCTCGTCAACGTGCCCGCGTATTTCCACAACGCGAAGTTCTACGCGCCGCCGTTCGCGTTCCTCGACAGCGCCGAGCAGGGACGGTTCGAGGCCCTCCGCCGGGACCTCGCGGGCGTGCCCGTGGCGGAGGCTTCCGCGGCCCTGGAGGCCGGCCGCGTGGTCGATGCCGCCACCAGCGAGCCCGTGACGTGGTCCCCGGGCGACATGCTGGCCGCGCTCAGCCCGCCCGTGCGGGAGTACCTGGCCTCGCCGGAATACGCGGGCGCGGTGGCCGCCGCCCGCGACGCGCAACGGTTCCGCCTCGCCGAAGGCGCGCCGGCCTAGCGCTTCTCGCCTCCGCAGTCGTCGCAGGGACAGAGGCCGCGCAGCAGGCGGAAGCTGTAGATGCCCGTGTTGTGCCCGTCCTGCCACGTGAGGCCGAGCGCGTAGTTGCCGACGCCCTCGAGATGCGTGAGCTCCTGCCCGTGCAGGTCGAGGTACTTCGCCACCGGATCGTGTCCCTGGCATCCGGCGCAGGGGCACCAGCTCCGCAGGTAGTCGATGGGATAGGTCGAGGTGTGCTGGTCGTCCCAGGTGACGATCACGCGGCGCGCGCCCTTCTCATGGCGCACTTCCATCGGCTCGGGATGTGGGGTCCAGGCAGGCACGAGGGAATCGTATCAGGCGGGAGCGGCGGGCGCGCCGCGGGTCAGGGGAGGTCGAAGCGGACTTCGTGCGTCTTGAGGTCCTGGCCCACGTGGTCGCGGACGGTGAGGCGGGCAACGTAGGTGCCGGGCGCGGCCGCGCCGTTGAGGGTGAGCGTGTTCGCGAACTCCGCCGGAGCGTCCTTCACGGGAGTCTTGTCGCGCAGCGTCTCCAGCCCCATGCGGCTGAGGGCGGGGAGACGCTGCCCGTCCGGCCCGATCGTCTCCAGGTCTTCGGCCAGGTCCATCTGGAAGCCGTCGCCGTCGGGCTTCACGGAGAATCCCGTGACGCGGATCTTGATGTGGACCCGCGTGCCGTTCTCCGCGGCCTCCTTCTGCACGTCGAGCGTCTCGACGCGCAATCCGCCTCCCGAGCCGCCGCCTCCGCCCCCACCGCTCGCGTCGGCCGTCGCCGCGGACTCGCCTTCGAACTTGATGTCCTCGATCTTCCAGTCGCCCGACTTCACGAGCTCGTAGGTGACCGTCTCCTTCGCGCCCGAGGCCGCCATCAGGTAGCCCTCGAGGTGGGCCTTGTCGTTGTTCACGTTCCGCGTGGTGAAGGTGGAGTCGCTGTTCTCCTTCAGGCCGGGATGGCGGCCCACGAAGGCGGCGAAGTCCGCGCTGGAGTGGGTCGCGCGATACGAATCGCTCATCCGCGCATAGGCCCCCTCCATGTCGCCGGCCTTGATCTGGGTGAGCTGCGCGCGCACGGCTTCGACCACGCCACGCGTGGCGAACATCGCGGCCCCGCCGATGAGGGCGACGAAGGCGGCGACGAGCACGAGACAACCGCAGCAGCCGAGGCCGATCCAGAAGATCGGCGAGCGGCCCTTCTTGGGGGCAGCGGGGGGCGGAGCCATGGGCGGGACGGGCGAAGCCGCGCCATAGGCCCCGGGCAAGGGAGGCGGTCCGGGCGGGGCGCCCCCCAGGCGTGGCGGAGGCGGGGGCGGGGAGCCGGCGCGCGGAGGCAAGGGAGGCGGTCCCACCGGGAGGGGAGGGGGAGCCATCGGCGGCCGCGGGACGAGCGGCTCCGACTGGATGACGGTGGCCTCCGGCATCGCGCTCTGGACGATGGTGGCCCCGGTGTCGTCCTCCGCGCCCGTGATCTCGACCGTGAACGGGATGGCCCCGAAGCGCAGCTCCTGCCCCGAGCGCAGGACGGTCTCCACGATCCGCTGGCTGTCCACGAACGTGCCGTTCGCGCTGCCCTGATCGACCACGGCCCAGTCCTCGCCACGGCGCTCGAGGCGGGCATGCTTGCGGGAGACGGACCCGTCGCTCACCACGACGTCGCAAGTCGGCTCGCGCCCCACGAGGGCGCTGTCGACGCTCACGTCGATGGGGGCGGCTCCGGACGTGGGGACCAGACGCAGGGCGGCCATGAATCCTCCAATCGGCGTGACTGTGTGGGTGGCCGGCGGCGATTCTAGGTTCGGCTCTCCCCCCCGTCAATGACGGTGCGCACTTGCGCCGGATCGGTTTCGTTGACCATTGGGGAGGCAGGGACCTACAATCGACCTCTTCGGTATGCCCCCTCGCTCCCTCTTCGATCGGCTCTATGACGCGCTGGCCTCCCTGCGCCTGGCCGTCGTCGTCATGTCGACCCTGGGTCTGACCTGCCTCCTGGCCACGATCTACGAGTCCAAGCACGGTACGCCGGCCGTCCAGCGGGACGTGTACACGACCCCCTGGTTCACCGGCATCCTGGTCCTGCTCGGCCTCAACATCTTCTGCGCGATGATGAAGCGCTACCCGTGGAAGGCGCACCACACGGGTTTCGTGATGGCCCACATCGGCATCCTCACCCTCCTCGTGGGCTCGCTCGTCTCCCTCCATTTCGGGATGGACGGGAACATGGCCCTCTTCGAGGGCGAGACCACCGCCCGCGTGGCCCTCCTGAACAAGTCGCTGCAGGTGACGATGCCTGGCCGCGAGCCCGGCGTGTTCACGGTCCTGCTGGAGAAGGACCCGCCCGGTCCGGGCCACGAGCGGCGGTTCAAGATGCCCGGCGGGGGCGTGACCCTGGTGGCGGAAGACTTCCTCCGCCACGTCGAGATCAAGGAAGGCTACGCGGCGGCGGCGGATGGGCCGCCGGCGCTGCACTTCCTGCTCGACAACCCATTCGCCAAGCAGGACGCCTGGGTCTCGCTGGAGGAGCCCTCCAGCCAGCGCGTCAGCTTCGGTCCGGCGGCGGTGTCGCTGCGGAAGGTCGCCTCGGACGCGGAAGCGAAGTCCGCGCCGGTCCCGACCGGCGGCAACGAGGTCGCCTTCCTGCTCACGCCGTCGGGCGCCCTGCATTACGTGATCGGGACGCGCAACGGCGACGGTTCTCGCGGCACGGTCAAGGAAGGCGAGTCCATCGACACGCCGTGGATGGGCATGAAGGTCGTGGTGCAGCAGCTCCTGCCCCACGCGTCGCATCAGCACACGGTCGTGCCGTCGGCGACGCTTCCCCGCGACGAGCGGCAGCAGCCGGCGGTGAAGGTGCACCTGGAGAGCGCGGACGGGCGCTCGAATTCGGTATGGATCCCCTGGACGGAGATGCGCGACCTGACCCTCGCGGGACGCACGGCCCGCGTCGGCTATCGCGCGCCGGAGGTCGCGGTCCCGTTCCGCGTGACCCTCCTCGACTTCAACTCCGACAAGTACCCCGGCACCAGCATGGCCGCGACCTACGAGAGCTGGGTGCGCCTGGACGACCCCGAGCACGGGGTCTCCGAGCATCACATCTCGATGAACCATCCCCTCCACTACCGGGGCTACATCTTCTTCCAGAGCTCCTTCGTGGAGGGCGAGCCGATGATGTCGATCTTCTCGGTCGCCCGGTCGCCAGGACTGCCCCTCGTCTACGTCGGCACGACCCTGATCGCCTGCGGCGTGATCTGGATGTTCTACCTGAAGCCCTATCTCGCCCGGCGGCAGGCCGCCCGGGCCCTCCTCGCGCACCGCGAGAGGGAGAGCCGTCATGAAGCTGAGCCGACTCGTTCTGTCCCTCCTCGTCCTGGTCCTGCCGAAACCGCTCCTGGCGGGGCCTGATCCCCTCGAGCCCCTCCGCTCGCTGGCGATCCAGGACGGTGGACGAATCAAGCCCTTCGACACCTACGCCCGCGAGACCGCGCGGCGCGTGACGGGGGCCAAGCCCTTCGGGTTCCAGCGCGTCATGGGGCTCGACCCCGTCGAGTGGGTCCTGTCCATGATGGCGGACCCCGACCGCTGGCGGCGCGAGCCCGGGCTCATCCGCGTGACCCATGTCGGCCTGCGCGAGGCGGCCAAGCTCCCGGCGGACAAGGACCGCTACTCCTGGGACGAGCTGACCAAACACCCGGGCCTGGCCGCGGCCATGGAGAAGGTCCACGAGAAGGTGCGCGCGGACCGCGAAGCCAAGCTCGACCCCATCGAGCGCGAGGTCTCCGGTCTCGAGGACACGCTGGGCATCCTCGACAGCGTGTTCACGCTGTCGGGCATCCGCGTGGTGCCGCATCCCACCGACCCGCGCGGCACGTGGTTCTCGCTGCGCGACCTCGACGATGCGGACGCCGCGCCCATCATGACCATCCGCACGCTGCGCGACGCGCTGCTGCGCTTTGCGAAGGACGGCGACCGCGAGCACCTGGGCCCGGCCGCCTCCGCGCTGTCGAAGCGGCTGGCCAGCATGGCCCCGGACACCTATCCCGCGGCCAAGGACCTTCGGCGCGAGGTCCACTACAACACGTTCAAGCCCTTCCGCCTGGCCTGGCTGCTGTACCTCCTCGGGTTCTTCAGCTTGCTCGCCTCGCTGACCCTGGGCGGCACCTTCCTCGGCCGCGCCGGCCTCGGCCTCAGCTTCGCCGCGTTCGTCGTCCACGCCTACGGCATGGTCATCCGCTCGCTGATCTCCGGCCGGCCTCCGGTCACGAACATGTACGAATCCGTGATCTGGGTGGCCTGGGGCGCGATGCTCTTCGCCCTCATCTTCGAGGCGGTCTATCGCGTGCGGTTCTTCGCCGCCTGCGCGGGCGGGGTGGCCGTGATCTCGCTGATCCTCGCCGACAACGTGCCCATCCTCGACGGCGCCATCGACCCGCTCGTCCCCGTCCTGCGCGACAACATGTGGCTGACCATCCACGTGCTGACCATCACCCTGTCCTACGCTGCGTTCTTCCTGGCCATGGCCATCGCGCACGTCTGCCTCGGCCTCTACTTCTTCTCACCCGGACGGCGCGACCTGCTCTCGAAGACGTCGCTGTTCCTCTACCGCTGCCTGCAGGTCGGTGTGCTGCTGGGAGCGGCCGGGACCCTGCTGGGCGGATGGTGGGCCTCGTATTCCTGGGGCCGCTTCTGGGGCTGGGACGCGAAGGAGACCTCGATCTTCGTCGCCCTCATGTTCTACCTGGCCATCCTGCACGGCCGCATGGTCGGCCTGCTCCGCGACTTCGGGACGGCGGTGGCGGGCGTGCTGGGATTCCTCGGCGTGCTCTGGGCCTGGTACGGCGTGAACTTCGTGCTCGGCGTCGGCCTGCACTCGTACGGGTTCGGGTCGGGCGGCTATGCGTACGTAGGCGGGTTCGTGGCCTTCGAGGTGGCGGTCGTGCTCGCGGCCTGGCTGCGCTACCGGGCGATGCACAAGAAGGCGCCCACCGCGAGCCCCGCTGCCACCACGTTGCAGACCGCCCCCTAGCCACGGATCGCTGAACGGACGGGCCGACTGCCCGTCCGTTTGGCGATACGATCGATCGCATAGGAGGGTCTCCAATGAATCGCGTCATCCTTGCGTTCGCGGCGGCAGCGCTGTCCGCGGTTGTCGTCTCGCCCGTCCGTGCGGCCGAGCAGAACGTCACCTTCAAGAGCGGCACCGAGAGCGGATCCGGCCTGCTCGTGACCCCGGAGGGCAAGGGCCCGTTCCCGGCGGTCATCGTGATCCAGGAATGGTGGGGCCTGGACGACTGGGTCAAGGATCAGGCGCGCGCGCTGGCCAAAGAAGGCTACGAGGCCCTGGCCGTCGACCTCTACCACGGCAAGGTCACGAACAAGCAGGAGGAGGCGCATCAGCTCATGATGGGGCTGCCTCCCGACCGCGCCATCCGCGATCTGAAGGGCGCCTACTCGTACCTGGCCTCGCGGGCGGAGGTGAAGAAGGACCGCATCGGCGCCATCGGCTGGTGCATGGGCGGCAAATACACGCTGGAGCTGGCCACGCAGGAGCCGAACCTGAAGGCGGCCGTGGCCTACTACGGCGCCCCGCCCACCGAACCCGCCGCCATCGCGCGCATCAAGGCGCCGATCCTCGGCAACTATGGCGCGGAAGACAAGGGCCCGGCGCCGGAGCAGGTGAAGGCGTTCGAGGAGGCCCTCAAGAAGGCGGGCAAGCCCGTGGACGTCAAGATCTACGCGGGCGCCGGCCACGCCTTCGCGAACCCGAATAATCCCTGGAAGGGCTATCGCGAGGACGCGGCCAGGGACGCCTGGGCGCGCACGACGGCGTTCTTCGCCAAGCACCTCAAGGCCTGAGCCTCGGTCAGAGCGCCGCGGAGGGCTGCGGCGCTTCGGCGGCGGCCACGGCGGCCGCGGGCGGGAAGCAGAGGCGGCGGAAGTTGCACCGCCGGCACGCCTGCGGCCGGTCGATCATCGCGAAGTCCTCGAGGCGGCCGAGGTTCAGCACGGGATCGACCAGGAGGTCCTTCATCCGCGCCGCGCTCTTCTCGATGAAGGCGCGCGCGTGGTCCAGCTTGCGGGCATCCACGCTGCGCCGCACGTAGCGCGGGATGGCGAGGTAGGCGAGCTCGGTCTGGATCTCCTCCGCGCCCTGGACCCACCCCTGGCGCGCGGCGTAGAGGGCGTAGCCCGCGAGCTGGATCTCGTTGAAGCGGCCTTCCCCGCGCCCCGTCTTCCAGTCCACGATGACGACCCGGCCCTGGGCATCGCGGAAGGCGAGGTCCATGCGCAGGAAGACGGGCACTCCGCCCACGTCGAACGACACGAGATCCTCGACGGTGAGCCACTGCGACCGGCCCACGGCCAGCGCCTCCTGCAGGACGGGGCTGCGGAAGAAGTTGCGCAGGGAGCGCATGACGGTGCCGACCACGATCTTCTTGTCTTCGGCGTCGACGGTGGCCGAATATTCGTGCTCGAACAGGCGGAAGCGCAATACGCCGTCTTCGCTCGCGGGACCCGCCTCGCTCGCACGCCAGTCTCCGAGCAGGCGCTCGTGCACGGCGGCGTGGACGATGGCCTGCTGCTCCGTCTCCGAGGGCAGCGTGTCGTGCGTCTTGAGGAGCCCCTCGATGATCTCGTGCACGACGCTGCCCGCCCAGAGGGGCAACGCGGAGAGCCGCTTGAGGCGATGGACCTCGGGGTCTTCGGGGGCCACGTAATAGGAATAGAAGTACTTGCGGCGGCAGCTGTTGAAGGTGTCGTGGCGCGACACCGACCAGGAGAACTCGTGGCCCACGGCGGAACCTTAGGCGGGACCGGTGCCACGGAAGGCCCGTTCCGCTTTCGTTTGGGTTGCGTATAATCGCGCCTTCCCTCTGGGGCCGGGACGTCACTTCAATGCGACAACGAAGACGAGTGGGATTGCGAGCGACGTACCGCTCCCCGTCGGGCGGCCGCCGTGCGTCCACGTTCACGCGCGCGGATGGGTTCCTTCCCGGCGCGCGCAAGGACGGCCAATCCGTGCGGCCGGACTGGACGCCCGTCCAGAAGACGATCGACGGCGTGCGTGTCCGCGAGGTGCGCAACGTCCAGAAGGGCCGCGGGCTCCTCACCGAGATCTTCCGCTCCGACTGGCGCCTGGACGACGGCGTCGTCGACCAGGTCTTCCAGGTCGCGCTGGGGCCGTGGGAGGTCACGGCCTGGCACGTCCATCGGCGGACGCTCGACCGGCTGTTCGTGAACCGCGGCGCCGTCCGCATCGTGCTCTACGATGCGCGCGCCTCGTCGCCGACGCACGGCCAGGTGAACGAGTTCCGCTTCGGCGAGCAACGGCCCGGGCTGCTCCTGATCCCGGCGGGGGTGTGGCACGGCGTGCAGAACCTCCGCGACGAGCCGGGGGGGATCCTGAACCTCGTGGATCGCGCCTATTCCTATCGCGATCCCGATCACTGGAGGCTGCCCCTGGACTCGCCGCGGATCCCCTTCTCGTTCACGGCCACGCGCCTTCGCTGAGGCGGAGGCGCGCCTCGGCGGCGATCGGATGAGCGCACCGCCGGACGCCCGCGCGGTCGACGTCATCCTCCCGACCTACCGGCGGCCGCACACGATCGCCTACTCCATCCGCTCCGTCCTCGCCCAGACGCATCGCGACTTCACCCTCCACGTCGTCGGCGACGGCTGCAGCGCGGAGACGGAGGCGGTGGTGGACGGGATCCAGGATCCTCGAATCCGCTTCCATCTCTTCCCGAAGGCCATGGGATTCGGCTACGCCCACCGCAACGACGTGTTGCGCCGGTCGGACGCGCCCTTCGTCGCCTACATGACGGACGACGACCTGTGGTTCCCGGATCACCTCGAGCGCGGGCTCGAAGCCCTGAAAGACGCTTCCCTCGGACTCGTGGCCTTCCGCTCGATCCAGGTGCGCCATCCCGACACCCTCGATCCCTACTTCTTCGCCTTCGACTGGACCGCGGGCGCGCCCTCGCGCTGGCTGCGCAACTGGTTCATGGGGTCCGTGAACTGCATCCATCGGCGGGAGGTGTTCGAGGAAGTGGGGTACTGGAACGCCCGCCTCTTCCGCTTCGGCGACCGCGAGTTCTACAACCGCGTGCGCACCTCGCGCGTGGCCACGCGTTACGTGGACCACGTGACCGTCCTCCGCTTCTATGCCCAGCATTGGGACCGACGGTACGGAGGCCTTTCCGAAGCGCCCCAGGGCCGCTACCTGGAGATGGTTCGTGACCCGCAATGGCGGGACGGCGTCCAGGATGCCCTGAATGGGCGGCGAGACTGGGTGGTACGGAGGCGGCAGGCGGCGGACTTCTTCTCCTTTGCCATTCGGTCGGGCCCGAAGTTCGCGCGTTTCTGGTACCAGAAGCTGCGGTCCTCGACGACGGCCGGCGCCTGATGGCGGCGGCGCCCTGGGCGAGGCCGGTGCTGGTGGCGGCGGGTCTCGCTCTCTGCCTGCGCGCGGGGCTCTTCGTGCGCGCCTCGTCCGTTCAACCCGGCCGCTTCATGGCCCCGGACTCGTCCGAATACGACAGGCTGGGACGCATGCTCCTCCACGAGGGGCGCTTCGCGGCCGGGCCCGGCGCCGCCGCGCACACGCGGCGCACGCCCGGCTTCCCCTTGCTCATCGCTTCCGTGTACGCCTTCGGGTGGGAGGATCCCCGCGCCGTCCTCGCCCTCGTCCTCCTGATGAGCGTCTTCTCCGTGGCCCTGGCCGCGTGGCTCGCCCACCGCATGGCGGGTGTGCGGGCGGCTTGGATCGCCGGGCTCCTCCTGGCCCTCGATCCGCCATCCGTGATCGCGTCCGGCCTCTTCCTCACGGATGCGCCGTTCGCGGCATTCCTCCTGGCCGCCGTGGCCGTCGCCCTGTGCCTGATGCTCGACGAGCGTCCGCGTTCCGGGAGGAGCGCACTCTTCGGCACGTTGCTCGCAGGGGCCGCCCTCACGCGCCCCCTCGGCCTCTACCTCGTGATCCCTGCCCTCCTTTGGCTCGCGCTTTGTGGCCGTCTACGGCCGTGGAGTCCGCGCGCCACCGCCTCCGCCGTCGCCGCCTTCGCGGTGCCCTGGATCGTGCTGGTGGGTGGATGGCAGGCGCGCAACCAGATGACCGCCGGCGCCTTCGTGGCCAGCGACGGGCCCGCGAAGTTCCTGTACTTCAGCCGCGGATCGGACATCCTCGTCCAGCGGGACGGCACGTCCTTCGAGGCGGCGCGGGCCCAGCTCACGGCATCGATCGAGGACGAAGCGAAGCGGACCGGCCAGCCCGCCGAGCGTCTCTACGCGCGCGCCGCCGCCGCGCTCATCGCCCGCCATCCGATCCTCTTCCTGAGGAGCCAGGCGCGCTGGCTGCCGGAGCTCCTTCTGGGGACGGGCGCCGCCGGCGTATCGCTGGCCCTCGGACTCGACGCGCCGGGCCACGCCGGTGGACGCGCCGCGGCCGGGCTCGTCTCCGCGGCCGCCGCCACGCATCTCCTGCTCCTCTACGCGGGCGCGGCGTGGGGCCTTTGGCAACTGCGCGGCCAGCCCACCGGCCGTCTCGCGGCCGCGCTGCTGGCGGGCCTCGTCCTCTACTTCGTGATCCTGTCCACGGGACCGCAGACGTATTCGCGGTTTCGGGTGCCGTTCACACCGCTGCTGGCCGTGTGCGCCGGTTGCGGTCTCGCGCGCCGGGCTCCTCAGGCGGCGGCCAGGGATCCTTCCTCCAGCCAGTGAGCCAGCAGCCGGCGGGTGCGGTAGCCGTCGGTGGCGATGGCCGCTTCGCAAGCGAGGGGTGTCGAGCCTTTTTCGACCTGTTTCCATACGAGCCGGACGAAGTCCGGATCTTCGTCCGGCAGCGGCGTGCCGGGAACGCCGGTGGGCTTCAGGCTGAGCGTGTCCGAGGCCAGCGCCGCCGCCCGCTTGAACTCGTCGTGGCGCCGCACTCCTTCCAGGAGCAGTCCCACGACGTCTTCGGCGGGGGCGCCGCCCGCCAGCTCGTCGACGCTCGCACGGCTCACGAAGGCAAAGGTGCCGGGGAACGGCTTCTCGAAGAGCTGGTATATCGCGTCCACGCCGCGCAAGGCGCCGTGGCGGGCCTCCCGGAAGCGGCCGGCCTGGAGGATCACCGTGGCTTCCGCCAGCTTGTCGGTGTTCATCAGGGTCAGGACGCCGGTCAACTGCGATTGCGCGAGCGTCTGGAGCAGCCCGGGCAGGCCGAAGAGGTCCAGGTCTCCGGCCAGGCCGGGCAACTCCGGGGGCTTGGCCGCGGCGCCCAGGTTCGCCAGGGCTGTCTTGGCCGTCTCCGCGAACTTCTGGGCGGGGAACTTGTCGACCAGCTCTTGCAGTGCCTCCCGGACCTCCGGCAGCGGCGTTCCGGCAAGGGCCTGGATGAGCCAGCCCACCCGATCGTCGTTCTTCTTCACGAAGCCGAGGATGGGACGCGGGTGCTCGGCGCGGATGGCCGCGATGAGCCGGTCGACGAGGTCCTTGCTGCCGGAGAGGTCCTGACGGCCGGCCTCCACGAGGCGGGCCATGGGCGTGCCGAGGGTGGCCTCGGCCTTGAGTCCGTGGTCGATCAGGGCCCGCCACGCCCGAGGCGTGGCGTAACGCGCGAGAGCCACGGACGTGCGGTCCAGCAATGTCTCCACGTCCTCGCGCGAATAGACGGCCGAATCGGGCTGCAGCACCATGTTCTCGAACACGCGCAGGTACGTGATGAGCCCGCGCTCGGACTTTTCATGGCGGGTGGCGGCCAGATAGGCGATGGCCTGCTTGACCAGGGGCGGCGGGCACTCCTTGCCCGCCGTGCGCATGACCAGGTTGACCTCCTCGTCGATGGAGACGTCGGCCGGTCGCGGGATGACCCTCAGAAGGTAGACGAGGTTCATCTGGAAGAACGGGTCGGCGTTCGC
>Ga0207662_10000277_pt1 | contig 23668 bp, 19 predicted proteins | sample KBSS33LmetaG_FD_184338 | JGI IMG/M metagenome (GOLD analysis project Ga0207662, IMG submission 184338) | Switchgrass rhizosphere microbial communities from Kellogg Biological Station, Michigan, USA - KBS S3-3L metaG (SPAdes) (version 2) | ecosystem: Host-associated > Plants > Roots >... | reverse complement strand
GCGAAAGCCAGCACGCGCAGGTCGACGTGCACGTCGCGCAGCAGCTCCGGGAAACCGGTGGGGACGATGAGGGCGAAGAGGCGGGTCCCCCAGAAAGCGAGCACGAGCCCGCAGCCGCACCCGACGAGGGACAACACGACGTTTTCGGTCAGGAGCTGCCGCACCAGGCGGCCCCGGCCGGCCCCGGTGGCCGCGCGCAGCGCAAGCTCCTTCTGCCGGGCCGCTCCCGCGGCCAGCAGCAGGTTCGCGACGTTGGCGCAGGCGATGAGCAGGACGAAGCTGACGGCCCCGAGCAGGAACGTGAGGACGTTCTCCGCGCCGCCGAAGATCGCCTTGTGGATGGGGACCACGCGCGCGCCCACGCCGCCTGCCTTTTCGCCGCGGGCCTCGAGAACGTGCCGGCTGATCGACGTGGCTTCGGCTTCCGCCGCCGCCAGCGAGACGCCGGGCTTCAGGCGGCCGATGAATGTCTGCCAGCGCGCCTGGGGGATCCGGCGGAGGTCGTTCGCGGCCCAGAACGCGATGCCGTCCTCCCAGGGTACGAGCTTGAACCCCTGCGGCATCACGCCGATCACCGTCCGCGGCTCGCCGTCCACGTGGAAGGACGAGCCGATGACGTCCGGCTTGCCCCCGAGGCGGCGCTGCCACGTCTCGTACGCGATGACGATGGACCGCGCTTCCTTCTGCTTGACGACGTCGTCGAAGTCCTCTTGCTGGTAGGTGCGGCCGAGGAGAGGCGGCACTCCGACCACGGACAGGCCGCCGACGTCCACGGGCATCTGCTCCACGCGGCTCGTCTCGTCGGTTCCGGACAGGGTCACCGGCGCTCCGCCGAACTGCATGCCGCCGAAGGCCTCGAACGACGTACCGTCCTTGAGGATGGCCTGCACGATCTCCCAGTTGGGAGGCTGCTCGTTGAAGCCGCGCTCGGAATCGGTGCTCCACAGGATCACGAGGCGGTCCACGTTCTTGAACCCGAGCTTGTAGTGGGCGACCTTGCTCACCACGCTGTACATCGTGGTGGTCGCTCCCACTCCCAGGCCGAGGGAGAGCCCGGCCACGGCCACCATCGTGGGGTGGCGCCTCCAGAGCCGCAGGGCGAAGCGCAGGTCGGTGAGCACACTCATCGGTGACCTCCAGGGCGGGCTGCTGTTAAGACGCGCCTCACCGTCGGATGGTTCCGGAAAGATGCGAATTCAACGTTCGGACTCGTCGCGGAGCGACGCCGCCTCCGCCAGGCCGTTGGCGATGGGGGGCAGGATGCCGCGCTCCACGTAGATCGGGACCACCATCTCGCGCAGCCGCGGCAGCTGCCGGCGGAAGGCCAGGCCGCCCGCGATGCACACCACGCCGCCGAACAGGATCGTGTTCGGCGCGCCGATGCGCGTGGCCAGGACGCCCGCCATCAGGCTGCCGAAAGGCGCGGTGCCCATGAAGGCCATGGTGTAGAAGGCCATGACGCGACCGCGCATCTCCTCGCGCACGAGCGTCTGGATGACCGTATTGCTCGAGGCGAGCTGCACCATGAAGCCCACGCCGGTGACGACCATCAGCACGAGGGACAGGGCGACGTGGCGCGAGAGCGAGAACGCGATCAGCCCGCTCCCGAAGAGGATGGCCGCGGCGGAGATGACCCGGCCCAGCCCGACCACGCTTGCCCGCGAGGCGAGGTAGACGGCGCCGCCGAGGGCGCCGATGCCCATCGCCCCCATCAGGAAGCCGAGGGTGTGCGGGCCGCCGTGCAGCACCTGGGCCGCGATCACCGGCATCAACACCGTGTACGGCATGCCCATCAGGCTGATCAGGGTGACCAGGAGGAGGATGGAGCGGATGGGCACGAAGCCGAACGCGTAGCGGAAGCCGTCGCGCAGCTCGGCGAGCGCGCGCGTTTCCGGTCGCCGGGGCGTGGCCGGAGGCAGCCGCATCATCATCAGCGACGCGATGACCGCCACATAGGAGATGCCGTCGAGGAGGAAGCACCAGCCCTCGCCAGAGGCGGCGATGATCACACCCGCTACGGACGGGCCGATCAGCCGCGCGCCGTTGACCATCGAAGAGTTGAGGGCGATCGCGTTGGGCAGGTCGGCGCGGTCCTCGACCATCTCCACGACGAAGGCCTGCCGTGCGGGAGTGTCGAAGGCGTTGACGACGCCCTGGAAGGCGCTCAGGAGAAGGATCCAGGTGACGTCGATCGTCCGGGTCAGGGCGAGGCCGGCCAGCGCGAACGACTGCAGCATCGAGAGGACCTGGGTGACGCAGAGGACGCGGTACCGTCCCCATCGATCGACCCAGACCCCGGCCAGTGGCGCGAGCACGAACGTCGGGATCTGGCCCGTGAAGCCGACGAGGCCGAGCACGGAAGCGGACCCGGTCAGGCGATAGACCAGCCAGCTCGTGGCCACGCGGGTGACCCAGGTGCCGACCAGCGACGTCCCCTGTCCGAGGAAGAAGAGCCGGTAGTTGCGGTGGGACAGCGCCCGCAGCATGAAGGCGAGGCGGGCGGGAGAGCTCATGCCCCCAAGGCTACCCGCGGCGCCCCCGCCGGTCCGGAAGTCAGATCGGGTAGTGGCGCGGGGCCTGCTGAACGGTGATCCACCGGAGGTCGGTGAACTCGTCGATGCCCGCCTTGCCGCCGAAGCGGCCGTAGCCGGAGGCCTTCACGCCGCCGAAGGGCATCTGGCCCTCGTCCTGAACGGTGGGCCCGTTGACGTGGCAGATGCCGGACTCGATCCGCTGGGCGACGGCCAGCGCCCGCCCCACGTTCCCGCCGAACACGGCGGCGGAAAGGCCGTATTCGGTGTCGTTCGCGGAGCGGATCGCCTCCTCCACGCCGTCGATGCGGATCACGGTGACGACGGGGCCGAAGGACTCCTCGCTGTAGATGCGCATGCCCGGCTTGACGCCGTCCACGATCGTGGGCGGCATCAGCGTGCTCGTGGCCTTGCCCCCGATGACGACGCGGGCGCCCTTCGCGACGGCATCGTCGATCAGGGCGTTGACGCGGTCCACCGTCGACTGGTCGACGACGCTCCCGAGCGGAAACTGCCCTTGGCTCGGGTCGCCGACCTTCAGGGTCTCCGTCTTGGCCCGCAGCCGGGCCACGAAGCCGTCGCCGATCTTCTCGTCCACCACGATGCGCTCGGTGGACATGCAGATCTGGCCCTGGTGCATGAAGGCGCCGAAGGCGGCGGCGCTCACGGCCGCGTCCAGATCGGCGTCGTCGAGGACGACCAGGGGCGCCTTGCCGCCCAGCTCGAGCAGGACGGGCTTGAGATGGCGCCCGCACAGCTCCGCGATGATGCGCCCCACGCGGGTCGAGCCCGTGAAGTTGACGCGCCGCACCGCGGGATGGGCCACCGCGGCCTCCACGACCGCGCCCGCGGCCCTGCCTTCGTGCGTGATCACGTTGACCACGCCCGCGGGCAGGCCCGCTTCCTGGCAGACCTCGCCGATGAGGGCATGCGTGGCGGGACAGACCTCGGAGGCCTTCAGGACCACGGTGTTGCCGCAGGCCAGCGGCGTAGCGATGGCGCGGACGCCCAGGATGACGGGCGCGTTCCAGGGCGCGATGCCGAGCACGACGCCGGCCGGCCGGCGCACGGCCATGGCGAAGGCCCCGTGATCGGAGGGGATGATCTCGCCCGTGACCTGCGTGGTCAGGGCGGCGGCCTCCTCGAGCAGCGATGCCGCGAAGGCGACGTTGAAGCGCCCCCAGCCGATGGTGGCGCCGGTCTCGGCGGTGACACGTTCGGCGAAGTCGCCCGCCCGCGCCTGCAGCCGGGCCGCCGCCGCCTGCAAGTGTTTGCGTCGCGCACCGGGGCCGAGGGCGGCCCAGGACGGAAACGCCGCGGCCGCCGACTCCACGGCCGCGACGGCGTCTTCGGCGCCGGCGGCGGCGGCGCGGCTGGCCGGCTGGCCCGAGATGGGGTTCCTGCGCTCGAAGGTCTTTCCGCTGCGGGCGCCCGCCTGGGCGCCCCCGATCCACAGGCTGGCCTCGATCATCGACTCCTCCCGCGCGGATGTTTGCCTACAGCTCGGCTCGTCTCATCGACTCCTTGATGTGGTCGGCCTGTCTCAGAGCCAGGGCCACGATCGTGAGCGTGGGATTGCTCGATCCGCTGGAGCTCAGCAGGCTGCCGTCGGAGACGAACAGGTTGGGCACGTCGAAGGTCCGGCCCCAGGCATCGCAGACCCCGTCCTCGGCGCGCCGCGCCATGCGGCAGGTGCCCATGTTGTGCGTTGCCGGCGGCGGCGGCCCGAAGAACACCTCCCGGCTGCCGAGGGCGGCGTAGATCTCGCGGGCACGCGCCTGGGCGAAGGTCCGCATGGCGCGCGAGTTGGGATGGTCGACGTAGTGAACGACGGGCACCGGCATGCCGTACTGGTCCTTCTCCGTCGCGTGCAAGGTGACGCGGTTGGCCGGCTGGGCCGGATCCTCTCCCATCACCAGGAGCGCGGCGAAATGATCGTACCTCCGGATCTGGGACGCGTACTCCTGGCCCCAGGCGCCCGGGCGCGCGAGCCGGACCAGGCTGGCCGGGTCGAAGGCCACCTGCTCGAAGGCAAAGCCGCCGGCGAAGCCGCGGGCGGGGTCGCCCGTGACGAAGTCGTACACCTTGCCGCTGTTCTGCGTGCCCCGATGGAAGTGCACGGGCTTGGGCAAGATGGCGGTCACGATCGAGAACACGTGCTTCATGTAGTTGCGGCCGACGTGCCCCGACCGGTTGGCCAGCCCCTGCGGGAAGCGGCTCGAATCGGAATTCAGGAGGATCCGCGGGGTGTCGATCGCGTTCGCGGCCACGCAGACGGCGCGCGCACGCTGCCGCTGCCGGGCCCCCTGGGCGTCGACGTAGACGACCTCCGACGCGCGCCCGTCGGCACCCGTCTCGATTCGGACGACGAACGAGCGCGGCCGCAGCTCGAAGTGTTCCGTCTCCAGCGCCTGGGCGATGGGGGTGTTGGCGGCGGTCCACTTGGCCTGCACGGCGCAGCCGCTCACGCAGAAACCCAGCTGCAGGCACGCCGAGCGGCCGCCCTGGAGCACGGAGTTGATGGCCATGTTGCCGACGTCGATCTTCTGCAGGCCCGCCTTGCGCCCACCCGCCTGCAGGACGCGAAAGTTGTTGTTCCCGGGCAGCTTGGGCCAGCCGTGCGTACCGGAGACGCCCATCGCGCGCTCCGCTCGCTCGTAGGCGCGCTCCATCTCCGCGTACGGCACCGGCCAGTCGATCACGCTGCAGTCGGCCAGGGCGGAGAAATACCGGCGCGGCGCGAACTCGGCCTGGGGAATGCGTGGCGTGGACCCGGTCCAGTGCAGCGTCGTGCCCCCGACGTTCTTGCCGCTCCAGACGGGGAAGTCCGCCGGCAGGTCTCCGGATCCGATGCGTTTGTCGAACCAGGTCAGCTTGCCGAACATGCGGGCAGCGTCCGTCTCGATGCGGTCCACCGGCCCACCCGCCTCGAGACAGACGACTTTGATGCCCGCGCTCGACAGCTCCCTCGACACCGTCGCGCCGCCCGCGCCGGAGCCGATGACGACGACCACGCCGTCATCCCGGTTGTCGAAGACCTTGGCCATGGCGGTTAGAGCCAGTCGATGTCGTCGAACCCGCGACCGAGATAGCCGCCCTTCTCGAAGGAAGAGCCCTCGTAGCCGATGTGCGACCACACGCGCTCGTCGTTGTAGAGGTGGTCGATCGTGGCCTGGTAGACCGACCGGAAGAAGGGGCTCGTTTCGATCTCCCGGAGCCGGGCCACTTGCCCCGCCTCATCGAGGGCGATCCACGCCCCGGGCTGCCCGCCGTCGAGCTTCTCCAGGCCCTGGCCGATCAGGGCCGCCAGGTCGGGACGGCGGCCGACGAGGTCGAAGATGCCCACGACGGCGCGCTCGTAGGGTTCGTCGCCCACCTCGGGGTGGGGGAACATGAGGTAGACGATGCGCTTCACGCACGCGCGCTGACGCGCGGCGATCGCGCCCGGGCCGGCCGTGCGGCAGGCGGCGAGCCCCGCCGGAGCCACGGACAGGAGGAGCGGCGCCTTCATCATCAAGTCGATGAAGGCACGCCGCGCCCACGACCGTCTCATGTCAGAAGCCGACGCGGGCCTGGATCCCGAACTGCGCCTGGCCCTCGTTGGGGACGCAGTAGTAGGCGCCCACCAGGACGTGCAGGTCCTGCTTCTCGAGGCAATACTGGGCGCCGGTCAGGTTCTCCAGGTACGCGCTCAGCTGGTACCGGCGGTCGCGCCCGAAGTTGAGGTCGGCGCGCAGATTGGCCACGAAGCGCGACTCGTATTCGTCGATCGGGTGCGAGGGCTTGTACTTGACCTTCGACGTTCCCTGGTAGCGTCCGTCCGCCTGCAGGGTCAGCCGGTTCGCGCCCAGCGCGATGTCCTTGGCGATGGCCATGTTGGCGGAGACGCTGGGCACCAGGGCCAGGGGATGGCCCTTCTGGTACTCGCCTTCGCCCTTGTCGAAGTCGAGGCCGGTAGCGTCGGTGATCTCCGAGTGGAGGAGGCCGAGCGCGGCCGTGATCAGCCAGGTCGCGTCCGGGGAGACGTTGAGCTCCAGCTCGCCGCCGAGGATCTCGGAGGCGGGCAGGTTGCTGAAGACCGGTCCCTGCGCCCCCACGTTGAAGACCTGCTGGTCCTTCCAGTGATAGTAGAAGGTGGCGGCGTTGAGCTGCACCTTGCGGCCGAGCAGCGTCGACTTGACGCCCAGCTCGCCCGCGTCCACGAACTCCTCGGTGATGGGATTCTGCGGGAAGGGCGTGGCCGCCGTGTGCAGGAACTCCACGTCGTACCGTCCCGACTTGAACCCGTGGGAATAGCTGCCGTAGACCATGGCGTCCGGCCCGAGGTGCCACTGCAGGCCGGCCTTGCCGCCGAGGTGGGAGTCGTTGATGTCCTCGCGCACGCCCGCGCGGCTGGTGTCGTTCTGGGCGCAGCCCGTGACGAAGAACGGATTCGGGCAGGGCGGGAGGTTCGCGGCCAGCGAGCGTACGAGCGTGTTGTCGTAGTACGTGCTCTGCGGAATGCCCGTGATGTTGATCGTTCCCCCGTAATACGAGGGGTTCGACTTCTCGTCCCGGGTGTAGCGCAGGCCGGCGGTGAAACCGAAGTGGTCGCTCAAGCGCCCGTCGAGCTGGCCGTAGCCGGCGTAGCTGCGGTCCTTCAGCTCCGCGATGCTGAAGCCCATCGTGTTCACGAAGGCCTTGTCGTTCCCGCTCAGGAAGCGGAAGAGCAGCACGCCGTTGTCGCCGAAGCGGATGTTCTGTCCCTGGGTCGAGCTCTCGTTGAAGAAGTAGAGCCCGGTCACCCAGCGGAAGCGTGAGGACGCGTTGGCCGAGGCCAGGCGCAGCTCCTGGCTGAACTGGTTGTACTTCGTGTCGAAGTTGATGAGGAGCGCTTCCTGGTTGAGGCCGTCGTGATTGGGCCCGGAGCTGAGCCCGGAGACGCCGTTGTCCTCCTCGTATTTGCCCTTGGTGACGTCGTAGGACGTGATCGACGTGAGCTTGGCCTTGCCGAAGTCGTGGTCCACCTTCACGTAGCCGCCCGTTACGTCGACCTTCCCGATCCGCGAGCCTCCGGTCCGGACGTCGGCCCAGTTGGTCGTGGACACCTGCTGGTTCTGCGACGTCACGTAGGGCACGGATTGATCGAAGCCGATGTCGCCCGCGCCCAGGTTCCCGAAGATGGTCTGCTCGTCCGTGAAATCGAGCGAGGGCGGAGTGGCGGTGGACAGGGTGCCAAAGGCCTTCTGCGGCTGCGCGTCGCTGTCGTCACGGGCGAGGTGGAAGCTCCCGTGGACGAGGGTCTTGGTCGAGGGGATCCAGCTCAGGCCGGCGCGGACGGAGACGCGCTGGGAGTCGCCGTAGCTGCTGTCGGGCAGGGTGAAGTCGTTCCAGCGGCCGTCTCGGTGACGGAACTTCCCCGCGACGCGCGCGGCGGCCGTGGAGGCGACGTGAAGCGTCGAGGCCGCCTCCAGGTCGATCAGGTTGTGGCTGCCGTAGATCGCGGAGGCGTAGCCGTCGCGGCCGCCGCCGAGGGCCGGCTGCTTGGTGAGGTAGTTGACGGCGCCGCCGGTGGTGTTGCGCCCGAACAAGGTATTCTGCGGTCCGCGCAACACCTCGACGCGCTCCATGTCGAACAGCCCGAGCGTGCTCGTGTACGACGAGTTCATGGTGACGTCGTCCATGTACGTGCCCACGGACGAGGGGGCGTTGCCGAAGAACTCGTTCGTGCCCACGCCGCGGATCATGATGTGCTGGCTCAGGGCGTTCTGGACGACGACGTTCAGGTTGGGCGCGAGCTTGACCACTCCGGTCAGGGTGTTCACCTGGAAGCGGTCGAGCTGCGCCCCGGTGAAGGCCTGCATCGTCACGGGGACGTCCTGGATGGACTCCTCGCGCTTCTCGGCCGTGACCGTGATCTCTTCGATCCGCGTGACCGGCTTGTCCTTCTCGGGCGGTGCCGCTTGATCGGCCTTCGGATCCTTCGGATCCTTGGCCTCCTGCGGCGCGGCCGCGGAGGCGGCCGCGAATCCCAGGAAGAGCACCAACGGCAGGTTCAGGAGCGTCGCTCGGTCGAGCTTCATGTTTCCCCCCCGATGGGTGGCCGGTTTCCCGCGTGGGTGGCTGAAGTGCGAGCCGGATGCTAGGCAGGCCGCTCCGCGATGTCAAACCGAATAACGAACGAGAGGTTCGATAATCGCACGGCTTCGATCGGGCGGCCGTCGATGCCGTGCGAATAGCGCACAGGAGGAGCGCTATTCGAAAGGAATGTCTCGAGGGCCGTGAACGGGCCGGCCGCCCTCGTCGCGAACCATTGGACCTTGGTCCCACACCCTTGACGCAGGTTCGTTCGGCGCGCCACTCTGCGCGGGAACCGAGCTGCTGGAATGAATCGACTTCGCCTCGCCGCATCTCCGCGTCGCCTGACCGTTTCCCTGATCCTGATCCTCGTCGCCGGATGCGGCCATCACCCGGAGGCGGTCGCGGACTGGCGGATGGTGGACCGCACGGTCGATCGTCTCACCGACCGTCCGCCCGGCGAGGAGGACGTGGAGGGACCGGACGGCTTCGTGGACGACTACGACAACGCGCAAGGCGCGCTGATCCGCGGCGTGAACGGCAACATCTCGACGAAGTTCCCCGCCGACGGCCGTTACGAGGTCGAGCTCGACGCCTGCCGCTCGAGCTGGGCCCACGAGTTCTCCTGGTCGGTCGACGGTGGTCCCTTCGAGCCTGCGGACTCGTGCCTCCACACGGTGCGCCTCACCGAAGGCGCCCACCGCGCCGACCTGATCGCCCGCGGCGGCTCGGGAGACGAAAGCCGCACGAGCCTGACCGTGGACGTCGAGGATCTCATCGTCGTCGGGCTGGGGGACTCCTTTTCCGCGGGATCGGGGAATTCGCGCAACGGTCTCGTGTCGATCGACTACGACCAGGTCCACTGTACGCGCACGGGCCGCTCGGGACAGGCGCTGGCCGCCCTGGCTCTCGAGAAGGCGGACGAGAAGACGTCGGTGACCTTCATCCATCTGGCCTGCGGCGGCGCGCGCGCGACCGTTGGAATGCTGGGCCCGCACAACGGCCAGCCCCCGCAGATCCTGGAGCTGGAGCAGATCCTGCCCGCAGGCCAGGCCGTGGACTTCGTCTCCTTCACCATCGGCGGCAACGACGTGCGCTTCTCGGAGGTGATCGAGCAGCTCATCGGCGAGCCGGATGGGCCGCTCTCGATCCTCGATGGAGAGCGGACGCACGACCGTATCCAGCGCCAGCTCGTCGATCTGCGCGAGACGATGGCCCGGGTGGCCGCCTGTTTCGGATCCGGCTTCGAAGGACGGCCCTGCGAGGTGACGGGCCCCTCGGGACGAGACGACGACACGCAGACGCTCCGGATCCCGCGGATCCCGCTTCGGGCCCAGGACCGCGTCGTCCAGGTGACCTATCCCGATCTCAGCACGCGGTTCGTGAGGGACGCGGGGGGCAACCCCGTATTGGACCCGAGCGGCCAGCCCCGGATCGAGACCTGCCCGAGCGGGGCCGTCAATTCGCCCGATGATCTTCTCGACGGGGTTCCGGACGGCTTGATCAACGGTCGGCCGCCCCGCGATGTACGGTCGCCCCTGATCAGCGGCTCCGAGTGGGCGTGGGGTGGGACGGTGATGCTGGGACTGACGGACCCCGCCCCCGACGATCGCATCCCGTCCGCGTATGCCTACACCCCGGAGGCCGGCGGCGAGGTGGTCGCGTTGCCGTTCACCAACACCTTGAACTCGCTGGCCCTGGAATCGCGCGCGCGGTTCGGCTGGACCGCCTCCGACCGGTGGTTCCGGGACTCGCGCGGCCATGGCTACTGTTCGCCCACGCAGGACAACTGGTTCCTGCGCTCCATCTTCCATCCCAACGTCGCCGGCTACGAGGGCAAGGCTCAGGGCCTGCTGGCGGAAGCGCAGCGCCTGGGCCTCAAGGTGAACTGACGTCTCGGCGAGCGTGCTGACTACCAGCTCCTTCGGTGCAGGGCGGGCACGGCGTCGAAGTGCTCGTCGCGACTCAGCACAGGCAACCGGTGCTGGAGGGCGAGGGCGGCGATCCAGGCGTCATTGGCCGGAATCGGGCGTCCCGAGCGCTTGAGGTCGACACGGAGGGCCGCATAGGCCACCGCCGTCTCGTCCGTAACGGGAAGGACGTCGAAGTGGCGCAGGTGCGAGTCCAGCCAATCCTCGTAGGACGACCGGTGCCGGGACTGCGCGATACCGTATCGGAACTCACCGAGCACGATGACGGGAATCGCGGCCCGCTCCTGCGTTCGCAGTATTTCGCCTACCCCCCGATCACCATCGACGAAAGCGGACAGCGCGTTCGTGTCCAGGATCACGAGCGGTCCTCGGGCTCTATGACTTCGAACGCTTCACGGATTCTCTTCTCGATGCGGTGCGTATCCCGGCGCAGGCGGCGTAACCGGCCGAATCCCTGCATCCAACCGGGGTCGCCGGAAGGAACGGCCCGGCTCTTGGACGCGAGCTTTTCGACCAATGCCTCCCCGACGAACTCCTTGAGGGACTGGCCCTGCTCCGCGGCCTTCGATTTGACCCGGCGAAAGAGTGCGTCCGGAATCTCGAGGGTCGTCTTCATTGACCCATATTAACATATTTACGGTTGGCCCCCCGGGGATCGACCCGTTCCGGATCGAGGCGAGTCGTTCATTCCGGTCCTCTCCGTTCCGGCGCGGGGTCGTCCAGCTCCCGCGTCATCTCGATCATCGTCCGGCGGAAGCCCAGGCTCGCGAAGAGGCGCTGGGCCGGCTCGTTCTGCACTGCGGTCGAAAGGACCACACGAGGCGCGCCGCGCGACCTCAGGTACGCGAGGACCGCGTCCAGAAGCAGGCGGCCGACACCGCGGCGGCGATGCTCCGGGTCCACGACGACGTCGTGCAAGACGCCCGCCGGCCCACGAAGCGACATGTAGTCGTACCCTTCGATGGCGGCGTACGCGTAGCCGATCACGCTCGCGTTGTCGCTCGCGACGAGGACGGCGACATTCGGCTCTTCGAGCTGCGTGCCCAGGAAGGACGCGTAGTCCGTCGGCGTCCTGGGCCTCGGGGCCAGGAATCGGCGCGAGTCGAAGCCGTGATGCTCCGCGATGAGGAGCGCGCCGAGGCGGCCGATGCTCGCAAGGTCGGCGGACGTCGCCTGCCGGACGATCATTCGGATTTGCTGCCCCCCAGGTTGTTCATGCCCGTGTTCCGGCCTCTACTTCGCCCGGGCGGCCTCCGGGTCGAGAGCGAGGGACGAGGACAGGGCCCGATAGGCCTCGGTCTGTGCTCGCAGGCCGGCGGCCACTTGCTCCGCGGTGGCGACCGCATCGGCGCCGGCGATGAAGCGGCGTGGCGGCGGCTCCTGGCTCGCGATGGTGATGAGCGCCCGCGCGAGCTTGGCGGGGTCGCCGACCGCGCTCCGGTCCCGCCCGGTGGCGACGACGGCGTGGCCGGCGGCCAGGGCGGCCTTGGCGAAATCGACCCCCATGCCACGACCGGCGCCGGTGATGAACCAGACCTTCTTGCTGCTCATGACCTCTTCCTGCCCTTCTTCCCGAAGCGCTCGATGCGGTACGCGATCCTGGGCCCCTCGTCTCCCTCGTACGCGAGCTGGGCCATGGCCATCGTGAAGGGCTCCAGATATCGAGCGATCCGCAGCGGGCCCGCGTCCACGGGCTCGAAACCGACGTCTCGAACGAGACGCGCCGCGACACCTTTCGCGTCCTGGTCGTCCCCGCAATACAGGAGGCTGGGCCGCCGGCGGCGGCGTCGCTTCGCGGCGAAGACGTCGAACAGCACCTCGCTCGGGACCGTGCCGAATGCGGACACGACTTTGGCCTTGCGAGCCTTTCTGGCCAGGGCCTCCGCGCCCGACGACGTACGGGCGACGACCAGCCGGCTGTCGTCCGCGCTCATCGGAAGCGAGCAGGTGACGATCACCTTGCCGGCGACAGCGCCGGCCTGCTTCAACACGTCATCGACGCGCGACCAGTGCACGGCCAGGAGCAGCGCGTCCGCGTTCGACGCGGCCTCGCGCGGCGTGCCGGCCCGCGCGCGTCCCCGTGCCTCCCGAGCGAGTCGCTGCAACTTTCGCGGGCTGTGCGAATAGCTGAAGACCACCTCGTGGCCGGCCCGCGCGAGGATCGTGCCGAGCTTGCTGCCCATCAATCCTGAGCCGAGGATGCCAATGCGCATGTCGAACCCTCCTCCGGGGTGTGGATTCCTGTCGGCCCCCGGCGACGGGTTGGCGGCCGGGCCTTGACCGTTCGATACCAGCCTACAGGGGCGGGTGGCCCCCGACTAGACGGGAAGATGCGGATGCACGGCGCATCACTGCATCCGCTACCGGATGGGCGCGGGCGGGCCCGTCTATCGCTGGGAGTTCGAGAAGCGCGGCAAGCCGGTGACGGTCTCCATCTCGGGGCCACTCATCTTCAACGACGTCGAGCTCACGTTACGGGCGGCGTCGGACGGAATGGGACTCGCTTTCGCTCTCGAGGAACAGGTGGCCGAGCGCATCGCCCGCGGGGAGCTCCTGCGCGTACTCGAGGACTGGTGCCCGCCCTTCGACGGGTTCTTCCTGTACTACCCGAGCCGGCGCCAGCAGCCGGCCGCGCTGCGGGCACTGGTGGACGCGCTCCGGGTGTGACGCGCTGGAGGATGCCTCACCAGCTGCGTGTCACCCCGACGTAGGCGACGATGGCCTTGTAGTCCCCGTCGTTGGCATTGAGCAGGAAAGAGCTCGGCGCGTAGTTGCCGGTGTTCTGCGTCTGCGAGTCGCGGATCCGGTAGTCCTCCCACCAGGTGCCGAGGGAGAGGCGCCAGCCGTGGCTGACCGCGTACCGCAGCTCGCCCGTGAGCGTGACGAGCCGCGTGTCGTCGAAGTCGGAGATGGGGAAGGCGACGTCCGGCGACCCGCCCGGCGGGCTGAAGAGGTCGTTGAAGCCATCCGTGTTCTGGTAGCGGCCGGAGAGGTTCAGGGTCCAGCGGTCGGGCACGAGCTGGATGTTCGCCCCCGCGCCGACGGTGTCCGTCTTGTCGGTGATGCGGGAGCTCCAGTCGTCGGCGGAGTTCACGGACGGGGTGCTGCCGCTCTGGCGGCCGAGCAGGAAACCTTCGCCGTTCTCGTGCGAGTAGTAGCCGAAGAGGCTCCAGCGCGCGCTCGGCGTGTAGTCCACGTCCGCGCCCAGCGCGGAGTAGTGCGCGCTGGAGAGGCCCAGCCCCGATTCGAGATCGTAGTCCTCATTGTTGAGCCGGTAGAACGCCGAGAACGAGAACTTGTCCCCGGGCGAGCCCTGGACGAGGGCGGTGACGCGATCGAGGTCCCGCGCCGCCTGGTCGTAGCGCCGCAAGAGCGGCTGCTGGGTTGGCGTGCCCGGCGAGACGAACGAGGCTTCCTCGCTGTGCGCGAAATCGTAGTGGTCGAAGCCGCGCGAGCCGTGCTCGTAGGTTCCCCGAAGGGAAGACCACTCCGCCAGACGCAGGTTGGCGGCGACGCTGACCGTGTTCTCGGTCGTCTTTCCCGTCTCGCGGAACGTGCGGTCGAAACCGTTGTAGTGGTACCCGAGCTCGACGTTCAGGCGATCGAAGTCGTACGCGCCCGTGGCGTCGAACCGGCGCGAGTGGTACCCGTACGGCACGCTGATGCGGCCGGTGGTCTGCCAGGTTTCGTCGAACTGCACGTAGCCCGGGAACGAGATCCGCGGCGTGTCGTTGTTCACGTCGTAGTCGCGGTAGCGCGCGGTGAACTGCAGCGGCAGGCGCGGCCGGGACGTGAGCGTGTACGACTGCGAGAACACCCCGATGCGTCCATCCAGCGATGACGTGGGAAGAGTCGCGGGATTGGAGGCGTTCAAGGGGCTCGTGATGGCGGTGTTGGTCGAGTAGGGGATGAACGTGTCGTTCTGGCGCCAGCGCGCGAGCGAGAGGTCGGCCATGAGGCGGGTGTGGCCGGGCAGGCGGACGGTCGCCCCGCCGAATCCGCGGAAGGCCTCGTTGTCGGGAGGCAGGGCCATCCGTCCCTGCGTGGGCCCGCCGATCGAGCTGCTGTTGGGCGAGCTGCTGGAGCCGATGCTGTCGACGGCGCGGAATGGGTTGTCCCAGGTCTCGGACTGCAGGCGGTCGTCGAACCGGTTGTAGCCGAGGCCGGCCCGCGCGCTTCCCCACTTGCGCTCCAGCGAGCCCACGGCCGATACATCCTGGGTCAGGTAGTGGACCGGCTCCGGCGTCTCCACCACGTTGCCGAATCCAAAGGACGTCCCGGCGGCGGCCCGGTCGCCCGTGCGCCGCTCGTGGAAGTAGTTCACGTGGAGGCTGAAGTCGCGGCCGGGGAGGAGCTCGAGGTCGACGCGGCTGCGCTTGCGCTCGAGCTCCAGGTCCACGACGTTGCCGTCGGCCAGGGACGGCGACACGAGCCCGGACAGGAACGTGAAGTTGATGCCGTTCGGGTTCGCGGCGAACTGCTTTTCCAGTGCCCCCTGGAACGCGCCCTGGAGAGTGTCCGACATCTCGAGGACGCCCTCCGACGTCGGCGCCAGGAGCGTGCGTCCCTCGTTGCCGAACCGGTGCGGGATCCGGCGGAAGTCGAGGCCGAGCCGGAAGGAGTCGTGTCCGAGCAGGCCGCGGTAATGTTCGTCGGCCTGACGGACGCCCTCCGCCAGCAGGTCGTAGCGGAAGCGGTCCTTCTCGCCGAAGGCGCGGACGCTGGGCACGGCGACGCCGGTGGGCACGTCGCGGTACTCGAGGAACTTCGAGGACACCGTGTCCACGTCGAGCCCCTGTACGGTGGCCTCGGCGGAGCCGCCGTGGAAGTCTTCGCCCAGGGGGCCCGGCGCGGTCGAGGTGGCGTGACTCGGGGCGAGCTCGGCGGTCGGTGCGGGCGCGGGTGCCGCCGACGGGGACGGCGAGGCGGCGGGCTTCGGAGACGGAGAGGCCGCCGGGGTCTGGGCCGCCGCCTCGAGCGGGAGGGCCAGCACGAAAGTGGCGATGGCGAAGCGGAGGGTGCGCATGCCTACCTCCCCAGATAGGGGCCAGACGGCGAATTGGACCCGTGGACGTTCTGGTGGCAGTTCTTGCAGCCGTGCTCGATGGCCCGGTTGCTCACCGACGTTCCACCGACCGCGTTGCGGGAGTCGTAGAGCGACCCCGGATGACGCGTATTGAGATGGCAGCGCTGGCACAGGTAAGGCTGCTTGGAGACGAGCAGCTTGTCGTGGTTCGAGCCGTGGGGGTCGTGGCACAACATGCAGTTCTCACGCACCGGCGCGTGCTCCCACAGGAACGGCCCCCGCTTCTCCGTGTGGCACTCGTAGCACTTCTCGTTGACGTATTCGGCCGTGATCATCTTGGGATGCGTCGAGTCGTGCGGGTCGTGGCAGACCGCGCAGTCGAGGCGTCCCTCGCGAACGGGATGGTGCGAGGTGCGGAGCGTCTTGGCGCGGATGGCCTGGTGGCAGGTGAAGCAGGTGTCGGCGTCGCGGGCCGCCTTGAGCTGCGCGCGATCGGACTTGAAGGCGTGCACGCTGTGGCAGGAGATGCAGCTCACGCCGCGCCGGTCGTGCACGCCGCCCCCGAACGCGGCCTGCCGTCCCGTGTCATGGCACGTCAGGCAGGTCGCGGTCACGTCGGCGGCCTTCATCTTGCGCAGGGAAGGGCCCGGTACGTCCTTGCCCTCCAGCTGCGCCGCCATGTGGGCGGCGGCGCCGAGGTGGCAGGACTCACAGCGCTGGGCGACGCCGGCATGGGCCGTGTGCTGGATGCCCGCCACCGCCTGCTCGTGGCAGGTCCGGCAGTCCTCCGGGTTGACCACGGCGGCGGGTGTGGCCTGCCCCTCGCTGGACGCGGTGGCGGTGGCCATCGCGAGTCCCGCGCCGAAGAGGCCGACCAGCAGGAGAGGGATGCGACTCATGCGTCCTCCTACTCGAGACCGAGGTTGGCCAGGACCTTGGGATCCTTCTCGTCCTGGGCGAGGATCGTGTGGCACGCGGTGCAGTCCTGGGTGATGGCCGTCCCGTCGGTGCGCTTGTGGCTCTCGTCGTGGCAGCGGAAACAGCCGACGAAATCCTGGTGCCCGAGGTGGTTCGGGTACGTCCCCCAGGTCACCTTCATGTTCGGGAACACGTTGCGCTGGTAGATGGCCTGGACTTCGCTTACGGCGGCGTCGACCGCCGGGCGCTGGTCCTTGTATACGGCGGGATAACTGGAGCTGTAGAACTTCCCCAGAGCGTCCGCAATGCCGCGCGCGCCCGCGTCGCGGTCCGGATATTCCGCCCGCAGCGCTGCGACCGCTGTCTTCTTTATATAGGGAAGCTGGGGACTGATCCGGTTCTGGGCGAGCGCCCCATCCACGGCGCGCTCCGGCAGCTCGAAGGCATGAGTCGGACGATTGTGGCAGTCCATGCAGTCCATGAGACGGGTCTCGCCGCCCCCCGGGTCGGGGGACGGCGGCGGATCGGTCGAGACGAACTCCTCGGTCTTGCCGTCGTCACGGGCGACGGTGACGCGGGGAATGACCTGGCGCTTGGAATCGGCCGACGTGTAGCTGATGCGCACGTGCTCGCCGACGTGGCGGCCGTGGATACCGGGCGTGCCCTTGCCGTCCCGCCCGCCGACCTTGAGCACGAGCACGGTCGTGGTGGCCGTGTTCTGCTCGTCGTCAGCGTACGTCTTGAAGACGCGGAAGCGGTCGCCGACGAAGCGATCCGGCCAGTGGCACTGCTCGCAGGTCTCGCGGGCGGGACGCAGGTGCCGGACCGGCGAGGGGATGGGGCGCGAGTACGTGTCGAGGTTCACCGCGAAGACCTGGCGGACGCCCGAGAGCTTGGAGCGCACGAACCACCCGGCGCCGGGGCCGATGTGGCACCCCACGCATCCCACGCGCTGGTGCGGCGAGTCGAGGAAGGCCGTGTACTGCGGCGCCATCACCGTGTGGCAGGTGAGCCCGCAGAACTGGTTCGATTCCATGTACTCGACGCCCTTGTAGGACGCGGTGCTCAAGATGGCCAGGTTGGCGACGGTCAATACGGCGATGACGGCCAGACCACGGCGCACGTCGGAGAGGCGCAGGCTGACGGCGGGGAATTCGGACGGCAAGGCGCCGCTCTGGCGCAGCTGGCGCCGGCGCCACCAGACGCCGAGCGGCATGAGCACCAGGCCGAGCACGAAAAAGCCGGGCAGGATGAGGAAGAGGAGGATCCCCTCGTACGGATGTGCGGGCCGGTCGCGGATGATCTCCGCGATCCAGAACGCGATCATGGTGAGGGCGGCGCTCGTGGTGAGCGCCGCACCCGTTCGGGTCAGCCCGTTCTGCCCGAGGTGGACGAGAGGACGAATCCAGCCGCGGAGGCGGGCGCCGACGGCCACAGCTGCCCGCCGCCTACTTCGTCTGCTTCTGGAGCCAGCCGACCAGAGCGGTCAGATCCTCGTCGCTGCCCGTGAACGGCTTGATGTGCTTCTTGCCCTTCTTGTCCGGCGCCTCTTTCTTGAGGAACTTCCCGAGCCAGGCGGCGTCCTCCTTGGAGGCGAGCCCGGTCAGGTCGGGCGCCTTGATCTTGCCGGTGGGCGTGATCCCCGCGGAGCTGACCGCGTGGCACATGTTGCATTTCTGGCCGAGGAAGATTTCCTTGCCGTCGGTTGCGGCGTTCGCCGTCGCTCCGAGCGCGACGAGCGCCGCCACCATCACGGCGCCGCCGACCGGCCTCCAGGCGATGAGATTGGACATTTGGGTCCTCCGATTGTGACGCATCATGCCACAAGGACTTCCAGGGACGACTATCCGAAAACTGCACGTCGGCGGCCGGCGGTCCCGGACCGTCATGTCACGATGCGAGGAAAGGGCGGCGCGGCTCGAGGCAGCCGCGTCCCGGGAGGTTCCAAGTGCCCAAGAACAACATCCAGCACATCGAGTGGACGACGCGTGATCCGGGGCGTCTGCGCTCGTTCTTCGCGGGCATCTTCGACTGGCAGTTCCGCGAGGCGATGCCGGGCTACACCATGATCGACGGCGTCGGCGGCATCTTCGATGCCCCGGACCCGCAGATGCCGGTGGGGGTGACGCCCTACGTCAACGTGGCCGACCTCGCGGAGAAGGAGCGGCGGATCACGGCCGCCGGAGGCCGGATCCACAAGTCGAAGCAGGAAGTCCCGGGGATGGGCTGGTTCACCATCTTCTCCGACCCCGACGGGAACATGCTCGCCCTGTGGCAGCCCGCGGTGAAACCGCGTACGGGCGGCGATCGCGGGTCGCGCCGGAAGACGGCGGCCAAGAAGACGGCGTCCAGGAAGACGGCGTCGGCGCGCACGCGAAAGAAGACGTCGCGGAAGAAATAGGTCAGAGGCGTGCGATCCGTCCGTCGCCCACGAGCACGCTGGTGCCTCCCACCTTGACGTCCTTGATGTCGTCCGGAGTCCCCGCGATCCGGATGTAGACGCGGCTCGGCCTCTCCATCTTCACGCCCTGACGGCTGACCATTCGTCCGGCCTGCTCCGCGGGAACGAGGCGGTGGCGAACGAGATAGCAGCCGAGCGGCCCGCTCGCTGATCCCGTCGCCGGATCCTCGCGCCCGGCGCCGAGCATGCGGCTGTAGACCGTCGCCTCGTCGCCGCCCGGCTCCACGGAGAACACGAAGACGCCGCGGCTCGCGAGCCCGGCGTCCCTCAGCAGGGCCGCGCTGGCTCGAGGGTCCAGCACGCAGTCGTCGACCGCGGCTCGCGACGTGAGCGCCACGTAGAGGAAGGGAAGGCCGCAGGAGACTTCCTGGACCGGCACTCCGTCCTGGATCGCGGTCCCCTCTAGGCCGAGCATCGAGGCCACGCGGTCTCGTACTTCGAGCGTCGGCCCGAACTGCGGGGGCCGCTGCGTCATCCAGGCGAAGGCGAGCTCGGTCCCGTTCCATTCGAGATCGACCGGCGTGGGACCGATGCCGAGGCCGAGGACCAGACGGCTCCGGGGCGTGGTCAGGAAGCCCTCGTGGGCCAGGGCAAAGGTCGATCCGATCACCGGATGGCCGGCGAACGGCAGCTCGCCTTCGGGCGCGAAGATGCGAACCCGGACGTCGGTGCCCGCTCGTTCGGAGGGAAGGATGAAGGTGCACTCGGAGAAGTTCATCTCCCGGGTGATCCGCGCCATGTCGCCGTCCGTCAGGCCGGCCGGATCGGGAAAGACGGCGAGCTGGTTGCCGGTGAGGGGGCGGTCCGTGAAGACGTCGTAGTGCAGGTAGCGCGCCATGGCGGGACGCTAGCCACTCCGCCATCGTGAATCAAATGAATAAGGCTCATTCGAATCATGAGAGTCGTGCATGCGGGACGGAGGAGGCCTACGAGCTGGACGCGGCACGCGCCCGTCGCGCCAGCAGGCCCAGGCCTCGCGCCGTCGCTTCCGTCTCGACCGCCCGCAGCCGCGCGCGCCCGGCCACCGCGCGGCCGGAGCGCAGCTCCAGTTCTCCGAGCAGCAGCCGCGCCTGGAGATCGTAGAGCTTGAGTCCCGCCTGGCCGGCCGTGGCCGCGAGCGCTTCCAGGCTCTTCGCGGCTCGCGCGGCGTCACCCCCCGCCGCCTGCACCCGGATCTCGGCCAGCTCGTAGTCGTACCGGACTTCGGGCGGAATCACGCCGGCGACGAGCCGCGGCGACCGTCCCAGCTCGGCCTGCGCCGCGGGCACGTCGCCCACCGCGACCAGGGCCCACGCGCGGAGCCCGTGAGCGGTCGCCTCCTGCTCGGGGGCGTTGGCCTTGCGGAACACCGCCGCCAGGTCGCGCGACCGCGACTCGGCCTCCGGCGCGCGTCCATCTTCGAGCGCGACCCGGACCAGCATGAGGCCGCTCTCGCCGACCGCCTTCGTCTCTCCCATCGTCGTGCGCATGGCCAGCGCTTCTTCGTGGCGCCGCCGCGCGCCCGCCAGGTCGCCGCGGTACATCAGGACGTCCCCGAGGCCGGTGAGGTTGGTGGCCTCGAGGCTCTTGTTCTCCGCTTCCCGCGCCAGGCGCAAGGCATCTTCGTAATGCTTCTGGGCCTCCTCGGCGTTCCCCAGGAGCAGGGACATCAAGCCGAGGTTCGAGTGGATGATCGACATGCCGCCGACGTCCCCGGTCGCGCGGTGCCCGGCCAGCGCTTCATCGTAGTGGCGGCGGGCCGCCGCGAACTCGCCGCGCTCCTTGGCCTCGTTGGCGAGGCCGGTGAGGGCGACGGCGATGCCCATCTGGTTGCCGATCTTGCGGAACAGCGCGAGCGCCTCTTCGTATCCGGCGCGGGCGCCGTCGTGGTCTCCGGTCTTGGCCTTGATGTTGGCGAGGTTGAAGGTCGCCACCGCCAGCCCGTTGGGGTTGCCTACCTTGCGGAAGAGAGCCAGGGCCTCCTCGCGGCGCTGCTTGGCGCCGCTCGTGTCGCCCTGGGCATCGAGCACGTTGGCGAGAGTGTTGAGCATGCGCGCCATGCCGTGGTCGTCGCCGATGCGCCGCCGGATGGCCAGGCCTTCTTCCGCCGCCCGCCGCGCCCCCGCCAGGTCGCCTTCGTCCTCCAGCCCGTTGCTGAGGAAGAGCAGCGAGAACGCCACGCCTCCGCGGTCCCCGGCCCCCTCGTAGAGAGCGCGCGCCTCCCCGGAGGCGGCGTTCGCCTCGCGCGGCCGCCCCAGATGGCGCAGGGCCCAGGCCTCCGCGAGCAAGGCCCGCGCGCGCAGGAGCGACGCCCCGCGCTCCGTCGCCCCGGCGGCCGCGCGGGAGGCCTGCTCGAGCTCGCCCTTGAAGTCGGCGAGCGATTCCGAGGCCAGCGCTTGCGTGAGGTCGATGCGCGGGTCCTCGGACGCCGGGGCGGGCAGCTTGCGTAGATCGGCGAGGGTCGCGCGCGCGTCCTGTCCCTGCCCGGCCGAGATCTGCGCGTTGGCCAGGCGCAGGCCGTGCTCCACATCGTCGGGGAAGAACGTCCACAGCGATCGATACACGTCGACCGCGCGCGGCCACTCCCGGGTCGCTTCCCGAAGGCGCCCCTCGATGACCAGCCGCTCCTCCCGTGAGAGGTCGCGCGCACCTTCGTGGGCGCGACGGGCCTCCTCCGCCGCCTTGGCGTCGTAGCCCAGCGCCGTCCAGGCCGCGGCCAGCGCCGCGTGGGCGGGCGCGAAACCCGGATCGGCTTGCGTCGCCTGCTCCAGCCGCGCGCGCGCCGACAGCGCGTCGAAGCTGCGCAGCCGGTCCAGGCCCTCCGCATAGAGACGCGCCGCTTCGGGGTGGGCCGGCATGGCCGCGCGCACCGAAGTCGCATCGGCCGCGGACAGGCTTCCGGCGCCGAGGCTCTGGCGCAGGCGGCTCCCCGCCCGCGACACGAGATCGAACAGCTCCGCTTCCGTTCCCGTCTCGGTCAGGGAGGCGACGGTGTCGCCTTGTACCGCGTCCTGCAGCCGCAGGTCGATGCGGAGCCGCTTGGCCGGCCCCTCACCAAGGGCGAGGTAGGAGCCGACGAGAACGACGTCGGCGCCGGCATGCGACCGGATGCGCGCGAGCGTCTCCGCCCCGAGGCTCTCCGCGTCGCGAAGCCCCAGGTCGGCCTTCATCCGCGACACGTTCTCGCTGGGCACGGTCCGAAGCTTCGCGCCCGCGGCCAGCTCCGCCGTGAACATCTCGGACAGCGCCGTCGAGAGCCAGGCCTGGTCGGCGCGGCCGGAGAGGTCCTTGAAGCCGAGCACCGCCACCGATCGGCGTGCCGCGGTGACGGGCCCGGCCGCGGGCAGCGACGCCGTCGCCGGAGCCACCGCCTCCGTCTTGGCGGGCCGTCGCGCCCAAAGCGAGGCGCCGAACACCAGGGCCAGGAGGAGGCCGGTCGCGCCCAGCCAGCCGCGACGGCGCCGAGCGCGGGTCTTGGCTGCCGGCGGCACCGGCTCGCCGCGGAGCGCGGCCATGACGTCGGTGGCGGCCGCGAACCGATCGCGCGGATCGCGCTCCAGGCAGCGCAGGATCGCCGTCTCCCAGTGGCGGCGGAGCGCGGGCACGTGGTCGCGCGGCGAGACCGGCTCCTCGTGGAACCGCTTCAGCACGATCGAGATCGGCGAGTCCCCTTCGAAGGGCAGCCGCGCCGTCACCATCTCGTACAGCACGACGCCGAACGCGTAGATGTCGGTGGCGGCGGTGACCTCGCCTCCTTCCGCCTGCTCGGGGGCGAGGTAGGCGGGAGTGCCCACGAGATGGTCCGCGTGGGTGAGCGTCCGCGACGTGTCGCCCGCCCAGGCCAGGCCGAAGTCGGTCACGACCACCCGGATCGGCGATTCCGGAGAGGACGCGGGCACGAGCATGACGTTGGCGGACTTGAAATCGCGGTGGACGACGCCGGCCTCGTGCGCCGCCGCCAGCGCGTCCGCCATCTGTTCGACGAGGGGGAGCGCATCCTCCGCGCTCAGCGGTCCGGACCTCCGCAAGAAGTGACGGAGGGTCTCGCCGCGAAGCAGCTCCATGGTGAGGAACGTGACGTCCGCACCTGTCCCCGACGAGTGCAGCCACTCCCCCTGTTTGTGGCCGCAGTGCTGGCCGAGATCGAAGATGCGGCAGACGTTCGGATGCGTCACGCGCCGCGCGAGGAGGATCTCGCGGCGGAAGCGCTCCATGACGTGCTCCCGCGCGGCCAGGTCCGGCCGGATCGTCTTGACCGCGACCTCGGTGCCCAGGGCGAGGTCGGTGGCCTCGTAGACCTCGCCCATGCCTCCGGCGGCGATGAAGCGGACGATCCGATAGCGCCCGTCGAGCTCGTCTCCCGGCTTGAGCGAGGGCGCGGCGCCCCAGTTCCGCTCGGTGTCTTCCGCGGCGGAAGTGCCCGGCACCTCGCCCGCCGTCGGCGTGACGTCGCCGTCGTCGGACGGGGGGCCCGGCTTGCGCGGATTGGGTGGAACCATGGCGCGGAGGGAGCGGAATTATCGCACGTCGCCCTCGCCAGCCGGCCAACGCGGCCGCCCTGGGATCAGGGGTCCAGCAGCCGCACGTGACCGGTCGCCAGCTCGTAGACGGCGCCCACCAGCTTGAGGTGGCCCTCCTCCAGGCGATGGCGGCCTTCGGGAGTGTCGAGGAGCTGGTGCATCGACCAGCACACGTTGGCTTCCACGCCCATGCGAAGAAGGTCTTCCGGTGGCGCGTCGGGCGACAGGGCTTCCAGGCCGGGCTT
>Ga0207662_10000275_pt1 | contig 23746 bp, 20 predicted proteins | sample KBSS33LmetaG_FD_184338 | JGI IMG/M metagenome (GOLD analysis project Ga0207662, IMG submission 184338) | Switchgrass rhizosphere microbial communities from Kellogg Biological Station, Michigan, USA - KBS S3-3L metaG (SPAdes) (version 2) | ecosystem: Host-associated > Plants > Roots >... | reverse complement strand
CACGCCATCGACCGAGGCTAGCGTGGACCACACATCTACCGGAAACCACGTTCCTTGCAGCCGCGTACTTACGGCGTCTATGCGGCCAAAGCGCATCACCGAGGAGTTGTCCGCCGCGGGCCCGGAAATGTGCATCAAAACAGCCGGTCGGGCGCGTCCCCGGCGATTGCCTCATCATCGAGCTGTGACCACACCGCCGATCGAACGGATCGCTCCCGGCCCAGGACAGGAGTCCGTCTGGGATTACCCGCGCCCGCCGCGGGTCGAACCCGTGCGGGAACGGATCCGCGTCGTCGTGGATGGGGTCGAGATCGCCGACTCGCGCAGCGCGATGCGCGTCCTCGAGACCGCAGGCGCGCCCGTCTATTACATCCCGCCGCGCGACATACGCATGGACCTCATGCGGACGACCACGTACCAGACGTTCTGCGAGTGGAAGGGCGCCGCCACGTATCACTCCCTCACCTTGCCGTCGCGCGAGATCCCCGATATCGCCTGGTCATATCCCGACCCGAACCCGGGCTACGAGGAGATCCGCGACCACCTCGCGTTCTACGCGTGGAAGGTCGATGAGGCGTGGGTCGGCGACGAGCTGGCGACGCCGCAGCCGGGCCATTTCTATGGGGGCTGGGTGACGTCGCGCGTGGTCGGGCCGTTCAAGGGAGGGCCCGGCACCGCCGGCTGGTAGAGGCCGCCGGTCAGCCGGCCGACCGGTGCTACTCGAGGACCGCGTACGCCCGCAACGTGAGGAAATCGGCGAAGTCGTCGTCCAGGACCAGATGATCCAGCAGGTCCCAGGCGTCCTTCAGCCGCCCCTCGCGAGGACCACCGAGGCGTTCCAGTTCCTCGTCACGGATCGCCGCGTAACGCTCGATCGGCAGGATCCCGCGGGTCCGCCACAGCCACAGCTGTGAGCGGGCGATCTCGGCGGTGGCCGCGTCCTCCATCAGGTTGTCGATCGCGGCGGCGCCGACGCCCCGTAGCCACGAGTCGAGATACGCGAGCGCGACTCGGACGTTGGCCCGGATCCCGGCATCGGTGACCTGGCCGCCTTCGACCCCGAACCGCGCCAGGTCAGCCGCCGCCACACGGACCGTCGGTCGTCGCGCCTTCTGGTTCGGCGCATCGCCAAGCACCGAGTCGAAGATCTCTGTCGCGATCGGCACGAGGTCGGGATGCGCGACCCACGTCCCATCGAACCCGTCTCCCGACTCGCGTTCCTTGTCCTCGCGGACCTTGGCGAGCGCTCGCTCGGTGACCTCGGGGTCGCGCCGGTTCGGGATGAACGCGGCCATCCCGCCGATCGCGTGTGCACCGCGTCGATGGCAGGTCTCGACCAGCAGCTTGGTGTACGCCCGCATGAAGGGAATGGTCATCGTCAGCTGGGCGCGGTCGGGCGACTCCAGCGCCGGCGAGGCACGGAAGCGCTTGATGACGCTGAACAGGTAATCCCAGCGCCCGGCGTTGAGCCCCGCAGCGTGCTCGCGCAGCTCGTAGAGGATCTCGTCCATCTCGAATGCCGCGGTGATCGTCTCGATGAGGACGGTCGCGCGGATCGAGCCGCGTGGGATCCCGAGGCGCTCCTGGGCGAACACGAAGACCTCGTTCCAGAGGCGAGCCTCGTGGTGCGACTCGAGCTTCGGCAGATAGAGGTATGGCGCTGACCCACGGCGGACCCGCTCGGCACCGTTGTGGAACAGATACAGCCCGGCATCGAACAGCGAGGCCGAGATCGGCGTGCCGTCCACCTGGATGTGGCTCTCGACGAGGTGCCATCCCCGCGGCCGGACGACGAGCTGCGCGGTCTGCTCGTTGAGCCGATACGACTTGCCCTCGGGCGACTCGAACGCGAGCGTGCCACGCACCGCGTCGATCAGCGCCGCCTGCCCGGTGACGATGTTCTCCCACGTCGGCGAGAGCGCGTCCTCGAGGTCCGCCATGAACACGCGGGCACCCGAATTGAGCGCGTTGATCATCATCTTGGGCTCTGCCGGGCCGGTGATCTCGACCCGGCGGTCGTCGAAGTCAGCCGGCGTCGGTGCCACCGTCCAGTCGGATTCGCGCACGTCGCGGGTCCCACGCAAGAAGTCGAGCGTCACACCGTTCTCGAGCTCGGCCTGGCGTTCGTGGCGTCGCTGGATCAGGTCGATGCGCATCTGGCCGAACCGGCGCTGAAGGTCCGCCACGAACGCGAGCGCGTCGTCGGTCAGGACCCAGTCGGAACCTTGGACCGGCGAGCCGGTGACGATGACGCCGTCCGGTGGCATCAGGTCACCTCGGAGCGACGGACCGTCGCCTCGATCAGGCCGTGCGGCTCGGTCGTGGCGATGTAGACGAGCCGGTCGTTGTCGATGCCGAACCGGTCGAGGTCGACCGTCCAGTGATGCAGGTTCGGGAGCACCATGCGCACCTCGTCGAGCTCCTCGTGCCGCTCGAGCATGGCCTTCGCCATGATCCAGATCGAGGTCTGGACGCTCGGCGAATCGTGGTCGGCGAAGACTTCCAGCAACGTGCCACGGACCGCGTCCCACGTCGCATCGAAGTCGATGTCCGGCGCGCCATAGCGCCAGATCGCGGTGACCTTGGTGGCCATGAGGCGGTCGTCGGTCTCGGCGAGCGTGGTGTATCGGTCGCGCGGGAAGCCAGAGAAGGCCGACCGCGTCGTCTTCATCACGATCAGGTCCTCGATGCCCGCCTCGACCACCGTCGCATCGTGACCGACGGCGACGGTCGCGACCCGCGTCCCCTCCCCGGTCCGGGTGAACGCGTCCGGCGCCGGCGTCCCGTCGACATCGATGGCCCGCCAGGCATGCTCGCGGATGTTGACGATCGCGCGGTCGACCTGTTCGAACTCCAGGAAATGGCGCCCGAGGACCGCGGCGAAGGCCTCGATCGACCCGGTCAGGTGCTCCGCGGCGAGGGCATAGGTCGTGTTCTTCATCGTGTCGGTCGCGACGACCAGCGAGTTGTCGCCGTCGACATGGGCGGCCGTGAAGTCACCCTCGAGCGCGATCGCGACGGTGAGGTCGCGCAGTCGATGCGGCGTCGTGTCGCGGCCGACACGGACGAGACGGATCGCGGCCTTGCCGTAGCGGTTGGGTCCGAGTTCGATCATCGTGCGGTCAGCTTGCCATGGCGGTCGATAGCGATGTCGACGACAGCGTCGAGAGCTCGGTGGAGCTCGCTCGTCCGGTCCGCGTCGATGGCCGCCGCCATATCGGGGAGCAGCGCTTCGCGCGAGCGGCCGGCGACGAAGACGCAGTAGCGGAACCCGTGGCGCTCTTCGTAGGCGTCGTTGAGACGCTCGAGCTCGATCGCGACATCGACCTCGGGATCGGCGGGCGTGCCGGTTCCCCGGTCGTACCCCTGCTCCACGTAGCTCATCTGTGAGACCGTCCCGGGTGGTGCCCCGAGGCGCGGGTGCGCGTCGATCAGCTCGATCTGCTCGGGCTCGGGCATCGCATGGGCGATGTCGCGGGCGACGTGGAACAGGACGTCATCGGACGGGAACGGGCCCGCTCGTTCGAGTCGATCGAGGAATCGCGGTGCGCCCTCGAAGAGCTGCTCGAGGGTCGCGCGGTCGATCACCAGCCGCCGGCGTCGCGGACGATCCGGTGCAGCACCCGGGCCGCCACGAGCCGCCGGTACTCGGCGGTCGAGCGGACGTCGTCGATCGGTGCCAGCTCCCCAGCGAGCGTCTCGGCCGCGGCATCAGCCGTCTCAGGCGTCGGTCGCCGATCCTCGAGCGCGGCTTCCGTGGCCGCGGCACGGACCGGGGTGGCCGCGACTGAGCCGAGGGCGACTCGAACGTCGCGCCACGACCCGTCGCCCTGCCATGCGACGGCGATCACGACCTTGCTGATCGCCTGCGCCCGTCGCGTGCCGACCTTCCGGAAGCGCATCTCACGCTCCGCTGCGAGCGGCAGCCGGATGCGGACGATCAGTTCGTCGTGGGCGAGCGCCGTCTGTCGATAACCCGTCCAGAACTCGGCCGCGGGTACGTCGCGCTCTCCCCGTTCCGAGCCCACGACGATGACGGCATCCGCGGCGAGCAGCACCGGGAGCGTGTCCCCGGCCGGAGACGCGTTCGCGATATTGCCGCCGAGCGTGCCCCGGTTCTGGATCTGTGCCGCGCCGATGGTCGCGGCCGCCTCGACCAGCGCCGGGACGTGCTCTCGGCACAGCGCCGATCGGCGGACATCGGTGTAGGTGGTCAGCGCGCCGAGCGTGAGTGCGTCGCCATCGATGGCGATCCCGCGGAGCGCCTCGATCGCCCAGAGATCGACGACGCTCGCCGGGGGCGGTGCCAGTTCCCCGGTCAGGCTCACCATGAGATCGGTGCCGCCAGCGACCGGCTTGACCGGCGCGTCCGCCGAACCGGACGCGAGCACCGCATAGGCTGCGGGCAGGTCGCGTGGGCTCGTGACGGGCGGCTCGATGGGCACGGGTGGGACGGTCAGCCGCGGCCGCGCCTGCGACCGAGGAGCAGCAATGCGAGCGCAGCAAGGACGCCGAAGCCGGCGATGACCTGGCCCGGCGTCACGGCCGGCATCGCGGTCGACGTCTCAGCGGGCTCCGCCGGCCTGTCGTCAGAGCCCGTCGCATCGTGATGTGGCGCATCGAGCGCGTCGTCCTTGAGGGCCGGATGATGGCCGTTGGTCGGGACCGCGACGCGGTCGGATGAGCTCACAGCGCACCTCCCCGTGCGACGAGCGCGATGGCGTCGACGATCTTGGTATATCCGGTGCAGCGGCAGAGATTTCCCGCGATGGACTCGCGGATCGCGTCCTCATCGGGGCCGCCGCCCGCATCGAGATAGGCGCGCGCCGCCATCAGCATCCCCGGCGTGCAGATGCCGCACTGCGCACCACCCGTGACGAGGAAGGCGTGTTGCAGCTCATCGAGGCGATCGTGCTCCGACACCGCCGGTGCGAGACCCTCGACGGTCCGGATCTGCGCCTCGGCGACCTGGCAGATCGGGACGAGGCAGGAGTCGACTGGAGCGCCATCGACGAGGACCGTGCACGCCCCGCATTCGCCCTCGCCGCACCCCTCCTTGGTTCCGGTGAGCGCGAGGTCCTCGCGCAGGACGTCGAGGAGGCGGCGCATTCCGGGGACGTCGACCTCGACCGGCGTGCCGTTGACCGAGAGCCGGTAGACCGTCACGAGATCAGTCCCTTCGCCGGTGCCGACTCGGCGGGTCGAAGACCGGCGACGTCTGGCCGCTCGGCCATCGCTCCAAGGATCCGTTCTGGTGTCGCCGGCAGGTCATTGATCCAGACACCCGTGGCATCGGCGATGGCGGCCACGACCGCCGGCGCGCCGACGTCCATCGGCAGTTCGCCGACCCCCTTCGCGCCGTGGGGGGCGCCGCTGAACGGCGCCTCGACGAGGATCGTCGAGATGCGCGGTGCGTCGAGCGCCGTCGGGATGATGTAGGTGGCGAGGCGGTCGTTGAGGTAGCGCCCGTCGCGCAGCTTGATCTCCTCGATCGTGGCGTAACCGACAGCCTGCAGCGTCCCACCCTCGACCTGTCCCTCGGCCAGCACCGGGTGGATGACCCGGCCGATGTCGTCCGCCGCCACCACGTCGCGGACGTGGACCTCGCCGGTGTCGAGATCGACCTCGACATGGGCGACGCACGCCGCCCATCCGAACGCCGGGTAGGCATCACCGGTGTAGGTCGCGTCATCGAACGGCGTTCCGCCCGGATAGGGCTCGTACTGCTGGTCGATGCGGGTCGTGCCGTGGTCAGTCGCATACGCGGCGGCGGTGTCACGGAACGAACCGCCTGTCGCCTCCTCGACCTGCGCCCGGAGTCGCTGGGCCGCCTTGATGAGCAGGCCACCGACGACCATCGCGGTCCGCGACGCGACCGTCGGGCCGGAGTCAGGGACGTACGCGGTGTCCTGAGGCGCGATCTCGACCAGGCTTTCATCGAGACCAAGCGCTTCGGCAACGAGCTGCGGGAAGATCGTCTTGGTCCCCTGCCCCATCTCGGTCGAGCCCGTCAGGATCCGGACTTGGCCCTCGGCGGTGAGCTCGATCGAGACGACCGAGGCGAGATGGACCTCGCCCGAGCCGGTGAAACCGGCCCCATGCCAGGCCAGGGCGAGGCCGATCCCCGAGGCAAGGCGGGCCCGATCGGTCCGGAGCGCCGAGCCGGGGATCGTCCCGGAACCGGCCCGCGCGTTCCGGGCGTCGCCGGTCCGGTTGCGCATGTGAACGAATTCGGCCGCCTCCGCCGCGCGCTCGAGGACCTCCTCGCCGGCGACGCTCTCGCGCAGGATCTGACCGGTCGGCGTCGTGTCGCCGTCGCGGTAGACGTTCCGGCGACGGATGTCGAGCGGCGAGATCGCCAGCCGCTCGGCGATCCGGTTCAGGTGTGTCTCGGCGGCGAACTCGGTCTGTGGCGCGCCGAAGCCGCGGAACGCTCCGTTGGGTGGGGTGTTCGTCCGCGTCGCCTTGGCCCGGATGCGCACGTTCGGGCAGCGGTACGGGCCACCGGCGTGGATCGCGCCACGCGAGAGGACGACCGGGGTGAGCGTGCAATACGCGCCGCCGTCCATCACGACCTCGATGTCCTGCGCGATCAGGACGCCATCGCGCGTCACGCCGGTCCGATGGCGGACGATCGCCGGGTGACGCTTGGTCGTGGCCGCGATGTCCTCGTGCCGGTCATAGATCATCCGGACGGGCTTCTGGGTCTTGCGCGCCAGCAGAGCGGCATGGAGCGCGATGACCGATGGGAACTCCTCCTTCCCGCCGAACCCACCACCGGTCTCCGCCTGCACCACGCGAGCGGTGTCGTCCTCGAGGCCGAGTCCCTTCTTGAGCGCCGAGTGCACGTAGTAGGGGCACTGGAGGGAACCTGTGACGGTCACGCCCCCGCCGTCGGTCGGCACGGCGATCATCGCGTTGTTCTCGATGTAGAGCTGCTCCTGGTGGCCGACCCTGTACTCGCCCTCGAGGATCATGTCGGCTGCGGCGAAGGCGGCGTCGGGGTCGCCGCGGCCGATCGCATACGCGGCGAAGACATGCTCGGATGCGTCGGGGTCGAAGACCGCCGGCAGCTTGGTCGTGCGCGGCCTGGCACGCCGACGGGCTTCGCGCAGCGTCGCTTTGTCCGGGGCTGCGATCAGTGCGAGCGGCTCAGCGTGGTGGAGGATCTCGCCACCGACCGGGACCAGGATGGGCTGGTCGTTCTTGATCGAGCTGACGATGTTCTCGCCGGGGATGTCATCGGCGGTGACGACGACGACCTTCGTCCAGTCGAACTCGGGGTCGAGCTCGAGCGCCTCGTAGGTGGCGTGCGCGTCGGTCGAGCGGATCGTGGCGCCGTACCAGGCGCCCGGGACGACGATGTCGTCGGTGTAGAGCGCAGTGCCGGTGAGCTTGGCCGGACCCTCGCGGCGAAGCGGACCGGCCGGCCGCGCGCGACCTGGGACCGAGGTGCCGGGTGGGATGACGAGCGCGTCGGGGACGGACGTCCGGGTCGTCATGCCCGCGACGATACCATCGCGCGCCGGCCCGACCGCCCCGTTCCCGACCGGACTCGCTGCGACCTCACCTGACCACCCCGGCACGGTGTCGAGCAGCACCGTGAATCGCCGCGCGGCAGGGCCTGATGCGGTCCGCCGGGCCTCCGCTGCCCGTATCATCCGGGCCCGCCGGAGACGGTGGCGCGTCACGAAAGGCGTGGCGCAACAGGGGGGTTGCCCTGCGATGAACGTTCCTATCGGCACGGTGTTCGCCTTCGTTGTCGGGACGGTGGCGACCCTGATCGTGCTTGCGGTCGCGTGGCCGGTTCTCGATCGGGCGCGGCGAGAACGCCGATTTGCCATGGTCGAGGTCATGCTCGCGTCGTCCTACATCGGGACGTCGGGCGGTGCCGCGACGTCGTCGACCCCCGCGGGGGCTGGCAAGACTCCATCGGTGGACAGTTCCGACACTTCGGACGGTCACGCCGATCCCGATGCGCTCGACGACGGTCCGCGCCCCGACACGCACCGGGCCATCCTCGATGCCGTGTCATTCGAGGCCATCGTCGCCCACGAGGACGAGCGCGAGGGGCGCTACCGGCGCCCGACGACCATGGTGGTCCTGGAGCTCGACGGGCTCGAGCGGTTGGTCGATCGGCTCGGCACGGGCGCCGCGGAGAAGGTCGAACCTGACGTCGCCGACACGATCGCGAAACTCGCGCGCCGGGCCGACTATGTCGCTCGCCTCGCGCCCGGCCGGTACGCCGTCCTGATGCCCGAGACCGACGAGATCGTCGCGATCAACTATGTAGAGCGGATCCGTCAGGCATGCGACGAGTGGCTGGAGTCGGGTGCCATCGCGATGCGGCTGGCCATCGGCTGGGCGAGCACGGCCGGCAACGCGTCGGTGACGACGGCGATGCAGATCGCGATCGACCGGATGCATCTCGAGGTCCGGCGCTACGCGCGCCTTGCCGCCGACGGCACGACCGGGGTATCGCCGACCGCCTGAGTCAGTCGGTGCCGAGCCGGATCGCGCGACCGGGCGTCGCGCCCGTGTGCTCGCCGTCGCGAACGACGAGTGTCCCGTTGACGATGACATGGTCGATGCCCGTCGGGAACCTTCGTGGCTCGTCGTACGTGGCATTGCTCCGGATGGTCTCGGGGTCGAACACGACGAGATCGGCCAGGTTGCCATCGCGGATCGTGCCGCGCTCCCGAAGACCGAGTCGCGCCGCCGCGGCACCGGTCATCTTTCTGACCGCCTCCTCCAGGCTGAGCAGGCGCTCGTCTCGGACGAACTGGCCGAGGATCCGAGGATAGGAGCCGTACGTCCGCGGGCTCGGCTTGGCGCCGATGAACGTCGAGTCGGTCCCCACCATCCCGACCGGATGCTTGACGAAGTCGGGGAGGCTCCTGGTCCATGGTCCTGACGTGACCTGGTTGACGCCGAGGTCCTCCGCAAGCAACAGATCGCAGATCGTGTCGACTGGATCGGTGCCGGCATCGGCCATCACGTCGGCGAGCGTGTGCGCCTCCCAGCGCAGCAGGTCCGGACGTTGGAAGTTGCCGAGCCGCAGATCCGCCCAGCCCGCGGGACTCGTGTACGCGGGCGCCATCTCCTTCTTGAGACGGTCCCGAGTCGCGGTGTCAGCGATCCGTTCCTTGAGTGCCAGCGGACCGCCCGCCTGGACCCATTGCGGTAGCTGGATCAGGAGCCGAGTGCTCGCCCACTCGTACGGGTAGGAATCGAAGGTGACGTCGAGCCCCTCGGCGCGAGCGTCATCGACGAGCGCGAGCAGTCGGTCGGCGCCACCCGGATGCGTCTCGCGGTGATAGAAGTGCGTGATGTGAGCGGGGGCACCCGAACGTCGACCGATCTCGATCGCCTCCTTGAATGGGTCGAGATACCGATCGCCGAGCGTGTACCGAACGTGGCTGTGATAGAAGCCGCCGGCCTCGCCCGCGACCGTGTTGAGCGCCGCGAGCTCCTCGGTCGTGGCGTAGCTGCCCGGCGGGTAGTCGAGCCCCGAGCTCAGGCCGACCGCGCCGTCGGCCATCGCGTCGCGAAGGGTGCCGGCCATCCGGTCGAGCGCCGCGGCGTCGGCGGGGACATCGTCCCAACCGAGTGCGTCGATCCGCAGCTGGCTGTTCCCGACGAGCGTCCCGACGTTGACGCTTACCGTCTCGTCGTAGCGCGCGAGATAGTCGGCGACCGTACGCCAGTCGTAATCGATGTCCGGGCGGCCATCGAGCCCCGAGTCGAGGTGGACGAACGCCTCGAGGTCCTCGCGTCGGCGGAACGGCGCGAACCCGTTGCCATCGACGCCGACGATCTCGGTCGTGACGCCCTGGCGGACCTTGGGCTCGTGGCGCGGCTCGGCGAGGATCACGAGGCCGCCGTGGCTGTGGAGGTCGATGAAGCCGGGGGCGACGATGCGGCCACGGGCGTCGAGGGTCGTGGCGGCGCGGGTGGGCTCGTCGGCTCCGGGCGAGAGGACGCGCATGCGATCGCCCTCGACGACGACCGTGCCAGGTCGCCCGGGCGCGCCGGTCCCGTCGACGATGGTGCCGCCGGTGATGAGGAGGTCGACGCTGTCGGTCACGGCGGCGTCACCATCGCGCCCGGACCCTCCAACCGACGTCCGCGGACCCATGCGGCTCTGACCATGTCCGGATGCGCTCGGAAGATGAGACGGCTCGCGAGGTCGTCCGGGTCCTCGTCGGCGATCCCCGAGATCGGCGCGATGAACGCCGGATCGACCGCGATCACGTCCGCTTCCTTCCCCGTCTCGAGCGACCCGATCGCGTCCTCCAGCCCGAGCGCCTCCGCCCCGGCCATGGACCCGAGGCGGATCCAGTCGAGGGGACTGAGCACGGGGCCCGTCTCGAAACCCGCCACGCGTCGTGCGTTCTGCGCGTAGAACCCGACCCGCATGACGCTGAAGATCGACAGATCCGGCCCGCCGGCGACATCCGATCCGAGGCCGACGGACAAGCCGGCGTCGAGGTATCGACCCAGCGGCATCACGCCCGACGCGAGGAAGAGGTTCGAGATCGGGCAATGAGCGACGCGCGTGCCCGTCTCGACCAGGCGCGACAGCTCCCGATCCGACAGATGAACCGCATGGGCGAGCACCGAACGCTCGCCCAGCCCGCCGGCTCGGTCGTAGACGTCGACGTAATCGATCGCTTCGGGGAACAGCCGCGCGACCTCGGCGATCTCGCCCTGGTCCTCCGACACGTGGGTCTGCCAGTAGGCCCCGGTCGACGCGGCGAGGGCGGCCGACTCGCGGAGCAGCTCGGCGGTGCACGAAACGGCGAACCGCGGCGTCACGGCGTAGCGCAGTCGACCGTCGGCCGCGCCGTGCCAGCGCTCGATCAGGCGTGCGCTCTCGGCAAGCGTCCGATCGAGGATCGACGACGGGTCGATGGTCGGGTCGTACGTGACTCGGTCCATCATCACCTTGCCGACGATGGCCCGGATCCCGTGCGCCTCGGCGGCCCGGAACGTGGCATCCAGGCTTGCCTCGTAGACCGCGCCGTAGACGAGGGCCGTCGTGGTGCCGGCGGCGGCGAACGCGCGCCATGCCGCGGGGGCGACGCGCTCCGCGGTCGGAACGTCGAATGCGCGCTCGAGCGGGAAGATGTAGCGCTCGAGCCACGCCAGCAGGTCCATGCCGGCACCGAGCCCGGCATTCGGCAGCTGCGGCAGGTGGGCGTGCAGATCGACCATCCCCGGCAACAGCACCCATGGCCGGACGTCGAGCGCGCCTTCTATGAGGTCAGCGCGTTCGCCGGCCGCGCCCGCGAAGGTGATGCGGCCGCCTGCATCGACCGCCAGCAGCCCGTCGCGCTCGAACCGCGTACCGCCGCCGCCGAGTGGCGTCAGCAGTCGACCGCGCAGGACGAACGGGGGTGTGGCGGGCAGGTCCACGCGCGACAGGCTACCGGAGATGACGTGGCTACCGGGTATGAAACGACCCGGATCGGTCGATCCGGGTCGGGTCGTTCCTGAAGGGGCGCCGCCTAGCGCTTCTTGCCGCGAACCTCGAGCAGGTGAGCGGTCCACTCGGAGCCACCGCGGTCGATCGTCGCCGAGCTTCCGTGCCAGCCGCACGTGCAAGTGATCGTCTGGGCCTGGTGCTTGTACTCGTCGATCACGTGCTTGAACGGCTCGTTGGCGACGGCGGGCTTGACGGGCGGTCGGCTGTTCAAAGGAACCTCTTACGCATGGGCGGACGCGGGTCCGTAGGTCGAACGGGGATGGCCCATTCTAGCCTTTTCGGCCGATCCCCGCTGGCTGCGGCCTCATCCGACTCAGTCAGGACCCAGGTGATACCCGATCCGACGCGGTAGCCGGCTGACCTCGCGGAGCAGACGAGGCGGGGATCCGCCACGCTCCTCCATCGACTCGCGGCGAGCCGCAGCCTCGCGCACCAACCGGGCCCCGATGAACCGTGCCGGCTCAGGTGGGAAGGCGCGTGGAGCCCCACCGTTCGCCAGCGCCAGCGCCAGCGACGGATCGGCGGAGGCCTCGACCGCCCGCGCCGCGAGGATCCGACCCGCGACCACCGACGGCCCGACCCCATTCCCGCTGTAGCCGTGAACGAAATGGATCGGCCTGCCGGGCACGGACCCGAACCACGGCAGATGGTCGCTGGTGATATCGATCGGGCCGCCCCAAGCGTCCTCGATCCGGACGTCGGCGATCGACGGGAAGAGCCGACGGAGGCCCGCAGCCGCGCGTCGCACGTCATCGAGCGAATCCGTGAACACGTCGCCGATGCGCCCGCCGAAGCCGGCCGTCCCGCCACCGCCGCCGATCGCGATCCGCCCATCCGCTGTCGTTCGCAGGTAATGCAGGGTGAAGCGCGCGTCGGCGAGGCCTTCGCCGCCGGTCCAGCCGATGTCCGCGAGCCTGTCGGGGATGGGCTCGGTCAGGACGATGTACGACGACCACGTCACGAGCCGGCGCCCGAACCACGGCCAGCCGGCCGCCCACGCGTTGAGGCCGAGGACAGCGTTCGCCGCAAGCACCTCGCCGTCGCCGGTGGTCGATCGCGTCCGGATGCGAACGGGCCGAAACCCAACGCCAGTCCCTCGCCGCGTTGGGGCACGACGCGCACCAGCACCCAAGGGCCCGAACGGTCCGCGGGTGTGGCCGTCGATCTCGACGGCCTCGGTGCCCTCGAGTATCGTCACGCCGCGTTCAAGGAGCACGCGCCGAAGACCTCGCGCGAGGACCGCCGGCTGGACCGTTGCCGCGCCGGGCATGAAGACGCCGTCACGGAAGACCGGCGAGCGGACCCTCCCCGCTACGTCCGCCGCCGATAGCGGCACGTACTTGTCCGCCAGACCGTGCGCTCGAAGCGACTCGACCGCCACGTCCCATGCACCGTCCTGCGCGGGAGCCGCGCTCACCAGGAGCGAGCCCGCTTTGGTGAACCAGGCGTCGATGCCATTGGTCGCACAGAACGCGCCCACGTCGTCGACTGCCGCCTCGATCGCCACGCCCATCTGCCGCGCCCCGATCGGCCCGTAGCGCTGGAGCAGCGTCGGGAACTCGTCCCACCAGTTCGTGACGAACCCGCCGTTCCGCCCCGACGGGCCGCCGCCGCAGATGTCGGCCTCGAGGAGCACTACCCGCGCACTCGGCTCGAGCTCGGAGATGCGGAGCGCCGTCCACATCCCCGTGTAGCCGCCGCCGATGATGACGACGTCGGCAGAGATCGATCCCCGTAGGGGTGGGGCGGCCGCAGTGAGGTGCGGGGAGGCAGCCGCCTCCGCGGTCAATGCCTCCCGCAGCCACCACGAGCGGCGCGCGCCGCTCGGCTTGACGCCGCCGAGCATCTACGGGGTCCCCTCCCTCATCACGAACCGGGCTGCGGCAGCATGCTGGTGTCGATCAGGTCGTCCGGGGTGACCGGGTTCGGCACGAGCCCCAGGTCCTTCATGAACGCGACGGATTTGTCCCAGTCCGCCGGCTCGATCGCGCCAAGGCCCTTGCTCTCCTGCACGGGCCCCGACCAGACGTCGATCGTCGCATCGAGGATGGCGGCCTGGGTGTCGCGCTGGGCGGCCAGATCCGGGACCGCCTTGATCGCCGCATCGAGGCCCTTCTCCGGGTCAGCCTTGATGTCCTCCATCGCGTGGAGCGTGGCCGCGACGAACGCGGTGATCGGGTCGCGCTTGGACTCGAGCGCCGCCTTTCCGACGATCAGCCCGTTGCCGGGCAGCGGCGTCACCTCATCGACGTGCAGCACGTTGACCTTCTCCCCGGTGAGCTCGAGTTGCACGGGCTCGTTGTTGGCGAAGCCCGTCGCGGCGTCGACCGCGCCCTGCGCGACCGCGGCTCCCTGCCCGAAGTCGGGATATTCGACGATCTGCAGGTCGTCCGGCGTCAGGCCCGCTGACTTGAGCAGGGCCTGGAGCATGATCCAGGACGACCCGTACTTGCCCGGGATGCCGAGCTTCTTGCCCTTCAGGTCCTTGGCGGCCGCGATGCCCGACGACGCCTTGGCGAACACGATCGATGGGAACTTGCCGTAGATCGTCGCGATATAGCGGATCGGGAAGCCATTGCTGACCGCCGGGATCACGCTGGTGCCATCGGCCAGTCCGAGGTCGAGCTGTCCCTGACCGACGAGCGCTGTGACGTCGTAGTCGGTGCCGTGGCGGAACGTGACGTCGAGCCCGGCGTCGTCGTAGTAGCCGGCCTGGTCGGCGAGGTAGAACTGCGCGAACTGGACGCTCGGGATGTAGCCGAGGCCGACGGTCAGCGCTGTACGCGTCTGACTGGCATCGGGACTCGCCTCGCCGCTGGGCGTCGTGGACTCCGACGGCGCGGTTGATGGATAGGGACCGACACTGCCCGGGGAGGCACCGGCGCCCGGGCCACACGCGGCCACGAACGCCAGGATGGCGAGGAGAAGGATCGATCGACGAAGGGGCACCGGGACCTCCTGGGCTGGCAGGTTAGCGAGCACCGACGAGACGGCGCTCGATGAGCACGACGACGAGGTAGAGGACGATCCCGACGACAGCGATCGTCAGGAGGGTCGCGAACATGAGCGGGATATCGAAGAGCGAACCCCGAGCGAGGTTGATGAGCACGCCGAGACCTTTGTCGGCGCCCGCCCACTCCCCCACGATGGCCCCGACGACGGCAAGCGTCACGCCGACCCGCATCCCGCCGAGGATGCTGGGCAGCGCCGCTGGGATCTCGAGGGTCGCCAGCACCTGGCGCGGGGTGGCGCGGAGCGATCGACCGAGCTCGAGGAGACGCGCGTCGACGGAGCGGATGCCGACCATCGTCGCGACGGCGACCGGAAAGAACACGATGAGGGCGCAGATGACGACCTTGCCGAGCAGACCCGGCCCGAACCACAACGCGATGAGCGGCGCCACTGCGAGGATCGGGGTCGCCTGGGCGCCGACGAGGTAGGGCGACGCGAGCCGCTCGATGACCGCGCTCCGGGCGAGCGCGTAGCCCACGACGAGCGCGGCGCCTGCGCCGACCGCGAACCCGAGGGCGACCTCGACGAGCGTCGCCACGAGATGCGGCTGGATCGTGCCGGCCGACCAGGCGGACGCCCAGCGGGCGAGCACCGATCCCGGTGGCGGAAGGATGAACGGCGGAAAGCCGCTCACGATCACGACGAGCTGCCACAGCACGAGGAAGCCGACCAGGGCGGCAACGACGGAGGCGACGGCCGTGCGACTCATGCGGCTGCCTCCGCGCCCAGGTGCTGCCGGACGGCCCGGGAGGTGTCCGTGACGACCGCGGCGTCGAGGTCGGCGATCGAACGCGGCCGCGGCAGCTCGACGGGGAGCTCCGCGACGACCCGGCCCGGGCGAGCGGACAGCACGACGACGCGGTCCGCGATGAGGATCGCCTCGGCGATGTTGTGGGTCACGAGCAGGATCGTCGGGGCGGCACGCTGCCAAAGCGCGAGCAGCTCGAGGTCGAAGCGCTCGCGGCTCAGCGCATCGAGCGCGCTGAACGGTTCGTCGAGTAGGAGCACGCCCGGCTCCAGCGCGAGGGAACGGGCGAGCGCGACGCGCTGTGCCTGACCGCCCGACAACTCCGACGGTCGATTGCCGAGGACACTCCGGTCGAGGGCGACGAGATCCGTCAGGGCCTCGAGCCGCTCGCGGCGTCGATCGGGCGTCCAGCCGGCGAGCTCAAGCGGATATGTGATGTTGTCGGCCGCCGATCGCCAGGGCAGCAGCCGCGGCTCCTGGAAGACGAGACCGATCCGGGGATCCGGACCGGTGAGGGGCGCACCGTCGAGCGTGACCTGACCGGCATCGGGAGTCAGCAACCCGGCGATCACCCGCAGTAGTGTCGATTTGCCCGAGCCGTTCGGCCCGATCAGGGCGACGATCTCGCCGCCGCCCACCGTCAGGCTCAGGTCGTCGAGCACGGACAACGTGCCGCCACCGCGGATCGGGAACGAAAGATCGACACCCTCGACCTCGATCGCGCCCGATCTGGTCATCGCGGCGACTCCGCGAGCAGCGGACGGAGCGCGGGGTACAGGCCGGCGTAGGTCGCGTACGCCCGGTCGTACGTCGCACGCGTCTCCGGTCGCGGTTCGAGCCGGCGCTCGATACGAGTCATGGAGCGAACGGCGCTGCGGACATCCGGACTGGCGCCGATGGCGACCGCCCCGAGGATCGCCGAACCGAGCACGGCCGTCTCAAGGACGGCCGGGACGAGCACCGGGAACCCGGTGACGTCGGCCTTGATCTGATTCCAGGTCTCGCTGCGCGCCGGTCCGCCGCACGCGCGCATCGCCGTGACGCGCACGCCGGCCGCCAGCATCGGTTCGGCGACATTGCGGATCGCGAGCGCGCTCGCTTCGAGGATCGCTCGCGTGAGATGACCCCGACCGTGACCAAGGCGCAACCCGACGAACGCACCAGTGGCGTCGGGGTCCCAGATCGGCGAGCGCTCTCCCGCGAGATACGGGAGGAAGACCACGCCATCGGCGCCGGCAGGGGTCGTCCCGGCCTCCTCGAGCAGCGCCTCGGTCGTCGCCGAACCGCCGACGACCGCGTCCCGGAACCAGTCGAGCGACCGTCCCGTCGCCGCCATCGCAGCGCCGACGCTGTAGAGGCCCGGGAGCGGCGCCGGGGTCACGAAGGCTCCCGGGACGTCGAGGGCCTCGTCCCAGTACACGCCGAACCCGCCCGCAGATCCGCCCGGGTCATACGCGTCGCCCGCGTCAGTCAGTCCGGCCCCCAGGTAGCTCGCGAAGGCATCGTTCGTGCCACCGGCGACCGGGATGCCGGCGCGGAGACCGAGTGCCACTGCGGCATCCGCGCCCAGCGGCGCTACCAGACCGCCCATCGCTGTCGTCATCGGGAGCCGGTCGACGAGGAGGCCGGTGGCGGCCGCGACGACAGCGGGATCCGGGCGCGCCTGACCTGGGACGCTGGGAGCTGCTGCCGCGCCGGTCAGGCGGAAGGCGAGCCACTCCCACGTCGTGAGATACCAGCGCGCTGCCACCGCGATGTCCGGCTCGTTCCGCTCCAGCCAGAGCGCCGCCGGCAGTGGTCCGAGCGCCCAGCCGCGGATCCCTGTCGCGGCGGCAAGCTCCTGGCCCTCGGCCGTCGATCGCGTGTCGAGGAACGTGATCGCGGGCCGTACCGCCGAACCGCGCTCGTCGACGGCGACCAGGGTCGGGCCGTGCCCATCGACGCCGATGGCGACCACGTCCACCGACTCCGGCGGTCGTAGCGCGTGGACGGCCACCACCACGGCCGACCACCACGCCTCGGGATCCTGCTCGGCGCGGCCATCGGGGCCGACATCGAGCCCGTAACCCGCGCGCGCGATCGCCAGCAACCGGCCGTCGAGTCCGACAAGCCCGACCTTGACCTCGGTCGTCCCGAGATCGATGCCCAGGATCGCGGTCGCCGGCGTCGTCATCCGCGACCCTCATCATCGAGCGCGACCACGGCCTCGGCCGTCTCGACATCGGTGACGAGCGTCTTGACCGCGCTCGAACGAAGCGCACCGAGGATCGGCCCGACCTTGCGCTCACCCGCGGCGACACCGATCGCAACGGGAACGTCGTGCAGCGCACGCGCATCGAAGGCGAGCACGCGCTCGCGGAGCGCCGGACACAGGAAGGTGCCGTTGATATCGAACGGAGCGATCAGGATCTCGCCGACCGCGGAACCGTCGGTCAGCTCGTGGGTGACGTCCGGTCCCAGCGACGCGACCCCCCATGACGGTCCGCCGATGCCGAACAGCGCGACGTCGATCCGCCCCCACAGGTCGATGACCGCGCGCACCCCCGCATGGCTCTCGAGAGCCTGCTTCGTCTGGGCGTCGTCGAGGAGTCCCGGCGCCATGAGGCCGTGCGGCTGCGCGCCGAGCGCATCGGCGACGCGACGGAACGGGTCACGATCCGGGCTCGTGGACCAGTAGCCACCCGCGAGCGGCACGACCGTCGCCCGGATCGGGCTGACGGCATCCTCGAGGGCGTCCGTGACGGCACTGACCGACGCGCCATCGCCGATCCCGATGATCGCGCCGTCGCGGACACTCGAGCGCAAGACCTGTGCTCCGAGGCGCCCGACGATGCGCCTGGTCAGGTCCTCAGGCCCACGCAGAGAAGGCGCGAGGTGAACTCCCGCCAGCGAGAAGCGCCGGGCCAGCTCGTCCGCTGCCGGCGACACGACGGCGTCCCGGTCGATGATGCGGATCTCCACGACGCCCTCCGCGCGGGCCCGTTTCAGCAGCCGGCTCACCTGCGGGCGGGTCAGCCCGAGCCGATCGGCGACCTCGTTCTGCGTCTCACCCAGCTCGTAGTAGAGGCGGCTGACCTGGACGAGCAGGTCCCGGTCAGCGCCCATCGACGCTCCAGCTTCCGCGATGCACAGATGTTCGGAACAGATGTGCGGCCATGTGGCCGCATCATCGTCGCGCCGCCGAGCGGCGTCAACTCGTCAGCCGGCGAGGAGCGCGGCGACCTCCTGGCGCTCGCTTGGGTCGAGCGCCGGACCCAGATCCGCGGCACTGCGCAGAAGCACGCGTCCGTGATCGACATCGCCCATTGCCAGGCGGATCGCGCCGTCGTGGAACCGCAGTCGGGCGTCATCGGCGCCGAGGCCCCGAGCTGCGGCTATCTCAGCAGCTGCCTCTGAAGGCCGTCCAAGCCTGTACAGGGTCCACGCGAGCAGGTCGTGACCAGCCGCGTCCTGTCGCGCCTCGACTGACGTTCGGACCCTGTCCAGAAGCGCGTCGTTCGCGCCGCCATGATCGACCTCGAAGCGAAGGAGTTGCCGGTCGTACGTCGTCGCCTGGATGTCGCCGAGCTGCTCGATGAAACGGATGGTGTCGAAGGCCTTCGTCGCGGCGGCATCGGCCGGGTCGGTCGCGTGAAGCAGATCGCCGAGCAACCCGAGCGCTTCAGGCTGCGGCGCGATATCCGTCGCGCGGCGCAGGGCGTCGATCGCATCGTCGGTCTTTCCTTCGAACGCATCGATCCGGGCCATCCCGATGAGCGCACCGACATCAGTCGGCCTGATGTCGAGCGCGGCCTTGTAGCTCGCCAGCGCCCGTGATCCGTCACCGGCCAGGCGGGCGTACTCGCCGACCGCGTAGTCATAGATGCCGAGATCCTGGACCTCGTCCTCGACCGCGGCCTTGCGGGCGTCGATCGCCAGCCCGACGGCTCCCGTCGCATCGCCGGTGACTGACGCCAGTCGCGCCTCGCGGATCAGGATCGCCGGCCCCCCGGTCGACTTCAGCTCGGCGAGATCCTTCCGCGCGTCATCGATCCGCCCGAGCTCGAGCTCGGCATCGAAGCGAACGGCGAGCGCAGCCGGCGCCCCTGGCACATCGACGAGGACCTCGTCTGCCGCCGTACGCGCCTTGTCGAAGTCGTGGAGCGAGACGAGCGTCGATGCCTCCGCGAGCCGCGCCTCGACATCCGTGGGCTCGATGGTGAGCGCCTGGCGAGCCGCGTCCAGCGACCGCTGGTAGTCGCCGAGGTCGTAACTGAGGCGGCCGCGACCCTGGTAGAGGATCGCCAGGTTCGTCGCGGCGAGGTAATCGTGTGGGTTGGTCGCCAGGTTCTTCGACCAGGCACCGATCGAGTGGTCGACCTGCTCGAGGCTGACGTTGGGCGCGCTGCCCGCATCGAGCGGCGTGTTGGCGGTTGCTGGATCGACGCCAAGGGTGGTCGCGGCAGCGACCGCTGGCCGGACCGGAGCGGCTGTCGGCCGCAGGCCCGAGGCGACGTACGTGGCTGCCACGACGGCGAGCGCCGCCAACGAGAATCCGACGACCCGCGGGCCTCGGTGCGATCCGGCGTGGGTGAGAAGGCTCATGGTGTCGCGTCCCATCGAATGGTCGTGGGAGGCGGCGCAAGGCCGCCTCCCAGGTCCGACCTAGTGCGGCTTGCCCAGGTAGGGGAAGTTCGCCAGGTAGTCGGTGTGCGGACCGATGCCGTCGCTCGGCACGGCGCCGGTGGCGTCGCGATCCGAGAACAGCCCGAGCGGGTCGCCGCCCGTGGTCACGTTCAGCTCGACGTCGATGACGTCGTCTGCGAGAGCGCGGCCATTCAGCGGAGCGGGCAGCTTGCTCGAGCGGCTGTAGACGAGCACGTCGGGGATCAAGACCCCGGCGAGCGCCGCCGCCTGCGCGTTCGAGTACGCCCCTTCCGAGTCAAGGCTCGAGTAGAACTTGAGGGTGTCGATGACGTTCTTGCGGAACTTGCCGTCGTAGGCCGTCGCCTGGCGACTGGGTGGGGTCCGGTTGAACAGGTCCTTGTCGGCGAGCGGGTTGAAGACCGTGTTGATCGCCGGGCGGCCCATCTGATCGCCGGAGCGCCAGCGGCCGTCGCTGCGGTACTGGGTCGTCGCCCAGACACCGATGGTGTCCGGGAGCTGCGAGTTCGGGATCGACAGGACGATCGCGTTGGTGTTCAGGTTGGCGAAGAAGTCGGTCGGGTTGTTCCCGAGCGCATCGCCGCCCACCGCTGTGCCCGTCTTCAGCTTGGTCGACGTGCCGATGAAGCCCGTCAGATCGAAGAAGAACGGGTCGGAGCGAACGCCGGCCCAGGCCCGGAGGCTGTAGCGGGTCGAGGCGTTGCCGCCGTTCGACTCGCCCCAGGCGACCGTCGTGCCCTCGTCGAACGAGCGAGCGTTCGAGCCCGTGTACTTCACGATCCGGTAGTCCTGCTCGGGCTTCATCGCGTTGCTACCACGGTCAACGCTGCCGAACCGGGCGACGTAGGCCAGATCGGCCTTGTTGTCGCCGTTCTTGTCGACGTTGAAGATGTAGCGGACGTTGGTCCCAAAATGGCCGCCGAACAGGTTGATCGCCGGGTTCACGGTCATGGCGATGACCGTCCGGTTCGCGTTGTCGGGCGCGCGGAAGACGTAGACATCATTGATGTCGCGGTCGCCGTGCTCCGAGTGCGGGGCGATCTGCCCGTTCGCCGTCGCCCCGCCCAGAGCGGGGGCGTCGAGGTGGTCGGCTGCGTTCGTCAGGATCGGTGCGACGCCGATGGTCAGCGCCACGACCGCTGTGCCGAACGCGGCCAGCTTCCGAGAAGACATGGGGGATGCGATCCCTCCTTTTGTGGAGCGGCGGCCGGGCTCCTCCACAGGGCCCCGGCCGATGGATCGCCCCGACGACGTCGCGACTCTTCCGTCGTGGCTTGTCCGGTCATGCGCAGTCGGGACGCGGGCGGATGAGTCGCCGAGGGAATGGGCGCGCCGACGCTAGGGCAGGACCCTTCCCGGGTTGAGCAGGCCCTGCGGGTCGAGTGCGGTCTTGATCGCGCGCATGACGCGGATCGCGTCGGCTCCCCGTTGCTCCTCGAGCCACTCGCGGCGGACCGACCCGATGCCGTGCTCGCCGGTGACCGTCCCGCCGAGATCGAGCGCCGCGCGATAGAGATCGGCCTGGACCGCTTTCGTCACGACCTCGCCTCGTGGGTCGCCACGCTCGAGCACCAGATCCGGGTGCAGGTTGCCGTCACCGGCATGCCCGAACGTGCCGATCTGGACGTCGTGCTTTGCCGCGATCGCCTCGACCGCACGCAGCATGTCCGGTACACGCGACCGAGGCACGCCGATGTCCTCCATCTTGACGTCGCCGATCCTCTCAAGGGCCCAGTGGGCGGCGCGGCGTGCTTGGCGCAGCATGTCGGCCTCGGCGGGGGTCTGCGAGCGGATCGTGGCCGTCGCCCCGACCTGGGCGCAGACCGTCTCGGCACGTTCCAGCTCATCGTGTGCGGCGACGCCTGGCAGGTCCGACTCGATCATCAGCATCGCGGCCGCGTCGCGATCGAGCCCGAGCCCGTGGACGTCGTCGACGGCCCTGATCGTGAACCGGTCCATCAGTTCGAGCGTCACTGGCGATAGGCCAGCGGCGGCGATGCCGGCGACTGCATCACCCGCGGATTCGAGTGTCGGGAAGAAGGCCAGCAGCGTCGCGCGGGCGGGCGGCGTGGGGCGGAGGCGAAGGGTCGCTTCCGTGATCAGCCCGAGCGTCCCCTGCGACCCGACCATCAGATGGGTCAGCGAATAGCCGGCAACGTCCTTGACGTTCTTGCCGCCCGTACGGATGACGCTGCCGTCGGCCATCACGACCTCGAGCGACAACACCGAGTCGCGGGTCTGCCCGTATTTCACGCAACACAGCCCGCCCGCATTCGTGCCGAGGTTCCCGCCGATCGAGCACATCTCGAAGCTCGCGGGATCCGGCGCGTAGAACAGGCCGTGCTCAGCGACGGCCGCCTTGAGCCGAGCGTTGATCACGCCCGGCTGCGTCACGACGCAGAGGTTCGGGGCGTCGATCTCGACGATGCGATCCATCGCGGTGAACGCGACGGTCAGGGCGCCATCGATGCCGGTGGCGCCACCACTCAACCCTGAGCCGGCACCGCGCGGGACGATCGGCACGTCGAACTCGGCGCAGGTCTTGACGATGCCGACGACCTGGGCTGTTTCGGTCGGTAGCGCGACCGCACCAGGGAGGCCCGTGCTGATGAACGGCGTCTCGTCCCGACGGTACGACTCGCGGTCGGTCTCGTCGGTGAGGAGTCGCAAGCCCGGAAGACGAGCGCCGAGGGCGTCGATGAAGCCGTCGGTGACGATGCCAGCCGCCATGGCGGGCAGTGTACGGGCGCGCCGGTCGACCCTCCGGGTCGGGCGGTGGACGCCACCCGATACGATTCGCCGATGAGAAGGGGGACGGCACGTCGCGCGCTCGCGCCGGTCGGGCTCGCCATGCTCATGATCGCCGGCATCGCCGGTCCGGCGCTGGCCTGCGATCCGCGGCTCGCGGATCTCCACGACTCGCGGTCGTATCCGGATGCCGCTTCGGCCGTCGAGCCGGCCTCGGCGCCGGCGCCCGTCGTGGATGCCACGACGCGAGCGATCTCCACCATCACCCCGGGCACGGTGACCCGATCGAGCGTCGATCTGACCGCGCGCTATCTCGTCGGTCTGACGCTCGGGTTCTCCAGTCGGTCGTTCCAGGCGAACACCATCGCGACGATCACGAACACCTCGGGCGGCCCCATCGACCGCGTCGAGCTCAACACGATCGCGGCGCGGCTCGGCGGGATGCGGCTGCGGGTCGTCGAAGTCGACGGGCGGCGCGTCGACACCAGGGTCAGCGACCAGACGATCCTCGTGCCGCTCGGGGGCATCCTCGCCGCCGGCGACACGGTGACGATCCGTGTCCACTACACCGCGACCCTGCGCAGCACGCTGGCCGGCTCGAACTGGATGTTCACACGCACCAACGGCATCGTCGATGCGTACCGGTGGATCCCGTGGGTGAGTCGCGCCACGCCATTCACAAGGCCCAACCACGGCGATCCGTTCGTCACGCCCGTGAGTCCCGAGGTCACTGTCAGCGTCCGCACCGACCGCAGGCTCGTGATCGCCTCGACGGCCGACCGTGTCTCCCAGTCGAGCGATGGCCTGACACAGCGCTTCGTCGCCCGGAACGTCCGCGATGTCACGATCACCGCTGCGCCCGACTTCCGCACGGTCACCGCGACCCTCGGGACGAAGAAGGTCCGCTACTACTACCGCTCATCGGCGAACCACGCGCTCATCCTCGATGCGGCGGTCGATGCGCTTCGCGCCATGCAGGCCCGACTCGGGCCGTATCCCTACACGATCTACAAGGTCGTCCAGTCGGCCGGGGGCTACGGGATGGAGTCGCCGGGGCTGACGTGGATCCCGTTCGGGGTCGGCAGCGCGAATCTGCGATACCTCGT
>Ga0207662_10000267_pt1 | contig 24066 bp, 20 predicted proteins | sample KBSS33LmetaG_FD_184338 | JGI IMG/M metagenome (GOLD analysis project Ga0207662, IMG submission 184338) | Switchgrass rhizosphere microbial communities from Kellogg Biological Station, Michigan, USA - KBS S3-3L metaG (SPAdes) (version 2) | ecosystem: Host-associated > Plants > Roots >... | reverse complement strand
GTTCGATCGCGTGTTCGAGCTCCAGGAGTGCTGGCTCCCCTCGCTGCTCAAGGTGGAGATCGTGCGCTTCACGCAGGCGTTCGCGCGCGAGCACCGCTGGCGCGCCTACCATCCGTCGCGTCACGACGGCGTCGCCCGCTTCCTCACCGTGCGGCATCTTCCTCATACGCACAGCTGTTCCGTTCAGCTGCTCGCGGCACGCGACGAGCTGCCGGGGCTCCAGGCCTGGGCGCGCGGCGTCGCGGCGCTCTCGCCCGAGGTGCGCACGGTCACGCTCGGGCTGAACGGCGGCCGCGCGAACGTGGCGTTCGCCGAGTCGGAGCGCGCGCTCGTCGGCGACGGCACGATCGTCGAGCGCCTGCTCGGGCTCGAGTTCGAGGTGGTGGCGAACGCGTTCCTGCAGACGAACAGCGCCCAGGCGGAGCAGCTCTACCAGGGGGCGCTCGCCGCGGCGGCGCTCTCGGGCCGCGAGCGCGTCTTGGACCTCTACTGCGGCACCGGCACGCTCACGCTGCTGTTCGCGCGCGCAGCGGCCGAGGCGGTGGGCGTGGAGAGCGTGCCGGAGGCGGTGGAGCGCGCGCGCGGGAACGCGGTGCGGAACCGCGTCGCGAACGCCCGTTTCGAGCTCGGCGAGGCGCGCGCGGTGCTGCGCGAGTGGGCGCGCGGCGAGCGCGCCGGCGCGCCGCGTCCCGACGTGGTGGTGGTCGACCCGCCCCGGGCGGGCCTCCACCCGCGCGTGGTCGCCCGCGTCGCCGAGCTCGAGCCCGCGCGCATCGTCTACGTGTCGTGCAACCCCGGCACGCTGGCGCGCGACCTCAAGGACTTCGCGGCGCTGGGCTGGCGGCCCGCCGAGGTGACGCCGTACGACATGTTCCCGCACACGCCGCACATCGAGTGCGTCACGCGCCTCGAGCGCGCAGCCGCGCCCGCGATTTGACCGGGGCCTGAGCGATGCGACCTTGCCGCGTGCTACGCTCCTCGGTCATGCGTGGAACCGTGCGGGTATCCTTGGCGCTCGTCGCGCTCGTCGCGCTCCTCGCGCTCCTGCCCGCGACCCGAGCCCGCGCCCAGGTCGCCGCGGCCGTGGATTCCGGCCAGCTGGTCGTGTTCGAGAACGACGTCCCGGTCGCCACCGAGCGCAACGTGTTCCAGAACCTGGGTGACTCGCTCGTGGTCGTGGCCACCACCCACCGCGACTTCGTGGACGACAAGGGCGCGCGCCACCCGCTCCAGAAGAGCATGATGCTGGTGGTGGACTCGCGCGACCTGGGACTGATCCGCTACCTCTCCACCCAGGAGTTCAACGGCCACGAGATCATCCGCGGCCTGCTCCCGAGCGACACCTCGATGACGTACTACGTGGAGCTGGACGGCGGCGGGAACGCCGACCAGGTGGTGCGGCCGCCCGGGCGGCTGTTCGTCATGGACTCGCAGATGTTCTCGCTGTTCGACGTGGTGTCGCGGAGCCTCGCCCAGAAGACCTTCACCACCCGCCGCGTGCAGTTGCTCGCGCTCCAGCCGGATTCGCTGGCGGCGCCGCTCGCCACCGTCACCGCGCTGGGCGCGGACACGGTGCTGATCGGCCGCACGAAGCAGGCGGTGAAGCACTACGCGTTCGAGGACCAGAGCGCGCGGTTCGAGCTGTGGTCGGACGCGCGGGGCCGGCTGGTGCGGCTCCTCCACGCCGAGAGCGGCATGCGCGTGGAGCGGGTGCCGGCCACGGCGACGGCCCCGCGAAAACCGCCGGCGAAGAAGGCGAGCGCCGGCACCGCCCACTGAGGCTCGCGGCCGCGCGTTACTTCGCGGTTCGCTTCGCCTCGGTCCGGCCCGGGCGCGCCGCGTCGCGCCGCTCGCCCGCGCGCGCCTCCAGCCATTCCACGAGCAGGCGCACGCCGAACGCGTTGGGCCCGCGCGCGGCGTCGGGGCGGTCGTTGTAGGTCCAGGCGGTGCTGGCGATGTCGAGGTGCGCCCACGGCATGCCCTTCGCGAAGTGCGACAGGAACGCCGCCGCAGTGCACGAAGCGCCCTCGCGGCGCTCGTTCGAGTTGACGAGGTCGGCGGTGTCCCCGCGCATCTCGGACAGGAACTCCGGCCAGAGCGGCATGCGCCAGAGCCGCTCGCCGGTCGTCTCGCCGGCGCGGTGGAGCTCGGCGGCGAGCCGCTCGTCGGCGGTGAAGAGCCCGGCGGCGTGGCGCCCGAGCGCGATCGACATGGCGCCGGTGAGCGTGGCCAGGTCCACCACCGCCTCGGGCGAGAAGCGCTTGGCGTAGCCGAGCGCGTCGGCGAGCAGCAGCCGGCCCTCGGCGTCGGTGTTGGTGATCTCGATCGTGGTCCCGTCCAGCGCGCGCAGGACGTCGCCGGGCTTGAACGAACGCCCGCCGATCGCGTTCTCCGCGCTGGGCACGAGCCCCACCAGGCGGAACGGCAGCTCGAGCGTCTCCAGCGCCGCGAACGTGCCGATCACGGCGGCGGCGCCGCTCATGTCGTACTTCATCTTGCTCATGCCCTCGCGGGGTTTGAGCGACACGCCGCCGGTGTCGAACGTCACGCCCTTGCCCACGAGCACCACGGTCGGGGTCTTCGCGTTCTCCCCACGGGCGGCGCCGGAGCGCGCGCTGCGCGACGTCCCGCCGCCGACCTCTTTCACCAGCTCGATGAAGCACGGCTCGTGCGGGCTCCCGCGGCCCACGGCGAGCACGCAGTTCATGCCCAGCCGCTCCATCGCCGCCGCATCCATCACCGTGGCCTTCGCCCCCACGCGTTTCGCCACCTCGCGCGCGCGCTCGGCTAGCGTCGCCGGAGGCAGGTCCTGGCCGGGTGTGCTCGCGAGGTCGCGCGCGAGGCACACCGCCTCGCCGCGCGCGACCCCGGCCGCGAGCGCATCGCGGATCGCCGCCTCGGGCTTCGCCGTGCTCAGGAGCTCCACCGCCGCGAGCGCCGGCTTGCCGCCGTCGGAGAGGTAGGCGGTGTGGCGGTGATGCCCGGTGACGAGCCCTTCGCCCACGGCGCGCGCGAGCACGGGCTCGCGCTCGACGCGATCGGAGAGCGCCAGCGCCAGGCGCTCGCCGGAGAGATCGCGAGCGCGGCGTGCCGCGGCCGCCGCGGCGAGCCGGGCGGCGTTCGCATCGAACGCCTCCGCGGACCCGAGCCCCACCACGAGCACGCGCTTCGCCTGCACGCCCGGCGCGTAGAGCAGCGCGCTCTCGCCGGCGCGGCCGGCGAGATCGCCGCTCGCCATGAGGGCCGCGAGCGTGCCGTGCGTCGCGGCATCGAGGCGACCCGCCGGGGTCTCGCGCGCGGGCGCGGCGGCGCGGGCCTGCGAACCCCGGGCGCGCGCCATCTCGTGGACGCCCACGGCGAGAACGCCGGCGGGGTGCGTCGCGAGGTCGGCGGGGCGGAAGACGGGATCCACGGTGCGTCGATCTCCGAAGTGGGGTGAGCGGGCCACGATACGCCGGCGATCCCGCCCACGCGAATGCTCATGGACGGCGCCCGGGGTGCCGATAGCGCTGGGTCCGGGTGATGGCTTGCAACCGATGCGCCCGGCTGGCATGGTGTCCGAGCCCGATTCCGCAGGATCAGCGGAATGCGCTGCAGCACCATCCTCGTACCGTTCTCACGCCCGGCACGGAAGCCGGTGTCGTACTGGAGGATCCCCTATGGCCACTCGACGAGTGCCGTTCGCCTCGTTCGCCACCCTCGCACTGCTCCTGGCCGCCGGCTGCGGCGGCGGGCAGAAGGCAGCCCAGAACACCACGACCGGCGCCAGCAGCGACAGCCTGCTCGCGTCGAGCCCGATCGAGCCCGCGCAGGGCCAGCTCCAGCCGCAGGCCAACGTGCCGCCGACGCCGGCGCCCACGCCCGAGCAGACGGCTCCGACTCCTACACCTAGGGCGACCGCGCCTCCAGCGCAGGCGAAGCCCAAGCCCAAAGCGCCGGCACCCGCACCCGCGGCGCCCTCGGCCACGGTCTCGGCCGGCACCGGCGTCAAGATCACGATGGGTACCGCGCTCACGTCCGAGACCGCGACCGTTGGCCAGGAGTGGATCGGTCAGGTCGCCGAGGCGGTCACCGTGGGCTCGATGGCTCCATTCCCCGCCGGCAGCATGGTCCACGGCGTCGTGGCGGCGGTGAAGCCCGCGACGAAGGGCGACCGCGCGCTGCTCATCCTGCGCGTCACCTCGATCGAGTCGAACGGCAAGACGCACGAGATCAGCGCCACCGCCGACAGCCTGATCGCGGGCTCGACGCGCACGCGCAACGTGGGCGCGGTCGCGGGCGGTGCCGCGGCCGGCGCCTTGATCGGCAGCGCGGTCGGCGGCGGCAAGGGCGCGTTGATCGGCGGCCTCCTGGGCGGCGCGGCAGCCACCGGCGCCGCGGCAGGCAGCAAGGGCTACCAGGTCAGCGTGAAGGAAGGCGCCGAGATGGTGTTCAAGGTGGACCACGACACCAAGCTCAAGCTCTAGAAGAGCTCCGTAGTTCTACGCGCGGCGCGGGCCCCGATCGGGTTCGCGCCGCGCGGCGTTTCTGGCGCTGCGGGTACGCCCGCTCCCCGGTCACTGGCCGCGTGGGTACACCCGGCCCGGGAGACGACGCAGGCGCCGTTGCGGCGCAACGGCTTGGGCTCGGCGCTCCGGTGGCATGGGCGCTGCAATCCATCGCGGATGGAATCCCCGCCCCGGACCCCTGCACTCGAAGTCTCTCGCGGCCGCGATCCGCAGCCGTTCAACAGCGCAACATCGGAGGTCGTCTCATGAAGTACCGCCCGTGGTTCGTGCTCCTCGCGCTCGCCGGGCTCGCGCTCGCCGGCTGCGGCCACTCGACCAACTCGACCCAGGCCTCGACGGCGCCGCCCACGGGCAGCGACCAGGCCCAGGTCGCGAGCGTGCTCGCCGACAATCCCGACTACGTGAACGAAGACCTGTTCCAGAGCCAGCTGCAGCAGTCGTACGAGCAGAGCACCGGCATGGCGGCGATCCAGCCGCTGCGCTTCTGGCGCGCCATCACCGGCGTGCAGACCTCGTTCGACACCCAGTTCGGCCCGCCCGACTCGACCGGGCGTCCGACCTCCGCCTTGGTGACGATCCACCGCCACCTCACCGGCTCGTTCAACATCGTCGCCGGCTCGACGACGCCCACGGACACGAGCCGCTCGCTCATCCAGAAGCCGCTCGATGACCAGTGGACGCGGAAGATCGCGCTCGTGCGCCTGCCCGATCGCTTCGGCCCCGAGATCACGCGCTGGCATCTGGCCGGCACCTCGGGCGTGGACGTGCGCTCGCAGGGCGGCGTGACCGCGGTGCAGAGCGTGCGCATCCAGACCGCGAACCTCGACACCACGATCACGGATCCGCTCGAGCTCCACCGCCGGCGCGCATTGCTGTTCGTGCCCGAGGGCGGCCAGGTGACGCTCACGGTCACGACCGCGAACGCGAGCGACATCGTGCTGTTCTACGGCCACGACTCGCGCCGGCGCTTCACGAACAACGGCGACGGCACGTTCACGTTCACGTTCACCGCCGGGCGCTTCCTCGGCCTGCGCAACTTCGGCATCGATGCGCTCTCGCACGGCACGCTGTTCGACGACACCGCGGCGTACGACTCCAACGCCTGGATCTTCCCGTTCGTCGTGGTCGCGGATCGCGCGCTCATGCCGCTCTGACCGCTCGCCCCTCTCGGGGGCGACACACCGCGGGCGGCTCGACTTGGGGCGAGCCGCCCGTCGGCGTTCTCAGTGCACGAGTGGCTTGGAAGCCTTGTCGCCCCACAACGCGGCAAGCCGCTCGTCGCGCTGGCAGCCTTCACGGTAGGCGCGATAGTGCGCGGTCGACTTCTGCCAGAAGCACTGGTGGTACTCCTCGGCGGGCCAGAACGTCGACGCGGGCAGGATCTGGGTGACGATCGGATCGTGCAGCACACCCGAGGCTGCGAGCGCCTTCTTGCTCGCCTCGGCGGCCTTGCGCTGGCGGTCGTCGCGCACGAACACCACCGAGCGGTACTGGCTGCCGCGATCGCAGAACTGGCCGTCGGCCTGGGTCGGGTCGACTCCATGCCAGAACATGTCGAGCAGCGTCTCGTAGCTCGTCTTCGCTGGATCGTAGACGACGCGCACCGATTCGTAGTGCCCGGTCGTGCCCGTGCACACTTGCTCGTACGTGGGGTGCTGCTTCTTGCCGCCGGTGTAGCCCGACGTCACCGACAGCACGCCGGGCTGCTGCGTGAACTGGGTCTCACCGCACCAGAAGCAGCCCATCGCGAACGTCGCGGTGTCGAGCCGGGCCGCGGTCGGCGCCGCCGCGGCGGGCTTCGCGGCCGGCTTCGACGTGGAGGCCGGGGGTGGCAGCGTCGTCGCTCGCGACTCGAATGTCGTCGCCGCGGCGAGGATCGCGAGCGCGGCGAGCGTGAGGAGATGAGGAAGGTTGCGGCGCATCGGTGACCTCCGGGATCCGTGTTCGGGATGGGTTCCGATGACAAGAACGAACGAGCGCCGCCCCGCGTGACGGGGCAGGCGTCAGGCCGCTGTCAGCTGTCGGCCTCCTCGCCCGGCTCGCGACGCTCGCCGGTGCCGCGCGCGCGGCGGGTGAAGATCTCCGCCCATTCCTCGAGCTCCTTCTTGGAGAGGCTCGTGGGCTTCTCGCTCGACCCGCCTTCGGCGGGTGCCTCGGTGCCGCCGCCGTCTCCGATCGCCGAAGCGAGGAACAGGTCGGCGAGCGAGACGTCCGCGCCCATCGCGCGGGCGTGGCGTGCCACTTCGATGTCGCCGGTCACGACCGTGATCTGCTCGTCGCCGCCCACCTTCTTCTCCACCAGGCGACGGATGACGTCGTCGGCCTTTTCCGGCGGCCGCGAGTAGACCACGTCCACGCGCCCCGAGGGCTCGTCGCGTCCCGGCAGCTCCGCGCCGTCGAACACGACGATGTAGCGCACGTCGTTCCCGCCCATCATCCACGCCAGCAGGTTGATGAGCTTGTCGCGCCCCTCCCGCAACGTCCGCTCCGGCCCCGGCTTCAGCCGGGTCGAGCGCAGGATGAGGTTGTACCCATCCACGATGACGAGTCGCGATTCCATGCCCCCATCGTCGGGGGCGCGGTGGCCTGCGTCAACAGTGGCGCGCTACTCGCCGCCCTTCGACGTGTGCACGATCCGCCCGCCGGTTCCGACCGCCCAGCCGCGCAACGGATCCACGAACCAGACGTCGTTCAGGTCCTGCGCCGAGTTCGCGATCTGCGGCCCCCAGCTCGTGGCGCCGTCCACGGTCTTCAGGATCAGCCCCTGGCCGTTCGTGCCCACCGCGTAACCGATCAGGCTCGAGCCCATGATGATGCCGTGGATCGTATTCAGCGCGCCGAAGTTGCGCAGGTTCCACTGCAGCGAGTCCGGCGTCGACACGGTCACCGGGTTCTGGCCCGCGGCGCCGCCGGCCCACGCTTCCTTGTCCGAGCGCCGCCACACCGAGTAGAGCGTCTGCGCGGTCACCGCCGGCTGCACCACGTACCAGCTCTGCCCGCCGTCGCGCGTGCCCACGATGACGCCGCCCTGGCCGACCGCCCAGCCGTTCGTGGTGTCGCTGAACGACACGGACTGCAGCTGGTTCGAGGTCGGGAACGTCTTCGTCCATGTCTGGCCGGCGTCGGTGGTGCGCGCGATGATGCCGTTCGCCCCCACCGCCCAGCCGTGCTGGCTGTCGGCGAAGCAGACGTCGTTGAAGTTCGCGGTCGCGCCGGTCGTGAGCCGCGTCCAGGTGACGCCGCCGTTCTGCGTCTGCATCACGGTGCCGCCGTAGCCCGCCGCGTAGCCGACCTGCGCCGAGGTGAACCACACCCCGCGCAGCGAGAACGACGTCGTGCTCACCTGCGTCGACCACGAGGCGCCGGCATTCGTCGTGTGCACGATCGTGCCCGCGTCACCCACCGCCCAGCCGTTGCGGCCGTCTCCGAGGAAGCACACGCCCCAGAGGTCGTTCGTCGTGTTGCTCGCCTGCGTGTACCAGCCGGGCTGGAAGAACACCGCCACGGTCGCCGAGTCCACCTTGCCGCCGGCACCCGCGTACACCTTCGTCACGCCCTCGCCCACCGCGGTCGCGAGCCCGGTGTTGCTCACCGTGACCACGCCGGGGTCGCCGCTGGCCCACGCGAACGCGACGCCGGACACGGCGACGTTGTTGGTGTCGTAGGCGACCGCGGTGAACTGGCGCTGGCTGCCGACGACGAGGGTGTCGAGCGGCGGCGTCACCTGCACGGAGGAGAGCGGCGGCAGCGGCGGCGCCACGGTGCTGGTGCCGCAGCTGCACCCGGTGAACATCGCGGCGCACGAGGCGGTGAGGAGTGCGGCCAGCGCGAGACGGTTTCGACGCATTCCTGGAGTCCTCGGAGTCGGGCCAGGAGGCCCGGCGAATGGGCGCTCGGCGAGTCGGTCCTGACCCGCCACCGTCCATCCAACGGCTGGATCCAGGTGGTCGGTCAGGTGCTGCGCCGGGGGGGTGAAGCCTTCCCCGGGGTTATCGGCCGGTCGGGCGTCGGCCATGACCCCTTCAGGGGGCGGCGCGCGGGGGCCCGGCGCGCCCCGACGGCCGGGAGGCAGGTGGCGACCGTTCGTCGGCCGGCGACGTCCGGCGGTCGGCGAAGTGGTTGTCCGGCCACCCACATCATCCTACTGTGTCCGCTCACGCCTTGCGCGCGTTCCCCCTGCCGATCGGCCGCGCGGCACGGCTGCTCCAGGCCCCCGAGGTCGCCATGCTCCAGGTCCGAAACGTTCGCAAGGTCTACGACGGCCGGACCGTCGTGAACGACGTCAACTTCGAGGTCGCCGCGGGCGAGATCTTCGCCCTGCTGGGCCCGAACGGCGCCGGCAAGACCACGCTCATCCGCATGATCACCGACATCGTGCGCCCCGACGGCGGCACGATCGCGTTCGGCGGCAAGTCCGTGGCCGGACCGCAGCGGCCGCGCATGGCCTACCTGCCCGAGGAGCGCGGCCTCTACAAGAAGGTGCCGGTGATGGACGCGCTCGCCTACTTCGGCGAGCTCAAGGGCCTCTCCCACGCCGACGCTCGTCGTGAAGCGATCGAGCTGCTCGAGGAGTTCGGGCTCGCGGCGTGGACCAAGAAGCAGGTCGCCGCGCTCTCCAAGGGCATGCAGCAGAAGCTCCAGCTCTGCTCGGCGCTGATCGGCCGGCCGGAGCTGCTGATCCTGGACGAGCCGTTCACGGGCCTGGACCCCATCAACGTGCAGTTGCTCGAGGACGTGCTGAGACGGCGGCGTGGCGAGGGCACGACCGTGCTCCTGTCGACGCACCAGATGAACAAGGTCGAGGAGCAGTGCGACCGCGCGCTCATGATCAACCGTGGCCACATGGTGCTCTATGGCGCGGTGGGCGAGATCCGCCGCCAGCACGCGGCGAACGAGTTCCTGCTCACCGCCGACGGCACGCCGCGCAACGTCGCCGGCGTGAAGACGCTGGTGGCGGAGAACGGCCACTGGCGCATGGCGCTGGAGAAGGCCGCGCACCCGGCGAGCGTGCTCCGGGGGCTCCTGGACCAGGGCCTCGCCGTGCGCGCGTTCGTGCCGGTGGTGCCGCCGCTCGAGGACATCTTCGTCCAGGTGGTGCAGACCGGCGTCGGCCTCGACCAGGGCAGGAGCGGACCGCCGACCCTGGACGAGCTGCACGCGGCAGGTGTGCGATGAGCCGGCCCACGAACAAGGTGCTGATCATCGCCCGGCGCGAGTACCTCACCACCGTGCGCCGCAAGGCGTTCGTGTTCACGCTGCTCCTGACGCCGGCGATCTTCTTCTTCGGCGGCATCGTGTCCACGAGGCTGCAGATCAACCAGGCGCTGGCCAAGCTGAACGAGACGCGCATCGTCGCCGTGGTGGATTCCTCGGGCCTCTATGCGGGGGCGCCGCTCACGTTCGGTTACACGCCGCCCGTCGAGCCCATCTTCGACCCGCGCCAGGCGAACAAGCCCGTGGCGGCGCCGAAGACCGTGCCCGTGTTCATGCGTCGCTACACCGACCAGAAGACGGCGCTCGACTCGCTCGAGGCGGGGAACGTGAAGACGGTGCTCGTGGTGTCGTCTGACTTCCTCAGCTCCGGACGGCTCCGGGTCTACGAGAAGGACACGCGGGCGTTCACGAGCAGCACCGACTATCGCCCGCTCACGAACTGGCTCTCGCGCAACCTGCTCTCGGGCCTCACCGATTCCCTGCGCATGGAGCGCACGCTGTGGATGGGGCGCTCGCTCGACTACTACACCAAGGACCGAGACGGCCGCTGGGCGATCAAGGACGACGCCAAGGAGATGGCGGGCTTCCTGCTGCCGTTCGCGATCGCGTTCATGCTCGCCATGGCCATCATCAGCGGCGGCCAGTACCTGCTCCAGGGCGTGAGCGAGGAGAAGGAGTCGCGCATCCTGGAGTCGATGCTGTGCTCGGTCACGCCCACGGAGCTGCTCGCGGGCAAGATGCTGGGCTTGGGCGGCGCGGGGCTGACGCTCGTCGGCACCTGGATCCTCGCCGGCCTCTACAGCTCGGCCAGCGTGCTGTCGTTCATCCACGTCAGCGTGCCCGCCTCGCTCCTGGCGTACGGCCTGCTCTATTTCCTGTGCGGGTACATCTTCTACGCCAGCATCATGATGTCGGTGGGCGCCCTGACGTCGAACCTGCGCGAGGCGACGCAGTTCTCGGGCTACCTCACGATCCTCAACGTGTGCCCGTTCTGGGCCATGGTCGTGTTCATCAACACGCCGAACTCGCCGCTCGCGGTGGCCATGTCGCTGTTCCCGCCCACCGCGGCCACGAGCATGATGCTGCGCCTGAGTGCCTCCGCGGTCTCGGGCGCGGTGATCCCCCCGTGGCAGATCGCGACGTCGCTGGCGCTCCTCGCCGGGAGCGGCGTGGTGACGCTGATGCTGGGCTCGAAGCTCTTCCGGCTGGGAATGCTGCTCTACGGGAAGACGCCCAACCTGCCGGAGATCATGCGCATCCTCCGCCAGCCGTGAGCGCAGGCGCGGCCGGAACGGCGGGCAGCGGAGTGCAGGCTCCGCCGCCCGCCGTTTCGCTGCCCGCGCCCGAGTACCCGCGCTGGCGCGTGTTCCCGCCCATCGCGCTCGGTGTGATCATGGCCACGCTCGATGCGAGCGTGGTGAACATCGCGTTGCCGACACTGCAGCGCGCGCTGCGCGCCGGGCTCTCCACCGTGGAATGGGTGGCGCTCGCCTACTCGCTCACGATCACCGGCCTGCTGCTCGCGGGCGGGCGTGTGGCCGACGCGCGCGGGCGGCGCGGCGTCTATGGAACCGGCCTCTTGCTCTTCACCGCCGCCTCCGGGCTCTGCGGCGCGGCACCCACGGTCGAGGTGCTGATCGCGCTGCGCGTGCTGCAGGGCGTGGGGGCGGCGCTCGTCTCCGGGAACGGCTCGGCGCTCCTCGTACAGGCGTTCCCGCTCGCGGAGCGTGGCCGCGCGCTCGGCGCGTTCGGCGCCATGGTGGGCGTGGGGCTCGCGGTGGGCCCGCCGCTCGGCGGCCTGGTGGTGGCGCACGCATCGTGGCGCTGGATCTTCCTCGTCAACCTGCCGCTCGGGCTCCTCGCCTGGGACATGCTCCGCAAGCGGGTGCCCCAGGATCCGCCACCGGCGCAGGGGAAGGCACCCGGCTTCGGCGCGGCGCCGCTCGCGTGGGCGGCAGCACTCGCCGGGCTCTCGCTCGCGTTCACGCGCGGGCCCGAGTCCGGCTGGGGCGACCCGCTGGTGCTCGCCTGCGCCGCCGGCGGCGCGGTGCTGCTGGCGCTGTTTCTCGCCTCACAGCGCGCGGCTCCCGAGCCGCTGCTGCCGCTCGACATGGTCGCGGGGCCGCTGGGCGCGGCGGTGACGCTCACGTTCCTGGGCCAGCTCCTCACCGTGGGCGTCGGCTTCCACATGCCGCTCGTGCTCGAGGAGACGGGCGGGCTGACACCGGCCCGCTCGGGGGCCTGGCTCTCGTTGCTGCCGCTCGCGGCGCTCGTGTGTGCACCCATCGCCGGGCGGCTCGCCGACCAGGTCGGCGCCAGGGCGCTCACCACCGCGGGCATGCTGCTCACCGCGATCGGCTTGTGGTTCCTCTCCCGGCTGGGAGCGATGCCCGCGGGGTTCCGGCTCGCGGCGGGCCTGGCTCTCGTGGGCGTGGGCCAGGGGCTCTTCGCCGTGCCCAACGCCAGCGCGCTCCTCTCGCTCGTGCCCCCCGAGCGGCTCGGGCTCGCCTCCGGGCTCCAGGGCACGACGCGGAACCTGGGGATCGCCGCCGGCGTCGCCTTCACCGGCGCGCTCGTCACCGCCCGCTACCACGCGCACTCGGGGGGCGCGCTCAGGCTTGGGGCCCCGGGGGGCGTGGACCACCTGGCGTTCGTGCTCGCCACCCGCGAGGCGTTCCAGGCGCTCGCGGCGCTCGCGGTGCTATCCGCAGTGCTGGCATGGCTGGCGCGCCCGGGGAATGTCAAGGCGCAACCGGTTGGCGGGCAACCGGTTGTCCACTAACGGCCCGGCCGGCTGGTCACGGAGTGGGCGTTCTGCGCGTAATCTGGTGCAGTGTTGCCCGGTGGCCGACCCTCCGAAAAAACTGGTTGTGTCGGAACGCCCACATAATCACAATCTGTTACGACGCATTGGCGTCCTCGAGGCCGACAGGGAACACTCCTTGCAGCCTCGAGCGTGGAACCCGGCCCTGAGAGCCGACCGTTCCACCATGCAGCAGGAGCCCAAAGTCGGCCAGTAAAGCTAGGATCCGAGAGATCCCTGCCGGCGGTCGGGTCGGACGCGGGGAGCGGCGACAAGCGCCGCGAAGCCCGCTCTCTCTTGCGCACGCGGTCGGGCCCACGGCCCCTCCGCTCGAATAACGGGATCGCCCGGTCCATGGCCGGGCGTTTTCGTTTGGGGGCGGACCGCCTGGCGCCCGCCTCGAGCGCGCCCCCGATCAAGCCGACGGCCCGGCCAGCGGGGTCTCCCCCCACCGGCCGGGCCGTTCTCGAGCGCGGCGGAAGCCTCAGGTCCTCTTGTGCTTCCCCGCCTTGGTGTGCTCGAACACCCGGAAGTCGTCGGCGCCGATCACCACGCCCATGTCCTCGGTGGGCTCGCCCCCCGGCACCGGCACGGTGAGCTGGATCATGCCGTCGTCGAGCGTCTCCGTGGTCGCGTTCGGCAGCCGCTCGCGGTACCAGGCCAGCATCTTCTCGCGGTCGTAGTCCTTCACCTCAAACCAGATCGCCATCCCCTCCGAGTGCGAGTCGGGGGTGTCGCCATAGCTGTCGGAGCCCATGGCATCCTTGGCCTTGGCGCCCGGGTAGAGCGGGATCGACTTCGCGTAGACGACCATGGCGGCCGTCTCGCCGGACCACCTACCCTCCTTGGCGGCGCAGCCGGAGAGCAACGCCCCCGCCACGGCGACGACGATCGCGACGCTCACGATTCCCTTCATGTTCGCTTCCTCCCGCGGGCCCCGCACGCGCGGCGCATGCTCCCTGCGGCCTGCGCTCTCGAGGACGCGCCGGCGGGGCCCCGCGCGCCGGTCATCGGCGCGTGCGCGCCGCCTCTATAGCGGCACGTGCGGCCGCGCTTGCGCCCCCGCTGCGCGCGCCGCACACTCACGCGTCCATGCGACTCCTGCGCATCGGTCTCGCCCAGATCAACCCCACGGTCGGCGACCTCGACGGCAACATGGCGAGGATCCGCGCCTGGATCGAGCGCGCGCGGGCGCTGGGCGTCGACCTGCTGGCCTTCCCCGAGATGGTCGTCCCCGGCTACCCGCCCGAGGACCTGCTCTTGAAGCCGGCGTTCATCCAGGGCTGCATCGACCGCACCCGCGACCTGGCCGGCGATTCCCGCGGCATGACCGTGGTCGTGGGCACGCTCGAGCGCGACGGCGACCTCTACAACTCGGCGGCGATCCTGCACGACGGCCGCTGGGTCGGCACCGCCCGCAAGCGCTACCTCCCGAACTACGGCGTGTTCGACGAGAACCGCTACTTCATGTCCGAGCGCCGGAGCGTGGTGTTCGCGCGCGGCGGCACCGTGTTCGGCGTCAACGTCTGCGAGGACATCTGGCTCTCGGGCGGTCCGTCGGAGGAGCAGGTGGTGCGCGGCGGCGCCGAGGTGATCCTGAACCTGTCCGCGTCGCCCTATCACGAGGGCAAGGCCGACGAGCGCCGGCGCATGATCTCCACGCGCGCCGCGGACAACCTCGCGATCGTCTGCTACGTGAACCTGGTCGGCGGCCAGGACGAGATCCTGTTCGATGGGTCCAGCCTGATCTTCGACGAGAAGGGCGAAGTGCTCGCCGAGGGCGCCCCCTTCGCCGAGGACCTCGTGGTCGCCGACGTGGACCTGGACGAGGTCTTCAACTCGCGGCTCCACGACACGCGGCTCCGGAAGGAGCGCGCGCTCGACGACGGCGAGCCGCTGCCGCGGATCCACTTGGACCAGTTCGGCCCCATCGGCCCCACCGGCGCCGTGGCGACGCTCGAGAAGCCGGCGCTCGCGAGAAGGCCCGCGCGCGTGGAGCAGAGCGCGGAGGCCGAGGTGTACGCCGCGCTCACGCTCGGCGTGCACGACTACGTGACCAAGAACAACTTCGACACCGTGGTGCTCGGGCTCTCGGGCGGGATCGACTCCGCGCTCACGGCGTGCGTCGCCGCGGACGCGCTCGGTGCGGAGAAGGTCGTGGGTGTGTCGATGCCGTCGCCGTTCACGTCGAGCGCCTCCAAGGCCGACGCCGAAAGACTCGCGAAGGCGCTCGGGATCCGCCTCGAGACGATCCCGATCAGCGACATGATGGGCGCCTACGAGCACGCGCTGGCGCCGGCGTTCGAGGGGCGCGCCCCGGACACGACCGAGGAGAACCTGCAGGCACGCATCCGCGGCAACACGCTGATGGCGCTCTCGAACAAGTTCGGCTGGCTGGTGCTCACGACCGGCAACAAGAGCGAGGTGAGCGTGGGCTACTGCACGCTCTACGGCGACATGGCCGGCGGCTTCGCGATGTTGAAGGACGTGTACAAGACGCAGGTGTATGCGCTGTCGCGGTGGCGCAACCAGCGCTCGCCGGTGATCCCGGAGAACACGATCACGCGCGCGCCCTCGGCAGAGTTGAAGCCCGGCCAGACCGACCAGGATTCATTGCCCCCGTACGACACGCTCGACGCCATCCTTCGCCTCTACGTCGAGGAGGATCGCTCGATCGCCGAGATCGCGCGCGAGGGCTTCGACGAAGCGCTGGTACGCCGCGTCGCGCGCATGGTGGACCTCGCCGAGTACAAGCGCCGCCAGAGCCCGCCCGGCATCAAGATCACGCCGCGCGCATTCGGCCGCGACCGGCGCCTGCCGATCACGAACCGCTGGTGGGGGTAGCTCGCCGCTAGACCGCGGCGCCGACGACGACGATCAGCGAGCCCTTCGTCACCGTGACGCTCACCAGGCCGGTGGTGACGATGTAGAGCCGGAAGTTCCCGTCGCCCTTCACCTCGTCGATCAGCGCCTGGCGGCCGTCGAAGAGCGCCGCCGAGCGATCCCAGTCCACCTTCTCGCTGGCGTGGCCGGCGAGCGTGAGCGGCCCCCACAGTCGCGTGCCGTTCTGCTGCGGCGGCCCGATCGCCGACGGATCACGAACGAGCCAGACCTCGATCTGGGCCTCGGAGGCGCCGTTGTTCGTGAACTGCCCGACCAGCGCCATGTCCTCCACGCGCTTGATCTGATCCTTGTGATCGTTGTACTCGCTCACCGTGTTGAGGTCGACGTCGAAGGTCTCGACGAGGCTCGAGTTGACGGTGATCGGGTCCGGCAGTCCGTAGGTGACGGCGAACTGTCCCGACGTGAGCATGCACCCGGCCGCCGCGAGCGCGGCCAACGCCAGCAGCGGCAGCACACGGCGGAACCCGTTCATGGTCGGGCCTCCTCTCACGGCGTGTTGAAGATCGAGTACGTGGCGCCGAGCGTGACGTTGAACATCTTTCGCGAGGTCTCGCCGGACGAGGCCATCTGCAGCTCGCCACGCACGTCGAGCATGAGCTTCGGGATCAGCGTCAGGCCGAGCCCGAGCCCGAGATCGTACGAGGTGAACGACTCGTCGGCGCCGTCGCGCTGGAAGCGCGCGCTGCCGATACCGCCGAACGGGTAGAGCAGCGTCTTGGTGCCGAACGGCAGCAGCGCGTTGACGCCATAGGTGGTGACGTCGGATCCCGAGCGCGTGACGCTGAACCCGGGCGAGGTCTCGATCGTCTTGTCGCCGAGCGCGGATGTGGAATAGAACGGCTCCACCGCGAGCAGCGCCGCCAGCCGCACGGGGATGCGCGCGCCGAAGATCGGGCCCTGGCTCTGGTCGTCCTGCAGCACGGGAAAGCTCATGCCGCCGAAGACACCGCCGGCGATCGCGATCGTGCCCGCGCGCGCCGCGGGCGCGAGCAGCGCCGCGACGATGACTATCGCCCACCACGTCCGGTTCATGGTCGGCTCCTCCTGGGTGGGAGGATACTACTGCCGCGTCTGCACGATGTGCACCGTGGCGCCGCAGTGCCGCGCCAGGAGGTCGGCCACGCGCGCGAGCATCGCCGAGAGATGGTCGCCGGGCCGGTCGACCGGACAATAGATCACCGCGAGCAGCGACCGCGTCGTCTCGGTGACCTGCGTGCGCGCGGAGTCCGACGTCGGCGCGCCGAACGCGCCTTCGTCGTCGGCGAGCATCGGACGGCCAGCGACGTTCACCGCGCCCTTGCGGATGCCTTCGTAGTGCTCACCCGGACGCCCGAGCCTCGCCACGATCGTGCCCTTCAGGTGCGCGCGATCGTAGAGCCCGATCGGAAGCTGGTGCTCGAGCGAGGCGAGATTGCAGACGTCGACCGCGGGATGGATCACCGGCAGTCCCTTGCCCTGCAGCACGCGCCGCAGCAACGCCTCGCTCGCCGGCCGCGACTTCGTGGGATCGACGCCGAGCCGATGGAACATGCTGCGCGTCTCGGCCACGCCCGGCAGGTCAGCAGCAGCGCGTCCCGCGATGCGGCGCATCAGCTCGCGGATCGCGGCATCGCGCTCTTGCTCGAACGCCTCGCCCAGCGGCTCGCCGTTCAGTCCATCGGCCTCGAGCCAGCCCAGCGTGACGATGCCCTTGAGGGCGTCGTCCATCTCGAGCGCGAGACCACGGGCCTGGAGCGACATGTGGTCTCCTGCGAGTTGGGACTCCGGCGCTCACTCGCGCTGCCGTGATCACATCGCGATGCTCACACGCCCCGCGACACGCGGAGGATCGATGAGCGGGCGGCGGGAAATCCATTTCCGACCCAATGCACGTTGGCGCAAAGGCCCCCAGTGCGATTGCGGCCTAAACTCTTGTCAGCGCCGCCCGCCGGTTCCTGAGTCCTGTAGAAGGTCGCGTCGTGCCGCTCGCGCCGCTCCAACCGGCAGTACCATCGCGCGTGTTGCTCGTCGTGGTTGCGCGACAGGCGGTGTGAATCGAGCCGCACCATAGCGTGCGCGCGGGACCCTGCCAACCGTTTTCCGCCGCGCGCGCGAATTTTTTTCATGCCGTGGAATTCGTGCTCGCACACGAACGCATGCGAGAGATTTTTCTCACGCGTGACGCTCCGCGTGGGCACATGGGACGGGGCCACGCGCGCGGCACGCAGCATGGTGGCCAGCGAACGCGGGTCCGCGAAACGCCGCACCGAAACGTGCGGAGCCGCGTCCACAGCGCGCGAACTCGATGTGTCGGAGCGCGCTGCGTGCGCTACTTCAGGACGCGCTGGAAGTCGTCTCCGCCGGCGGCAGCCGGCGCGTCACCGAGCGCACGCGCCACGTCTTGCGCTCGTCGCCCTCGCCCAGCTCGACCGGATCCCCGATGCCGTGGCCCAGGATCGCCTTCGCGATCGGCGTCTGGTGCGAGATGACGTGGTCACCCAAATGGTGCTCGCCGTCGCCCAAGATCCAGTACGACGTGGTGTCGGTACCACTTTCGAGCACGACCTCGGTACCGAGACCGGCGACGCCTTCGTGGAACTCGGCGTCCTCCACGAAGCGTGCCCGCGAGATGCGCAACTGCAACGATCCCGCGCGTTTCTGGGCGTTGCTCTGCTTGAGCTTCGCCGAGTGGTACTCGGCGTTCTCCTTCAAGTCGCCGAGCTCGCGGGCCTTCTGGATCGTCTGCGGGATCGTGGTCCGGAGCTCGCGCTCCAGCTCCTCCAGCTCGCGCTGGAGCCTGCCCCACGTGGCGCGGGTCATCACCGGCGTGTCGAATTCCTCGGCCTGCTCGCCCACCTGGCTGAACAGCGCGTCGGTCTTCTTCTGACGGTGGTCCAGCACCCACTGCTTCTCGTCCTGCATGCCCACGCGCGCCACCGCGTCGAGCGCGGGGAACAGGAAGCGGTCGCTGGAGCGCCACTGCCGCAACAGCACGCGCAGCTTGAGCCTCGCCTCGTTCGGCGGCCTCACCCCCGCGAGCATGCGCGGGAACTCGCCGCCCTCGTCGATCCAGCGCAGCACCTTCTCGCCGGTCGAGGGCTTGGGCTTCTCCTCGATCAGCTGGAGCGAGGCGATGAACAGCCGCCAGGCATCCTCGGGCGTCTTGCCCGAAGCGATGTCGTCCTCGATCAGCCGCAGCATGGCCGCCGGGTAATGCACGGCGTGGTCGATCAACGTGCGCCGCAGCTGCGTCTTGCCCGTGTCGTCCAGCGCGGCGCGATCCTTCTCCGCCTCGTCACGAACCGCGGCGAATCGCGAGTCGAGCGCGGAAAGGATCGCCTCGACCGCGACGCCGGCCGTCCGCGAGTCGGCGAGGAACGCGAGCTGCTCGTCCTCGTACGACAGGTCGCTGATGCCGATCTCGAGGCCCCACAGCGCGCGCACCACGCCCAGCCACACCGGGCGCTGCTCCGGGAACCAGCGCGCGAAGTAGAGGCCGGCGCGCGCGCGGTCGGCCTTGTCGGCCTCGGAGTCGAGCGTGAGCCTCTGCACGAAGCGGCCGAAGCGGACCTTCAGCGCCGCCTCGAGCGTCGGGTGCTGGGCGAGGAACTTGCGGATCGTGCCGAGGTTGGTCTTGGCGGGCTTCCGCACCTCGAGCGCGGGCAAAGGCGCGTCGTCATTGGAGCTTTCGCCGCCCGCGGCCCCGGCCGAGCCGGCTCCCGCCGTGCCGGGGGCGAACCGCCGCTCCGGCGCGAGCCGGTAGAACTGCTCGAAGGCACGCGCGTGGTCGATGCGCGGGTCCTTCTCGCAGGCGGGTTTCGCCTTGCGCCAGAACACGGTCCACTCCTTGGCCGGCACCAGGTCGGTGGCGATCAGGAAGAGTTTCAGGCGGTTCGCGTCCGCGGAGCCGCCCAGGCACTTGAGCGCGCTCACGATCATGCCCGCCTGGTCCTCGGTGCGCAGGCGCGTCACCTCGGCGGGGTTCGTGAAGCGCACGAGCCGGATGTCGTCCTCGGCCACCGGGATGAGCGTCCGCCGCGCCGCCACGTAGGGCATCTTGTGGCCCTTCGACTTCATGAAGTCGACGACGATCGTGACCGTGTCGTTGGACACGATCCGGCCCGGCCCGAAGCCGTCGTGCAGCACGCCGCGACCCGGCGCCAGCGAGGCGATGGTGTCGAACGCCTCGATCGCCTTGGGCAGCGGCGTGTCGCCGTCCGCGAGCCCGCTCTGCGCCACGGCCTCGTCGAGCTTCGGCACCTGCTTGCCCGGGCCCTGCTTCAACGCCACGGTGACCGCGTCGCGGAACGGCTCGGCCGCCGCCTCGCCCTTCGCCGCCACCGCCGCCGCCACCACCTTGCGCAGGGGCTCCAGCGCCTCGCCCGCACGCCCACTCTTGCCGAGGCCGCTCACCGCGATGTCCGCGATGTCGCGCGCTTCCTTGAACGCGCCCTTGCCCGCCACCACCGGGAGCGCCGCCGCGACGTGGATCAGCCCTTCCCAGTCGTCGTGCTCGGCCAGCTCGTCCGCCGCCGACTCGAGGTCGTCGTAGCGCGCCTCGTCGGCGAAGCGCGGCGCCAGGTCGCCGAGCAGCGCGCGCCGGTCGTCGCCGCGGCCCGCGTCACCGAGCCTTCGCGCCAGCTTCTGCGCCAGCTCGAGGTCGTCGGGCATGATCGCCCAGGCGCGCGACAGCGCATCCAGCCGCTCGGGGTCCTTGCCCAGCCCTTCGTGCGCCTCGACCAGCAGCCGTGCCGCCGCCTGCGTCTGCACCAGCGACAGCGAGCGCTCCGCGATGGCCGCGAGCGGCTCCCATTTCTTCTTCGCCAGCACCTTCTCGCCCAGCGTCAGCAGCGTCTGCTGGGCGCGCTCCACCTCGCCGTTCAGTGCGCACACGGCGGAGAGGAGGTAGTAGACGCCCCACGAGGGATCGGCCTGCTTCAAGCGGCCGCCCAGCTCGTCCCGCATCCAGACGAGGCGCTTCTCCGCCTGGGCATCGTGCGCCAACGTCTCGAGCTGGGTGCGAGCGGAGGCCGAGAGGTCGGCTCCGAGCTCGCCACGGAGCACGGCGGGGAGGGCGTCGCGGACGGGCATGGCCTCGCAGATGGTGAAGAGTCGGCGGCTCGTCAGAAGGGCAGAGGACTATCGCGCAGAGGGCGCTGGGGCGCAAGCGCGCCCCGGGCTCCTCACTCCACCGGCAGCCCCGCCTCGGCGTGCGCCGGGAAGCCGCCGCCCTGGTCCATGAGCTGGGTGAAGCCCGCGCGCCGGAGCACGCTGGCGCCGATGCGCGAGCGCGTGCCCCCCTCGCAGTAGATCGCCAGCGGGCGGTCGCGCGGCAGCTCGCGCGCGCGCTCGGCCAGCTCGCCGAGCGGGATGTGGCGCGCGCCGGGCACGTGGCCGCCCGCATGCTCGCTTGCCCCGCGCACGTCCAGCAGCACCAGCTCGCCGCGCTGCGCGCGATCGAACGCCTCGCGCGCCTCGATCGACGGCGTCACCGCGAGCGGCCCGTTCGCGCGCCGCCACGCCTCGAACGCGCCGGGCCCGTACCAGCCGCGCACGTCGTCCAGGCCGATCATCGCCAGCTGGCGAACGGCGGCGAGGGCGCGCGCGGCGTCGTTCGCGAGCAGCGAGACGGGCTTGTCGTACGGCAGGAGCCAGCCCGCCCAGGTGGGGAAGCTCGTTCCCACCGGGATCGAGAGCGTGCCCGGGATGGCGCCCGCGAGCACGTCCTGGGTCGGGCGCAGGTCCACGATCGCCTCGCCGCGCGCGAGTGCGCCCGGCAGCTCCGCGTCGTCGAGCCGCGGCGGCTCGCGGAAGCCGTTCATGAGCGCAGGGCCGTCCCGGTTCATGCGCTTCATGTGCTGGAAGTAGGCCGGCGGCTCGGGCTGCCCGTTCAGGACCTCGCGCACGAACTCGACCTCGTTCGTCGTGCGCAGACCCCAGTTCGTCTGCCGCTCGTAGGCGATCGACGTCACCGGCAGCCCGCCGAGGCTCTTGCCGCACGCCGAGCCGGGGCCGTGCCCCGGCCAGAGCAGCAGGTGCCCCGGGAGGGCTTCGCGGAAGCGCGCGAGCGACGCGAACAGCGCGTGCGCACCGCGCTCCATCGTGCCCTTCATGTTCGCCGCGCGCTCCAGGAGGTCGGGTCGACCCACGTCGCCCGCGAACACGAAGTCGCCGGTCAGGACGCCGACCGGCTCGGGGCTCGCCGCCTCGTCGGTGACGACGAAGCTCACGTGCTCGGGCGTGTGCCCGGGGGTGCTCAGCACGTCGAGCCGCACGCGGCCGGCGCGGATCGCGTCGCCGTTCCGGACGAGCTTCACGTTGGGCTCGCCCGCCCAGCCGTACTTCCAGTCGGCGTCGCCCTCGTCGGAGAGGTACGCGGTCGCGCCCGCGAGCCGCGCCAGCTCGCGCGTGCCCGAGAGGTAATCGGCGTGGATGTGCGTCTCGGTGACCGCGACGATGCGCAGGTGCTCGGCGTCCGCGGCCTTCACGTAGGCGTCCACGTCGCGGTTCGGGTCGACGACGATCGCCTCGTGCGCGTCGGTGTCGGCGAGCAGGAAGCTCGCCTGGGCCAACGGTTCGTCGTAGAAGCGCTTGAGGAGCACGGGCGGCCTCGGGTGCGGGAAGTGGAGCGGGCGACGGGGCATCTTCTCACAACCGTGCGCGCGGGCGGGCCGATGCGTGACGGCCGCCGCATCCGGCCGCTACACTCGGCCGCCATGAAGATCTACACGCGCACCGGCGACGACGGCACCACCGGGCTCCTCGGCAAGGCGCGCGTGCCCAAGCACGACGCGCGCGTCGAGGCCTACGGCAGCGTGGACGAGCTGAACGCGTTGCTCGGCGTGGCGCACGCGCAGGACGTCTCGAAGCTCTTCGGCGAACTCCTGCCCGGCTTCCAGGCGACGCTGTTCCAGCTGGGCGCGGAGCTGGCCACCGTGGACGCGGCGATGCTGGCCAAGCTGTCGCGCGTCGGCGCCGAGGACGTCGCCGCGCTCGAGCGCGAGATCGACCGCCTCGAGGCCGAGCTCTCGCCGCTCACCCAGTTCGTGCTCCCGGGCGGCGCGCCGCTCGCCGCGGCACTCCACCACGCGCGCACCGTGTGCCGTCGCGCCGAGCGCCGCGTCACCGCGCTCGCCGCGCGCGAATCGCTGAGCCCGCACGTCGTTCACTGGCTCAATCGCCTCGCCGATCTCCTGTTCGTGATGGCCCGCGTCGCCAATGCGCGCGCCGGCGTCCCGGATCGCGCGTGGTCGCCGCGCGCGAAGTCTTGAAGCTCGGCGACGCATGCCCGAACCCGAGCCCGCCGTCCCCGACGCCGCACCACGCGCCGGGCTCCGACACTGGTTCCTGGGCCCCACCCGCCTGCGTGCAGGATGGCGCGTGCTCGCGTACATCGCCATCACCCTCGTGCTCGGCGCCGTGCTGCGCCTGCTGCTGCTCCTGTCGCGGGTGCCGCTGGCGGACACCTGGACGCCGGGCACGTTCATCGCCGCCGAGCTGGCGACGTTCGCCATCGCGCTCGCCGGCGTGTCGATCATGGCGCGTGTCGACGGGCTGCCGCTCGCGCGCTTCGGCCTGCCGTCCGATGCGGCGTTCGGCTCGATGTTCTGGGAGGGCTCGTTCTGGGGATTCGCCGCGGTGGTGGTGCTCGTGGCGGGGATCGCGGCGCTCGGCGGCTACCACGTCCACGGAGTAGCGCGGAACGGCGGCTCGTTGCTCGTCAACGCGGCGCTCTGGCTCACGGCGATGGTGATGGTGGGACTCTCGGAGGAGCTGTCGTTCCGCGGCTACCCGCTCGCGGCACTCGCCGACGGCATCGGCTTCTGGCCGGCGTCGGTGGTGCTGTCGCTGTTGTTCGCGGCGCTGCATTACTTCGGCAAGCCCATGGAGAGCATCGCCGACGGCCTCAGCGTGGGGCTGATCGGGCTCTTTCTTTGTTTCACGCTCCGGCGCACCGGCAGCCTGTGGTTCGCGATCGGCTTCCACTTCGCGTTCGACTTCGCCGCCATCCCATTCTTTGGCGCGCCCAACTCCGGCAACCACGGCCATCCGGTGGACACCCGACTGCTGGACAGCTCGTTCTCAGGTCCCGACTGGCTCACGGGCGGCGTGTGTGGGATCGAGGCGAGCTGGCTCGTGTTCCCGCTGATCGCGGCGCTGTTCGCGCTGGTCCACCGGCAGTACCGCGGCGTGCGTTTCCCACCCTCCCGGAGCGTGCCTTGACGAAGGCATTGAGAGCCCCGGATCGCTGCGCCAGAACCCCCACTTGATTTCCGGGCCGCTCCTGCCGATAATCATGTCGTCACCTTCCTCGCGGTGGAGCCGCGGAACAAGCAGTCGCCGCGCGCTGAACATGCTCCCCCGCGTCCGGTTCGCCACGCGAACCGCGCCAGAGTTCGCAGTTGGCGCGACGGCGTGCGAGCGTGTAGGTTCCTCGCTCGGAGCTTCGGGCGTCAGGGAACGGAAGGCCGAGGCCCATGGCGCCAGGCGCTGGCCGCAGCGGACCTGGTCGCCGAACGATTCCGCACCGCGAGCCCGCACCTTGGGAGTCGGGCAGCGGTGATGCCGGGGTGAGCAGAGAAGCGCCGCCCACCGGCAGCCAGCAGGCGAGCGCGTTCTGATCCGCGCGAGCGATGCACCGTGAAAGGAACACGGCCA
>Ga0207662_10000264_pt1 | contig 24206 bp, 37 predicted proteins | sample KBSS33LmetaG_FD_184338 | JGI IMG/M metagenome (GOLD analysis project Ga0207662, IMG submission 184338) | Switchgrass rhizosphere microbial communities from Kellogg Biological Station, Michigan, USA - KBS S3-3L metaG (SPAdes) (version 2) | ecosystem: Host-associated > Plants > Roots >... | reverse complement strand
GGCAGCCGCCGAGCTCGCCGAGCGGGAGCGCGTCCTGGCCGAGGCTCTGGCCCTCGTCGAGGCCGGCAAGCGATGGGAGCCGTTCCGTTCCTAGCGGAGGAGGCCTAGCCTCCACGTGAACGCGAGAACACCCCGAGCCGCAAAGCCCGCCACCCCCGGAGATCCAGGCCGGACACCACGGGCGCAAAGGCCGGCCCCTCCTCGATCCACCGAGATCCGAGGAGGGCCGTCGCATGGGCGACGTCATGACCGAGCGTCTGCTCCACGAGCGCGCGCAGAACGAAGCCAAGATCCAGAGCCTCAAGGCCGTCGCCGTCGACCAGAAGCGGGACCTCTCCGCCGTCGACATCGAGAGCCTCAAGGCCTACTCCGAGCGGATCAAGACGATCGACGGCCAGCTCGAAGTGACCGTCGACAACGTGGCCATGAGCCAGGAGATCCAGGACCGGATCTCGCTCCTCTCCGGCCCCGCAGCCGTCGCCGGCCACCAGTACCGCTCCGCCGGCGAGCTGCTGTGGGACGCGCTCCACCCGCGCGATCGGGACGCCGCCGCGCGCTACGAGAACATCCAGCGGCGAGCCGCACAGCACATGGGCACCACCGCCGAGAACACCGTCGCGACGGCCGGCGGCTTCGGCGGGCTCTGGGTAGCTGGCCCCTCCGGGCCTGTCATCGACCTGAACCCCAAGGGCCGGCCCTGGCTCTCCGCGATCGGCGTCCAGGACGCTCCAAACGCGTTCTCCTTCATGCGGCCCCGGATCATCGACCCCAACTTCGCGACGGCCGCGCAGCCGCAGGCGAAGGAGAAGCAGGAGCTCGCCTCGCAGAAGTTCGACGTCGGGGCCGACACCCTCCAGCTCACGACCGTCGGGAACTACCTCAACCTCTCCAGGCAGGCCGAGGACTTCATCCCGCAGGCACTCAACATCGTGGTGAACCAGCTCCTCGCCCGGCTCGCCCACGCCGAGGAGAAGGCCCTCGCAGCCGAGGTGAGCCTCACCGCCTCACTGGTCCCGCTGGCAGCCAACGCCGCCGCCGACGACGTCCGCCAAGCGATCTTCGACGCCGCCGCCCTGGTCTACGACCAGACCGGAGCCCTCCCGGAGTGGATCGCGATGGGGCCGCTCGGGTGGGCCCGCCTCGGCGGTCTCACCGACCTCGCCCTCCGCCCGCTGTTCCCGTTCGAGAACCCCGTGAACGCGAACGGGACCAGCTCCCCGTCGACGTTCACGATCGCCGGCCTCGGCCTGGAGGGGATCGTCACGCCCGGCATCACCGATGGCTCCTACTACGTCGGGAACTCCCTCGGGATCGAGGCCTACGAGCACCGCTACCCCGTCCTCGACGCCGTCGAGCCGAGCCTCCTCGGCCGGCAGATCGCGGTCGCCGCATCGGTCGTGTTCTACCGCCCGACGACCCTGGAGAGCCCCGACGGCGGAGTCACGCCGGGACAGGGAAACGGGGTCGTCAAGATCGCCCCGTCGGTCTGATCGATGACCCCGACATGGTTCGACGCGAGCTACCCGCCGTCGGTCCTCCAGCCCGCCGTCGGCCCCACCGGGGCGACGGCGGGCACGCCGGGGTCATGGACCCCGGCCGGCTCCACCGTGCCGGCAGATCTCGCCGCAGCGAACGCCCTCGGGCTCTCGCTCGGAGCTGCCTGGACGGCCGGCCAGTACGTCGTGCTCGGCGATGCCTCGGAGGCTCACTGGGCCGGCGCAGCGTTCGTGGCTGGTCGGGCTCCGACCGAGGATCCCGAGCCGGAGGCGACGACCTCGAAGCGCCGGCGGAAGAAGACCGAGGAGGAGGAGGAGTAGGTGGCGACCCCCGGCTACGTGCTGCCCTCCTGGGGCGATCCCGTCACGATCGCAGCGGCAGCACTCAAGATCCTCGACCTCCCGGCCGGCGACCCCGCCGTGCCGGCGGTCGAGGCTGCCGCCACCTCGGCTCTCCTCCTCGTCGACGAGTACCTCGGCGAGCCGGAGCCGGCCTGGCCGGACCCCGCCTCTGCTCCTCCTCCGGTCACCGAGGCGACGGTCCTCGTGACGGTCGAGCTCTACCGGAGGAAGGACGCCACGTTCGGCGTGCTGAACACCTGGAGCTCGGCGGACTTCGGTCCGGTCCGGATCTCGACCGACTGGCTCAAGGGAGTCGAGAGCCTCCTCCACCCGTACATGCGCGATCACTACGGGGTCGGGTGATGGGGCTCCACGCCGAGGTCCAGGCCGTCCTCGCCCGGTTCCGAGAGCTCGGGCTCCGGGCCTTCGACGACTCCGGCAAGGTCGATCCGCCGTGCGTCTGGATCCCCACGCCGGCCCTGGAGTTCAACTTCGGGAAGGGACAGATCTCGATCACCTGGCAGGCCTACCTCGTGGCCCCGAACCAGAACCTCACCTCCGTGAGCCCCTCCCTCTCCGAGCTGGTCGACGCCGTCTCCGGAGCCTTCCCGTTCACCGAGGGCGAGCCCTACTCCCTCACCCTCCCCGGCGGCGGGCAGCCCGTCCCCGCCTACCAGCTCACATGGTCCAGCCGCTCGAAGATCGGAGCCTGACATGCCCACCACCCCTGACGGCACGGGAACCCTCGGCCCCGGCGTCCTGGAGATCGGAGAGACCGGCACGGAGATCGACGTCTCCTGCCTGGTCAACAACGCCGCGATCGTCCCGGACATCTCCGAGGGCGACGAGAAGACCATGCTCTGCGGGACCTCGAAGAGGAGCGCCGACACGATCACGTGGGCCCTCTCCGGGAACGTCGACGTCGACGCCGGCCTCGCCGCTGGCTTCTTCGCCCTGACCTGGCAGCACATCGGGGAGGTCGTGGCGTTCACGTTCACCCCGAGCACGGCCGTCGGGACGACCGTCTCCGGCTTCCTCAAGCTCGCTCCGCTGGAGCTCGGAGCCGACAACTACGGCGACTTCCTGAACTCCGACTTCGAGTTCGGCCTGGACAACTTCGACCCCAAGACGGCCGTCGTCTACGGCGATGCCGCCCCTCTCGGAGCCGTCGCCAACGCCTCCTCGAAGACGGCGAAGACGAAGGTGGACGCGTGAGCTCGACCCCGGCCGTCCAGGTCCAGGGAGCCAAGGAGCTCCGGAAGACCCTCAAGGCTGCCGGCGACGATCTCTCCGAGCTCAAGGCCGTGAACCAGGCCGTCGGGAACATGGTCGTCGGCGTGGCCCGAGGGCTCGCCCCCGTCCGCTCCGGCGTCCTGGCCGGCTCGATCCGAGCCACCCGAGCTGCCGGCGGAGTCGGGATCAAGGCCGGCGGAGCCTCGATCCCCTACGCCGGCCCGATCCACTGGGGATGGCCGGCCCGCTCGATCAAGGCGAACCCGTTCATCTCGAACGCTGCCCTCACGACCGAGGACCAGTGGGTAGCTCTCTACCAGGAGGAGATCGAGAAGATCCTGGAGAGAGTCGAGGGCGACGAGTGAGCACCGGCCAGCTCCAGATCGAGGTCTTCCTGGACGGCGAGGACGAGCCGTTCACCGTCACGACGACGCTCCTCGATCACAACATCTGGGACCTGACGCGGGCGAAGCACAAGTGGCCTCCCGCCTCCGAGGCTCCCCTCACCTGGCTCGGCTTCCTCGCCTGGTCCGCAGCTCGCCGAACCGGGGCGATCGAGCCGACCCTCACCTGGGAGCTGTTCCTCACCCGCTGCCTCGCCGTCCGGCAGCCCGAGGACGAGGAGGAGGTCGGCGGAGTCGTGGACCCTACCCACCCGGCTCCTGGTCCCGGTTGATCTGCGAGATCGCCGTCGCCACGAACACGCACCCCGGCCCGTGGTTCCTGGAGGACGAGACCACCGTGATGACCGTCCTCGACGTGCTGGAGAAGCGGGCCGAGGCGATGAAGTCGAAGACGAGGAGGTAGCGGGATGGCCGGCAAGACCGCGATCCTCACCGTCAAGATCCTCGGCGATGCCAAGGAGGCGCAGAAGGCCCTCGACGACACCGCCGGCTCTGCCGGCAAGTTCGAGTCCGGAGTCAAGTCCGCAGCCGTGCCGGCTGCCGCAGCTCTCGCAGCCGTCGGGGCCGCAGGGCTCTCCGCAGCCAAGGCCGCAGCCGAGGACGCCGCCGCCGCCGACCAGCTCGCCCTAGCTCTGCGGAACGCCACCGGGGCCTCGGACAAGTCGATCGCCAACACCGAGGCCTGGATCTCCAAGACCTCGAAGGCCGCAGCGGTCGCCGACGACGAGCTCCGCCCCGCCCTCTCCACCCTGGTCCGGGCGACCGGCGACGTCGGGACCTCGCAGGATGCTCTCTCGACCGCCCTGGACGTCTCGGCGGCGACCGGCAAGGACGTCGGCTCCGTCTCGGATGCTCTCGCGAAGGCCTACGCCGGCCAGACGACCAGCCTCGGCAAGCTGGTCCCCGGCATGGACAAGGCCATCCTCGCCTCCGGCGACATGGACGCGATCATGGCCGAGCTTGCCAGGACCACGGGAGGAGCCGCCGCCGAGGCTGCCGGCTCCGCCGAGGGCCAGGTCAAGGGTATGGAGATCGCGATGGCCGAGGCCCAAGAGACGATCGGCGGGGCTCTCCTGCCGGCTCTCACGGGGATCGCCAAGGTGCTCGCAACCGTCGCCGACTGGGTAGGCAAGAACTCCACCCTCTTCCTCGTCCTCGGCGGAGTGATCGGCGGGATCGCCGCCGTGATCCTCGGCCTCAACGTGGCGTTCAAGGCCTACGCGATCATCACCAAGGGAGTCGCCGCCGCCACCAAGATCTGGGCGATCGCGCAGAGGATCCTCAACTCCGCGTTCCTCACCTCGCCGATCACGTGGATCGTGATCGGGATCATCGCCCTGGTCGCCGCGATCGTCCTCATCGCCACGAAGACCACGTGGTTCCAAGACATCTGGGCGGCGGTCTGGGGCTTCATCACCAACGTCGCCTCGGCCGCATGGGAGGCGATCAAGTCCGCCGCAGCCGCCGCCCTCGCCTGGCTGGTCTCGATCTGGGAGGGACTCAAGGCAGCCGTCTCCGCCGTCTGGGAGTGGATCCGCACCGCCATCGACGCCGTGCTCTCCGTCGTCGTCGGGATCGTCCGTGGCTACATCGCGATCTACGTGGCGATCTGGGACGGGATCAAGGCCGGCGTGCAAGCCGTCTGGAGCTGGATCCAGACCGCGATCGACGTCGCCCTCGCCGTGATCAAGGGGATCATCTCCCGCTACATCGCGATCTACGTCGGGATCTGGGAGGGGATCAAGGCAGCCGTCGGGGCCGTCTGGGACTGGCTCAAGGACGCCGCGAGGACCGCCCTCGACGCGATCCTCGATCCGATCAACGCCGTCAAGCGCGCGTTCGATCGTGTGGTCGACTCGATCAAGTCCGTGATCGAATGGATCAAGAACATCAAGGTCCCCGCCGCCGTCCAGAGCGCGATCGACGCGATCGGCGGGATCCTCCCGTTCTCCGCCGCCCCCCCGCCGGCCAGCTCCTCCGGCACCGCCCTCGCCGCCGGCAGCTCGGCGGTGCGCGGCCTGCGAGCCGCCCCCGGCCTGTCCTCCTCGGCGAGCTCGGGCGGCGGGATCACCGTCGTCGTCCAGGGAGCTCTCGACCCCGTCGCCGTCGCCCGGCAGATCCGGCAGATCCTCACGGCCGACGACCGCCGCCGCTCCGGGGTCGTGATCGCATGACGACCGGGATCACGTGCACCGTCCTCATCGACGGCCAGAGAGCCGCCGATGGCTCGCCCGGAGACAACCCCTCCGAGCCGGCGATCCTCTCCGACCTCAAGGTCACGTGGGGCCGCTCGGACACGATGAGCCAACCGGGGGTCGACTCCTGTTCGTTCTCCGTCATCGACCAGGCTGCCGGCTCCTCCTCGCCCGGGCTTCGGGCCTTCAACGACCAGTACCGGACCGGCCGTCGCGTGGACGTCCTCGCCCGAGGCGAGAGCTACCCCGAGCCCTCCGTACCGACGTTCGTGAACCCCGGCTTCGAGCTCGCCGACCAGACCTGGTCCGCCTCTGCCGGCACCGCCGTCCGCTCCTCGGCGAGGAAGCGGACAGGGTCGTGGGCTCTGGCCGTCCGAGCTGCCGGCGGATCCTCCGCCGCCGTCTTCCTCGCCCCCGGCCCGTTCCAGCCGGCCGGCACGAACCCCGATGCGTGGGACGAGATCCCGACGACGTCGGTCGGCCAGACCTGGCAGGCCACCACGACGCTCTGGCTGCCTCCTGGAGCGACCGCGACGATCCGAGCGGCCGTCTACTCCGGGCCCTACGCCTCGGCTGCCTCGATCGCCGGCACGGCCCGCACCGTCATCGGCGACGGCTCCTGGCAGACGATCTCCGCCGAGCACACCGTCCAGATCGCCGACCGGTGGGTCGGGATCCACGTCGAGCTCTCGCCCACCGGGATCTCCTGGGACCAGGCTCCGCCGGCTCTCGCATGGGACGCCGTCGATCCCACCTGGACCTGGGACGACGTCGGCACGATGTACCTCGACGACGTCCAGGTGATCTCCCCGGCCGAGGGGACCGGCCGGAGCGTCCTCGTCTTCGCCGGCCGGATCACCGACCTCTCCGCCGGATGGGACGACTCCGCCGGCTGCCCGCTCATCGAGGTCGTCGCCTCCGGCTTCACCGCCGACCTGGACAACCGGAAGGTCGGCGACGAGCCCTGGACCGTCGAGTCCGCCGAGGCCCGAGCTCGGCGGATCCTCCAGCTCGCCGGCCTCCCGATCGACATTGACGTCGACGCCACGATCGCGCCGATCCTCCTGTCCTGGAGGGACGTCGACTCCCAAGGTGCGACCGGCCTCCTCCAGCAAGTCGCGAGCTCCGTCGACGGCGTCCTCTGGCCGGCCGTCCACCTGTCCCTCGGGGCCTACCTCCGGCTGGAGGATCCCTCGCTCCGGGCCTCGCTCCTCCAGCTCGCCGAGACCGCCGACGGGACGATCGTCATCGTCCAGAGCGACCCCGACGCCGGCCTCGACCTGTCCGCCTGCGAGATCCTCCGCGACCCCGTCTCCTGGATCCAGAGCGTCGCCGACGTCGCCACCCGCGTCTCCGTCGGATGGCAGGTCCAGGGCCTCGACGACGAGGGCCTGCCCACCACCTCCGAGGCGACCGTCCTCCTCGTCGACGCCGGCCTGGAGGCCTCGATGGGCACCCGCGCGATCTCCGCGTCCACGCAGCTCCAGGCCGAGGCCGACGCCGAGGACGTCGGCCAGCGGCTCCTCACCCGAGCCGCTCCCTCCGGCTGGAGGGCCGGCGGTCTGACGATCGACGACGAGGACGTCCGCCCCGGGATCGACGGCGTGGCGATGCTCCTCACCCTCCTGGACGGAACCAGCCGGATCGGGCTCCCTCTCGTCCTCGGCGAGCTGCCCGACTGGAGCCCCACCGGAGAGAGTGCCGGCGTCTACCTGGAGGGCGGCTCCTACAGCTTCGTCGAGGGCAGGTGGGTCCTGGAGCTCGGCGTCTCGGCCTCGGGCGGCGGGCTCGGAACCTCCGCCGCATGGGACGAGCTCGATCCGAGCTGGACGTGGAACGACTGGGATCCGGCCATCACGTGGAACGACCTACGTGGCGTCTCCGCGCCGCTCTGATCTGAGAGGAACCGAGAACATGGCCCTACTGCCAGGAGGAGCTCCGTACCCCCTCGGGACGGATCTCGTCGTCGACGGCGATGACGCGATCAAGGCCCTCGCGACCTACGCCGATCGGACCCACAACGAGTTCGACGGCAACGGCACCGCCAACCCCAACGTCGTCGTGATCACCGGGAACTGGGTCAAGGACGCCGCCAAGTCCTGGGGGAACGTCTCGACGGTCAACGGCGGGCAGCTCATGACGGTCACCGCCGGCCTCCACGCGATCCAGGCCTCTGTCCGGTTCGGCGCAGCGATCACCGGGCGGGCCTACGCCGAGATCCAGGTCGGCGGAGTCCTCGTCGCCCGAGCCGTCGGCGGCAACGGCGACGACCAGCTCTCCGTCGCGATCCCCGCGATCCCTCTCGTCCTGAACAACTCCGTCCAGATCGTCTGCTACCAGACCCTCGCCACCGCGCAGTCCGTGTTCGTCAAGGCTCGGATCACCCGCCTCGGGCCGAGGCCATGACGCGCGTCGGCCAGGAGGCGATCGAGTACGCGAGGAGCCGGATCGGCCCGGACTCCATGCCGGCCTCTGGCTACTGCCTCCAGTTCGTTCGGACGTGCTTCGACGTCGGCTCCTACTACGCCTCGGCGATCGACGCGTGGAACGGGGCCTCGACCAAGCACGAGGGAGATCGCAACCCGCCGCCGGCGGTCCCGCTCTACTTCCGGACCCCGAGCCAGTACGACCACGTCGTCTTCGGCGGAGACGCCGGAGAGATCATCACCACCTTCAACGCAGACGTCCGGCAGTACTGGGGCGACAACGGGCCCGACGTGATCGCGCAGATCGAGCGCGACTTCGACGGCACCTACCTCGGCTGGACCGAAGAGGTCTCGGAGGTCCGGATCTACGACCCCACCCCGCAGGAGGAACCAGACATGACCCCCGACGAGAGCCAGCGGCTCCTCAACATCGAAGGAGCCGTCGGCCGGCTCGACGCGATGTGGACGGCCTCCGATGGCCGCAACCGCGTCTTCGACTTCGACCAAGCGAACGACTGGACGGAGCAGACGACCTCGGCCGTCGGGCGGATCGAGACGGAGGTCTCGACGCCGCCGCCGCCGACCTCGACCTACGGCTGGACGCCGATGGCGATCATCGCCCTGGTCGCGTTCGTGGCTCTCGCCGTCCTCGTCGTCGCCGTCGTCATCATCTCCGCCGTCACCGGATCCGTGCCGACCGACCTCCAGCGCGCAGCCGTCTACCTCGCCTTCCTCCTCGCCGGCGGAGCTCTCACCCGACTGACCGGAGGAGGCCGATCGTGATCACGCGGGAGGGCAGAGATCCCGCGACCGACCCCGAGCTCGACCTCCGGGAGTTCCCGCAGGACCCCGAGGCCCGGCAGCCAGGCGAGCGGCTCGGACTGTTCTGGGAGAGGGTCGGCGGATGCCGGCCGGCCCCGAGGCAGGCCGGCGACCCTGGAGGCGCTACCCTCTCCGGCATGGGCAGAGATGACACGCGTGGGATGACGGACGACGAGCTCGCCGAGTACTGGCGGATCAAGCGCCCGGAGCTGGCAGCTCTCGACCCCGCCGATGCTCCGATGGTCGCCGACGAGCTGCGCGCCCTCGGCTGGACGGTCGAGCCGCCGGCGAGCTCTGGCGGAGAGGGTTAGTCGCCGCACTACACCTGGGTTAAGTTGCGCTACTAACCCTCTAGCTGGTAAGCTGGAGGCTCCGCCTCCGGATCCGCCGGAGGGGAGCTAGCCAGGAGTCAAGCCCCATGAGCACCTCGATCCCCGCCCGCACCGCCGCCCGCCTCTCCGCCGCCGCCCGCCCCGACTCATGGCGCACCCTCTCGGAGGTCGCCCTCGCCGACCTGGTCGGCCGGGGCCTCTGGGACGCGGACAACTGGATGCTCACCATCGCCGGCTCGGAGATCCTCGCCGAGCTGGAGCTGCCGGCCCCGGAGCTCCCCTGCGATGTGGTCGGATGCATCGCCGCCGCTGCCGGCCGGTGGGACATCACGGCCCGCCCGACCAGCTACCGCGCGGTGCCGCTCTGCCGGGCCCACGTCGCCGAGCACCGCGCGGCCCCGCAGGTCTCCAAGGTCGCCCCCTCCGCCTGACCTCCCCGGCCCGCCGGCACTCGCCGGCGGGCCTCCCGCACGAACCAGCCAGGAGTCACTCATGACCAGCACCGCCCCTCTCGCCGCCGCCCTCGCCGCGATCCGGAAGAACCAGAACACGATGTACGCCGAGCGCCACCGCCGCCCCGACGACTTCTCGATCGCGCGGGAGGCTCGCCTCGCCGCCCTCCGGAACTTCGCCTCGGCGATGGCCGGCGACATGAGCGCCGAGGAGTTCGAGGAGATCTCCGCGCAGGCCCTCTCCTCCTCGCGGGCGGTCTACGCCACGACCTACGGGGCGACCCTCACCGACCTGGTCGGGATCGGCCGATGAGCACCTCGACCCTCGCCCCCACCGCTGCCGCCTACCTGCGAGTCGCCCACGACGTCGCCTACTGCCGGATCTCCCGCGATGGCGACGGCCGAGGCCTCGGCGTCGAGCGGCAGGAGGAGGACACCCGCCGGCTCGCCTCGATCCTCGGGCTCTCCCTCTCGGAGATCATCGTCGAGAACGACTCCTCGGCCTCCGGCTACTCCTCCAAGCCCCGCGTCCTCTGGCCGGCTCTCATCGAGCGGGTGCGGAGCGGGGAGGTCGGCCACATCGTGGCCTACTCCCTCTCCCGCCTCACCCGAAACATGATCGAGCGGGAGCACCTCCTGGAGCTCCGGCACCTCGGCCTCACCGTGACCACGGTCCAGGGCCACCGGATCTACCCCGGGATGAGCGCAGCGGAGGTTCAGATGATCCGGTACATGGGAGTCAACGACTCCGGCGAGTCCGACGCGATCTCCGAGCGGACCAAGCGCGCGTTCGACCAGAACGCCGCCGCCGGCACGCCGCACGGCCCGATCGCCTACGGCTGGAGCCGCCACCACGAGAGGGATGGTCGGGTGGTCGACACGATCGATCCCGCGCAGGCCGACGTGCTCCGCGAGGTCGCCGCCCGCATGATCGAGGGCGAGACCACGGCCTCGATCGTGCGGGACCTCAACGCCCGCGAGATCCCCGCCCCGCGCGGCGGGAGCTGGAGCACGACCATCCTGACGAAGCTCATGCTGCGGGAGAGGAACCGAGCTCGCCGCGTGCATCGGGGCGAGGTCGTCGGGCCGGCCGCATGGGAGCCGCTGTACGACGACGCCACCCACGCGGCGGTCGTCGCCCACCTGCGGGATCCCGCCCGCCTCAAGCCGCGCGCGGCGAGGACCCACCTCCTCTCCGGGCTCCTCTCCTGCGGCCGCTGCGGCTCGAACCGGATCTGGGTGGTGCACGGCACCGGCACCGCGAAGCCGGCCTACCAGTGCAAAGAGTGCTTCGGGATCCGCAGGGTCCAGGAGCCGATCGACCTCTACGTCTCGGAGGCCATGATCGCCCGCCTCGCTCGCCCCGATGCCCTGGACTGGCTCGCACAGGACGTCGGTGCCCTGGAGGCCGCACGCGCCAACGTGGCAGCTCTGCGGGGCCAGCTCGCCGAGGCTGCCGACCTGTTCTCCGCCGGCGCGATCGATGGGAGCCAGCTCTCCCGGATCTCCGCCGACCTCCGCCCGCAGCTCGCCGCCGCCGAGGCCGGGGTCGAGCTAGCCCGGCCGCTGCCGGCCGAGGTGCGCGGGCTCCTCGGCCTCGGCTCGGAGGAGGCGACTCGGGAGGCATGGGAGGCGAAGAGTCTCGCCGGCAAGCGGGCCGCGATCGCCGCCCTCCTGACGATCACGGTGCTCCCGACGACCAAGAGGAAGTTCGCTCCGGACCAGCTCCGCCTCGACTGGCTCGGCCAGGCCTAGAGACCGGAGAGCCCGCCCGCCCCGAGAGGGGAGGGCGGGCTCTGTCGTTCATCGGACGGCGACGATCCGCGAGGAGGAGACGGCCTCCTCACGGCTCATCATCGAGGCCGTGTCCGAGCATGGTCAAGCCCTCGACGCCGTCCTCCTCCTCGCGATCGACGAGCCAGCTCGGCACCCGCTTCCGCTCCTCGACGGAGTGGGTCTGGTCCCGATCGAGGGCGGTCGAAGGGACCGCCTCCCGAGCGATCGGCCACGGCACGCCGAGCTCCAGGAGCCGGCGGTACGTCTCGTCGTCCTTGCTCACGATCTCCTCCTGGACACCGAATCGGACAATGGGGATGACCCCCTGTGAGGCTCTGTGTGCCTCTGTGTGGCGACAAGGGCCCTCTCGGGCCTCCTAACCCCTGGACGAGATTCTGGGGATAGTTGCAGGTCAGAGGCGGTTTTCGCGACTGTGATCTGGATCACTCGTCAAGCCGGGTCGGACGCCAACCCGCCGCCCGAGCTCTCGCGACCACGATCGCACGGTGCTCCAGAGCCATCACCACCCCCGGATCGGAGAGGGCCCGGAGGTACTCCTCGGAGGTCAGCTCCCGCACGTACTTCCCGACGCTCGGCGCGTAGTCGACCATCGAGAGGGAGCCGCAGGCGAGGCAGATCACCAGTGATCGGCCCGGCTCCGGCTCCGCGTCCTCCGGCGTCCCACCACCCTTCGCAGGGCTCATCCCGTCTTGGACGTACCCGCAGCTCCAGCACGGCGGGAGGTTCACCTCCCGAGCTCGCCGGCGGACCTCGGCCTCCTCGATCTCGTCCATCACTCGTCCTCCCCGGCGTGCTTCGGCGGCGGCGGCAGGAGCCGAGGCATACGCTCGATCCCCGCCTTGAACGCGACGAGCTGTGAGGTCTCGCCCGCGATCCAACGGTTGTAGCTCTTGATCGAGACTGCCAGACCGACGGCGATCCGCTCCCGGTTCTGGATCGTCACCAGACCGGAGTCACTGGAGAGGTACCGGCGGAGGGCGAGGATCGGCGACCCCGCCGAGAGGTTGGTCCCGTCCCGCAGCCCGCCGAGGAAGTCGACCGCCGTCGATGGGTTGACGTCGGGCTCCGTCCGAAGGAGCGTGACGAACACCGCGATCCAGGCCCCGAACCCGTTCCGCCCGAGGTTGCGCGCGATCGTCGCCCCGACCGGGATCGCCGAGGCCAGGACCTTCCCTCGCTCGGAGTTCGCCTCCGCGAGGATCTGACGGGTGGAGAACCTCGATCGGTACGTGTTCAGGAGCTCCGTCGTCCCGGCGATCGCGTCGTAGGACAGGAGGTACCGGGCCCCGGCGGCAAGGATCGAGGCCCGCGCGTGCCCTGCGATGTGGAGGACGTCCCCTGGAGTCCGGGAGGCCCCCGTGTCGATGACGTCGAAGCTGGCAGGGTCGACGTCCCGAGCGATCGTGACCATCACCGGGACCCCCGCCTTGACGATCGCGTGGAGTCGGTGCTGGCCGTCGATGACGGCCCCCCGCCCGTCCAGGGCGATCGCCTGGTGGGTGGATCGCCACTCGCCCGCAGAGATCGAGCGGGCGATCCGATCGACGAGCGCGGACCGAAGCGGCCTCTGCACGATGGCCTCGGAGACGGCGAGGATCTTCGACGCCTCCTCGGGGGTCAGGAGAACGGTCTCGATCAACATGTGGGCGGTTCCTTCCGTAGCTGGATCACTTGCCGCGCGCCCGGTTGAGCACCGTGACGGAGCCGTCGAGGTTCAAGACCAGCCGCCGCAGATCCCCGCCGGCGAGCTGCCGGGCGAGCTCCAGGGCGGCGGGATCGACGACCACGCGGGTGGAGACGACGGAGGCCCGCATCGGGGCTGACGCGGGCCTCCGTCTGCCCGACGCGGCTCGGAGGGGAGCCACGTAGGGGTCCGCCTCGATCGCCTCGGCCGCAGGGAGCCGGGCCTCGATCGAGTGGACAGGTCTGGGGGAGCCGTTCGAGATCTCATGCTCCCATCGCTCGGCGGTCCTGCGGAGAACCGTGATCACCGTCCCGTCGGCCCCGACGACGACCGTCCAGCTCGGGTGGGCATCACATACTCGGACGGACTCGCCGCTCCGGTTCGTGTGGGAGACATCGGGCCTGGTCGCGATGGCGGAGATCACGTCGGGCGAGAGCCCGAACTCGACCATCCGCTCCTCGGCGTGCCGGCTCATGGTGAGGTTCATTTCGGCCCCTCTGCTTTTGCGAGGAATGCGTCCACCCCCGCTTGCTGAACGCGCACCGTGCGGTGCCCGATCACCAGTCGAGGCCCGAAGACCCCCTCCTGGCAAAGCCGCTCCGCGTGGCGCTCGGAGATCGTGAGCTGGTTCGCAATGGACTTCGGGCCGACCCACCTGGGCCGGCCTCGCTCGCTCTTCGGCTGGTTCTGGTCCTTCCCCACACGAGCCCCCTCGTTCGGACGACCTCGACTTCGTTGCCTCGGCCTAGCCATGTTCTTAGTTGCTCCTGTGACAGGAGTCAAGGCCCCGTAGCGGATCTCGGCGGCTCTGGCGGTACTGGCGGTACTTGGGTTATCCACAGGTCAGATACCGCCAGTACGGCCGGATGCCTACCCATGCCTACCGATGCCGCCGACTTCCTCGTCCTCCTCGGCGTGTCGCGCTTGACAGGGCGGAGGCTCCCTGTTCAGAGGCCCACCAGGGCCCGGACAGGAGGCACCCCGTGGCGAAGAACCACGACCAGACCGAGCCGCTCCTGACGGTGCGGGAGATCGCGAAGGAGCTCCAGCTCTCGGAGAGCACGGTCGAGGACTGGGCCCGTCGCGGGATCCTGCCGGGCTTCAAGATCGGCCGGCTCTGGAGGTTCCGGCCGGCCGCGTACCGGGCCTGGCAGGACGCGCACCGAGGGATCCAGCGGATCCAGGAGACCGAGCCGGAGCCGATGGAGAGCTTCCCGTGAGCCCCGAGGAGGCCGAGGAGCTCGCCGCCGCCGGCAGGGCCGCAGGGCAGGAGGCACCGCCTCTGACGCCGGCGCAGGCCGATTACCTGAACGCGCTATTCCGCGCAGAAATGAATGCAATCCGTGCGCGCACAAAGGAGTCAGAGAAATGACCAGAATTGCACGGTGGCGTGCTACCAGGCCGGCACAGATCGAGCCGCCCCGGAGCTGGCCGGCGGAGAGCATGACCGACGTCGAGCGGCGGGCCCGAGCGTTCGCCCGCGTCTACCCGCTCCTGTCCACCTCGATCCCGACCGCCGAGATCCTCCGCAGCTACCACGACGAGCTCGCCGCGCAGCGATGAGCCGGCGCACCACGCAGCTCCGCGCACGGTTCGACCTCGGCCCTGGCCGGCTCCGCGTCGTCTGGGCCGTCACCGAGCCCGGCGTCCTGACCGATCTCGTCGAGGACGTCACCCCGGAGCTGGCAGAGCTCCTCGCCGACCGCCTCCTCCAGGTCACCGACGCCCGGTGGGTCTGCCTCTACGGCGAGCACGGCGTCTGGCTCCGCGCCGATCTCCGCGTCCAGCCCTGGACCACCTCCCCTGCCAACTAGGAGTCCGTCATGACCCTGACCTTCACCGACCGGAACGGATGGCACGCCTACCGCCTCGACGGAGCCCGCGTGCCCTCCGTCACGACGATCGTCAACGGCGGAGTCCCGAAGCCGGCCCTGCCTCGATGGGCGGCGAAGGTCGTCGCCGAGGCCGTCGCCGCCCAACCCTCGACCGTCGACGCCGTCCGCGACCTCGGCCCCGAGGCCCTCGTCGCCGCCCTGACGGTGCTGCCCGACCAGATCAAGCGGGCAGCCGGAGTGCGCGGCACGGAGATCCACCACTGGGCCGAACAAGTCATCGGAGGCGAGCCCGTCTCCCCGCCGGCGGAGCTCGCCGAGGCCGTCGCCGGCTACGTCCGATGGCTCGACGACTTCGGCTTCGAGGCCGAGCTGGTCGAGCGGATCGTCGGCAACCGACGGTTCGGCTACGCCGGCCGGCTCGATCTCGTCGGGATCCTGCGGGGCCAGCGCTGGCTCCTGGACGTCAAGACCTCCAGGGCCGTCTACGGCGACACCTCGCTCCAGCTCGCCGCGTACGCGATGGCGGAGTTCTACGTCGACGACGCCGGCGAGGAGGCCCCGATGCCGCTCATCGACCGCGTCGGCGTCCTCCACGTCCAGCCGGAGTTCACCGAGCTCTACGACCTCGGCTCGATCGAGGACGGCTTCGCAGAGTTCCGCGCCGCGCAGGTGATCTACGCCGGCAACCGCCGCCGCGACGACCTGGTCAAGGCCCCCGTCCAGGTCGCCGACGCCCGCTCTCTGTTCTGAGAGGAGATCCCGTGACCGAGCTCATCGAGTACCGCCCGAGAGATCCCGCCGGCCAGCTAGTCGCGTGGGCCGACGCCGCCGAGGCAGCGTTCCGCCTCGCCGAGAGCCTGGTCCGCACCAACGTCTGCCCGCCGGCGTTCCGAGGCAAGCCGCAGGAGGCGACGGCCGTGATCCTCCTCGGGGCCGAGGTCGGGCTCTCCCCGATCGCCGCCCTCCGGGCCATGTTCGAGATCCGGGGCCAGCTCGGCATGTACGTGCGCGCGCAGGTCGCCCTATGCCAGAGCCGAGGGCACCGGATCTGGACCGAGATCGAGGAGGACGACCGCGTCGTCGTCAAGGGCCACCGGGCCGGCGACCCCGAGCACGTCGAGACCTCCGCCTGGACCCTCGATCGAGCTCGGCGGGCCGGCTTCATCCGGCGGGGAGCGAACAACGCTCCGAGCCAGTACGAGCTCCAGCCTCGGGCGATGCTCTGGGCCCGCGCAGCCGGCGACGTCGCCCGCAGGATCGCCGCCGACGTCCTCGCGGGGATCCCCGAGCTCGACGACCCTCCCGAGGCCGGCACAGGCGAACGTGCGGCTCCTCCGACGGTGATCCAGCGGCAGCCCCGGCAGGTCTCCGACGTCGAGCTGCCGCCCCTCGACGAGAACCTGGTCCCGCTAGCGGAGGTCTCCCGCCGGCTCTCTCGGCATGAGGTCACGCTCCGGCGAGACTTCGCCGCCGGCCGGATCCCGGCCGTCCAGGTCGGCGGTCGGTGGTACATGAACTCCGACGTCCTTGATCGGATCATCTCGGGCGAGCTCTCCGTCGCCGCCGAGCGGCCCGAGGACGACGAGAGCTCGGCGGCGGGCCAGGAGTCACCGAAGACCGCCGCCGAGCCGCAGGCAACGCTACCGCTCGATCTCCCCGAGCCCGAGGAGCCGCCGCCGGCCGACGACGAGCCGGCCGAGGAGGAGGAGCCGCTCCTCACCGACGCGCAGCTCCGGAAGCTCCAAGTGCTCTTCGTCCGAGCCGGCGTCCGTGGCCCCGAGGCCCGGCACGCCTACCTCTCCCGCTGGCTGGAGCGTCCCGTCGAGGCCTCCAACCAGATCACCGTGACGGAGGCCTCCGACGTGATCGACCGCCTGGAGCGGCAGGTCCAAGCCGATGAGTGAGACGTCGACGTCGATCGAGGTCGCCGCCCGGCTCCGGATCTCCTACCGGCAACTCGACCACTGGATCGAGCGTGGGTACCTGCCGATCGCCGACGACCACCCCGGGCAGGGATCCCGCCGGCGGTTCACCGAGGCCGAGGCCGAGCGCGCGTCGATCCTCGCCGCCCTCGTCCACGCCGGCTTCAACCTCCGCCCCGCCGCCGAGGCCGTCGCCGCCGGCTACGTCCTGACGCCCTCCGGTCAGTTCCTCATCTCCTCCGGGACGGCCTGGATCTGCGGGAGCCTGCCATGAACCGCCCCCGCGCGATCGGCACGTACGCCGAGACGGCCGTCGTCCGCGCAGCTCGGACGCGCGGCTTCCCCTGGGCCGATCGGTTCGCCCTCCACGGCCGGCGAGACGTCGGCGACGTCATGCTCTGCCCTGGAGTCATCGTCGAGGTCAAGGGCGGCGACATGGCCCGGAACCTCTCCGATCGGGACGTCCAGACCTGGCTCGACGAGACCGCCCGAGAGAGGGACAACGGGAACGCCCTCGTCGCGTTCCTCGTCGTCCAGAGGCCCTACGTCGGGGCCAACAACGCCGACCGATGGTGGGCCTACTGGCGGCTCGGCTGGATCGCCGACCTCGACGACCGGCCCTGGTTCTACGCCCGCTCGATGGCCGTCCGGACCACCCTCGCCGAGAGCCTGACCATGCTCCGCGCAGCCGGCTACGGGGAGCCCCTGGACCATGCGTGAGCCCTACTGGACGGACGGCCGGATCTCGATCTACCACGGAGACGCCGCCGAGATCCTCCCCGAGCTGGAGGACCAGAGCGTCGACCTGGTCCTGACCGATCCGCCGTACTCCGCCAAGACCCACCAGGCCGTCAACCGCTCCGCCTCCGTCCTCGGCATCGGCACGGAGCTCGGCTTCGAGTCGATGACCAACGCCGAGCTCTACGGGACGTTCGCCGAGCTCGGCCGGATCACCCGCCGCTGGATCATCGCCACGCTCGACATGACGACGGCGGCGGAGTTCCTCCTGGACCCCCCGATCGGGCTCCGCACCCTGCGGCTCGGAGCCTGGCTCAAGCTCACGTCCATGCCGCAGCTCTCCGGGGATCGGCCGGCCCTCGGGTGGGAGCCGATCGCCTACATGCATCGGGCCGACGAGAGGGCCAGGTGGAACGGAGGAGGCCGCGCAGGGAACTACGTCCTGAACGCCGTCACGGCCGATCGGACGGGCCACCCGACCCCGAAGCCCCTGTCCATGTACGCCGACTTCGCCCGGCTGTTCTCCGACCCTGGAGATCTCATCCTCGATCCGTTCGCCGGCTCCGGGACCTCCCTGCGGGCAGCCAAGGACGAGGGCCGTCGAGCGATCGGGATCGAGCTCAACGAACGGTGGTGCGAGGTCGCCGCCCGCCGGCTCGGCCAGGACGTCCTCGACCTCGGCGGGCTCTGACATGGGAGCCCGACTCGCGATGGCCGGCCTCCCCATCGTCGCCACGAAGTGCTCCCGGCACGCGCAGCTCGCCTACGTCGTGATGGCCCTCGTCGCCCTCGACCAGGACCACGGGAAGCTCCAGGCCGGCCTCTACTTCGGCGGGCATGTGCGGATCCTGGCAGCCCTCGGGCAGCTCCCGACCGACACCCGCACGCGGGCCATGAGGCGTGCGATCCAGGAGCTCACCGACCTCGGGATCGTCACCCTCGCCTCCCGAGCTGTCCCCGGCCGGCACGCCGTCTACCGGATCAACGTCGACCTGGAGGCTGTGGATAACTCCACCGACGACGGCCTCCCCGAGGACCGAATGGAGGACGTATAGGGCCCTCCATTTGGAGGGTCCTAGCTGCCGGAATGGAGGGCCCCCACTGCTGGAACGCAGGGCCCTATGCACCCTCCAGAGGAGACAGAGGAGACAAGAGGAGACAAGACCAGGACCCAGATCACCCCGCGTACTCAACCCAAGAGGCCTGTGGATAACTTCCGCACAGAGAGGAACCACCGATGATCCAGCCCGACGTCCTAGCCGCGATGATCTCCCGCCGTATGGCAGCCGACGACCCCTCCCTCGTCATCGTCGAGGCCGTCCTCCTCCGCTCCGCGTTCGAGCGCGTCGACGACTTCCTCGCCTGGCTCGACCAGCACACCGCCACCACCCACGGAACCGACCCCTCCGCCACCGCCGTCTGCCAGATGATCGGCGGCATCCGGCACAAGATCGCCCGCGAGCTCACCCACGTCGACCTCGCCCTCGACCGGATCGAGGAGTGATGACACTCGACGACCTCCGGAGAGCACAGATCCAAGCCGAGGCCGAGCACCGCGCCCACAACCGGATCTACGGAGTCAGGCTCGCCGTCGGCCCCGACGCCGGCCTCGATGAGCACGCCTCCGTCCTGCACCGCGCGATCGACGAACTCCTCGGCCACTGCGAGGACCACCACGTCGCCGTTCTCTGGCCCTCTGTCCGGATCCGAGTCGAGCCGGAGAAGTTCGGCAACGTCGTCGTCGCCGACCTCCTCGGCCAGGAGGAGTCGTGACCGAACCCCTCCAGCCGGCCCTCTTCACCCTCACCCGCCGAGGAGACCCCGACACCTCCCACGCCGCAGCCGCCTCCCTCGGCGACCTCCGGCAGTCCCAAGCCGCCGTCCTCCAGCTCCTCGCAGGACTCCCCGACGCCACCGACGACGAGCTCGCCGACGCAGCCCGACGAGCCGGCCTCCAGATCTCCCCCAGCGGACTCCGCACCCGCCGGCACGAGCTAGTCGCCCTCGGCCTCGCCCACGACACCGGGCAGAGACGACCCCTCCCCTCCGGCCGGATGGCAGTCGTGTGGGCAGCCGACTAGCCATGATCGGGACACACCACGCCGGCCTCTCGGAGCACCGGAGCCAGGCGAGGCCACCGGGTGAACCGAGCCCCGCACCCGCAGCACGTCACCACCGCCCACCGGCACACGCGGCCGGGATCCGTGACGGCATGGCAGGCCGGACAACGGTGCGGCTTGTCCGCGTTCCAACCCAACGGCGCAGGGCCGCGCATGGCTCTCTCCTCTACGACTTCCCCGCCGCAGGCTTCCGCCCCGGAGCCTTCACCACCCTGCCCACCCTCACCAGAGGATCCAGGACCTCCGCCCGATGAGCCGCGCACAGATCCACCTCCAGCCGATCCCTACCGAGCGGAACCACCAGAGTCTCCGCCGGCACCTCCTCCCCATGCGGCAGATCACAGAGGACCAACGTCACCACGCGCTTCGTCATGGGCCAGATCGTGACAGGCCCCGCCCCTCCAGCTCCAGCCGCCACGCCGAATCACAACCATGCAACTCACCCCATCGACAACCCCGAGGGCAGGGTCGAACGTGTGTGGACATGCCGGCCAACCCCTACGGCAAAGCGCACCGCCGGCAGAGAGCCCGGCTCCTCGCCGACCTCCCCGCCCCATGCGCCCGCTGCGGAGTACTCATCCCCTCCGGCGTCGACCCCTCCACCGTCCAGCTCGACCACGTCATCATCGCCGTCCGCAACGGCGGGCAGGCAGGAGAGGGAGCCCTCTCCCACCGCCTCTGCAACCTGGAGGACGGAGCCCGCGTCACCAACGCCAAGAGGAGAGCCGCCACCGCCGAGCGCATGGCCCGCGCAACGCGACGAGACGAACCCTCCCCTCCCCTCCAGCTCGACGAGCTCGACCACGACGACGGGATCCCCCCCGGTTCTCTTCCGGAGGGAGCCAGGACACCCCGCGCCCCTCTTCTCGCTCACTCCCGAGGAGGCCAGACGACCCCCACAGAGGCCACACGTGGCCGTCTCCTGCCCGAGGAGCTGGAGCGCGCCGTGCTGGAGCTCCCGTGGATCAAGGCCCTCGGAGAGCCTCCTGGGGACGTCACGCTGCCTCGGATCATGTCCGGGCCGCATCCGCGCGCGTTCGGATCGTTCGGGGCCGATCTCGCCGACTACGCCCTGAACCGGCACGGTCTGGCTCTTCGGTGGTGGCAGCGCTTCGCCCTGGAGCGGCTCCTGGAGCATGACGTCGAGGGCGAGCTGGTCTGGGACGAGGGGATCATCTCGACGGCCCGGCAGGTCGGGAAGTCGACGGCCCTGCGGGCTCTGGCTCTGTTCCGGATGGAACGGCCGGATCTGTTCGGGACGGACCTGGTGATGAGCCTCGCCACGAGTCTCAAGGTCGCCGCCGAGCTCCAGCGGCCGTCGAGGATCTGGGCGGCTCGGACGGGCGAGTTCAAGGCGTTCGGCGGGGCCGCGTACGTGGCGATCGAGCGGCTCGCCGACGACCAGCGATGGGTGGTCGCGGCGGCGGCGAGCTCGCACTCCTACACCGTCGGGCTCATGGCGGTCGATGAGGCGTGGGGGATCCCGCCGGCTCTCATCGAGGACCACGCGGAGCCGACCCTCCTGGCGGCGAGCCACCCGCAGCTCCTGTTCACCTCGACCGCGCACCCGGATGCGACCCCGCTCATGCTGGACCGCCGGCGGGCAGCTCTGGCCGAGCTGACCGAGCCGGCGTCTCGGCTCATCGTCGAGTGGAGCGCCGATCCTGACGTGGTCGATCTGGACGACGTCGAGGTCTGGAGGCAGGCGAGCCCGGAGTGGACGAGCCAGCGCGAACGGCTCATGCGCAAGTCCCTGTCGACCGCGATGGCGAAGCGGGACGTGGCGTCGTTCCGGGCGCAGTACCTCAACGTCTGGCCGAGGCCTGGAGAGCTCTCCGAGAAGAACCCCGCCCTCGTCGACGCGAACGCGTTCCTCTCGGCCGGCGGAGCTGGCCCCGTCGGGATGACCTGGCCCGTGGTCGCCCTGGAGGACAACTTCGCCGGCGGCGGGGCCCTGGTCCTGGCCGAGGCCGAGGGCGGGCAGATCCGCGTCACCGGGGAGCTGTTCGCCGACCGGGCCGAGGCCTACACCCGAGCGGCCTGGATCCTGGAGCGGGCCGGCGGCGGCGGACGGTTCCTCTTCGGGGCGAGCCTCGCCGAGGAGGCCGAGCTCGACGAGATCCCCGTCCAGCCCGAGGCGAGGGGAGGAGTCGAGACCCGACGAGCTCTCGCGGTCTTCGCCTCCCTCTGGCGGCAGCGGCGAGTCACGTTCGATCGGGACGCCGGCGATCTGTGCCGGCTGGTCCTGGCAGCTCGGACGGCTTCAACGTCGACGGGGCCGACCCTCTCGATGGACTTCGGACGGATCGACGCCGTGAGGGCGGCGGTCTGGGCGATCGCGGCGGCAGCCGCCGACGGCGACATGGCAGAGGAGTAGGCGATGGCAGAGCGCGTCACGACGTCGGGCCTGGTGGTCCAGGAGCGGTCCATGCCGGCCCCCCGAGGGAACGAACCGAACGGCCAGGAGCCAGGAGTGAACCCGCCGCCGACGACGGCGAACCCTCCAGGCGACTACGCCCCGATCTCCGTCGGGCCCGATGCCTCCGAGGGCTTCGGGAACACGCACGTCCTCGGCCCCGGCGGCGGATGGCTGCCGCCCGTCGATCCGCAGGCCTGGTCCGGATGGCCCGAGGGATGGGCCACCCCGCTGTGGGGCTCCGCCGGGCAGGGGATGCTCGGCCCGCTCGGCTCCCGCGTGGACATCGTCTTCGCCTGCCTGGACCTGAACGCCTCGATCCTGTCGACCATGCCGCCGTACCTCGTGCACGGCGGGCAGGAGGCGACGAAGGATCGCCCGACCGCGTGGCTCACGAACCCCGAGCCGGAGATCTACGCCTCCTGGGACGCGTTCGCGAAGGAGCTGTTCTGGTGCTTCCGAGGAGTCGGCGAGGTCTTCGTCTACGCCCTCGCCCGAGGCTCCGACGGCTACCCCTCCCGCTTCATGATGCTCAACCCCGCCGTCGTCAACGTCGACCGAGGCCGCTCCGGGATCGAGTACACCGTCGCCGACGTCCCCATCGAGAACCCCGCAGACATCCTCCACGTCAAGTACGCGAGCTGGCCCGGAGATCTCCGAGGGCACGGCCCCCTGGAGGTCGCCGGCTCCCGGCTCCTGACCGTCGCCGCCCTGACCCGATACGCCACCGGCCTCGCCGAGTCCGGAGGCCTCCCGCCGGCCATCCTCAAGTACCCCCGCAGGGTCAACCGCCGGCAGATCGCGCAGATCCAACACGACTGGATCGCCGCCCGCGTCTCCGGGATGGGCCTCCCCGCCGTCCTCGCCGACGGCGTCGAGCTCCAGGAGATCAACGTCCAGCTCCGCGACTCCGCCCTCGCCGAGCTCTCGAAGTTCTCGGAGTCCAGGATCGCGAACCTCCTCGGCGTCCCGCCGTTCCTCCTCGGCCTGCCCTCGGCCGATGCCGGCACCTACGTGAACTCCACGAACGTCTTCGACTTCCACTGGAGGGCCTACCTCCGCCCCGAGGCGCACACCCTCTCGAAGGCCCTCTCCGGATGGCTCCTCCCTCGCGACTGGGAGGTCGAGCTCGACCGCGACGAGTACGTGCGGCCCTCCCTCCTGGAGCGCGCGCAGAGCTACCAGATCCTCGTCCAGGCCGGGATCCTCTCGGCCGAGGAGGTCCGCAAGCGGGAACGGTTCGGAGGCCCTCCGCCGCCCTCGCCGGCCCCCGCCGCCCCACTCCCGGTCCCGGCACAGACGCCGGGCCGGCCCGTCATCACGAACGCCTAGAGGAGGCGACGACCCCATGACCGACCAGCCGAAGTGGTACGCCCGAGCTCTGCCCGCCGACCTGGAGGTCGACGCCGACGAGGGCACAGCGGAAGGGATCCTCGTCCCGTGGAACTCCCCGACCCCGATCGTCGAGCGCCGAGGAGCGGAGCTGGTCCGCTACACCGAGGAGTTCGCCCGCCGCTCCTTCGACCGAGCTCTGCGGGCTCCAGGCCGGATCCCTCTCACCTACGGCCACTCCTCGGCGTTCGGCGACCGGCTCGGCGTCTTCACCCACCTGGAGGACCGCGAGATCGGGCTCTGGGGCCGGATCAAGTTCGACCCATCGAAGTCGGCCGCTGCCCGAGACGCCGTCTCCAGCTCCCACCAGAACCTCTCCGTCGGCTTCCTCTCGATGGTCCCGAAGGCGTTCTCCGAGAGGGACGGATCCCACGTCGTGCGCCGCTCCGCGATCCTCGATCACGTCGCCGCCGTCACCGAGGGTGCCTACCCCGGAGCCGGCCTCCTCGTCGTGCGGAACCTCTCCGACGAGGAGCTGGAGGAGACCGACGCCGACCGGGAGGCAGCCGCCGAGCTCGCCGAGCGGGAGCGCGTCCTGGCCGAGGCTCTGGCCCTCGTCGAGGCCGGCAAGCGATGGGAGCCGTTCCGTTCCTAGCGGAG
>Ga0207662_10000260_pt1 | contig 24444 bp, 24 predicted proteins | sample KBSS33LmetaG_FD_184338 | JGI IMG/M metagenome (GOLD analysis project Ga0207662, IMG submission 184338) | Switchgrass rhizosphere microbial communities from Kellogg Biological Station, Michigan, USA - KBS S3-3L metaG (SPAdes) (version 2) | ecosystem: Host-associated > Plants > Roots >... | reverse complement strand
GAGTGAAGGAGTACCCCGTGGCATTCGTATGTGACATCTGCTCGAAAAAGCATCAGTCAGGCCATAACGTGAGTCACGCCAATAATAAGACGAAACGGACCTTCAATCCCAATCTCCAGCGTGTCCGCGCCGTGGTCGACGGGTCGACCAAGCGCATCCGCGTCTGCACTCGTTGCCTCCGGAGCGGTAAGGTTAAGAAAGCGCTCTGACGCCTTCGTTTACGGCGCCGACCACAAAATTCGTCCAGATCGATCCGTGAGTTTGACGGCTACTGGCCCGTCCGGCGACAAGGCCAACGTTCGGTTGCCGTCCCGGCTGGTAAGAACAAGGCCAACTTCCCCATTGGCGTCCAGCCCCAACCCCGCACGTGCCTTCCCGGTTTGATCCACGAGCAAGAACTCCTCGGCATTCACCCCGTTTGGCTTTTGGGCATATCCCACGCCAGAAACAAACACTCGCTCGCCTACCATTCCCCCGATCAGGCTACCGAAAGTGGTGGCCAGTACCAGCGCCCACGAAAACTTCGTCATGACGCATCCTTTCTGTATGGTGACCCGCATGCCCGACGTACAATGCAGATGAATAACGGAGAGTATTTGGCGGCGATACCACCGGGAGGTTTTGCCTGAAGATCCGCGAGTGCGTGCGAATTGAGGTTTGGAGCGGGCGATGGGATTTGAACCCACGACAACTAGCTTGGGAAGCTAGGACTCTACCACTGAGCTACGCCCGCTCGACCACACCTGAACGGAATCCTACGATGGCACTGACCTCAAGTCAAGGAAGCCCGTTGGTCATCCGGGCCCGGCCTTCAATTCGACGATGGCAAACTTCTTTCTTCCGATCTTCAATCGGCGCTGTTGATTGAACTTGAAACGAATCACCCTGCTCGGGTCCGATTCCTTCTCTCCGTCGACCTCGATGCCTCCCTGAATGATGAGCCGCCTGGCCTCGCTTTTACTCGCGACGAGACTCGTCTTCATCACCAGATCAGGCAGCTTGATGTCTCCTTCGTCCCCCCGGTGACCTTCGGTCATATCGGTCGCATGAAGCTGCACGACCGCATCAGGTACGTCGGGAAATTCCCGGTCTTGAAACTTCTGCTGGAACCCCGCGAGGGCCTGTCGGGCCGCTTCGGGTCCGTGATACCGCTCGACGAGCAGACCTGCCAGGCGTTGCTTAGCTTCCATGGGGTGCGCGGCCCGGACCTGCGTCAGATCTTCAGTCGTCAGCAGCTCATAGTACCTGAACATGAGCGCATCGCTGATGGACATGATTTTCCCGAACATGTCTCCCGGCACATCCTCAAGCGCCACATAGTTACCGATGCTCTTGCTCATTTTCTTCACCCCGTCCGTCCCCTCGAGCAACGGCATCGTAATCACGACCTGCGGTTCCTGCCCGTAATCCCTCTGCAGCTCCCGTCCTACCAGGAGATTGAACTTTTGATCGGTTCCTCCCAACTCGACGTCGGACTTCAACGCCACCGAATCGTATCCCTGGACGAGCGGATACAAAAACTCATGGATGCTGATCGGTTTCTGATCCTGGAAGCGCTTGTGAAAGTCGTCCCGCTCCATCATGCGTGCGACACGATAGTGCGCGGCCAATTCGATGAGGTCGCCAGCGGTCATCGATCCCATCCATCGGCTGTTGAATTCGATGACTGTTTTGTGCGGGTCGAGAATCTTGAAGATCTGACGCTGATAGGTTTTGGCGTTGTCCTGCACCTGCGCCTTGGTCAGGACTTTTCGGGTTTCTGATACTCCCGTGGGGTCGCCGATCATCGCCGTAAAATCGCCGATCAGGAAAATCACGTGATGCCCGAGGTCCTGGAAATGCTTGAGCTTGTGGATCAGGACTGTATGCCCGAGATGCAGGTCTGGCGCCGTCGGATCAAAACCTGCCTTGATGCGCAGCGGGCGGTGTTCTTTGAACGAGCGGGTGAGCTTGGATTCCAGCTCACTCTGCTGAATCACCTCAACAGCTCCTCGAAGGATGAGATCAAGCTGGCGTGCAAGCTCGCTCATGCAGTTTTCCTCGCTGGCTTCGAGACGCCCGATGGGACCACGGTCACCACAGCACGAATCTGCTCGAATTTCTTCTTCCCGATGCCTTTCACATGCCTCAACTGTTCGATGTCGCTGAACGTCCCCTGAGCGACCCGGTACTCAACAATGCGTGCGGCTAATACACGCCCGATGCCGGGCAGACGTTCAAGTTCTTGCTCAGTCGCGCGATTCAAATCGAGCGTGATTGTCGCAGCGTTCCGTGAGGATGTTTCGTGTCGCCGTTCGAGAGGAGGAGGCAATGTGGCAGAGACCGTTGGCAACGGCAGCGTCTCAAGGGATCGGACGCCAGGCGGGGGGGAGGCGACAGCCTGGAGCGGCTCAGGAACATGCGATCGTGGAACTGACCATCCGATCCAACACACCACCGCCAAAGTGGCAGCGACCATGCTCAGCTTGACGAGCAAGGCAGCAAGCATCAGCCGGCCTTCTTTTGTAATTGATGGATCGCTTGGTCTTCCGCATCTTCCGCGGCTTCCATGATCCCTTCTGCGAGTGTCGGGTGTGCATGAATCATGTCGGCCACCTGCGAGACCGTCGCCCCCAATTGCATCGCCATGGCGGCTTCATGAATGAGATCTGCAGCATGAGCACCGACGATGTGGACGCCGAGAATCTTGCCGTTATCGGCCCGTGCGATGACCTTGCAGAATCCTGTCGTATCTCCCGTGGCTTGAGCCTTCCCCAAGGCCGTGTATCGGAAACGGCCGATCTTCAGGCCGCCGCCACTCGGCGCCTCCGCGCTCGCCTCCGATCGCTCGCGTGCTTGCGCCTCGGTGAGGCCGACACGACCGATTTCAGGCAAGGTAAAGATTCCGGCAGGCACCACGTCGTACCGCATGGACGTCCGATGGCCCAGAATGTGTTCAACGGCGACCTTCCCTTGCGCCGACGCGACATGGGCCAGCATCGCCTTCCCCGTCACGTCTCCGATCGCATAGATACCGGGAACGGAGGTTTCCATCTGCGCATTGACGAGAATTTCTCCCCGCCGGCCGGTCTGCACGCCCACGCCTTCCAATCCGATTCCACGACTGTTCAGTCCGCGGCCGACGGAGACCAACAGCACCTCGGCCTCTACCGTCTGACCGTCTTTCAGATTCGCGGACACCCCGTGCTCCCGACGATCGAGGCGTTCCACAGTCGTTCCCGTAATTACCGTCACGTTTCGCTTTTTCAGCTCTCGTGACATCGTAGAGGAGACGTCTTCGTCTTCGAGCGGAAGTACCCGATCCATCAGCTCAACGATGGTGACCTCTGTGCCGAGACCGCTGTACAAGGAGGCGAATTCACATCCTTCGACACCGCCGCCGATGATCAGCAGCCGCCGAGGTATCGCGGTAAGGTCCAACAGATGCTGGCTGGTGAGAACCTGCCGTCCGTCAATGGGGAACTGGGGAAGGTTCGGCCAGGAGGAGCCGGTGGCAACGATGATAGCATCGGCGGCCACGGAGCGCTCCTCGCCGTTGTCGAGCCTGACGAGCACGTGCTGCCGGTCCCTCAAGACTCCGTGGCCTTCAATGTACTCGACGTTCCAGGCTTTAAACAGCGTCGCGATGCCCTTGACCAAGCCATTCACGACCTGATTTTTTCTCGCGACCATCTGAGAAAGATCATAGGTCACCGGTCCCGCGATCTTCAGCCCCATCGACGACGCCTTCTTGACCTTGTCGCCAAGCTCCACAACGGCCAACAGCGCTTTGCTCGGAATGCAGCCCCAATTCAGGCACACACCCCCGAGGGCCTGCGCTTCGATCACGCTCACGCGCGCCCCAAGTTGGGCTGCCCGGATGGCCGCGACGTATCCGCCGGGCCCCGCTCCGAGAATGGCGATGTGGGGTAGTCCTGGCATAACAGGCTTGTCAGCGGAAGCCACGACTTCTGCTCCGGGTGCCCGCCCGGAGGGCTGACTCACCCCTTCTTCTGGTTGGCAAGAAACGCGTCGTATTGTGCCGCCGTCATCAGCTTATCGACTTCGGCGGCATTGGAGAGTTCAATGACGACCATCCAGCCCTTCCCGTAGGGATCGCTGTTGACGACCTCCGGATGGTCCTTCAGGTCCGCATTGACCTGAACAATGGTGCCGCTCAGGGGCGTATAGAGAGTCGAGGTGGTCTTCGTCGATTCGATTTCGCCGATTTGCTGCCCCGCGTTGACCGCGGCGCCAACCTTCGGCAATTCGATGAACACGATATCACCCAGGGCATCCTGTGCGAAGTGGCTGATACCCACTGTCGCTTGAGCGCCTTTCACACGCGACCATTCATGCTCTTCGTGATATCGCAGATCCGCTGGAATCATGCTGCTGGTCCTCCGCTCATCGGCCGTCGTAGATTTCCATGCCTGGAAAGAAAAAGCCGATCTCGAATTGCGCCGTGTCCGGAGAGTCTGATCCATGCACGGCGTTGAACTCGATGTTGGTCCCGTGAGCGGCCCGAATGCTGCCTTTATCCGCTTTGGCAGGATCAGTCGCTCCCATCAAATCGCGGTTTTTCTTGATGGCGTTGTCACCTTGCAGGACGAGAATGACCGATGGTCCCGACGACATAAACGTGCACAGACTATCGAAAAAGGGTCTCGCCTTGTGCACGGCATAGAATCCCTCCGCTACAGGCTTCGCCATGTGTAGCAGCTTCATCGCCACCGGTTTCAGCCCGGCCTTTTCATATCGGCCGAGAATGTCTCCAATGGCCAGTTTCCTGACCGCGTCAGGCTTGATGATCGCGAGCGTTCTTTCACTCATTGCTTAAACTCTTTCTCAGATCCCGAGCTAGATTGCGGAAAAAATATCGTCGCATTATAGGGGTGGCCTTCGAGACTTTCAAGGGAGGAGGACGGCCTACGAGGCAAACCGTTGAGCAAGCTCTTGCGGTGTAAACACCCCACGCTCGGTGATGATCCCCGACACCAGTTCTGCGGGTGTGACGTCGAACGCCGGGTTATAGACCTGCACGCCGTCGGGAGCGACAGGATGACTCCCGTGAACCGTCGTCACCTCCCTGGCTTGTCGCTGTTCGATCGGAATGTCCGCTCCCGATTTCGTGCGTAGATCGATCGTCGAATACGGAGCCGCAACATAAAATGGAATGCCGTGCGCCTTGGCAAGCACGGCCACAGAATAGGTGCCGATCTTGTTCGCCACGTCGCCATTCGCCGCGATGCGGTCGGCGCCGACAATACAGAGATGGATCTTGCCCTGACGCATCAAGGCTCCGGCCATGTTGTCGGTAATCAGTGTCACTGGAATCTGATCCTGCATCAGCTCCCAGGCCGTCAGTCGCGCCCCCTGCAAGACCGGACGCGTTTCGTCGGCAATCACCTGGATCTCTTTGCCCTGCTCCCACGCCGCCCGGATGACTCCCAGGGCGGTGCCATAGCCGGCCGTGGCCAGCGCTCCGGCATTACAGTGTGTGAGAATCGTCTGGCCTTTCGTGATCAGCGCCGCACCGTGGCGGCCGATCGCTCTGCACAAGGCAATGTCTTCCTCGAGGATGGTTTGGGACTCTTTCCACAGGGCTGCCTTGATGGCTGCGATCGGCTCTGCCCGCAGGCTGGCGAGCTTCTGTTTCATCCGATCGATCGCCCAGAACAAGTTGACCGCCGTCGGTCTCGTAGCCGCGAGTCGATCGCAGATCGCGAGCAGTTCCTTCGCAAACGATTCGTAGTCCGTCGACGCAATCGTTTGCGCGCCCAAGGCAACGCCCATGGCCGCAGTCACCCCGATGGCCGGCGCGCCTCGTACTTTCAATTCGCGAATTGCGAACGCCACCGATTCCACGTCCCGACAATCGAGAAATGCCACGGTCCCCGGAAGGCGGCTTTGATCGATGAGGCGCACGGCGCCTTCGTGCCATTGAACGGTCGGAACCATGGAGACACTTGTAACGGGATTTGCGGCAGCGGCGCAAGGGGCGGCGCGAGGTGACCGACGTTGCTGCAGGGCGGCTATCGGCTGTTGGCTCGTTTGACCGGAGCGACGAGGGTCAGGGGTTTTTGATCGGACATCTGCTGATCGATCTTTGCCAATTCCCGCTCCAACATGGCCCGGATAAACCCACTGGTCGTATACCCTTGTTGCTTCAGATCATCCAGCCGAGTTTTCAAATCCACAGGCAGTTGGATCACAATTCGTACGAGCTTCGCCATGACAGACTCCTCGGGCAGACGCTGGTCCGGCGCCTGTGACTGCACACGCTATGCCTTGCTAGCAAACGAACAGCGCTGAATAGAATTGAGGACTTAGCCAGAACTGAACCTGCCGCGTTCTGCCATTTGCCTATTTTCGTCTGCACTTGCCCTCAATTGTACAGCAGGCCTGCTCCACCCTCTGTTCTCCAGCGGGAGAGCAGACGTTCCCAGTTCGACCGCTCGCAGGACCACAGGCAGCCGGGGAACGGTATGCGCCGGGGCAGTTCCTCGCTGGTCCGATGGACTTCCAGGCCTGGCTCCGAACATGATCCGGTCACCCACACGCCGCCATCTCGGTCTGTTCGATAAAGAGAAATTCCCTGATCGGTATAGGCCTGCAACACGGCAGAGGCAGGATGCCCATAGGCGTTATGCCGTCCGACCGAAATAACCGCGTATTGCGGCCTGACCCGCTCCAGCCAGTCCTCCTGAAGGGAGCTGGCCGCCCCATGATGCGGGACCTTCACAAGATTCACCGGCGCCGCCGCATCCTCCCGGCTCATCCGCAACAACGCCTCCGTCTCAACGTCGGCGGTGAAGAGTACTTTGTGGGGGCCGCACGTAAGCGCCGTGACAATCGATCGATTGTTCAACCGATGACCCTCGTGTCTGCGACCTCCCCCTGCCTGCTGCGGCTCTGTCCCTTGCGGCGGATTCAGGACTTCGAGCCGACACTTGCCGATCGTGACGATATCCTGATGTTGACGGGCCACATGCTCGCTCAATTCCCGCTCCGCCAGCGCTTCCTGCAGGCGGTGATAGAACGGCTCGTCGCGTACATCGCCGGTCCCCCAATAATGCCGTACGGGGAAATGCCTGAAGATATAGGCGAGACCGCCGACATGGTCGAGCTGGGGGTGCGTGGCGATGACGTACTCGATGGTCCGAATCCCCCGGTTCCACAGATAGGGGGCGACGATGCCACGGCCCATATCGAACCGTTCATAGCTGCCGCCACCGTCGATGAGAACGACCTTCCCGTCCGGCAGCTCAAGCACCGCACTGTCCCCTTGGGAGACATCCAAAAAGGTAATGCGGAACCGGTCGCCATCGATCCAGAGTCTCGGCGACCACCACCACCAGCTGAGCAATAGCACCAGGGTGATCCCGGCGATCCATCTGGTCCGTTTTTGACTGGGTGCGATCGACATGGCGCCAAGACATCCATAAAATGCGAGCAGCGTCGGCAGCGATGGCGCAGCCAGATGCCATTCACCGCCGGGAATCTTCGATACGCCATGAAGCACCGACACAAACATGTCCATCGACCATTGGATGGTCGCCGCAAACGGTAGCCCCTCTCCCGGCGTGCTGGCCTGTCCGAGAGCCGCGAGCAATCCCATGGGCACGAGAAGGATTCCCATCACTGGTACGGCGACGAGATTCGTTCCCAGCCCCAACCACGAGACCTGGTTGAAATAAAAGGCGACCACCGGAATGGTCGTCACGGTGACTATTGCGCTCATGGCAAGGGCATCGAGGATCCACTGCCTGGCCCCGGAAACGCGGGACGGTGGTGGGATGTCTTCTTCCGTAGCAACGCCGGCTCGGGTCAGCTGCCAGGCGACGGCGCAGACGGACACAAAGGAGAGTTGGAATGAGATGTCATAGATGGCCTGAGGATCATGCAGGACAATCGCCACTGCCGCGGCGGCGAGCGCGTGAGCCATGCGCTGTTCACAACCGAGCCATTTTGCGACGAGGGCCACCAGCACCATCATGAGCGACCTGACGGTCGCCACTTCCGCTCCCGCCAAACAGGCATAAGCTGTGGCCGGAAAAACGGTGAGAGCGGCGGCCAGCCTCGTGGGCGTGATCCGACGGGACATGCGAAGCAGCCAGGAGGCCGGTAGACGGAGGAAGACCTGCCTGACGGTGATAAAGGTGAGCAGCGCGACGAGGCCGAGATGGCTGCCCGAGATCGACAGGAGGTGGACGGTGCCGGTGATCATAAAGTGATCACGCACGTCTGGGTCGAGAAATCCCCGTTCTCCAATCACGATGCCGAGGAAGATCCCCAGAGCAGGCTGTGCCAAACTATGAAGGGCCGACAGCCGTATGGCATCCCTCCAGCGATCAAAGTGATGCCAAATGCTCCAGCGAAGGCTCTCGCGGCCCGAGTCCATCACCTCGACCGCTTCGAGACCGTTGACCGTCGCAACGGCATCGATGCCCTGCCGCTCGAGATAGGCAGCATAATCAAACCCGCCTGGGTTCAACGCACCGCTGGGTTCGCGAAATCTTGCTCGAATGCCGACGCGATCGCCCTGAAACACCCGACGTTCGGCCGCCCGCCAGGTCAGTCTGACGGTAAATGGGTGCCGGCCATCCTCCTTCTCGCACCGGACCACCATCATCATCCGGCCGGGAGAATATTGCACCGGGGCAATGACGCGTCCATGACAGGACTGGAAGACGTCGGGCTGAGCTTCGTGAAATGCCGTCCCATGATGGCCTTCGACCGTCAGAAACCAGTAGACGATGCCGCAGAGCAGACAGCCGAATGCCGCCATCGACGAGATGACGGCGATGCACCGTCGGGCTTGGAGGAAGCTCAGTCCCACCGCGACAAGGCTTAAGAGGATTGAGATGGACAGCGGATAGTAGGGAATCAGCGAGCCCAGGGCGAGACCACAGATGAAGGCGAGCGTCAGGGAAGGCAGCATCGCTTCCGTTCAGTGCCGATTTTAAAGCTGAATGCGAAGGGAAAAACTTAACCGAGGTGGGCCGTGACGATTCGTGCCAATCGATCGGCCTCTTCACGGATGAGACTGTCGTGTTCGCCTTCGATCATGATCCGCAGCAATGGCTCCGTGCCGGAGTATCGAACGAGGACTCGGCCGCTGCCATTAAAACGGCGCTCACTTTCGGCAATGGCCTGCTGCAGATCCGGGATACTCTCCAAATTCGGTTTCGTGGAGACTTTGACGTTAAGCAGGACCTGAGGCACCGCCGTCATGGCTTTGGCCAATTCCGAGAGGGGCTGCCCCGTGCGTTTCATCAGCGACAACACTTGAAGCGCAGAAATCAAACCGTCGCCGGTCGTGTTGTGATCCAAAAAGATGAAGTGGCCGGACTGTTCTCCACCGAAGTTGTAGCCGTCTCCGAGCATGCGTTCCAGCAAATAGCGGTCTCCGACGGCGGTTCGCAACAGGGTGATCCCCGCGCGGTTCAACGCCAATTCCAAGCCGAAATTGCTCATCACTGTTCCTACCACCGTCTGCTTGCCCAGGAGGCCACAACGGTGCAGATCGAGACCCAGCGCTGCCATGACGTGATCACCGTTGATGACATTGCCTTGTTCGCAGACGAACATGGCGCGGTCGGCGTCCCCGTCCAGAGCAATACCGAGATCCGCGCCATATTCTTTGACTGCACGTTGTAGGAGCGCGGGATGCACCGCGCCGCAGCCCGCATTGATGTTCATGCCGTCCGGTTTGTTGCCGATGACCTCGACCTTGGCTCCAAGCTCGCGCAGCACGGTCGGCGCGACCTTGTATGCCGCACCGTTGGCGCAATCGACCACCAGTTTGATGCCTTGAAAATCCAGGTCTTTGGGCAGCGACCGCTTGACGAATTCGATGTACCGTCCTTCGGCATCGTCGATCCTGAATGCCTTGCCGATGGCATCGGCAGTGGGACGGAGGTGGGCAATCTCATTGGACACGATCAGTTCTTCGATTCTCGCCTCGATTTCATCTGGAAGTTTGAGCCCGTCGTTAGAAAAAAACTTGATGCCGTTATCCTGATAGGGATTATGGGATGCAGAGATCATGACGCCGGCATCGGCCCGGAGACTCCGTGCGAGAAATGCGATCGCCGGTGTCGGCAATGGCCCCACCAGAAGCACGTCGACCCCCATGGAGCAGATGCCAGACATCAACGCGGCTTCCAGCATATAGCCGGACACTCGCGTATCCTTTCCGATCACGATTTGATGACGCCCGGCCCTGCGCATGAAAATGTGCGCAGCGGCACGTCCCAACTGCATCGCAGTCTCGCTGGTCATCGGCTCCAGATTAGCCGTACCCCGGACACCATCTGTGCCGAAGAGCTTACGCATGTAGTTCCCGCACTCCAGCCGACATCCGCTGCGCGATCGCGCCGGCGACACGGACCACGTCTTTCATCGGTCCGACATCGTGCACACGCAGAATATTCGCACCCTGCTCGACCGCCAGAGCCACGGCCGCCGCCGTCCCCCATGCGCGCGCCTCAACTGCGTGATGGGTCAGCTGCCCGATGAACCCCTTTCTCGACGGACCAACTAACACAGGAAATTCCAGGCGTACGAAGGTATGAAGGTTTGCGAGCAGATCAAGGTTGTGTTGGAGCGTTTTCCCAAAGCCGATACCCGGGTCCAGGACGATCCGGTCTCTCGCGACACCATGGGCGATTGCCCAGCGCGCACGGTCGGTCAAAAACTGTGCGACTTCCCCGACCACGTCGTCATAGCGCGGCGCTTTCTGCATCGTCTCCGGAGTCCCTTGCATGTGCATCAGGACAAGGCCCGCCCCGGCTTCCGCCACGACATCCACCAGGGCTCCGTCACCACGCAGTGCAGTGACATCGTTGACCATGACGGCGCCAGCGTCGATCGCCGCCCTGGCGACCGCTGCTTTGGAGGTATCCACGGAAATCGGGACCGACACGGTCTTCGCGATGGCCGCAACAACCGGGATGAGGCGACGGTATTCTTCGCGTTCATCGACCGGCATCGCGCCGGGCCTCGTGGATTCGGCACCGATATCCAGCAGGTCGGCGCCCTCTTCGACGAGATGCAAGGCATGGTCGACCGCACGCTGCGGATCGTCAAACCTCCCGCCGTCAAAAAAAGAATCTGGGGTCACGTTGATAATACCCATGAGGAAGGGGCGATTAATTCCAAGTCGCTGATCTTTGAGGTGAAGATCCATCGAAACGGCCCTGTCCTCACGGTGCGGCAGCACTGTATCGCTGTTGGAATGAGGATACAATCGTGTATCCCGCATAATACGGTGTTGTCGCCTATCCGCTTGAAATCATGCGAAAGAGCCAGAGGCCGGCTCTTTCGACGTATGATCTTCTGCAACTCCAGTGCCCTGAAGCCACAGCCGGCTTGTAGCAAGTTAGGCGGGCACGGTCTGCGAGGAGTTCTGCATGAGGATCTGATCGATCTCCGGGGCGTCGAGCACTTCCTTCTCGAGGAGGGCTTCCGCCAGAGCCTTGAGACTTCTCATGTGTTCAGTGAGGAGCCGCTTCGCCCGCTCATAATTCTCGGTGACCAGCCGCTTGATCTCGAGGTCAATCTCAAGCGCGACTTGGTCACTGAAATCCCGTTTAGTGGTCAGTTCGCGCCCCAGGAAGATCTCCTCCTCCTTCCGACCGAACGTCAACGGTCCGAGCTTTTCGCTCATACCCCATTCACAGACCATTTTCCTGGCGAGATCGGTCGCGCGCTCGATGTCGTTCCCCGCTCCGGTGGTGATGTGCTTCAGTACGAGCTCCTCGGCCACTCGCCCGCCCATGAGTATCGCAAGGTTGTTGTAGAGGAATTCCTTTGAATAGTTATGCCGATCATCGGTCGGCAGCTGCATGGTCACGCCTAACGCCCGCCCGCGCGGAATGATCGTCACCTTGTGGACAGGATCGGTGCCGGGCAACAGCTTGGCCATCAGGGCATGACCGGCCTCGTGGTACGCCGTCGTGCGTTTCTCTTCGTCGCTCAGGATCATGCTCTTGCGTTCGGCGCCCATCAGGACTTTGTCTTTGGCCATCTCGAAGTCGATGACCTCCACTTCCTTCTTGTTCTGGCGAGCGGCCCACAGAGCCGCTTCGTTCACGAGATTTTCCAGATCCGCCCCCGAAAAGCCGGGCGTGCCGCGCGCGATCTTTTCGAGCTCAACGTTCGACGCAATCGGCACCTTCTTCGTATGCACCTTGAGAATTTCCGAGCGGCCGCGCAAATCAGGCCGGTTCACGACGACCTGACGGTCGAAGCGGCCTGGCCGCAGCAACGCTGGATCCAGCACATCCGGCCGGTTGGTCGCTGCGATCAGGATGACCCCTTCCGTCGTATCGAACCCGTCCATTTCGACGAGCAACTGGTTCAGCGTTTGTTCGCGCTCATCGTGCCCCCCGCCCAAGCCGGCTCCGCGGAGTCGACCGACGGCATCGATTTCGTCGATGAAAATAATGCAGGGCGCATGCTTCTTACCCTGCTCGAAGAGGTCCCGGACGCGGGAAGCTCCGACACCGACGAACATTTCCACGAAATCCGAGCCGCTGATGCTGAAGAACGGTACACCTGCTTCTCCGGCGATGGCTTTGGCCAACAGCGTTTTGCCGGTTCCGGGAGGTCCGACGATCAACACGCCTTTCGGGATGCGCCCGCCAAGCTTTTGGAACTTACGGGGATCTTTCAAAAATTCGATGATCTCGAGCACCTCTTCCTTGGCCTCGTCGATACCGGCCACATCAGAAAAGGTCACTTTTTTCCGTTCTTCAGTCAGCATGCGGGCCCGGCTCTTACCGAAGGACAACGCCTTGTTGCCGCCGATCTGCATCTGGCGCATCAAAAAGAACCACAACCCCAAGAAGAGCACGAACGGCCCCCAGGTGACGAGGAAGGTGATGTACCAAGGGCTCTCGTCGGGCGGCTTCGCTTCGATTTGCACACCCTTTTCACGCAGCACTTTGACAAAATCTGGGTATTCGGCGGTAAAGGTCCGGATGCGGGTCTTGTCCTTCAGGACTGCGCTGACGTGGTTGGACTTAATGATGACTTTTTCGATGTCCCCTTTGTCGAGCTTCGCCATGAAGTCACTGAAAATAACTTCTTCTTCCGGCGCGTGTGTCGGCACACTAAACAGATTGAACAGCAGAATCATGAACAGACCGACGACGACCCAGAAGAGCAGATTTTTTGCCCTGGAATTCATCCAGTTCTCCTTATAGACAGGATGGGCAGGCCCCCTCAACTCGCCAGGAAATCCGCGAGCTTGAGTGATGTTACCACAGGCCTCTTCACACTGACAACCGTTGCACTGTTCTCTTATTCTTGCTCGTCTTCCACGTCTAGGACGGCCAGGTAGGGAAGATTCCGGTATTTCTGTTGATAATCAAGACCGTATCCGACCACATATTTATTGGGAATCTTGAATCCGACGTACTCGAGCGAGACGTCGATCGTTCTCCGTTCCGGCTTACTCAGGAGGGTGCAGACCTTGATCGATTTCGGCTTTTGCTTGGACAGGGTCTTCGTCAGATATTGGACGGTCAGGCCGGAGTCGACGATGTCCTCGACCAGCAGGACATCCTTGCCGGCGATGTCTTCGGTCAGCTCGGTGACCACTTTCACTTTTCCCGACGTTTTAGATTGGCTGCCATAACTGGTGACGATCAAAAAATCTACCCGCATCGGAAGTCGAATGGCCCGGGCGAGATCCGCATAAAACGCATACGCCCCCTTCAAGACGCCGACCAGCACGAGGTCCTTGCCTGCATAATCGTTCGTAATCTGCTTGCCGAGCTCCTTAATGCGGGCTCGCATTTCTTCCTGTGTCACGATCGGTCGTCCGAAAATCCGCTCCATACCTACTCGGCTCCTTCGCTTCCGATGTCTGAGGTCACTGTCGCGACGAGACAGCGTGATGTGCCCTTACGCGCCACAAAGCGTTCATCTTCCCGACGTCCCACGATCCAGAGAATCCCTTCGGGAGCGACCAGGAGCGGTATCCGTGTGCGTTCCTCCCGGCTCACCTTCAAATCGGTAAAAAAATCCTGGAGCTTCTTGCTCTTTCCCCCCATGCCCCGCGGATGGATACGGTCACCTGCCTGCCAGGCTCTGAGGACGAGCGGCGCGGACAGACGACCCTTGTCAAACACCACGCAGTCGCGCGTCCGGTGCTTCAAGAATGGCTCGGCCTCATGTTTGGTCATCTCTTGTACATGAATTTCCTGGCCGGTGCCAGGCCAATAGACAGTCGAAGGCACCGACAGCGGTACCGTTCCCGGAAAAGCAGCGTGTGTCGGTCGTTCGCACGGGGTCTCCTGGCGGATTGGCCGAACGGCGAGCACGCGCTCACGTTCTCTGATCATTTCGGCACCGCGAAGCAAGACCCGTGTCCCTCTCGATCTCCCCGACACGAAGCGGAGAACACTGTCGACCACACGCAGGCTGGGAGCACGTTGCTCAGGATCGATCGATTTGAGCATGTAGCGGACAAGGCGACGGTTGAGTGCATCAGGAAGAGCGGCAACGGCCGCACGTTCGAACCGTTGAGTTCCTTGGACGTCCACCGTCACAAGCGACCGATACAGTGCTGCGACGACCTGCTCAAGGTAGGCATCGTCGGCCCGCAACACCTCCGCCTGTCGCTCCAACAGACGCACGATCCCTGGCGTAATGTCTTCCATCACCGGCAACAGGTCCCGTCGAACCCGGTTGCGCCGATACAACGTCGTGAGATTGCTGCTATCCTGACGGTACGCCAACCCTTCTTGCCTGAGATAGTCGAGCACCTCTTCGCGCGTCGTCCTCAGTAAGGGACGAACAATGATCTTCTCCCTGACAAACGGCATGCCCGCCAAGCCGGTGAGCCCCGCTCCCCTGAGCATCCACATGAGCATGGTTTCGGCCTGATCGTTCGCAGTGTGCCCCGTCACGATGCGATCAGCGTGAATTTCATGGACCACCGATTTCATGGCCTCATACCGCGCCCAGCGCGCCAGGAGCTGCATTGAAGACACGCGACGCCGCTTTGACAGAACAGGCCGCCGGACGATCAGCGGGATGTTCCGGTCCTGGCAGAACGAGGCGACGAAGGCCTCATCGCCGTCGGACTCACTGCCGCGCAAGCCGTAGTTGAAATGGATGACGGTCAGCTTGAGCTGCCAGGTCGGCGCGAGAGTCGCCAGCAGCGATACGAGCGCGATCGAGTCAGGCCCGCCCGAGACCGCGACCAGCAAGTGCTGTTTGGGCTCGAAGAGCCGTCGATCCTGAATCGTCCGGACGATCCCTGCCAAGAAGGTTGGCCGTCGTCTCGCGGTCCGAGTGGTCATGACCCATGAACCCCCTCTGCATGACGACGGAGACTGGCTTTGGCGCGATCGACGTCGCGCGCGATCTGGGCGGCAAGCTCCTGCGCCGACGGAAAAGCATGATCTCCACGCAAGTGCTCGATGAATTCGACCGTCACAGCTTTGCCATAGAGGTTGTCGCTGTGATCAAGCAGGTTGACTTCGATCAAACGCTCTCCGGTCCCGAACGTCGGCCGGCTGCCGATATACGCGATAGCATCGTACCGCTTCCCGTCATACCAAGCCTGGGCGGCATAGACCCCGTCAGGCGGTGTCACCCGCCCCGCTGGAATCCGGAGATTGGCGGTCGGCCAGCCGAGCGCTTGTCCCTGCTGCATTCCCGACACGACGGTTCCCGTCACGCCATAGACCCGACCGAGCAACACGGCGGCCTCTTCCATCTGGCCGGCCTGAACCAAAGTCCGAATTCTGGTTGAGCTGACGACTCCGCCGTGTAGCACGACGGGCCGCACCGGATGGACGGCGAACCCCAGCGTCACTCCCAACCGTTCCAGGTCGGCGATCCGTCCGGCACGACCTTTCCCAAACGCAAAGTGTTCGCCGACAAACAACTCCTTCACATGAAGACGGCGAGCGAGGACGACGTCGGCGAACTCCTCCGGTGTCATGGCGGCCAGCGCCGGCGTAAACTCGAGAAACACGACCTCATCGACACCGGCCGCCTTGAAGCGTTCGAGCTTTTCTTCGGGACTGGTGAGGAATCGCAGTTCTACATGAGGCGCCAGCACCCTGACCGGATGGGGATCGAAGGTCAGGACAATGGCCGTGCCCCCGGCCTCGCGGGCCCGCGCCACGACCGTGTGCAGTAAGGAAAGATGTCCGCGATGATGACCGTCGAAGTTGCCGATGGTCACCACTGGATGCGGTCTTGACCGGACATCGCCCAGGCCGCGCGTCACCGTAAAGGTCATCGTCAGCTGAGACTGCGCGCCGCAGCTTTGGCGAAGTAGGTCAAAATAAGATCCGCACCGGCTCGCTTGATGGCGAGAAGTGATTCCAGCATGGCCCGCGACTCGTCCAGCCAACCGGCCTTTCCAGCCGCTATGATCATGCTGTATTCACCACTCACCTGATAGGCGGCGACGGGAAGGCTCGTCTGCGCTCGGGCGGCGGCGATGACATCCAGATAGGGCAGCGCGGGTTTTACCATCACGATGTCCGCGCCTTCTTCCACGTCGAGCGTGATTTCCCGAAGCGCTTCACGGCGGTTCGCCGGATCCATTTGATAGGACTGCCGATCACCGAATTGCGGAGCGGAGCCGGCTGCGTCTCGAAACGGCGCATAGAAACAGGAAGCGAATTTAGCGGCGTAGGCCATAATCGGCAGTTCCTGATACCCGGACTGATCCAATTCGGCTCTGATGGCCGCCACCCGTCCATCCATCATGTCCGACGGGGCGACCATGTCTGCGCCGGATTCGGCATGGGTCCTTGCCATGGCGCGCAGACAGTCCAACGTTTCATCGTTCAAGATCCGGCCGTCTTTGACGACGCCGCAGTGGCCGTGAGTCGTGTACTCGTCGATACAGACATCCGTGATGACGAGCAACCCGGGGACGTGGTCCTTTACAGCTTTAATCGCCCGCTGGACAATCCCATGGGGATCGTAACCCGAGGTGCCGCGCTCGTCCTTGCGATCGGGAATGCCGAAGAGCATGATCGCGGGAATTCCCAGCCCGGCCACCTCACCGGCTTCCTTCACCAGGAGATCGATCGACAACCTGCACTGTCCGGGCATCGAGGCGATCTCCCGCCGCTGATCCTTTCCTTCCATCACGAACATCGGATAGATGAGATCAGAGACCGACAGACGCGTCTCCCGCACCATGCGGCGCAATCCTTCATGCTGCCGCAGCCGCCTCAACCGTTGGGCAGGAAACGCCATGACGATTATTTCCTCGGCAGGTTCGTGAGGAACACGACCAGGTCGCGGACCGAAATCATCCCGACCAGTTTGCCGTCGCGGCTCACGCCAAGATGGCGTACATGGGCCTGCGCCATCAGATCGTTCGCATCCAGGAGCGTTTTGTTTTCTTCAATCGTCAGGATGGGCGCGGACATGATCTGCTCGGCGGTGGTCTTGTTGGGATCACTGCCCGACGCGACGATACGACGCATCATATCGGTGTCGGTGAGAATGCCGATGATGTCTTTCTGATTCGTGACGAACAAACTACCGATGCCGCGGTCCCGCATGATGCGCGCAGCGGCCTGCGCATTCGTGTCGCGTTCAACCGTGACGAATTTTTCTCTTGGCACCATGAACGATTTCACTGGAACCATGAAGACCTCCTATACCTCAGGAAACCGGCCCACACGGCTAGCGAGACGCGGGAACCGCCACGCGAGCCCCTTCACTATAGAATCGCACGATGGCCTGCGCCAAGGCCGGCACCGTATTCTCCGCCGGCATGATCGTGACGGACAACCCGTATTCCTCCGCCGTGCGCCCGGTCACCGGGCCAATGCAGGCAATGATGGTTTTTGCTCCGAGTCGGCACGCTTCCTGCGTTCCGCCGACCAACGCGACAAAGTTCGAGACCGTGGAGGAACTGGTAAAGGTCACGACGTCGATTACACCTTTCTCAAGTTGTTCCTTGAGCCGAGTCAGGACCACTTCGGGGAGCACTGTTCTGTAGACCGGCACCACATCCACCGAGGCACCCTTCATCCGCAATTGCTCCGGCAACAGTTCGCGCGCGACCTCGGCCCGCGGGATCAGGATCTTGACCCCCTGGAGGTCGTACCGGCTCATCGCATCCACCATGCCCTCGGCTTGAAATTCCGAGGGAATCAGGTCGGCGGACAGTCCGTAGCCGGCCAGTGCCTCCGCCGTTCTGGGGCCGATCGCACCGATCCGGAGATGCGCGAGGGCCCGCGCATCCTTTCGAGCCTCTTTGAGCCGCTCCATGAACGGAGTGATGCCGTTGACGCTGGTAAATATCAACCACGAATAGCTGCCCAGCCTCGCGATCGCCTGATCGAGAGCCTCCCAACTCGGCGGCGGCACCATTTTGATCGTCGGTGCGACGATCGCCTCCGCCCCATACGCCGCCAACAGCCGGGCAAACTCTGCCGCCTGTGCGAGGGCCCTGGTCAGCACGATCCGTTTGCCGAACAGCGGCCGTTTTTCGAACCAGTTCAATTGTTCGCGTAATTTCACCACCTCTCCGACGACGATGACGGTCGGCGGTTCCATTCCGGCCTGCGCCGTCTTGACGACAATGTCCCGCAACGTCCCGATGACGGTTCGTTGTTCCGCCTTCGTTCCCCATCGCACCGCCGCAACCGGCGTCTCTTCCGCGCGTCCCTCCTCGAGCAGCCGCGACACGATCATGGGCAAGGTTTTCATCCCCATCATAAAGACCAGTGTGCCGGACGTGGCGGCGAGTTTTGGCCAGTCGATGACCGTGGTGCCCTTGCCGGGATCTTCATGGCCGGTCACTACGGTCACGGTGGAGGCCAGGGTGCGGTGCGTTACGGGGATGCCCGCATAGGCGGGAACGGCCACGGCAGCCGTCACTCCAGGCACCACTTCGAACGGCACGCCTGCCGCCGCAACCGCTTCGGCTTCTTCACCGCCTCGCCCAAAGACGAACGGGTCGCCGCCTTTCAAACGCACCACCACTTGCCCCGCCTGGGCACGCTCGATCAGCACTCGATTGATCTCCGTTTGTTGTTGATACTGTCCGCGTCCGCGGCGGCCCACGTACACGCGCTCTGCGTGAGCCGGGGCATAGTCCAGCAGCGTCGGATTCGCGAGGTAATCGTACAGGACGATGTCGGCCTGCTCAAGGCATTCCTTGCCCTTGATGGTCAGCAGCCCCGGATCACCAGGGCCTGCGCCCACGAGATAGACGATGCCGCGATACGGATGACTCATGGAGCCGCTCCATAGATCGCCTGGAGGATCCTATCGCCTCCTCTCGCGAGCAGCCGCTCCGCGAGTCGCATCCCCGTCGAGCGGGGATCATCAGCGGTGCCTGTCACGCGGTCGCGGATCACTTCCTTGCCGTCGACGCTTGCCACCAATCCTTCCAACGCGATCTCCGAGCCTGCCATGGTGGCATGCGCCGCAATCGGGACCTGACAGCCTCCCTGCAATCGGTGCAGCAACGCCCGTTCGGCCATGACCGTAGTGCGCGTGGGCGCGTGTTCGAGTCCCCTCAGCACGTCGCGCACGAACATATCGTCGCGTCTCCCCTCGATTCCCAACGCGCCTTGACCGATCGCGGGCAGACTGATTTCTGGTGCAAGGTACTCGGTGATCTCGCGCTCCCATCCCAGGCGACGCAATCCGGCAGCCGCCAGCACGATCGCATCAAACTGCCCTTCGCGTAATTTCCGTAAGCGGGTATCCAGATTGCCGCGCAACATGCTGATCGAGAGATCCGGCCTCGCTTGGAGAAGCTGCGCCTGCCGTCTCAGACTGCTCGTGCCGACTCTTGCCCCCGCGGGAAGATCTTTGAACCGCGCGCCATCACGGCTGATCAATGCATCGCGCGCGTCTTCACGGGCCGGGATGCACACGAGGTCCAACCCCGGCGGCAACTCGGTCGGCACGTCCTTCATGCTGTGAACGGCCAAATCAATCTCGCCAGACAGCAATGCTTCTTCGATTTCCTTGACGAACAATCCCTTTCCGCCGATCTTCGCCAACGGCACGTCCAGAATCTTGTCACCGGAGGTTTGAATCCGCCGCAGCGTGACGGTCACGTGTGGCGCGAGCTCCTGAATCCGGGCTCGGACCCACTCGCTCTGATGCACGGCCAGCTTGCTGCCGCGCGTTCCCAGGACCAAGGTCGATCGCTCTTGCATCAGGCCGGTCATGTCAGCGGTTCGCATCCGGCTCGGGGGGATAGACGAGGGGGGCATGCCGGGCTCCAGGAAGTTTTTCCCCGCCCGTCGCTGGTGCTCCCGCCGGAGCCGTCGTCGACGGCGGACTGCCTGAAAGCGGCGCCGTGATCAAACTGCGATACGAGGACGAGACCAGGAGGTAGCTGATCAGCCCCAGCACCGAAAGCAAATACACCAGCACATCCCATCGAAATCCGCCCTTCACCCGGTAATCGTAGCCGCAGGAGGGGCAATCCGGCAGCGGATCATGCCCCAAATACGCCTTTCGGCATCTGGGACACGTGAACAGCTTTGGGCCTTTCCCCACCAACCCCATAGGGTGTTCCGCTGGATCATCCTGGCTTGTTTGCGCTGGTTCGCGTAGTCGGGGCTTCGACATCCATATCCTCGGTGCCGACCCCGGCCTCACCGAGATTGAAAAATCGCTTAGCCGCTTCCACAAACGCGGCCCCATCCGCGGAGGCAACCTCCGACTTGAGCGTGACCATCGTATTATGGATCAATTTGTTCACGATGGCTGAGGCCATGGCCTCGACCAGCGCCCTCTCTTGAGGGGGCAGGTGCGCGAGGCGTCCCAACAACTTCTCCACCTCGGCCCGCTTGATATCTTCGACACGGCTCTTCAACGCCACGATGGTCGGAGTGACTTCCAACGACTTGAGCCATTGCCGGACGGCACCGACTTCCTCGATAACCAGATGCTCGGCCCGTTCAGCTTCTTGTAGCCGCTCACCCCGATTTTTCTCAACACGCGACTCGAGGTCGTCGATATCGAAAAGAAATGCATTGTCCACGTGACGGACGGCAGGATCAATGTTACGGGGGACCGAGATGTCGATGAGAAATATCGGCCGGTTCATGCGCTGCTTTACCGCCCGCTGCACGTCGTCGCTGCCGACGAGATAATGCGCCGCTCCGGTCGAGACGAGCACGATGTCGGCCGTCGCCATTTCCTCCCGGAACTGTTCGAAGGGGACAGCGGTCCCGTTGAATCGATCGGCAAGCGCCACCGCATGCTGGGGAGTCCTCGTCGTGACGCGCACGTGTCGCACGCCGCTGGCGATGAAATGCCGCGCGGCCAACTTGGCCATCTCACCGGCGCCCACCAAGAGCACGGTCTTGTCCCGCAAATCGGAAAAGATTTTTTTCGCCAACTCAACGGCGGCATAACTCACTGACACGGCGGATTCGGCGATCTTCGTGTCCGTCCGCACCCGTTTGGCGACGGTAATCGCCTTCTTGACCACTTTATTAAGGATCAGGCCGGTCGTCTTGTGCGTCAGCGCCATTTCGAAGGCGTCTTTTACCTGTCCCAAAATCTGCGATTCGCCAACCACCATTGAGTCCAAACTGCAGGCGACGCGGAACAAATGGGTGATGGCCCGGTCTCCGGTCTGCCAATACAGATGCGGCGTCAATTGCTCGGACGCCACGGAAAGATGTGCATCCGCGAGGAATTCCTGGATGCGGCTGTAGCCGGTCTCCAATTCCTCCACGACGGCGTAGACCTCCACCCGGTTGCAGGTCGACAACAGCATCCCTTCCTTGATGCCGGAATACCCGCAGAGCCTCGTGAGCGCCTCACCGAGTCGGCTTTCGGGAACGGCCAACTTTTCCCGGATTTCCACCGGGGCAGTTTTGTGACTGAGTCCGACGACGACGATGTGCATATCAGGACACCGACCCGAAACTCTTGATGGCGACGCCTATTAATGTCAGGACCACGCCGGCAAACCCGATGATGGTCAAATAGGCCGCACGTTTGGCTCGCCAACCGACCGTCAGTCGCCCGACCAGGACGACGAAGTAGAAGAGCCAGGTGACCAACGCCCACGTTTGTTCCGGGTTCCAATTCACGTAGGAGCCTCGAGCAAATTCCGCGGAGATCGCCCCGGTGATGATTCCCAGCGTGAGAAGAGGGAACCCCAAGACGATCGATTGTTGATTCAAATCGTCGAGAAAATCCAAGGCGGGCAATTTGGAGTAGAGCACGTTGAATCGCTTTGACTTGAGAAGTCCATCCTGAATCAGATACATGACACCCGCGACGAAGGCGACGGCAAAGCCGACGGTGCCGAGCATACTCAACGTGACGTGGACCCAGAGCGTCCGAAACACCGGCTGAAGGGTCGGCACCGTGTCGGGCAGCGCTGCGGCCGACACCAAGGAGACCAGCGCCAGCGGGACAATGAACGATCCCAGCACGTGTAGGCGGTGACGGAACTCCACGGCAAGAAAGACCAAGATGAGCATCCAGGAGAAAAACGATAAGGCTTCATGAATGCTCGGACTCGAAGCTCCGGGCCCTGTAAGCATCCGGGTGACCAGTGCGACCGTGTGCGTGGCAAAGCCGACCGCCGTAATGGTGAGAGAAAAGGTGGACAGGGCATCCGCCCGGCGCACCAGCAATGCGAGGAAGGACACCGTGGCGGCAAAATACAACGCCATAGTGACCATGAAAAACACGGCGGCCATGAGGTCTATCCCCTGAACTTTTCAGGACAATTGGCCTGGGTAAGTGCGTAGAATTATATCGATGGGACATCAAAAGAGTCAACAAACCTCTCGCAACGCATCCAGTTCCGAGCACACTCGCCGTCCCACCGGCACGCTCTTCGTCGTCGGGACACCCATCGGATGCCCGGACGATTTGACCCTCCGCGCACGAACGATCCTCACTCGAGTCTCGATTGTGGCTGCAGAAACGCCCCTCGTCACTCGCACACTGTTGGACTCTCACGGGATCGGGGCAACCGTCACGGGATACGGCCAAGGCGACGAAGAAAAAATTGCCATCCTTCTCGACCGGCTCGCTGCAGGCCACGACATCGCCCTCGTGTCGGACAGCGGTATGCCGGTCATCTATGATCCAGGCCGACGGTTAGTTGCTGCCGCCCGGGCCGCAGGCTATCAGGTGACGGTGATTCCCGGACCGTCGGCGTTGACCGCAGCCGCGGCGATTTCAGGCGAGAGCGCCGACCGGCTGTTGTTCCTTGGCCGATTGCCTCAGTCCGCTCAGCGGCTTGACCGGCTGTTCAGGGAACTTCGTCGCGAAATCGGAACCACCGTGATGTTTGCGCCGACCTCTGCGGTTCCGCGTATTCTCGAGCGTATGCGCCGAATCCTGCCTGACCGGAAGCTCACGCTCGCCCTCGACATGACAAAAGATGATGAACGCGTGCATCAAGGAGACGCTCGCGCCCTCCTCCAACAGGTCCGTTCCTTTTCCAAGGACTCGGAAGTCACGCTGGTGCTGTCGGGTGCACGGAAGGGATGGAAGTGAATTACTGTCGCCGAATCATGACACGGTAGGATGCGTCGAGTCGCTCTTGGGAGAGCACTTCATGTCCCTCATTGCTGACGCTCATCGGGACATTGCGGATGGGATCGCCGGCGTCGAGAATGACGGAGAGGATCTGCCCTTGTTCCATGGTCTCAAGCTTTAGTTTCGTCTTGACGAAGTTGTACGGGCAGATGACCCCCCGCAAATCCAATTCGGCGTCCGGTGGCACCGCTTGTTCCTGTTTGCTCATCTACGCTCCAATCGCATTCACCGAAATCGTATCAAGGGGTTGGTGTCGCTTCAACGTCCTGTACGTGCCGCCGATATCAATAAAAAGGGGCAGCCTTACGGCTGCCCCTTCTCTCAGTCCGACCGTGTTGTCTGCTTACTGCAGACCCTTGATCAAGTTCGGCTTCGCGACCTCAGTTCCGTAGTCTGATTTGTTCTGTATCTTGGTCTCCGGTGCAACCGTCTGATAGCCCCATCCCGGCTGCGGTTCACAGTTCCAGCAAGGCGCTGCTCCGGTGTACTCGCCGATCGTGGTGTTGACCGATCCACCGGTCGCCGTGCCCGGGAGGACTCCGCCGCTGACGCCGCCGGTGGTCGAACCGCTATTGGTGGTGATGCCGCGCTCGGTCATCGGATTCGGACGCTGACCCAGACCGCCGAAACCGGCGAGTTTCTCGTTTCCGCGCAGCACGCTGATATCACGCACCAGCTTGCGGCCGGTCCCGAAAGGCTGTGCCGCAGTCGTCTCCTCGAAGGCGCTGACAATGATATCGTCGCCGGCTTCCAATGTACGGACCTGGTCCATGTTGGTCTTGTCATCGAAATACACGGTGCGGTAGGCCATCGCGCCGCCGCCCGCACGTCCTTCATCGTGTGAACTGCCGCCGCTTTCCAGGTGCAGCTTCTTGCCGGGAATATCGACGCCCAACACACGGCCATATACGGTTTCCGCCTGCG